>Ga0187889_10002295_pt1 | contig 18970 bp, 21 predicted proteins | sample June2016WEW_7_10_2_FD_132992 | JGI IMG/M metagenome (GOLD analysis project Ga0187889, IMG submission 132992) | Peatland microbial communities from SPRUCE experiment site at the Marcell Experimental Forest, Minnesota, USA - June2016WEW_7_100 | ecosystem: Environmental > Terrestrial > Soil >... | reverse complement strand
TGTGACCTTTAGGTCTTGGCCGCAGTAGGGACATATCGTCATGTAAGGCTGTAATTCTTTACCACAATGTGGGCATGTGGTTGTTGTATTAGACATGCGGTTTATGCACGCGTAGCTAAACGATTTAAGCTTTTTCGTAATTAGATTCATTTAAGGCATTTTATGTCGTTGGATATACAAGCACACCACTTTTACTTCCGTTAAAAAAAAACCCTATTTTTCCATCGCCTTTGCCTTAAGATTTTTTGGCATCAGTTCTATAGCGTACCTTAGAGCGGTTCTTGGCATCTTATCCCTCTTTTCTACTATATAATCAAATACGTCTTTTTGATGCGTTCTGCTTTCCTCCTTCAGTAGCCAGCCGTAGCCTTTCTGAACCATATCGTCATCATCTTTCAACAGAATATCGCTTATTTCAAAAGCTTCTTTGAGGAATTCCCCTTTCTTTGCAGGAACGATGAGGGACACGGCAGAGGCTCTTTTCAGCCACCTGTTGTCTGATTTAGCCCACCTTTTCAGTTCGTCTACCTTATCAGGATACTTTGCTATCAGATCCCCTACGGTGTGATTGCAGAGCCCGTCACACTTCGCCCAGTTGTTAACATATTTTTTGACCCATCCTTCGAAGATTGTTAAATCTTCGGGCTCCAAAAAAGGTTTGAAATTCATCCCCCAGAAGCTGACGACGAACGCTTCTGTATAATCGGAGGAATAGAGCTCTTCGCATAACCTAAATATCTCCTCTTTATCCATGTCCTTGATTTCTTTCCAGTACTTTTTGGCAATCCTGCCAACGGTTCCCGTCTTTACTCCATAGTATTTTGCTTCTTCCCTGAAAAATCTCTGAAAACTACCTTTGGTTTTGGTGTCAACATTTTCCATGAGCTCTTTTCTGATATTTTGTATAACGCTATTCATTTTTTATTTTCCACTTCTTACCTAACTAGACACACCATCTATAAAATATCCCTTTCTTATTTTCCTTATAGATTTGGCCTCGGTCTTTAAATTTATGTAATTGTAAATGTGGAAGAGAACATCTTTTAATATTAAGATTACAGGTCAGTTGTACTAAGAAAGTTCCAATCATAGGAAGCTTTTCAAGGATAGCTCCACTGTGAAAAAGATCGCAGTAGATGACCTATTGCAAGAGTTTCTATTTTGATTGTTCCACAAGTCCCGAGAGGAATAGATTAATTCGCTGCTTGCCCGTTCTCCCAAAATCGAACATTGTTGAAATCGTCGTACCTGGTGTCTTGGCCGTAACCGATACTTTCGTCTTGTTTTCGTCTATGGATTTCACGTCAATTAAGAGGACTGTACTGTAGGACAGAAAACCTGATTCCGTCTTTGCTTTGATGTGATGCGCTTTGCCATCGATCTCTTCTATGTTCCACTTAAAGCTGGCAAGCACCTTTTGGATAGTCATCCAGACCTTTTCTAAAGGGCGACCTATTTCTACATCTTCCTTATCTTCCTTCAGGTAAGCCATATACGTTCAGAATAAATCTTATCAGGTAGCTTATAACATATTCTCTAAAAATATTCTCAAGATACAGTTATGTAAGTTATATTCCTTAAATTTAAGTAAAATTTTAAATTCTAGCGCAGTGTTCTCTTAGTTGTCTTTTCTTGTTTTCGCGATGAAGCCTTGGGAAATCAAAAGAAAAAACGACGCAAATTCTAGTGATAACAATTGCTGTCATTGCTATTGCAATAATTCTGTCCGATACTTTGGAAGATACTTTGACCGGAGGAGTGCCATCTATAGGTCCACCTCTTATTCAAATACTTGATGCTATAGTTATGTTTACGCGGAATGTTACTGCAGTTGTGTCATCTTGGAGTTATGTAGGTATCTTTCTGCTGATGGCGCTTGAGTCAAGCTCTTTGCCTATTCCCAGCGAAGTCGTACTTCCCTTCTCCGGCTACCTTGTCTCTCAAGGCCAGCTCAATTTGTTGCTAACAATCCTAGTTTCAACCATCGGAGGCATAGCCGGCTCCTCCATTGATTATTATATTGGAATGAAGGGCATGAATCTCCTCTCCCAGCAGAAAGCTCTACGACACCTTCTAAGCCAAAGCAATTTGGAAATGGCTGATAAATGGTTCAAGAAGTTTGGCGCTTCTGCGGTATTCCTAAACCGTTTAATCCCAGGGTTCAGGACTGTGATATCCTTTCCGGCAGGAGCAGTGAAGATGTCCCTATCAAAATTTATAGTATATACAACTGCTGGATGCCTAGTATGGGACATTCTTCTAATATACCTTGGCGTATACGTTGGTGCTAACTGGCTGGAGATCGCAAGCATATGGCATTATTTAATCATAGGAGCCTTGATTGCGGTTCTAGGTGCATTTGTCTTGTTCTTGGTCAGGAGAAGAAGACGGATCCAAAGTGAAGCCAGTTAATTAAAGAAAATTAGAGCATGGATGATAGACTAATCTTCATCTGGATCAGGCCTAGAAATTCAAGAGAGTTGGCTACAATACATCTCATAGCTTCTTGGAAATAGCATGTGAAATAAATAACCATTTTTGTGGGTTGTGCTAGCTTGGAAGATATTTTATTTCGATCCTTGAGATCACTAGGAAAGACCACTTCTACCATATGCCCTATCAATAGCTACCCTAAAATCTAGTAGAAATCTATCAAATGTTGTTCTTTGATAGTTAAGGATAGCTTGTCCTTTGGAAGTATCATACCAACTGAACCAGGTCGATTTTGTCGCAAACTTGACATCAGCCAAAGGTGCTTCCATTATCTCGCATACTTTGCTAATGTATTCTTTTCCCGTCATCTGCCATGTTTTTCCACCTGCTATATTAAATACACCCCATAAAGCTTCTTTCTTTTCAATACATGAAACAAATGCGATTACAACATCTTCTCTACTTAGGAATTCTATTCTTTGGTCAGCTGAAAACTGTAGTACATCAGGAAATTCAAAGAAATCTGCTACAGATATGCCGGAAATTCTAAGAATTGCGTATCTTACCCCTGAGTTACGAATAATCTGCTCACATAAGATCTTGCTCTCGGAGTAGTTGTCCGTTTCTATAGTAGCGTGTTCTTCAGATATGAGCTTTCCATCATTTGACGGCATACCATAGACACATACAGATGAAGCAAAAACGAGTAATGGTCTTTTTGCCTCCAGTTTTAAGGCGTCCACAATATTCATGGTACCACTACAATTTATTTTCATAGTTCTATCTCTGTTGAATTCAGAAGAGGGAGGAAGTATAGCCGCCAGATGCAATACAACATCAACTCCATTAACTGCTTTTCTAACTTCGGAGTATTTCGTTATATCGCCTTTGAAGATTTCCGTTCTTTCCAGAGATTCAACTCTATAGAAGTCTACATTAGGTAAATCGAAGATCCTGACTTCAAACCCCCTATTGGAAAATGTCTTTGCTAATTCTGATCCTAAAGCACCTGCGCCACCTGTAATCAAGATTTTCAAGGTGATGTCAGAAAACACGATTTTCATACTATATTTAAATTTTTCTAAATATTTAAAAAAAGGCTTATATTTTTTCATTATCTACTATAAACGTATGAGTGAAATAGTAAAAGAAAGCGTAGACAATTGCTCAAAGATTATTGAATTATTAGAACAAAGTGCAGAAAAAATCATACCAAACGAGTCAAAGGAAATCGTCTTAAAAACGATCGACTTCCTCAAAGAAATGGAAAAGAAGGTTTGGATTAGAACGGTGAGAGGAAAGGAGGCATCCCTTCTTGTTAAGTCGAATACAGAGAAGCTGAAAGATATCATTCAATGCGGAACTCCAATACAAATTATTGATCAAGCCAATAAATTAGAAGAAAGTATCTCCAAAATGCAAAGGGAATTTGAAAAGTCCAAATGGCTTGTAACCTAATGCTATACCATTGTCAAGTTTAAATCTTGGTAAAAAAATACAAACGGATGTGATAGCACATGAGCGAAGAAGTTTATTTTATTGATGCAAAAGCAAATTCAGCCGCTAATACAAGTGTTCCAGCTAAGGCACAATGGCTTTTCGAAAAAGCTCATTTCGATCAAGTTTTTACGAAGGGTGATAACGTTGCCATAAAAATTCATGTAGGTGAATGGTTCAACACGGGATACTTACGTCCTAACATCGTACGAGCTATAGTTGATAAAGTCAAAGAATACGGTGGTAGACCATTTGTGACCGACACAACGACTTTCCTTATTTCTCCTTTTTGGGGTAGAACCACAGCTCTTGACTGCCTTTACACTGCTGCCGCTAACGGTTTTACAGAATCAACTCTGAAGTGCCCAGTTGTAATAGCTGATGGAGATGTGGGACTTAACGATGTGCATGTGGACCTTCCAGAAGGAATCCTTCTACAAGAGACCTTCGTTGCGAACGCCATTGCAAACGCAGACGCTGTAATCTGCTTAAGCCATTTTAAAGGACATGATATAGGAGTTTATGGCGGCTCTATAAAGAACGTTGGTGTCGGATGTGTATCGAAGCGTGGAAAGATGATGTTACATCTGACTTCGCATCCCAAATATGGTATTGTGACTTGGCCTTCTGTTCCCGAATCATTAAAAGGAATAAATCGTGACCAAGCTACTGCAATTGAAGGATGTTGTCCCGTGAATGCCTTGCATATCACACCTGAGGGCCTTGTATATGAAAAAGAGAAATGTATAGGTTGTGGATTTGTTCATGTTTCGGGAACATCAGATTTCGGTACATTTTCAATACCAGATGAATGGAGGAAATTGAGTGTAATTTGTATGGCGGATTCTGCTGCAGGAGTTATGAAGGTTGTGGGGAAGAAACAGATGGCTTTTATGAATTTCGCATATGATATAACGCCTTTTTGTGATTGTTGCCCTGGCAATGACAGGCCAATTATGTCAAATCTAGGAGTTTTTGCCTCTAAGAGCATTACAGGAGTAGATTTAGCGTGCCTTGACATGTCAATGGAGACAGAAGGTTTAGCACAGTCTTTGGCTGAAGAAGAGGGTGCATTGGAAAAGGGCACAGAAAAATTTACATTAATACATCCATCTAAAGGAAGCCAATGGATTCAAGTTAATGCGGCTGCACATTTGGGTTTGGGCACGAAGGACTATAAGCTGATCAAGATTGAACCAGGTCCTAAAGAGAAGTTCTGCTTTCCAGGTACTTCTTATCCAGACAGATCAGTAAGTTTTAGATTCAGAAAATACTATAAGCATAGTCCTATACCGCCAGGTGGCTTCAAATGGCGCGATATACCCAGTATATCGTCGGAAGAACTCTCTAAACGTTGATTCATGCGCTTATGGTTTCTAACTCTTCCTTGACTTTCATTTTACTTTTTCAGCTCAACCTTCACTCTTTCGGTCCAGAGTTCTGCTTTGAAGATTTGACCTAAGCTTTTGGGGATATAAAATGTAATGCGAAAAGATGACCACGATAGGCTACGGGAACAAGGATCATACGCGAATCGACTTTTTCTCCCGATTTCTTCTTCCATACAACTCTTATAGTTGAGCCAACCATCTTCGTCGTAGCTCTCTCATAAGTACTTGCCACAGTTTCCTGGCTCTTTTCATCCACCAAAGCTTCAAGAAAAGGCTTCTTAAGCGCGGTTATTTCTTCGAATGATTTATAACCTAAAAAAGACAGAAACTTCTTGTTAGGGACCCAGTGGTTGTCGTCAAGATAGATGAAAACAGGCTGCTCTGACGATTCGAAGATAGTTTTCATTTCCTCGTAAAAGCCACTAACTAGTTTTTCATGATGCTCATATTCTCCGGTGCTCATATTTAATTCGACCAAGAGACTTTGGGGTTTTCTTGCCACATAAACCTTTCCCGAAGATGTTCGGATAATTTAGCAAGCACAAGCAGAGAACTGCAGGTTTCTATTCAAGACCAGACGTTGATGTACTTACACGCTTCCTATTTCTGACACATGGGGCAGAAATATACTTGGCCCCCTCCTAAACTTAACTTTCCTATAGAAGTCTTGCAGACTTTACAGGACTTTCCATTCATATTTGGACCCATAGCTGGCGTGTAATGTCCCTGCCTTTCATAGAGGTCGAGGAACTGGTCTTTTCCACCTAATCGGACTCTCTCTTGAATTATGAGCCTTATCGCGTCGAATAAGGCGTGCTTCTCATCTTCGCCTAGATCGGATGCCTTCCGTTTCGGGTGGATTTTGGCCCGGTAGAGGAGATCTTGGAAAGCGCTGTTGCTCAAACCTACTATGACGGCGTCTTTGCCTAGGAGCATAGGTTTGATGTTTACATTTTTCTGGGCTAACTGCTCTGAGAAGTGCCTGAAGGTGAATTGTGTTTTGTCTAAGGGTGAGATCGCTTCAGAGAAGTCTCGTCTATAAACGTAACTCTGTTCTAGTTCATCGTCCTTTAATACCTGGATCACGCCCATGCCAGTCAAGGTTACAGTCAACAACGTGTTATCGTTGAAATTGAGCTTCAAGTGAAATTTCTCTGGAATAGTACTTTCACTTATGTGATATATGATCCTACCACCGTACTCTGGCCCTAAAATCATGTTCACCCCGAGGTCAAACTTGACACGTATGACGTTGCCTCTTGGGGTGATCGATTCAATCCTCCTTTTTATAAGACGTTCAAAGGCTTCTATGTCCTTGTTTATGAAGCCTATTCTTTGCAGCTTCTGATAGTCCTTCAAGTGGAATACCTTGACCTGCTTCTGTAAGAGTTCTTTACGCATCTGTTCTGCAAGAATGTAGGCTTCGGGAAGTTCGATGCTCATCAGTCAGCCACCATTCAAATTAACCTATCAAGCAATACTTAAGACTTATTCTGCTTTACATCATATTATTTTTCCGGTATTTCAAAGTTTCAACAATATCAACAATCATTCTTTTGGTTTAAATGCTACACATCTTACAGGGAAAGCCTCTAGGCCACCTAATAAGGGAGGCCAAGCGATTAAGAAGAATCTTTTCTTAGTTAATCTATCAAGATGTCCTATTACTTCTATGATTGGTATGATTATCTTGCCACTTTTGTCGCCAATAAAAGTTTGATGAGCCTTCATATTTGCAAATCTCCCACTTACTGTTTGGGGCGTTTTCTTTGGATCGTTTATCCTGGGTCTATTTTCTAGGCCTGCCAGTGTAGTTCTATCAAATGCTATCATTTTTATAGGAAGAGAAGACATCCATTCTACTGCTTCATCCGATAAGTAGGGTATCTTCTCCTCTTCTGTTGGATCTTTATCTGGATCGTGTCCGCTTAATCCTATTATGACAATATCGTCCCTCCTGACACCTTCTTCTTTGAGAAACTCTACAGTGATCGGTGCACCATCAGGAAGCTTATTTGTTTTAATGAGAATACTTTCACCGTAAAACTTTTCCAGTGGAATGCTTGCCAAGTCCTTTCCTATTCCTGGCTTATTCTCGTTTGCATCGACAACATGTGCTGGCCCTTCGACATGTGAACTTATATGGGATTCCATTGTTACTTGATGCATCCACTCTCCACCCGGTGCTGGAAACGAAAACTGACGAAGATGATATAATCTTGGCTTTTTTTGACCTGGCATACTAAAAGTCATTTCTCCAACATATTCGGTTAAATCAACTAGTCTGTATTTATTATTCAATAACTTCGTTATTTCTAATGACATATGTATTCATAGAATTTAAATATTATTGTTATTTAAATATTGTAGCTTTCTAATAATTCCTTTTTTTGGGACGATATAGGTTCATACGTTTCCTCCAACAACGATCAAACGTAGGTCGGTTTCTCCAATATTCTCTAGTCCATGTGAGCTTCCATTCTTCGTGAGCACAGCGTCACCAGGACCCACTTCGCTTGTTTCATCATTGACTCGCATAAGCCCCTTTCCCGAGATGATATAGTATATTTCCTCACTCCCTTGATGTTTATGAAAACCAATCGAAGCCCCTGGCCTTAATACCGTGTTATGCAAGAATATCTTAAGTTCAAGCCTATCCTGAAAAAACGACTTAAGCGTAGCTTTGCCTGAACCTTCATGTATAGATTCACGGAGAGTAAAAGACATATCATTTTCCTTAATCATCCTTATCTAACATCCAAAATTAATCCAGGGCATATTAGTTTTTCGTAATAATTTGCATATATTAATAAGTTAGAAGTTAACACTGCAAAATTAGTGTATTGTTATGGAGAAAAAATATAGGGTATTATCAGAAGGAACTGCAGAAAAGATCGAAGAAGACTTAAACCAAGCGGCCTCAGAGGGATGGGAAATAGTAGAATTCGGGTACGGTGCTCAGCAGACTAAATTCTGGGCACTCGTAATCAAAAAGTGAAATCTAAACACTTAACGGTTCCAAATTAATGTGGTTAATGTTAAGAAGTTCATCTCTATAATTGTCGCTGGAAGTTTGAAAAAGGACAGGTTTTAGAGACAACCTGTTACGTATTAAGTCGTAATATACACCTGCCTCTGGACAAAAGCACAGATGATGATACAAGCATAATCATTGAAAGACTATAGGAAAAGAGAAGGGTTTAAACACCTTCTTCTAGGGTGACGAGTTTCTCCAAAGTTGGAATTGTGAAGTCTAAGCCGAGTCTTCTCAGGGTATTCTTCGTCGGGATGCCGTGCTCGTCGCAACCCCTAGCCTTATACCAAGCCTGTTTGTCTTCTACGAACTTCTTCCTATCGTATATGGCCGCAGGCGTTCCTGCATTAGGTCCGAGGGTTAAAGGTTCCTCGAAGACTCTCTCAGGTAGGACATCATCTCTGTCTGGTCTAAGGCCTTCCCTGATGTTCCAAGCCCTTTCTAGGATGATTATCCTATTTGCTACGAGATCGAATTCACTCTGACTTGCAATGAGGTCCCAGCCCGTAGCTGCCTTCAAAGTCTTTGAAAGAGTTCCCAAGTCTATGACGGCTGTTCCGAAGGCTAAATGGTGGGTGCAGATTGTCAGGGAGTCGCTTATAGCAATCTTATCTTGCCCCTCGATGGTCGGTCCGTAGAGGTGGACTCCTCCATGGTCGGACATGACGTAGCAGAAGGTTTCCCTCTGGTCTCTATTATTTCCAACGCCTCCGACGCCCCATTCTACGCCTTTGCATTGCATAGCGAACTTCTCAGAGCCTTTACCGACCTTCTCAGAAGCGATTCTGATTCCTTCAGCTAGAAGGTCGCCTATACCTTCTCTGCGCACTATCTTCTTAGTCATCTCGAACATCGCTGGAACATTTCCCCAAGTCAGATCGACTCCGCCTAAATCCTCCTTTGATAGGATTCCTTTCTCATAGCATTCCATAGTCCATGAAAGCGTGTTTCCAAGGGAAATGGAGTCAAGACCCATAGCATCTAAGAAGGAACTTAAAGCGTAAACGCCGTTGGGATCAGTTATCATGCAGTTGGGGTGAAGCAGACATGTAGAATCATAGTCGGGAATGTCGAATGTTCCTGCCCAAGGTCCTTCCCTGATGATTCCTAACTGGTTACAGGGAGTTGGACAGCCATAGCAGCTTCTATTCTTAACTCGACAGCGATTCTCAAACTGGAGGGGACCTCCCTTCTCAATGTCATCTCCCCAATAGGCTTCCCTCCAATTCTTCAAAGGACCAGTTGACGAGTCACTTGAGGAGATATTCGCCGTAGTGGATCCCCATCTCCGCCTAGTGTAGACAGTGCTAGGCTCTCTCAGAAGTTTGATCGCGGCCTCCTCCATTGCCAGACAGGTCTCAGGATCATCCATAGGAATGTCTTGAGTGCCTCTCACAGCTATGGCCTTTAGCTTCTTCGAACCCATAACTGTGCCTGCCCCGCATCGTGAGGCTGAGTAGAAGAACTCCTGATTCACACATGCGTATCTTACTAGGTTCTCTCATGCTGGACCTATCGAGAGAACGCGAGCGAAAGGATCGGTCTCCTCCTTAACTTTCACTTCTGTCTCAAAGATCGTTCTTCCCCATAGGTGCCTAGCACTTCTTAATTCCACATCATCGTCCTTTATGTACAGGTACACTGGCTCAGAGGACTTGCCTTCAACAATTATACCGTCGTAGCCAGCGAACTTTAGTTCTGGACTGAAGTTCCCTCCGGTTGCAGTGTGACCCATCAAGTTCAATCCTGTACTCGTCGAGGTGAGGGGCGACTTGAACCTGATTATTGTCCTGTTTCCACTTAGGATACCTGTCAAAGGACCGCCGAAGAGCATCAGTAAATTTTCTGGGCTCAAAGCTCCAGTTTCAGGCTTCAAGCGATCCCAAAGGAGCTTGTTCATGAGTCCACGACCACCAATAAACTTCCTAGCATCATCATGGTTCAGAGGAGTCTTCTTGATAGAACCCTTACTCAAGTTTACTTCCAGAATCTTTCCAGCATATCCACCAACCATTCTTCATCATCCTCCTTTCAATCTATCTCCTTCTTCACGGGATAGAACTGGTCTGTGATCTGCTTCGCTATAACTTCAGGAGGCTTCGCCAATCGCTTTGGAAATCTTGAAATCGAGAAGTAGTGAAGGACATCGGATGGACAGTATTTTACGCATTGAGGATCACCGCTGCATTGATCGCATATTTGAGCTATACCCTTGCTTGGATGGAATGTTATTCGTCCACCCCTTCCACTGTCGAGGCAAGCCTGATTGCAGGCTTTGCAGCCAGTGCAGAGGACTTCATCAACATTCATTAGAAAAGTCTTAGTGTCGTAGGTGAGGGCTTTTGTAGGACAGGCTCCGACGCATGGACGATCTTCGCAATATTGACATACTATGGGAACGTCTATAGGTCCAGGATAGAATTGGTAGACTCTTATCCTAGAATACGCGGGGTTAAGTCGTTTCTCATGCTTTATGGCGCACATCTTCTCGCATATTCGACATCCACAACAGCCCGGTAGAGCGTGATCTTCATAAACTTGCATTGGATTACTCATCTGTTTTTCACCATAAAGTTTTTATTCACATAAGCTCAGTTCTTTTCGGGTTTAAAAAGATTTGCCATCTCCTGAAAAGAGAATTGAGCAGAGGTGGAGGGATTAATCATTTGGGGGAGATGGTGACTATCAAGGTTCTGACTTCGCTTATGAAAGACTGGAACCTCCCTGATAACCTGAAGATCACGTGGGACAGAAATGACGCTCAGCAAGTCTCTAGAGCTGAGGAAGTCTTTAAAGAGTATCTGAAGGAAGGATGGTTGGCCTTCAGTGAGGAGGCAGATAGGAGAAGACAGATCTTCCGATTTGATGCTGAACTCAACAAGATAATCCTTATCCCTCCATTGGGAGGAGGGTGAAATAATTCCTCCTTCGTTCTTTTTACATACCTAGATTGATTATTTAATTATACGTACTTGAAAAAGGATCGGCCAAGGTTAAAGAGATTTATTTGAAGGCCGGAAGAGAAAATCCTGAGGAGGTTGCTAAGACGATTATGATAACGGCCCCTAGGCCTAATAATTATTGTGTTATAACATACATTTGACTATATTCGTACTATAGAGACATTCACAACAGGAGCCTTCTATCCTTTGGCAATCTATTTCATTAGAGCGAATATAGAAACAATCCAATGTGGAGTACACACAATCGCCACACCAAGGAATTTTTTCATCGATGGATTTTCGAGATTCTCTAAAGCCAGCATATTCATCACTATTCCAAATGTCTTTTACACTTTGACCTTTGACATTACCGAAGGCCATCATGCCTATGTCTTTCGCGTGATGGTTTACATATTCTGTATGAGGGTACATATACTCAAGACATGGCACTGCACTTCCGTCAGCTCTGACGACCATTACTTCGTTTTTGATATAAGGGCATACTCTTGACTTCCTGTCAGCGAAGATGCTGGGAAACTCCAAATTAACGCCTCCTTTCCTGGCTATTCTAGATGATTTCTCGAAAACATCTTCTACTTCTTTAGTTCTATCAAGCTGATCTCTCATCTTTAGTAGAAGTGGCAGGTTTATCCAATAGCCTTCATTTTCAGCTTTTTCCCAAAGGTTCCGATACCTTTCTAAGTCAGCCTGTTCATACTTCCCCGTATGGGTTAACCCATAGGCTCCAACTATCGCTGCATGTATGATCTCCCAACCCTTATCCAGAACATTCCCAACTATTTCATAAGATTTCCTGCTTGAAGGGATATAGAGCTGTTGCCCATTCAAAATCTGTGAATATACTATAAGGTTAGTAACAAGTACATCATCTATTCCGTTCTCTACGGCAAACTCTATAAGATTTGGCAGGTCCTTGTAGTTATCCTTCATCAATGTCACTTCTATAGAAAGAGAAAATGGAAGCTTAGACTTACTCTTAATCTTTGAAATATTCACCAAGTTTTCTATTATATTATTTCCCACAGCACCTACTCTAAATTTCTCAAGGAACGAATGCTCTAATGTATCTAGTGAGAATAATATCTTGTTTACGCCAATATTCCTAATAAGCTTGTTGGCAAGATCGCCTGTCAACATGGAACCGTTAGTGCTGAAGTCTATTTCACCCTCATCGCCAAGTTGTTCCCTAGTTAGCTTAACGATGTCCACAAAACTTTCGTGAACAAGAGGCTCCCCTAGACCATGCAAAATAATTTTGTTCAAGTCTCCAAAAGACTCGGATAACTTCCTAAATGTTGAGAAATTCATTTCCTCTTCATTAATATTCCAGAAGTTCCGAATACAGTAGATACATTTGAAATTACATTTGTTAGTAACCTCAATCTGAATTGCTCTAGGGAATGTGGACATGACTCTGCACTAGTTATCCGCAACATACAGGTGGAAAGATAGCGAAAAAAGAAAAAGGGTTAGAGCTCAATTTCAAGCTCTTTCAACTTCTGTGGGGTTGGTACTCCATTTACCCATTCCCTGAGATTGTAATACTCTTTCTTCATTGTTTCCAGGTCGACTGTCTGTCCCTTCACTGGGCCCTCTGGCATGGGTTCAGACAGCAGACGAGAAGGTAGAGTATCATCTTTGTCTGTGAATCCATATTTGCTAATTATGAAGCGCTCAAGGTTATAAATTCTTTCACCCATCTTCATTATTTCATCTTCTGTGAGACTCCATCCAGTTACAGCTGACAATAGAGATGCTAGATCAGACGCACTCAAAGCAAAGGTTGTGAATAGACAGGTGACTGTAGAGTTCACTACACATGTCAAATCTTGGAAGGTTTTTGTCCACTTGGCTTTCCCTTCAGTAGTTAGTGGATCAATTTTTTCCGGGAGCCCTACTATTTCAGGAGCAATTGTATAGCCTGTCACGTGACAGCCTCCACGATTAGCGGTTGCATAGTTCAAGCCCATTCCTTTTACTCCTCGTGGATCATAGGCAGGCATCTCAAGCCCTTTGACAGTCATGGAAATCTCAGGAGCTCCAAACATTTCACAGAGTCTCTTTGATCCTAGAGCTAAGTATTTTCCAAATCCATCTTTGTGAGCGATCCTCCAAACTGAATCAACTAAAGCAGAGGCATTTCCAAAAGATAGATCCATACCTTGAAGGTCTCCATCCTTAATGTAGCCTTTCTGGTGTAGTTCCATTGCAGCTGCAATTGTTGAACCGACTGAGATGGGGTCAAGTCCGAATTCATCACATAGGTGGTTTGCCTTTATGACAGCACCCATATCCATGACCCCTGTTGAGTTCCCCAGTGCCCATATGCTTTCATATTCTGGCCCCTCTGTGTGAAGTATTTGATATGGGCCAGAGTTTACGGTAGTTGCGCGCCCACAAGCGATGTTGCATCCCCAACATGGCCTTTTCTTTTCGAGATATTGCTTTGTTAGAGTTTCTCCGCTGATCTTGTCTGCTTCAGGATTAAATCCGAGCTGCCAGTTCATATAAGGCAAGATTCCTGCATTGTTTACAACATTGACTAGGACTGCTGTACCATAGGTTGGAAGACCTTCACCTGTAACGGAGTTCTTCCTTTCCTTTTCATAAGCTGCCTTAGAAGCCTCATTTAACTTTGCAGGATCCGCAATCGAAACATTTCCAGAACCAGACACAACTACGGCCTTCAGCCTCTTCGATCCCATGACAGCACCTAATCCGGTTCTTCCTGCCGCACGATGCTTATCGTTCACGATTGCAGCCATTGGTACAAGATTCTCTCCAGCAACTCCTATACATGCTACGCTTACATTTTTCCCGCTTACAGTCTTCCTAAGAAACTCATCAGTATCGAAGACCGTCTTCCCCCAATACTCGGATGCATCATGAACCTCTATTGCACCATCTACGGCAGAGATGTAAACTGGTTTGTCAGAAGAACCTTTAATTACTAAAGCATCGAAACCTGAGAATTTTAGGAAGGCACCGAATTCTCCTCCAGAGTTCCCACTACCTATGGAACCTGTTAGTGGAGAACGTAACGCCATTGCCTGATATCTTCCAGGTGATGGGAAGCCTGGTATTCCAGTACCAGGACCTGTTGCAAATATGAGAACATTGTCCGCACCTAAGGGATCTAGGTCTCTTGCTGCGTGGCCTTCAGACTCAAATTCCTTCAAGTATTCGTAGAGAAGTGCTAGTGCGTAGCCTTTCCCTCCGAGATACTTCTTTGTGTATTCTTCGCATGTGGCCTTAATTTTCACTGTTTTATCAGAAAGATCTATTACACCAATTTTTCCAATATATCCGTTTTGCATGACTTTTCACTTTTTTTAGTCTAACAGGCTTATAATCTTTTGTAAAATTATGATGACCTTTCAGACTTTACCAGAGAAATTGTAAAGAGACTTTCTAAAAGATATATATTCTTTTTTTGATGTTTAACCTCTAATGGAAACTGTTAGAGTATTAATAGTATATGACAGTAAGACCGGAAATGTTGAGACAATGGCGCACGCGGTTGAAGAAGGAGCTGAAGAAGCAGGAGCCTTAGTTGACCTGAAAAGGGTTGAAGATGTTGATATCAACACTTTTTCTTCTTATGATGCATACGCATTTGGCTCTCCTACACATTGTGGTACTATGAGCGTTAAAATGAATGATTTTATCAACAACAGAATGCACCCAAAATATTGGGGAAAATTGAGATACAAAGTTGCAGTAGCATTTACTTCTTCTGGAGGACTAGGAGGAGGAAATGAAACTGTTCTTTGGGCGTTAATATCCACAATATTAAATTTTGGTATGATGACTTTCGGTATACCCGATTATGTTTCCAAGGATGTTACACTACATTATGGTGCTGTAGCAATAAAAAAACCAAACAAGAATTCGCTAAATGCGTGTAGACTGCTTGGTAGACAGTTGGTCGAGTACGCTAAAGTGGTAAAAGCTGGCCTTAACGCCAAATAAGTGGGTAGAAATTTACCAATGGCAATAATGTTCATTAAATTCATCCATATATATCTTTAAGAATAGAATAATAAGACACTTACAAATTTACTAACTTTAAATTTGGTGATAGAATAAAAAATAGAATGTGGCTAGTTGATCTCTAGCCTTTTTAGTTTGTCACGGTTTCTTTTTTGGTTCAAGTATTTTAGAGGGGCTCAGGGGAGCAAAGATTTTCCGCCTTGCCAGCTGCACGGCCACAGTCTTTGCAGATATATTTCGCGTTCTTCGCAAGAGGCTTCAACTTCTCTGTTGGCACTTTGTCCTCCACCATCTTACATAAGTGTTTTTCATGTCCTTTATGAGGTTGGGCTTTTGACAAAACTTGCACCTGAATTACAAGGAAACAATGTTGAATATAAAAACCTTGTTGTTAAGGAGAAAATGGCTTCAAACGATCTAGGAATACCCAAATTCACCTACCACGTTCCGTCCACAGCAACAAAGCAGTGACAGCTGCACTTCAAAACCCGCACTGGGGGCTCGTGACCCTGCGCTTAAGCTGGCTTAGGAACGTTTGCGAGTTCGAAAAGGGCGGCTACTGCAAAAAAGCAAAAAAGAATTGTGACGCTCAAAACTGCCCCCAAACCAAAAATAAGAATTATAACCATTTTACGCCAATTTCGTGACAAGCCAGCGCACGTTTTTTTTTATTGAGAGAGTTAGTTAGGCAGTTTGGGTTTTGGATAAGACTTTACCCCAACCAACCAGAAAACGAAGATGAATGCGGAAGATTTATATTGAACAGAGAGCATTTAACAGAATAGTTGAGGGCTTCGAATGTCCAATTTTGGCTTCAAAACTATGGCTTTCACATTCAAGATTCGGGATTTCTTCAAACCGCGCAAGGACATAGTGAAGGAAGTGGGCATAAAAGAGGGATTTCGTGTTCTGGATTATGGTAGTGGGTCTGGAAGTTACATACCAGTTGTCTCTGAATTGGTTGGAAAGTCAGGGAAAGTTTATGCTTTGGATATTCAGCCCCTTGCCATCAAGATGGTTAAGAATATCGTTGCAAAGAAACAGCTGAAAAATGTGGAGACGATTCTTTCAGACCGCAAGACTGGACTGCCAGACGACAGCATTGACAGCGTCTTGTTATATGATGTCTTCCATGACTTGACAGACTCCGATGGAGTGTTAGAAGAACTGCATCGTGTGTTGAAGCCAAATGGAATCCTGTCCCTTAGTGACCATCACCTGAAAGAGAACGAGGCAGTGTCGAGCTTGACCAAGACAGAGTTATTCACGCTGTTGCGGAAAGGACAAAAAACATACAGCTTCATAAAAGCGACTGGAGGAAGAAGACAAGCTCGAACGACTATCGACTAGATTCCATATTACAAAACATATTTTACCTATTCCTTTTGCATTTTTTATCCCAAAAAGTGGCTCTTTTGTCAGCTAAATCGGTCAGTATTATTAAATAGTTTACATCATGAAAAGAAGATATTAGTTTGTTACTATGCATATATAGCCATTAATTCGTCTAATTGAACGAGGTTGATGTTTTAAACATGTACGATTTGCTGCTAAAAGGTGGTATTATTATTGACCCTTCGCAAAACTTGCACAGACAACAGGACATAGCGTGCAGCAAAGGTGTAATTGAAGCAGTTGAAGGTGATATTTCAGCTGACCAAGCTAGGGAAGTCCTCGATGTCTCTAGATATTTCGTAGCTCCTGGTTTTATTGACTTACATGTTCATGTCTATCCGGGAGTCAGCCATTATGGCATAGAATGTGACCCGTACAATCTTGCAAATGGAGTTACAACTCTTGCTGAAGCAGGCTCCGCTGGCGCAGATACCTTTGAAGGTTTCCGCAGATATGTCGTTGACTCATCGAGGGCGAGGATCTACACTTTCTTGAATATTTCTTCGATGGGGATGATTTCACCGAATGTTGGGGAACTTGAAGATCTCCGTTTTGCAGATGTGGGGAAGGCAGTCAGAACTTGTGACAGGAATCGGGATATTATGCGGGGAATAAAGGTAAGGCTTTCCAAAAACATCGTGGGAAAAAACAAGACTGAACCCTTGAAACTTGCTCTCAGGGCTGCAGAAGAGGTCGGAATGCCTGTTATGGTCCATCACGGAAACACACCAACGCCTCTAACGGACATATTGAATGAGCTGCGCAAAGGGGACATTCTCACCCACTGTTTTCACGGGCTAGAGCATGGAATACTTGACAGCGATGGAGTGGTTCTTGAATCCGTTAAGGACGCTATTAAAAGAGGCGTAATCCTCGATGTGGGTCACGGTAAGGGAAGCTTTAGCTTCGATGTCGCAGAAAAAGCTTTATCCCAGGGAATAGTGCCGGAAACTATCAGCACAGACCTCCATTACTATAACGTCTTTGGCCCCGTCTACAACCTTGCGGTCACGGCCTCAAAATTTCTCTATTTGGGCTTGACTTTAGATCAGGTGCTTGATAGGATCACAATTAAGCCAGCTAAGGTACTCGGAGTCGATAGAAATCTTGGAAACTTGAGAAAGGGAAGTTTAGCTGACATTACCGTATTCGAATTGAAAGAAGGTACATTTATTTTTGAAGATACCGTTGGGAAGGTTGTAACAGGTAGGAAGTTGATAGTGCCTGTTGCGGTAATCAAGGGCGGTCAAATTTATGTTAGTAAGCTAAAGCTTATTGGAAGATAAAGTTAAACGTAATGAACGAAAGGATGCCCTAAGAAATAATTACAGTTCCCCTTTTAGTGCAAGGTTCCTGAATCATCGCTAGTTTTTATATCAAAGAAATCAATTGGTGCAGGGTTTCACCAGCTTCCTTCAAGGCCGTCCTTCAACGTCCACGTTGTTATTCAGGTTTTGGCTCCATTTTCTACAGTCCCGACACTATCCTCGCCGGTGAGCCTTAATCCTACAAGTCTAAGAACTAGACCGATTTTTTGGCGACGATCTCGCTCGCTATTTGATCCATCGTTTTTCCTTCGGTATTTATTCCTAGATTGCGAGCAACCTCTAAAAGCTTGTCCTCAGTAGAGCCACTCGCTCCAGGCTTTTTGGCGACGATTTCGCTCGCCACCTGATCCATCGATTTTCCTTCTGTATTTATTCCTAAATTATGAGCAACCTCTAACAACTTCTCATCGCTAGAGCTATTCCCTTCAGCTGCGACATTGACCACATTGGCATTTTCCTCACCAACACCTGATTGGGCTTTCTTAAACTCTTTCTGAGCCATGCCAAGTGAGCGGGCGAGTTGAGGTATCTTATTAGGCCCCCAGATTAGGAAGACAGCTAAAGCACCTACTATTACAGTGATCTCTATTGGATCCATCTTTATCGTCAAACCATTTGGAGAGGGATGTATATAGGTCTAACGTTTGAACCCGATATATTTGCAATTTTAGTTGATTCTGAACTTGATTAGACTCAATATATCTTGTAATGGTGGGTCTAAAATGATTTTCCCAAAAAAGGCTGATGAAATGTTCTCAACATTGAGGAGAATCTATTGGAAGTCAAGTATTTTAATAAATGAATTAGAGTTGTGCGTAAACTTTGCACAGGGATTCAAGAACCGTGGAGGTTGTAATAAGCCTCTTGGGATCCGGATAAAGCGTACCTGTGTCCTTACAGGTCCAAGGCTCAAAGCAGCCATTTTTGGTGAGCCTT
>Ga0187889_10002292_pt1 | contig 18988 bp, 21 predicted proteins | sample June2016WEW_7_10_2_FD_132992 | JGI IMG/M metagenome (GOLD analysis project Ga0187889, IMG submission 132992) | Peatland microbial communities from SPRUCE experiment site at the Marcell Experimental Forest, Minnesota, USA - June2016WEW_7_100 | ecosystem: Environmental > Terrestrial > Soil >... | reverse complement strand
GGCCGCCGCCAGGTCGACCTGGGACGAGGCCCACGAGCTGGGCGCGCGCCACGGATACCGCAACGGGCAGATCAGCGTGATTGCGCCGACTGGAACTATTAGTTTTATGCTCGACTGCGACACCACCGGGGTGGAGCCCGACATCGCCCTGGTCAAGTACAAGAAGCTGGTTGGCGGCGGCATGCTGAAGATGGTCAACAACACCGTGCCGGTGGCGCTCAAGCGGCTCGGCTACGGCGAGGGCGAGGTCGCTGACATCGTCGCCTACATCGACGCCAACGACACCATCGAGGGCGCCCCCAAGCTGCGCGACGACGACCTCCCGGTCTTCGATTGCGCCTTTGCGCCGCGCAACGGCGGGCGGTCCATCGCCTGGCAGGGGCACGTTCGCATGATGGCGGCGGTCCAGCCCTTCGTTTCGGGCGCCATAAGCAAGACGTGCAATCTGCCGAGCAACGCGACCGTGGAGGATGTCGAGAAGGCGTACATCGACGGCTGGAAGATGGGCCTCAAGGCGCTCGCCATCTACCGCGACGGCAGCAAGCGCTCCCAGCCGCTGGCCACCTCGATGGACAAGACCACCGGGGAGAAGGTGCGCATCGTCGAGAGGCCGCTGCGCCGCAAGCTCCCCGCCGAGCGGCAGGCGCTGACCCACCGCTTCGAGATCGGCGGCCATGAGGGCTACATCACGGTCGGCCTCTATGAGGACGGCACCCCCGGCGAGATCTTCGTGAAGATGGCCAAGGAGGGGTCGACGGTCTCCGGGCTCACCGACTCCTTCGCCATCGCGGTCAGCTTCGCCCTCCAGTACGGGGTCCCGCTGGACTTCCTGGTCAACAAGTTCGCCCACATGCGCTTCGAACCCCAGGGATTCACCCGCAACCCGGAGATCCCGATCGCCAAGTCGATCGTCGACTACATCTTCCGGTGGCTGGGCTCGCGGTTCCTGAGCGAGGAGAAGCAGGCGGAGATGGGCATCGTCCGGCGCGACGGAGAGGACAGCGAGCCCCCTCCGGTGGTCGAGGGGCCGGCCAACGCCGCCCAGGTGGTCATGCCCCTCGGCATCGAGCCCGCCTCGCCGACCAGCACCTTCCAGAACCAGGCCGACGCACCATCCTGCAGCGAGTGCGGCTCGCTGATGGTCCGCTCCGGCTCCTGCTACAAGTGCCACAACTGCGGGGCCACCTCCGGCTGCAGCTGATGGAAAGTGACGTTCTGGTGACATGAGTGGGTGACCTTGGTTTGTCAGCGAAGTGACCCCCCTCTGTCAGAGAAGTGACTTCGGAGTGTCAGTAGGATCATTGTTCAGCGACCTTAAGAGTGTTGCGCATCTCCACGAGCGGGGAAAGGTGCGCCGCGACCAATACTGTTGTCGCCAGTAGGTTTGAATCCGGCCGGGCTTGACGGCCCCGTGGTGATGTGCTTCCCTGAGAGCATGCCTGACCGCTCAAGGACGCATCGCCCGTCCGATCTGAACAAGCTCGCCGCCTCCATCGTGGGAGATGCCGTCGGAGAGCCCACCCTGCCCGACCCCGATGAGGCCAAGGACCCCGCCGCCGTCAGCCTCGGACGTCGCGGTGGGTTGAAGGGCGGGAAGGCCAGGGCTGCGAAGCTCACGCCTGAGGAGCGGACCGAGATCGCCCGCAAGGCCGCAGCGGCCCGCTGGGCACGGACAACTGGCGACAACTAGCGAACAGGCGTCCGCGTTGGTCTGATTCGCCATCAACCTGGCGAACCTCCATCTTGTCCGCGGCGGGCAAACCTGTCATACTAGGTCCATGCCCGAGAAGATCATCAACTTGGCCCAGCTAAAGATGGATCTGGAACAGGCCCAGGCCGCCTGGGAGCGCCTCCAGGATGAGGAGTCCCACGCCCGCCAGCGGGTGAACGACCTCCAGCAATTCGTCAGGCTCACGGAGCGGCTCTACCCGGAGCTGGCGCTGCCGCCCGACAGCCCGGCAGTCGCCGCCGAGCAACGACCGCCAGATCAGGCCGCCTCCGCACCGTCCCTGGCGGGTCTGGACACCAAGGATGCCGCCATCGCCGTGCTGCGCGACACGGCCCCTGCGCCGTGGAAGGTGGAGGCCCTCGCCCGCGAGATGATCCGCCGCGGCTGGAACCCCGACGCCAAGCAGCGCCCGGAGCTTCTGGTCGCGAGCGCCATGAGCCGGCTGGCGAGAGGCGGGCAGGCTCCGATCGTGAAGCCGAAGTATGGCTACTACGCCTGGCAGCCATCCGAAGGGCTCACGGCCAGCGGAATGGCTGTGACGAGCGGCTCAGCGAGCCTCGGACAGCCCTTCACCCTCACTGCGGCCGGCACGGCCAAGAGCAGCGGCACCGCATCCTTCGGTCCCGGGGGAGGTGATCGCCTGTGATATGAGATGCCCGCCGCCCGAGCCAACCCTTAGAGCACACCAGGAGGCGGCGGGGAGATGTGGTGGTCAGGCGGGGTGGTGACACACCCCGCCTGACGGTTGCTCTAACCCTTCCGGGCTCCCGTAGCTCAGTTCGGATAGAGCGAGCCATTCGTACGGCTAGGTCGCAGGTTCGAGTCCTGCCGGGAGTACCGGCAAGGCCAGCCACTTGCCGAGACTCTACCACACCTGAGTCTGTCTGGCAAGATCTTTGATCGCAATCTCACATCAGAGGGCCTTGACTGTAGAGGACGGCCGTTCGCCGCAGCACCCCCGTGGCATCTGACCTAGAGCGGCTGCTTGCCGTATGCGACCCGGGGATCAGGAAGGCGGTTCGCGTCCTGCGCGAGGCGGGCGTGGAGAGACGTTCCAGTTCTGCGAGGGGGGTGAGGGACACGGCGAGCCCGTGCCCATCGTTCAGTTCGGCGTGGGGCGCCCTGAAGAGGGCTGGAAGGCTCTCTCCGTCTGCCTATAGAACGGTCTGCCGGTGCTGTACCTGCGGCTTCAATGGAACGTCGAACACCGGCATCAACCTACCGGCCCTTACTGGGAGATTGTCTTCCGGGAGAAGGTGCCGTGCTAGCCGAGTTTGATGCACTCGTCGCAGCGCCTGGTTCGCCCGCCCGTTCCAGACTTGCGGTGCTCCGGCTTGATGCGCTTGCCATCGGGGCACCTGTTCCAGTCGTGGTAGACCTCACGCTGGCCCGGGTATTCCCACGAATCGGTGTGGTACGCAGGGTCTGGTCCCATGGCCGTTGCCTCATGCGGGGACGCCCCGCGAGGGGCGTAGAGCCCACCGCTGGCCGACAGAGTATCCCTTGTCAGGGGGCGTCGTCGTGACGCCCTGGAGATCCGTGCCTGAGTGCCCGAACGCGAGGGTGTCGCACTCGGATCTGGCCCTCCTTGGTCTCCAGCGGCCAGATCTTGACGAGGTTCGAGCCGCCATCGACGATCTGTGCAGGCGCGTGGCCAGTGGGGTCCTGTGGGTGCCTGGGCACGCTAGCCACGACGCAGTGGAACTGACCCTTGCCCACCCATCCCTGCCAGCCGGTGAGTGTCAACGTGGCGTCGCCGACCTTCACTTCTCCTTCACGCCCGGTCAGGATCACGCCGTCAACGGCAACATCTCCGAGGCCCGGAAGGGGAAAGATGAGCGGCCCAAAACCCTGGTAGACGACGGTGTTGGGAGGGGGTTGAAGGAAGCGGTAGACATATGCGTATTGCTCCGGTGGGATTAGGAGGGGGTCAGGTTGCGGAGCTTGGTATTGCTTGACCAACACACTCTTGACGGCCCACAGCGCCGTGGTGAGGTAGGCTCGCTCTGGGACGTGCTGCTCAATCCCCGTCGCCACCTGTGTGAGAAACGGAGCGATCGTAGTCTCCAAATTCGACATCCAGCCGTGGTTGCAGGGTCCGCAGACACACGGCACCACCTGATCGTGTTTGTCGCTCCTATGAGTTTCCATGGGACCAGGGGTCGCACCGACGAAGTGTTGGGAGACGCCTCCAATCGGGAGACGGCGGTTCATCCAGTCCCCGAGAAGGTGCTCCCGGTCAAGCGGCACGCCGCCGCAGAAGACGCAGGCGTCGGGCATCGCCACGCGCTACCCTCTAACCATGCCTAGGACTCCCAAGCAGAAGACCCCCGAAGGCTACGAGATCCCAGTCCCCAAGCGTGGGGAGTTTGACGCGAATCTAGACGAGCTGCTCAAGGCCCCGAAGCCGCCCAAGAAGGTGGCAGGGCGTCGGCACCCATCCGTTGAGAAGGCCAACGGGCAGAGCTAAGCTCTACGCCCAATGTCCCTAGGTATCGCATTCAAGGGTCCAGAGGGTGTAGTTCTCGCCGCTGACAGTCGTGTCACGCTGACCGGCACCCTGCCCGATGGGACAAAGGTCCCTTCCAGTTTTGACAACGCGACGAAACTGCTGGAGATTCGGGGGCACGGTTACGTCGGGGTCGTGACCTTTGGGCAAGGTGCGATAGGGACGGGCCAAGGGCAACGAACGGCCCATAGCTACCTCCCCGAGTTAGAGCAGCGGCTGGCAGGACGCGCGCGGCTCAGTATCGAGGAGTTTGCCCGAGAGGTTGGGGACTTCTTCCTTGCCCAATGGATCGCCGCCTCGATGCCAGCAGACGCCGATCCCATGTGCTTCCTGTTTGGTGGCTACGATGCGGGCGAGACTTATGGCCGCGTCTATCAGGTGGTCGTTCCGGCGGCACCGATCCCCTCCGAGCAGAACCCGAACGAGTTTGGCCTGACCTTCGGCGGTCAGACGGAAGTGACGAACCGGCTCCTCGCCGGATATGACCCGCAGGCCCTGGAAATCGCAAGGACTACCCTGGGTCTGTCTGACGGACAGGTGCAAGGCTTGGCGCAGGCGCTCCGTGCGCTGCAACTCTCGATTCCGATGCCGTTCCTTCCGCTTCAAGATTGTGTTGATCTCGCCATATTCATCATTCAGACCACCGCCACACTGCAGACATGGATCGTGGGCGTTCGGGGTGTTGGAGGAGCAATTGATGTCGCAACGATCACGCGTACCGAGGGCTTCCGTGCCCTTCAGCGCAAGCAAGTCTCAGGTAGCAAGATCCATCAGCGCTAGCGATTGGGCGGCGAACCAGGCGGTTCGCCCAAGCCCAACGACGATGTACACCGTCTGTTCGGGCTCCATCTCAGCCAGTGGTCGCGGGGTGACCTTGGTCCTAACCGACCGGGTGACAAGCCAGGTCGACCAGTAGGCGGAACTTCGCCTCCCCAACGGGCATCCGGTGGACGCCCGGCTGGCGGCGGGTGTGCTCCCGGTGGTTGTAGCGCCAGGCGTACTCGTTGAGATAGGACTGGAGCCACTTCGCGGAGACGGAGTGGTAGGTCCCACGGAGCCCGCTCTTGAGCAGGGACGAGAACCCCTCGATGGTCTGGGTGTGGGCGTCGCCCTCGACGTAGACCCCGGCCGAGTGGTTGACCCGGCGGTGGGTGTAGTGCCTCAGTCGACTCGATTTGGCCCCCGCCCGAGGGACCCAGCTGTCGGCGAACGCGGACGCGCGCATCCCGGGGCGCCTCACCAGGTTGGTGCGGATTGCCCCGCCAGGTTAGAGACCCGCCCGCCGAAGCCGGCTCACGGGTGGCGAGCCCGACCCGGGGCCAAGTCAACGAGGCATGAGAGTGGCCTCCCCGACACCCCAGGCCGGCGCCAGCAGGGGCGGGCCGACCGCCTTTCGCCGCGGCGAAGGGGGGCCATCCAGGGGTGAAGCAGTCCTCAAGGGGCAAGCTGGCGGCGAGCGGCGCCGCCCACGCCCCGGCCCCCATCGGGGCGGGACGATCTCGGCCGAATTCCCCCCGATCCAGCGCACGTTTCCCACTCCAGCGCACGTTTCCCACACCCCTGTGGATAACCCGAACATCTGTACCTGACCCCCTTAGAGCTGCCGTATCATTCACCCAAATGGTCCGGAGCGCCTGTTGGCTCGGCTCCCTATGGCTTCATCCCCCCTGGGCGCGAATATCACCGTCCGCGGGCGACGGAAGTCGCTTCCGCTCTTGCGAACTCGCACTTAGACCGGGACGGAGAGTGCAACCCCTCAGGCTGGACCCGCTTCAAAGCGGCACTCGCCGTACACCTAGATGATCAAAGCGGCGCTCTCTCGAGGCAATCACGCCACGCTTACCGGCGCCCCTTATCGCCCGAAGACCACCACCGCCATCCCCGCGACCTTCTCGGTGCTCCCCGGGCTTGACTTAGCCGGCTCGGCAGGGGTGCCAGTCGCGTATACGACGCCGTACGGTACACAGCTGATTGGTGATAGTCGTCTCCTTCTCAGTCGACTGCCAACAGCCAGCGTGGATCTCATCATCACCTCTCCTCCCTTCCCGCTACTTCGCCAGAAGGAATATGGAAACCAGGGCCAAGACGTCTACGTCGACTGGCTTCTCGAGTTCGGCCGTCTAGCTCTCCCTAAGCTCAAGGATACCGGATCGCTCGTACTTGACATTGGCGGCGCGTACGTACGAGGCCGGCCCGTACGCTCACTCCATCAGTTCCGCGTTGCCATTGCCTTCTGCGACCAGCTCGGTTACCGACTTGCTCAAGACTTCTACTGGCACAATCCTTCCAAACTGCCATCGCCTATCGAGTGGGTTAACAAACGCAAGATACGTGCCAAGGACAGCGTCAACACGGTCTGGTGGTTCGCAAAGTCTGACTTCCCTAAGGCGCATCTCGATCACGTCCGCGTCGAGTATTCGAAGTCCATGCAAAGACTCCTCGTCGACCCACGTAAGTACTACACCCCTAAAGGGCGACCATCCCAGCATTCCATCAGTGACAATTTCGCCCGGGATAACGGTGGAGCTATCCCATCTAACCTGCTTGCCTACCCCAACACGGAGAGCAATTCCAGCTACCTTCGGAATTGTAGGATTCTAGGCGTCCAAGGACATCCTGCGCGTTTCCCCTCAGCACTACCCTCCTTCTTCATCAAGCTTCTTACCGACCCAGGCGATCTCGTGCTCGACATCTTCTCCGGCTCGAACACAACGGGCGCCGCTGCCGAGCAACTCGCAAGACGATGGCTTGCCATAGAGATTGACCCCGAGTATGCCGCTGCCTCAAGCGCCCGCTTCCTTCACGGCTGCTCCGAGCCCCTCATGAGACAGCTCTATGAACGCATCAAGTCGGGCGACCCCGCGCTGCTGGCGCCGACGACGATCGCGCACGCGAGCACCCCGCCAATCCGATGAGAAGGATCCCCTCTCTCCCCAGGTTCACTGACGGCCCGCTCTCAACTCGGCAACCCCGGTGAGGTGTCGCCATGACAAGTAGCACTCACTTGCCGCAACCGAGCGGCTCATGTGGCACAGCGCCTGATACTACGGCTACACACCTCAACGGCCGCCTCATATCCGCGCTGGGCCCTGTCATTTCGCGCACGCCCCCACTCGCTTTGCTCCAAGAGAAACCTTTGGTCCTTGCCTGCGGCTCCCCGATCAATCTTTCAATTCGCTTCTACCTCTATGCTGTCACGACCACCGAATTTGAGCGCCAGCCGGGAGCCCACCGCATTCAACTGACGTGCGGCCTCGAGCACCCCAAGCATCCTGATCGCCTCATCTTCGACCGACGAGACGGAGCTCACGTCGTTCTCTCTGGATACTCCCAGGAATGGGATGTCTTCGTACTCTGGGACGCCGGGCTACACGACTTGTACGATGGCTTCCCCTATTCGAAAGGCGTGCAGGTTCGGGAAGAGACCATCCTCGCTGCACTCAGCCGCCCGTTCGCCATACAGCAGCGCCGACTCCGCTTTCCTGGCCATAGCTCAGTCACTGAGACGGTGGTTGCCGCTCGGGCGTCACACCTGGTTCCTGCACTGGTAGAGCGAGTACGTCGCTCCCACGTTGCTCTTCTTGACCTCTGATGTTGTCCCGCCTTTCGTTTCCCCCGCAACTCGAGAAGGAATCAGATGACATTGTTGCAGAGTTCTACCTCCCTTGCCTGTCAGAGGCCCGCCGTTATGACCGTATTACTGGCTACTTCTCCAGCTCCGTTTTCGTGCTTCTATGGCAGGGCATGCGCGATTTCGTCAGGAAGGGCGGCAAGACCCGAATCATCTGCTCCCCAGCACTGAGCAACCGGGACGCGGAAGCGCTCGTCAACGCCTACCAGGAGCGTGAGGACGACACACGGCTTTGCGCTTCGCTCAACGCTGAGTTGGAGGCGATGCTCGCCGACCCGCAATTGGCAGAGCCGACTAAGGCCCTTGCCTCCCTGATTATCGCTGGATGCGTGGATGTCCGAGTCGCCGACCTGGAGAGGGCTTACGACGCGAGCACCAAGCGCATGTTCCACGACAAAGTCGGCCTGTTCTTGGATGATTCTGACGGCGTGGCATTCCGCGGGTCTATGAACGAAACCTTCCTCGGTCTGTCAGGTTTTGGCCACATTGAATCCATAGACATCAACCCATCATGGGAGGGTGGGCGAGATCGAGAGCGTGTCGAGAGAGCAAAGCACCGCTTCGATGCCCTGTGGAACGGCGAGGTACCGACGGTTCGCGTCCGGAGATTGCCGCAGGTCACCCTGGAAGAACTCAGGCGCGCTGCCGGCACCGCTGACCCTGAGATCCGCATCGATGCCGTCGTGGCCCACCTCTACGGCGCGCAGGTGGGTCCCAGCGCTCTAGCACCGATGCCGTCCGTGCTTGGTAACCCCTTGCGAGACCACCAACTTAGCGCCTGGGAGGCTTTCCAGCACAGCGACCTCAGGCTGATCCTTGCCCATGCCACGGGTGCCGGGAAGACGGCGACCGCCCTGTGGGCGATCTCACAGCTCCTCGCCGCAGGCATGCACCCCGTCGTAATTGTCCCGACCCGGCTTCTTCTCCGCCAATGGTACCTAGCCATGAAGTCTGCGTTCCCGACCAGCCCGGTACTCCGATGCGGAGATGGTCATGACCAGTGGCGCTCACCTGGGGTACTCCACGAGTGGCTCTCAGATGGCTCCCGCCCGCGCTTGGTCCTTAGCGTGCTCGCGACCGCCGTCACCGACCCGTTCTTAGGAGAGCTCCGGGGCACCCACGACCTCTTCCTCGTCCTCGACGAGGTCCACTCTGTCGGTAGCCAAACCAATCGCCGCCTCCTGGAAGTCGACGCCGACGCGCGCCTTGGCCTCAGCGCTACCCCGGAGCGCTACTGCGATCCGGGCGGCACAGACGCCATCCTCGCTTACTTCAACCACGCTGTTCATACCTACAGTTTGGCCGAGGCCCTCCACGACCGAGTTCTCACCCCCTACCAATATCTCCCAGAGCCCATCACCCTCACCGAAGCAGAACAGGCGCAATGGGATCGCCTCTCGGCACTCATCCGCAGGCGCCTCGCTCGGGACGCTAACATGGCGGCTAGAGGTACCCGTCTAGAGGACGATGCCGCACTACTGCGCCTCCGGGTCGCACGGGCCCGCGTCGCGAAGCGCGCAGAAGCCAAAACGGCCTATGCCGTCCGCGTAGCTGGCCGAGACTACCGCGATGGGCATCGATGGGTCATCTATTGCGAGGACTTGGCGCAGCTGACCGCCGTTCGCCAAGGCCTTCGCGGCGCCGGATTGGCACCTATGGAGTATCACACCTCGATGCACGCTGACGAGGAGGCTACCCTCGCCAGGTTCGCCCTCCAGGGAGGACTGCTCCTAGCGATCCGCTGCCTCGATGAAGGCGTTGACATTCCCTCGGCGACCCACGCGATTGTTCTCGCCTCTTCACGCAATCCCCGTCAGTTTGTTCAGCGGCGCGGCCGCCTCCTCAGAAGGGCGCGTGGCAAGGATACCGTCTTCATCCATGATCCGCTCGTCATCCCCCCAGTGTCCGCCGATCAAGCTCGGAGCGACGGCCTTGTCTGGGGTGAACTCTCACGCGCGGCACGATTCTCACAATCAGCGGCCAATGCTGCGGAAGCTGCCCGGCCATTGGATGCAATATGCATCGATCGGGGCCTGGATGTAGATTTGCTGTGGAGCGCTGACAATACGGAGACCGACAATGACTGACCCGTTCGAGGACTTGAGGCGCACCGTGCAGTCCCTACGCGAGGATAGGTTCCCAGATCTCCCGAGCACGCTCGTCGACACCATTCTCGACGCGGAGCGCACCCATGTTGACGCTCGCGATCAAGCCCTCCGCGCCATCCGCCTAGCGCTGGAGGGCGCTGCCACACTTGACTCGGCGTGAACCATGCTCAAGTTTCACCGCCTAACCCTCCTGGATTTCGGTCCCTACCGCGGGGAGAAGACGCTCACCATTCCTGACCATCCCGGTGTGATGTTGATTTTGGGGGACAACGGTAGGGGCAAGACCCACCTCCTCAACGCGTTTCGCTACGCCCTTCTCGGGACGGTCTATCGGCGTTACGGCCGAGCCCGAAGCGAACTGCGCAGCTTGGCGAATCTTGAGACTGCGACCGCCATCGGCTTCGCCGAGTTCTCCGTTACCCTCGGCTTCTCCAAAGACGGCGACCGCTACGAGGTCATCCGCCACTTCACGGACCGCGACGGGAGTAACCGAGAGACCCTTATCCTGAGCAAGAACGACGAGCCCATGAACCGCCAAGCCGCCGACCTTGAGCTGCGCAGAATCATGCCCGAGGCCATTCATCAGTTCTTCCTCTTCGATAGTGAAGTCCTGCAGCGGTACGAGCAACTCGTGGACGAGGACCAGTCTACAGGGGAGGATCTCAAAGAGGCGATTGAACGCATCCTCGGCGTCCCCATTCTTCAGAACGCCAGGACGGACGTTGAACTCGTCGCCAAGGAACTTGCTCGACAGATCCAGATTGCCGCCGAGCGTCACGGCGAAACCGCGCGGCAGGGCCAAGCCCTCGGGGACCTCAACGCCTCGATCGAGGCCAATGAGTCATCCGCGCGTACGCTTGAGGAGGACATCGAGAGGTGGGAGACTGAGGTTCAAGACGTCGAGCGGGAGATGACTCGCCATGAGCAGCTCAGCGGCCTCATCACCAGGCGCAACCTACTGCAGGAGCAGCTCACCGGTCTTGAGGCTCAACAGATCGAGGCCGCTGATCAACTCAAGGAGGTGGGGCGCGACGCGTGGCGTGGTGCCCTGCAGCCCATGGTAGGTCCTGTACTTGCCGAACTTGATACCCAGCTCGGGCGGTTACGTTCACGCGCCACGGAACTGGCCTACAGCCGAGCCGTCCTGACGCGACTACGTGATAACGCCGAGTTATGCCCGACATGCGGACACTCCTTGACTGCTGCTGACCAGAAAGACCTCATGCGGCGACTCCAGTCCGAGACAGCTGCCGACGAGGAACGGAACGCTGAGCGGCTGATTGGCCTTCTGGAGATTGAGCGCGAGCGCATACGCGCGACAGCCGCCGAGCAGGCGGTGATCACGGCGGTCATAGCAGCGGATCGAGAGCGGCGACGGCTCGTCCTCGCCATCTCTGACAATAGAGTACAGCTTGAGGAGATCAGCGACCAAATTCGCCTAGCCGGCGGAGACGGAGTGGACCTCAAGGCACTGACTGGTCGCCATTCGAACCTCACCAGACTTCTCGACCGCAAGAGACGTGATCTAGGCGCTGTGCGCACTGACCTTGAGGAGCAGCGTGGACGACGGGCGCAAATCAGTGCGAAACTGACCCGCGTCGGTGGCGTTGTTGACCCGCACATAACTGAGAAGAACGACCTCGTTAGCCAGCTTAAGGAGCTGTTTGGCGAAGCGGTGGATCTGTACCGCCAGCGGCTGAGAGCCAATGTCGAAAGAGAGGCAACCCGTCTCTTCCTCTTGATGAGACATGAGCAGAGCTACACCGGATTGCGCATCAACGCTCGCTACGGACTCGACATCATATACGAGGATGGCAGCGTCGTTACGAACCGGGCCACAGGCGAAGAGCAGATCGTGGCCTTGGCGCTGATGGGTGCGCTGCAGCACTCCGCACCGGTGCAGGGCCCCATCGTGATCGACATGCCGCTGGGGCGCCTCGACCAGGATCACAAGTACCGCGTCATCGCCGCCTTACCGGAGATGTCTGAACAAGTGATACTCCTAGCGTTCGAGGGCGAGTTCGAACTGAACAGGGCTCGGAGGGACCTGATGGGCCGTTTGGTCGGGGAGCGACAGCTGGTGCGAGTGTCTGGCAGGAATACGGATATCAGGGAGGTCGTCTCGTGAGCCTCGCCAATGTGGCTCTCACTGAGCCTGCAACGGTCGCCTGCGTGCGGCTCCAGGAGCGGCTGGGTCTGCGCGAGAAGCAGGACGTTGTGCGGCTGTGCGTTGCCGTAGGGCTACGGGAGCGTCTTACGATCGAGGAACCGGACCCAGTGCCTTATGATGGATCCAACTTCCAGATCAACGGCCTTGACCCCGACGGAGAGTTGCGCAGATTGGTGCGCCGGCGCTACAGCCTCGAGGAGGGCATCGACGAAACCTTGCGAATATTGATGTCAGCAAGCGTTCTGTATGTCGCCGATGCCGTGGATCACAGTCGGTTCCAGACCCTTGAGGACATCATCCTCGGTGACTGACCTTGAAGGGCTAGTCGCCTGATCAGCTCATCGACCGGACAATCGCTGACATCGAGAAGTTGAACCGCACGGTTCCGCTTGACCGCCTGGACGGCATGACTCGTGCCGACACTTTGGTCCCGAGGCTCACTAGCGACAACAAGCTGGAAGGGGCGGCGCTTCAGCTTCGCGATGCCCATGTCGAAGCCATTTGTAGGGCTCTGGAGGGGGCGGGAGTCACCGTCCCTCCCGAGCAAAGGCGATGGAATGCCCTCAAGACTCGCGCTCAGCAGTGATCGACGACGCGCATCTACACTCGCAACAGACGCGAGAGACCAGAGATGAGCTGGAGCGACATAGGAGTGGCGGTTAGCGTCCAGGGGCGTGGTGTGCGAAGGGGCTGAGAGGCCCAAGAGGGAAAGACCACCGCCATCCTTTGAGGAAGCATCACCAACCTCGAGGAGATGACGGTGGCCACACCCAGCATGGACGCGCTGACCTGGTTCCGCAAGCAGGTGGAGGCGGCTGACGCCGACCTGTTGCGGGAAATGATCACGAGCTTCGCCGGGGCCCTGATGAGCACCGAGGTCGACGCCCTCTGCGGCGCCGGCTAGGGCGAGCGGAGCCCGGAGCCGGTGAACTCCCGCAACGGCTTCCGGGAGCGGACCTGGGACACCCGGGTGGGGACCATCGACCTGGCCATCCCCAAGCTCCGCGCCGGCAGCTACTCCCCGGACTGGCTGCTGGAGCCGCGGTGGCGGTCGGAGCGGGCCTTGGTGGCGGTGGCGGCCGAGTGCTACCTGGCGGGGTGTCTCCACCCGCCGGGTCGAGGGGCTGGTCCGGACCCTGGGCATCGAGCGGCTCAGCAAGTCCCAGGTCAGCGCCATGGCCAAGGAGCTGGACCCGATGGTGGAGAGCTTCCGGAACCGGCCGCTGGATCCGGCCGGGTACCCGTACCTGTGGGTGGACGCGCTCACCCAGCGTGTCCGGGAGGAGGGCCAGATCGTCAACCTCTGCGTGGTGGTAGCAACGGGGTGACCACCGACGGCCGGCGGGAGATCCTGGGCGTCGACGTGGTCAGCACCAAGGACGGAGCCGCTTGGACGGCCTTCCTGCGGGGGCTGGTGGCGCGGGGCCTGCACGGGGTGCGGCTGCTCATCTCCGATGCCCACGAGGGCCTGAAGAACGCCATCGCCCCGGTGCTCGACGGGGCCAGCTGGCAGCGCTGTCGGACCCACTTCATGAGGAACCTGCTGAGCCGGGTGCCCAAGTCGGCCCAGGCGGTGGCGGCCACCCTGGTGCGCTCCACCTTCGCCCAGCCGGAACCCCCCTCAGATCACCGACCCAAAGAGGCCCAACCGGCTGTCGATGCGCCACGAGATCCCTCCGTTGCCAATCGGCCGTGCGACCGGATCTTAGGAGCGGTCATAGCGACCGCAGGCGGCTGGAGACGAGCAACGGCTCGATCACCTGGAGGGCAGCTCCTACTAGCTCCGCAGACACCTGGACAAAGTGCACCGCCTGCGTCCAGCCTTTAACCTCCGGGCCGCTGATGGCGAGGCGACCTGAGAGCCGCCGGGAGGCCAGGATGCGGTGCCGCCCCACCCCGCGGACCCGATCGATGAACAGCCAGCCTCGGGATCTGCCATCGACGTCCTGCAAGAGCACCAGACCGTGCCGACCGGCGCAGAGCACACCCCGCGGCATGACCGGGTCGAATTCCTCGTCCCCGAATACGAGCGGCGGCCCCGACGCCGCTCGGGGCGGGAAGCTGGCGGCCAGCTCGGGAACTCGGACCACCAACGACCCGATCGGGTGGATTAGGTGAGCCCAGCGCCCTCGACTATCCCTGCCCATCAGGGCCAAGTCGCCGTCCAGCCGCCAGCGGGGCTCACCCCGGCCTGCCGAAAGGCCGACGCTGGCCGCTGGGGCAGCTGCGCTGGCGCTCGAATCGTGCGCCGCACCCGCGCAGATCAGCCGCAAGTCCGTGAGGGGACTGTCGATGGGGACCCGGCACGTGCCGACCCCCTCGTGGCCACTGCCGTCGATGCCCTCGGCGAAGACCAAGGTGTCTCGTCCCGCGGCCAGGTCGGAGATCCAGAGCATCGTGGGCGGCGCCCAGCGGTCCCGGAACTCAACATATGCCCGCACCAGGGGCTCGGCGCCCGGCTCGACCTGCCACGTCTGGCGGCCGTGATCTTCCCAGGTGTCGGGATGAATGACGACCAGGCTGCGACACGCGACCACCCCAGTGTCCACGGCCCCATCCTATGCCGCTGAGCGGGGGCTCACCACTGACGAAACCCGGCCAGCTTGCCGGACCTCCCCGGGGTGATCCCGGTTAGCGGCTCAACGCCACTCTCGCGAAGCAGAGGGGCCGGGGCGGAGTAGCCTCGGTCTCCTGTTCACCAGGCACGCTGTCGCCCGAGATCACGGCTGTCGTCGCGGACCTGAGGCGCCGGCGTCCTGGGTGCGGGCCTTGCTGGCGGCGAACTCCCTGAGACCCTGTCTAGGGCTGCACGCTCTCGCCATCGCGCCCTAGTGGACGAAGAGCGGCGATGACAACGCCCTCAACGCTGCTGTCAACCGGGGTGTCGTCAGCGCCTAGGACGTCGTTGACCATGAGGAGGATTCCACTCGAGCCGCGGTGAAGGTGGCGGACCACAAGCCGGTCCGAGCCCTCCGGCCCCCCCCCATTGCGCGTGACGACGAACCCCTCGGTAGTGGGGATGCCACGTGTCGCATAGACGAGATCGCCGCCAGCGATGCCTGCATAGGCGAGAAGAGCGGAGTCCGCCACGCGGAGGGCGAAGCAGTGCTGCCCGGAGCCGAGGAAGTCCGGAAGCGGCGGGATGTAGCCGACGACGTTCTCCGGCGCCGTAATGGGCTTGCCCTCAAGAGGGTGGCGGCTGACCAGCGGCACCAAGGCAAGCGCCACGGCGGGGCGGTGCCCGGTGGGATCGGGGACCTCGAGACCGTCTCCGGTGCGCACGAGCCGTTGGAGGTGAAGGAGGGCGCTGACGTGGCGCTGTACCGACCCGGGTGAGCGATGGCCCAACTCTGCTCCGATGGCCCGGATGGTCGGCCGCTTGCCCCGACCCCGGAGTTCGGCGATGGCGCTGAGCACCTCTAGGTCGGCGGGGGTCAGGGTGGGGTGAGCGGTGACGTCGCGGGGCACGGCCTGACCCTAGCGCACCCGGGACGGGCCTATTGCCATCTAGGCGACGGTTTGGTAGGCTTGCCTCATCAGGTGAGAACAAGTAAGCACCGCCCGGAGGCCGGGGCAGGAAGCGGGCCGGGAGACCCACGGAGCATGCCTCGGCTGGCGGTCCTCTCATTCCCTGCTCCCGAGCTCGTCCAGCCGACGACGAACCCCCCGTCGGTGCCCCTGGCTCCAGCTTCCGGGCTCGGCGGATTTCCCCGGGGAGGGGCCTGAGATGCGCTTGAATCGGGCCGACCGTGAGGTGGTGGAGGTCGTCGTCTCGCGACGGAACCTGCTGACCCTGCTGGCGAAGCTGGATGGGTTCCCTCGAGACTCCGCCAGGACGATCCTGCTCCCAGGTGACGAAGATCAACCCACCCTCGTGGTTCGGGCTGAGAGCGACCTGCTCCACTATGGTCGGCGGGGCTTTGGTCCTGGCCCGATGCACCCTGCAACCGAAGCCCACCTGCAGGCCAGACCGGCCGAGGATTCCTCAGTACGCGGGCGTTTGAGCGGCGAGGGAGAGGCGCCTGGAGCCGACCGTCCGTCAGACACCGCTCCGCCGCTTCGCCCCCGCACGCACCGCCGCGGGGTGGACGGCTAAAGGGGCCAATACGGCTAATGGATGCGGAGCGAACACCTCAAAGGAGGATGTCATCGGTGAGTAGACTTCACGCACCCGACGTGTCTCTCGTGGACTCCGGTTCAGCGTCGTCGGATCGAGAGATCGAGGGCGTCGGCTGGCGAATCAGGGTTGGCATCGCGGCCCATCGGTTGATTGCCGGCGTTCTCGAGCAGGGCATTCGTCCTGCCGGTCCGCTGCGGACGGCCCAACTGCTCGAAGGGGCCCGGCGTGCTTGCGGTGACCTTCCAGGCGGGGCCATCGGTCGCGGTCTCGTCCTCGAGGTGGCCTCGTCGGCCGCTTGCTACATCCTACTATTCCTGCCCCCGCCGCCCTGGAGCTTCGAAGGCTCGGAGTTCCCACTGGGCGGTGGAAAGGCCGATCTCGTCTTCAGCAACTCCGTCTCGGGTCGTTGGGTGATCGATGAGGTGAAGACGATGCTCCCCTGGGCCGGGCCGGAGGGCTCCCACGCCAGCCAGATCGACCGTTACCTCCGAGCCGGCGCCGCCCGCTGGGGCCGCCTCTTCATTGGTGTCCGCCTCTGCATGGTCAACCGCCCTACGGCCTCCCTCATCTACCGCGCCGGTGCCGCCGGCCCATCAAAGCTCGACCCGACATGGGAGACAGATTCACTCGATGGCTAAGGTCACCCGCGCTGAGAAGATCGCGGCAGCTCAAGCAATAGCTGCCGCCGCCACACTTGGCGAGGGAGCCACCAGAACCGTTCAGCGGCTAGCGGACTACTTTGACGTCTCTCCGCGCAGTCTGTGGCGCTGGGCAAGAAACCCGCCGCCAACCTCCACCCGTGCCCAAGCGTCGCTAACGCGCGATCAATTGGTGGTCCTCGCCTCGCACTCCGGAAACCGATACGCGGCTTGGGACGAGTTGTACAAGTCCAAGGAGATCGACTACCAGTACCGTCAATTCGCTCGGCGACTTCAGCACACCGACACGGTACTGGCCGCGGCTGTGACCGAGGGTGTGAAGGCCGCCATTGGGAACGGACTATACAACCGGCTGATCGAGAGCTACAGCCCCGGTGAAGTCTTCAGCTTCGACCACACGGAGGTCCCCGTCTTCGTGTGGCCCGGAAGGCCGAAGGACATACCCATGAAAGTTTGGATCTCGCTGCTCACCGACTGGGGCACCGGTTTCATGTTCAGACCCATCTTCACGCAGGGCCTCGGAGGAGTCCGCGCCGACCCGGACACCCGATCGATCATCGCATTAGTCACGGGCGTACTTGTCGGCCAGGAGTTCGATGGACAAGTAGTCGGCGGTATACCCAACCTGTTGGTGTTCGACAATGCCCTCGCCCACCTAGGGGAGGCTGTCAAGGCCGGCCTGCTGGCGTTACCTGTATCCGCACACACCATCCGGCTAGGCTCGCCCTGGGAAAACGGCCCCACGGAGAACAGCATCGGTGTTCTCGAGAAGACGGCTTGGCAGCACTACCCCGGGTATTCGCATCACCTCAGCACTCGCTATGGGCGATCTCCCTGGGCCAACAACGACCTGTACACGCCCGAAGATCTTATGGCCCGCACGGTTAGCGACATCGCGCGTCTCAATCGGACGCCAAGGCTAGCCCGACTCCACGGCATGTCCTCGGCAGAAGCCTGGCAGGCAAGTCCCCGCGTGATCCCGCTGGCACCACGGGAACTCGTCCGCCGAAACTTCCTCGCTGCCCCCCGAAGCCAGCACAAGATTGAGAAGAACGGGGTCAACTTCAAAGGCACCTGGTATCAAGACGGGGCCTTCGAGGGGCGCGTGGGTAGCGGCTGTCGGCTCAGATACCTCCCCAATGACCTGTCCTTCGTCGACGTCTACACGCTCGACGGCGAGTTCTTGTGTACCGCCAAGGCCAGCTATGCTCGCTCGATGACCGACATCCGAGAGGTGGCACGGGGCAGACGCAATCAGCTTGCGCGTGCAGATCGCATCGTCAAGGCGGGCACTAGCCGCGCGGTGCGACTAGCTTCACAGGAGGAGCAAGTCGATGAGTTTCTCGAAGGCCGGCGCCGCCCGGAGCCACCTGACCAGGCACTCGGTGACTGGCTGGCAATGAGTGAAGACCTTGATGACTAACACATTGACGAGTGGAGGCAGGCACCTAGTCCAGCTGCATCTCGCCGGCACGGACTCTGCTGCGATTGTTACAACCGCCCATCTGCGGGAGGTCAAGGGGGGGCTGTCCGGTCTGGCGCGAAGTGGTGGCATAGCCGTGGTCGACGGAGCACCGGGCTTGGGTAAGACCTTTGCCACGGTACTCGCGGCCGAGAGCCTACCTCGACGGTGCTTCTACGTCCCGATGATCGAGCGGCCACGCGGCAAGGAGATGATCGCGAAGATCGTCCACGTAATCAGTGGCGCCGAGCCCCCACCGAGACGGCCGGAGTATGACCTGGTCGATGATACGGTGCGGTTACTCGGTGAGGCGCCAGCAACTCTAGTAGTTGATGAGTCCCAACACCTCCAACGAGGTCCGCTCCGGCAGCTCCGCTATCTCTACGACTGGGTCGGAGCTTCGAACCGCAGCGGCTGCCGGCTCCTCCTCATCCTCGTCGGGGTCGAAGCCTGCCGGACGGTCGAGACCTGCGTCGAGCTAGTGGATCGTCTCAGTAATGGGCATACAACCGCGCAGCTTGGCGAGGATGCTCTCAACGGAGGCGGTCCAGACGAAGGGCTTCGGGTCTTGGTTGCGGTGATCGAGGTAGTCGACGATAG
>Ga0187889_10002286_pt1 | contig 19036 bp, 35 predicted proteins | sample June2016WEW_7_10_2_FD_132992 | JGI IMG/M metagenome (GOLD analysis project Ga0187889, IMG submission 132992) | Peatland microbial communities from SPRUCE experiment site at the Marcell Experimental Forest, Minnesota, USA - June2016WEW_7_100 | ecosystem: Environmental > Terrestrial > Soil >... | reverse complement strand
TGTTGTACGGGGGCGAGGTTACTATGCCGTCGATCGTGCCCGAGTACGAGCCGTGTCCCCGGACGCCCAGCTCCTTCTCCTGGGCGATCTTCTCGGTCGAGGCACCGGTGCCGTGACCGATCCCGAGCGAGTACGGCGGGCTCATCACCACCCCGTCGATCTTCCCGTGGGCGAGGTTCCCTATGTTCCCCGGGTCCTTGGAGTACCCCTGCCCGCTGATCGCGATGTTCTGGTTCGGCTGGTCGTGGTGCTGCTCGATCCACTTGTCCGAGTACCCGGCCTTGCGGAGCCGGTCGAGGTCCTTCACGTTGCGGTTCTTCCTGCGCAGCGAGGCGGAGTACGGGGGAGAGACGACCTCGGCATCGACCACGCCGAGCAGCTGGGAGAGCCTCCGGGCGTCTCCCTTGATCACGGTGATCTCCCCCTTCATGAGCATCGGCGCCTCCTCGATCTTCTGCTTGAGGCCCTTCTGCCAATCTACGAACTTCCCCTCGAGCTCGACCGTGACCACGTTCCGGCCCAGCGGGGCGCCGACTGCGGCCGTGGTCCCGGCCCCGCTCATGGGATCCAGGATCGTCTCCCCGGGTTTCGTGTACCTGGTGATGAGGTACTCGCAGAAGCCGACGTGCATCTTGGCAGGGTGGGCGACCGCGTCGGGGTTCTTCCCGTCGGACTTGGGGAAGTAGATCCTGTACTTGCCGAAGCCCGGGGCGGGCTCGAAGAGGAGCTCCTTGGCCTTCCTGACCTGCTCGATCTGAGAGACGAACTCGGGCCCGTGATCCTTCTCATCGAACTCGGCTTTGTCAAGGATGAGCTGGCCCCACCACTCTTGAGGATCTTCTGGCACGCGGACACCTCGCAGATTAAGCTTATAAGCGTGCATCATGCACGGTCCGTGCATGATACGTAAGACCATTACGATCCGCGAGGACCAGGACACATGGTTGAAGGTTGAGAACAAGAACTTCTCCCGCATGGTTCAGGACATGCTCGACCAGAGGATGGCCGAGCTGGCGCTGATGAGGAAGCACATGAACAACGGAGGGAAGGAAGAGTGAGGCAGCCCACGCCCCCGGCCGTTAGAGACCCTGCTGAACGAGGCGCTCTCAAAGTGAGCTTCACAGAGACGTCTACGGTGGGGACGGCCAAGAAAGGCATAGACTCGGTCAGGGCTACGATCCCCAACGCCGTCGCCCAGGCCCTCGGAGTCGAAGACGGCGACAAGCTGCTCTGGACCGTCACCGTGCAGGACAGCGAGTTTCGGGTGGGCGTCAGGAAGAAGACCAAGGAGGCATAGAGAACCGTGTGCTGGAAACAAGAATGGGCGAGTGCGATCGGCAATATTCAGACGGCCATCAGACACATCGAACGCGCTCAGGCCAAGCTCGAGAGACGCAGGGAGAAGGCCATCGACAATCTCGGTGCAAAGTGCAAGGACAAGTGGGCGTCCAAGCTAATCTCCAAACGTATCATAAAGAACACGGCTGGGATTACAGAGTGCCAGAGGACGATCGCTGCCCTCGAGGCTCAGCAAGCCAAACTGCACAAGATGATTCAATCGTACGGGATCACCAACGAGCAAGGCCGTGGACAGTCTAAGCGTCTTGTACGGAATATGGGGCGGTACAAATCCTCATGACCCTCACGCTCTGGCGGAAGCGCGGGAGCCGGGACGCGACCGTCCATGCGTACCTCGGCAATCAGCCGTTGGCGTTCTTCTGCGGTTTGAAGTGGGGCGTGCGAGGCACCTACGAGAGGGTCGACGGCCTCCGAATCGGCCGGAGCAATCCCTGCGACCGTTGCTTCAAGGAGGTCATGCGACAGATCGCGGCCGGCGCGCTGGTGGTGACCGTCGCGTGAGGACCGAGGAGCAGGAGGACTCCTACGAGCTCCACGTCGCCCGGGACTCCGCGGACCAGAAGCACGGCCACTTCGTCAAGTACCTCTTCTACGCGCTCGAGAACGCCGACGTGGACAACTTCGAGATCCTGCGGCCCGTGCTGCAGACCATCATCCGCAAGTACAACATCCGCTGCACCTGCCACACGTCGCCCTGGACCGGGCCGATCCCTGCGTGGGTGACCAAGGACGGGACCGCCAAGCCGGCCGAGCGCAAGGAACCTGAGACCGTTCGAGAGTCGCTACACGAGAGTCTCGATAGCGCAATAGAATACCTTGAGGGCTCGGGCCGCCTTCCGAAGAACTTCTGCAATAGAACTAATATCCACGACGGGAACGTCTTCTTGACCACGACTGAGGGCTTGATCGAACGTGAGGGCCCAGAGAAAGGTTGCTACATCGACTTCCGGATACTACCCAGCCAAGGGCCCACGCTGGGGCAACTGGCCTCCGGTGAGAAGAAGTGAAGTGGATCAAGGGGGTCCTCTACAAGGTCGGGACGGGGGAACCCGTGGACCTCCTCCTGCACCACATGATCGTCTTCGGCGTGACCGAGTTCTCGGGCAAGACCACGGTGATCGAGAGCGCCATCGCCGCCTCCGGCTACCGGGGCCTCGTCTTCCGCGCCAAGCGCGGGGAGCTGGGCTTCGAGGGGGCCAAGAGGATCCCGATCTTCTTCGACGACAGGGGCATAGTCACCTGGCGCAACCTCATCGGCCTCATGAACACGATGTTCGACTCGCACGTCGAGCGCATCCCGGGCATGGAGTACGCCATCCAACAGATCTGCATGGAGCCCACGCAGGCCAAGACGCTCAAGGAGATCGCCGACCGGGCCGACAGCAGGCTCACGGTCGAGAAGGCCGGCAAGAAGGCGGGCGGGTTCATGGAGGGGGTCTTCGGCCGCTTCGTGAACTACCTCAAGGAGATCCTCCCCGAGCTCGAGAAGATCAACCCGACCAACCGGCTCGAGATGGGCGAGGAGGGGCTCTATGCCATGGACCTCACCGGGCTCTCCGACGCCGTGAAGAACCTCATCATAGCGAGCGTGCTCAACAAGGTCTACCACGATGTCTCGAACGTGATCGTGGTCATTCCCGAGGTGAAGAAGTACATCCCGGCCGGCCAGGGCACGCCCGTCAAGTGGGTGGCCAACCTAATCCTCTCCGAGGGACGCTCCGTCGGCGATTACATGTGGCTCGACACCCAGAACATGAAGGGGATCGACAAGGAGCCCCCCCGCAACATCAGCGTGAGGCTCTTCGGCGTGCAGCCCGACCCCTACGAGATCCGGGAGTTACTCAAGGCGCTCCCCCTGGGCGAGAATGGGCCCACGGAGAAGGAGATGATGACGCTCGAGATGGGCCAGTTCTGGGCGAAGATCCGGAGTACGTTCGTGAAGGTCTACGCTCGACCCGTGTGGCTCCCCGAGGGCCTCGCGATCAAGGTCGCCAAGGGGGAGGTCGCCGCAGACTCGGACGAGGTCCAGAGCTTCAAGAACGTCTACAAGCTCGAGGAGCCGCCGATCTTCACCGACGCACACCTCGTCAGCAAGATGAGAGAAGAGCGGATCGCCACTGAGGAGGACTGGTCCGAGTTTGAGCCAAGGCTGAGAGCCCTGGAGGAGGGAGCGGCGTGATGCGGAACTGGGAGCGGGGGCACCGGGAGTGGAGGTGCAAGACCTGCAACAAGGTCGTCCGTCGCCGCACCCACCACAACGCCCCGACCGGCATGGAGTGCCTCGGCAGGGCGTTCGAGGAGATCGGGGCGCAATCACGATGATCAAAGAGCAGATGGAAAAGCGTCTGGAGGCGCTCGAGGCCGAGCTGCCGAAGCTGAGGTCGGAGAACGACCTCCTGCGGAAGGGATCGATCGTCCTCGAAAAGAGGGCAGTCTACCTGGCTAACGATGTACAGGCTGAGATTGCCCAGCAAAAGGTCCTCCAGGCGGAAATCGACCGCCTCAACCTCGAGCTCGTCAAGGCCAACGACCAGCCCCTCCTCAAGGCTTTCAGCGACTTCGTCGAGGACCGCCTCAAGACCTACGACCTCGCGCAGACAGCAGGGAGAGAGACCGCGCAGATGGATCAGACGCTCCCGCTGTTGGAGGTCAAGACCAAGATTCCGGTGAGGGTCGAGACCCGGACGTTGCCGGAGGTCTCCACGCTCACGACCAAGGGCAAGATCGTGCTCCTGATCAGGCACGGGAAACTCGACGCGAAGAAGCGCCAAGCCGAGATCTCCGCGTTCCTGCCTCAGGGCATCCACAAACTCGAGGTGATGGGAGCCCTCAACCAGCTCGTCGAGGAGCAGGTCCTCATCAAGGTGAAGGAGGACGCCTCGCACGTCGCCTTCGTCAAGCACCCGGACGTTGAGGCGGTACAGGCCGGGAAGGGCGAGTAGTTGACACTGCGGCGCTCGATCACGGACCCGGACACGCTCCTCGTGGCAGCGTCCAAGTCGCTCCTCGTGCTGATGGTGGTCCTGACGCTCACGTCGTTCCACCTGCACCCCTTCTGTATCCCGTTCTCGGCCTACTCGACGACCTGCTGGCTGAGCTGATCGGTCGTGTGCAAGGCGTGCCGGGCGATCCCGCCCTGCGACTGCCCCTGCAGGCTCGCCCAGCCCGTGCCCAAGAAGACGGCCCCCACCCTCGAGATCAACAAAGCCTACTGTCTCCACTGCCGTCACATTCCCGGTTTCAGACTGACATCAAGCGGCCAGTATAGATATGGGCGTCCGACCGCTGCTCCGGAGTGTACTGGGGCAGGTCGAGGATCCGGAACACGTCAGCCTCCTCTGGAGCCGGGATTTGTACCCGGTGGTGCCCCGGAGTGATGTGGGGCTTCCCGAGCGGGATGTACCGGTCCTTCTCGTCCAAGTGCTGCCAGATGATCCCCTGATCGAACTCGATGCCCTTCGGCCACCCGTAGGACACGAGCCAGTGAGTGAACGAGGCGTCCCCGGTCCGGATCGTGAAGATCGGCCCCCAGTCCGCCGGAGGAGTGACCACGAACAGGTCCACGGACTGCCCCCGGTACTGGAAGTTGTAATATTTCTCGGAAAAGGGCGCCTTCATCGGGATCGCCCGCGTCCCCCGGTGGTTGACCCTCTCGAGCCCGGGGTGGATCACCTTCCTGGCGAGCAGCTGGTGCATCCCGGCGTCGAGGCCGTTGTCGAGGTACCCCTCTGAGCCGAAGAGGCCCGGGTTGAGGACCAGCAGGGGCTTCGCCACGAGCTCGAGATCGTGCGGCTCCGGCTTGCGCCTCCGGACCCCGCCGGCGACCTCGATCCGCTCGCAGTACGGCTTGAGGACCGGCAGGAGCTCGGCGGCGAGTTGCTCGGCTTCGATGAGCTGCATTAACGGTCGATCTCGGGTGCGGTCCCGAAGAGCGTCCCCTGCTCCCCTGCGAAGACCTCGTTCTCGATCTTCTTTTTCTTCATGTAGAAGCGGTAGCGGGCGTCGTCGACCATGTCGTTGACCGCCTGGCTGAACCCGATCCCACGTATGTCGGAGATCTTCACGATGAAGTTGTAGTTCTTGTTCGAGAGAGAGACGCTCTGCACTGGCACGAGTATCTCCTCGGAGTTTATTACTAATAAATCTGCGGTGACCCCCCCACCCCATCATTTCCACTGGAGCCACTGGAACTGCGTCTCTTAGATGCTGAGTGAGGAGGAGGAGGAGAGAGAGATTAGATGCTCGCTCTTGGTAGGAGGTCAATCTAATATCTGTTCATCAGTTTAATCCTCTTCACCTCAGCATCAACTACGCGCCACCAAATCAGGAGCCAGACCGGGGCGAGTTCCACTGGTTCCAGTGGAAATGGACGGGTGGGGGGGTCTTCAATAGTTTTAACCCCTGCACCCGTTCTCCTGCCATCCAATGACTCGCATGACTGAGGTCCTCAAGGCCCACGGGGTCAAGACCAAGGGGTTCGTCGCCTACGGGGACCCTGCCGGGGACCCTACCTCAGACCAGTGGTACGCCGCGAACGGGTTCACCTTCTACCCGAGGCAGGATGGATCGAACGGCTACGAGGCGTCGACGCTCGCCGACATAGCTCAGTACATGTGGCTGATCACCTACTCCTACGGGTTCGGGTACGAGACCCAGTTCTACCCCAACAACAACAACGTCCTCGCGGTCGCGCCGCAGGATCAGGAGTTCTACCTCTCGGGAGGGGTCCTCTCGCCGGCGCTCGCCTTCCCCGGATCCGGAAACTACCCCGGGCTCGTGATCGACTCGCCCTACCTGATCCAGTGGTTCTCCGATCTCACCAACCAGGTCGTCGCCGGCGTGGGCTTCGAGAGGGTGATCGGCGGTCCGGCCGACTGGGTGACCTCAGACCACTCGGTCAACTACGCAGGGGCCCAGGGAAGGGATGGGGGGCACAACATGAACACCTACGCCAGGTACGTGAACAACTACTACGGATTCTCGACCAACTTCTACCGCGGCGACATCTCGACCGCCGGCACGCACAACACCGACGGGTCCCCGTGCCTCCTCTTCCCGCTCGTGGGGCAGCAGCCCAACTACACCGCGGCCAACTGCGAGCCCTCCGTGGCCATGGCCACCGACGTGTCCAAGTACCACCACTCGAACGGCCAGAGCTCGTCCTTCGCCCAGTACTGCGGCACCGCCAATGCCAATCTCGAGTACGAGGGGATTCAGAAGCCGCTCCAGGCCTACGGCAAGGTCTTCTCCCGTACCTCCATGCCGGCGAACTTGATCGCGAACATCCCCGCCTACGCGAGCTGCGTCTTCGAGACCATGACCCAGGCCGTGTCCGCCGCCTTCGGCGTGCTGATGTCCACGGGGCAGGACTTGACCTGCACCCCCTTCTTCAACTGGGCCCAGCCCGGGGACGACTCCTCTAACCCCGGCGGCGGGTACAGCGTGGCCACGCAGGCGACCGTCCTCTCCTTCTGCCTCGGCGTGGTCCCGTACTTCTCGACCTACGACATGCTCGAGGCGGACAGCGACTACGCGAGCGCCCTGCAGCAGGTCACAGCGACGACCATGACCGAGTACACTAAGCTCTGGAACCAGATCCCGCTCGGCGGCTGGTACGGCACTGACCTCAATGCGGTGAACGTGCTCGTGATCGACCACTTCTACACCAACCAGGAGACGTGGTCGGCACTCGGCCTCATGTGCCACCCGTGGGGCACCGACTCCTATCTCTCGCTCTCCGGCTGGAACCTCTCCAGGTTCAACGTGATCCTCGGCATCCCGAACGGCCAAGACCCCACCTACGCCGCCGATCTGGCGCAGGTCGAGAGCTACGTCTCGAACGGCGGGACCGTGATCGTGCAGAACAACACCGGCGCTCCCGCCAACCTGACCGGCATCGGCACGACCGCGGCGCCGATCCCCTACGGCCACCCGATCACGGAGCCCTACGTCAAGGCGGACCTCGACGCGGCTCTTCCCAACGGGTACGGGTACATCAACCAGTACGGGAAGGGGCAGGTGATCACCCTCAACGCCTACGGGTACGGGGACGGCTTCAGCCTCGGGGACGCGTCGAACGGCACGGGTGGCTCGGACTCGCTCGCCTCGGGCCTCGCGTACCTCACGTTCAACGCGATCCTCTGGGCCTCGGGCCAGCCCTGGGCGATCGCGCTTCCCAAGTACGTGCAGCGCACCTCCTGGGCCGCTCCGCTCAACTACAACGGCCAGGGCGGCTCGAGCGGTGTCGGCATCCACGCGATCGGATACCCTCTCCAGTGCATCCTGCTCAGCACCGGATCTGCCGCGACACCCGTCGCCTTCGACCTGAACCCGGCCTTCTACGGGATATCGGGCTCAGCCGTCTTCCAGGACGCCAACACGGGCGCGACGTCGGGCCCCAACTTCACTCCGACGATCCCCGCGCAGGGATGGATGGCCTTCAACACCACCGGCGCCCAGACCCAGCCCGTGACGAGCAACTCGGTCGTGATCTTGGTGGTCACATGAGGCTCCTAATCCGAGCTGAGTCTCCCTGCCGCTGCGCGCTTAGGGTGAAGACTGCCACGGGTCAGCTTCTCGCTGCGTGGGACGCGGCGATGCGATTGAAGGACGAGAACACCGCGCTGCAGTTCATACAAGGGGCGGATAGCCTGCTCGACGACATCCGTGGCGACTGCGGCGTCACCGTCAACGACTTGCGGCAGAGACTCTCCGAAGCGGAGCGGGCCGCTCGGCGCCTCGAGTACGACCATGTCGCAGGGATCACTCTCCAGATAAGCGCGCTCTTGAGCGACAAGCTGATCGATTGCATGGGTCCGAGAGAGGAGATACCCGCTTGAGGCTCGTGATCCACCCGCAGCGGATCGTCGTTGTCCCCGTCCGGGACAGGGAGCCGGTCAGGGCCGAGGAGGGGCTCGACTTCTACACCGGGCAGACGCTCGACCAGCCCCCGGAGGCAGCCGCAGCGCCCACCGAGCCGCCCATGCACTACGTCAACCCGTGGTACCGGCTCGATCAGGAGCTCCGGAAGCGGGGTTTCAGGAAGCTGAAGAGCCCGAACTACCTCAGCGACGCACAGGGAAGGCGAAGGGGCAACTACGGACCCACCCAGCCGAAGGGAAGGTTCGCAGACTACGACGGGACCGTCTACGTGAAGGAGCCGATGCCGAACTACATCTGGGTCGAGGCGGCGTGGATCCCGGCCCAGGCCAACAGCAACGGCCAGTGGTGCGCGTACTGGTCCCCCACGCCCAACGGGGTCGTCACCAAGTGCGGCAAGACCGAGGACGAGGCCGTGACCAGCCTCTTCGAGCTCATGGCCGAGGCCACGTCCGGCGACGAGCAGGGCAAGACGATGAACGTGGACCTGCCGCCGGGCCCATGATCGATCCTTATTAGGATCGTAGATCACCGGATCAGACATGCAGAGGCAGCAAATCCTACCGATTTGCGCGATGACGGGCAAGCACGAGCTGAACGAGGACTCCGACGGCAAGTACCGCCGCACCTTCTGCGGGAAGGCGGCGAACGCGTGGGCGATGTGCTGCTTCTCCTGCGAGATGCTCTTCGAGCCAGGCGAGCTCAAGGAGATGCACGACCACAAGGACGCGTGCGTCAACGCCGACGGCCAGAGCGAGTACTCCCTCTTCTACGTGGTGCCCGCGTTCAAGGAAAGACCGTCGCACAAGTCCTGAAATCTTTAAGTCAGCCGGAACCGGGAAAGGCCCCATGGTCTTCATAGGCGGCGCGATCCTCGGTGCCGCGATCGGTGCGATCGGCAGTGGGATCTACGAGTACAACCAGACCCCGCAGCCGAAGGCCGAGGACGCGCTCAACTTCATAGTCATCGCCTCCGTGCTCGGCGCGCTCGCCGGCGCGGCGATCGCCGAGCTGACCGCTCCCCCGCTGGGCGCCTACGGGATCCCCGGGGACATAGAGCAGGCCACCTTCGGCTACGCTGAGTCCGGACCGCCCCACATCTACTGAGTGAGGGCCCATGAGGGTTCTCGTGCGCTCGCAGCCCAGGATGATCCCGTACAACAAGTGCGCGTGCCAGGCCGCGGACACCGTGGGCTTCATCGACGACACGATTACCAACGTCAGGACCGGGGACTGGGACTACGCCCGGATCCTCTCTGAGCAGCTGCCAGACCGGCTCCGGAGGCTCGACGCCCAGTGCATCACCACGGCGGAGAGGTACAACGAGCCCCTCCAGCAGGCTATCCGGAGGCGGGACTTCCATGCCCTGACCGAGGCCCGGGCGCAGCTGATTCTCGGGCTCTGCGGCCTGGAGTTCCCCGAGGAGGGGTGGGAGGTCACCCAGAGGGTCCTCCAGGCGGCGGTGAAGCGGGCGGAGGAGCAGGAGAGGAGCAACGTGGGGTTCCGATGAGGGTCCTGGTGCGGGCTCAGGCACGGTTCAAGCTCTACCACGTCACCGACCTGGAGAAGGTCCCCTCGATCAAGCGCACGGGGATCAGACCCTCCATTACACAGTGCAAGGGCTATCCCCAGCCCAAGGGCCGGGAGGTGGCTTCCTTCGCTACGGACGGGATGACCCAGAAGCGCACGGGGGTCTACCGGTCCGGGGACGACATCCCTTACGCGATTGTGGAGTTCGAGGTGGACGACGACCTGCTCAACAAGGGCATGGTCGGGGACATCTACCAGGAGTGCAGGCCAGGCTACTTCAACTCACTGATGCCCCTCCGAGAGTTCATCCAGATCTACCCGGAGTCTCTCAGTCGCTTCAAGGAGGTCGAGGTCTATTTCCCCAGCACCATGATCCCGCCCTCCCTCATCACGAACGTCTACCGCGTGGAGACGGACATCCCTTGAGACTCGTCGTGCGCCTGGCGAGCCTCCGATGAGGCTCTACCAAAGATTCACTAACCCCGAGCCCACACTGGAGTCGTACAGCCAATGAGGATCCTCGTGCGCGCTCTGGAAAGGCAATATGAGCTCAGTTCCGAGTGCTTCGCACGGGGAGTCAAGTTCAGCAAGGCCCTCGCCCGGGCAGACCACTACCTCGGCGAGCTCTTCATGGACATCGACCAGGCGCCGGAGGAGCTTGAGAGCGACCAGTTGGACGCGATCGGAGCCATGCTCGAGGCCCAGAAGGCCATAGGGGAGACCGAGTGCCTTACGCCGGTCATGAAGCAGCCCTTCATACAGGAGTTGAGGACCGCCATCGACGCGATCAAGGGGAAGGAGATCGGCGAGGAGAACTTCCAGATAGCGGAGCGAGCGGTCACGAGGGCGCAGTTGGTGGAGATCAAATGAGGCTCGTAGTGCACCCGCAGCGCATCGTCCACTGCGGCGGCCGGCTCCTGATCCGGCCCTCGCGCCCGGGAAGGGACACCCGGAACGAGTCGATCACCAACTACATCCAGTTCCAGGCCCTCAAAAACTGGGTCCTCAAGCACCTCCTCCCCGGCGCCGGCACCACGGAGATAAACTACGCCCTCGATGAGGCGCGCCGCAAGTACCCCACCTACTCGAGGCAGGAGGCAGAGCAGGCGATCAAGCGCGTCCAGGGCGGGGCCCCCACAGGCGACACCTCCACCGCCAAGGAGGCTGAGTGGCGGGAGATCTCCGACGCCATGGACTGGAACCAGATCAACTTCGAGGAGCAGACGCTCCAGCAGGCGAGGGACGCCGCCGAGGTCGTCAAGGCCGCCCTGCAGGAGGGTCTCATCCAGCCCGCCGACATCCAGTTGTACCGGAGGCCGCCCGCGGACGTGGGGGCCAAGATCCGCCGGGACTACGAGAACAGGATCGCGGAGCTCGAGAGGGAGCTCCAGCGCGCCTACTCTCACGCCCGCGAGCTCGAGCAGAGGGCGATAAGCGCCGAGGCGAGGATCCCGCCGGCCGTGCCGCCGAGGGGTCTCATCATCACCCCGGACATCGAGGCGGCGGTCCTCAACGCCTACACCTCGGCCCTCGTCAACAGGGGCGTCCCGATCGAGTCGGCCAAGCGCTACGCCTTCGAGCAGCAGCTCTCGATCTTCTCGGAGATCTCCCCCGCCCGGAACATCGACGAGGCGGAGCAGCTGGCGACCCAGACGGCCATGGAGGACTACCAGAACATCCGTGAGGCGAACAAGCCCGGCATCAAGCAGATCGTGATAACGCGTGGGCAGGCCCGCCGGGACTACCTCCTCAACCAGATGCTGGAGAGAAACCTCTCCAAGGCCGAGCAGAAGGAGCTCGACGACCTCGAGGCCGGGGCTCCCGGGTCGGAGCTCACCGAGGAGATCATCGAGTACGAGAAACCGCCCTTCCACATCATCGCCGAGTCAGGCCCCTACAAGGTCGACTACACCAACGGCTTCGACCTCGGCGCGTACCCGACCAGGGAGTCGGCCGAGGACAACCTCCGCTTCTTCGAGACGAAGGGCTTTAGGGGCAGGGTCGTGGAGCTGGACTGATGCCCTTCGAGATGCTCGGCCCCAAGCACGAGGACCAGCCGGAGATGATGCCGCTCCCCAACCCGCCCAAGCTGGGCGTGATTCAGACCAGCGCCTCGGCCCTGATCTCGGACTACCGGGTGGCCACGATCTGGGTCGCGATCATGGAGAGGGACCCCGCCGAGGCGAGGGAGAAGCTGCTGAGCGTGATCAAGAACGACATCGGGGCCACGCCGCCCCCCTCGTTCGAGGTCCCCTGCATAGTCAAGGAGGAGGAGGGCAAGAACTACAAGGAGAAGGCCGCGATCAGGAGGGCCCAGCGGAGGCAGGCCATGTCCTACGCCTCCCTGGTGGACAAGCTGGTCAGATACCGCCCCGAGTCGAGGGAGTACGCGTGGGAGTCGTGGGACATCGACCAGGAGAACCGCTCGGTCTTGTGGACCCCGTACCAGTGCGATGTGTTCCGCAAGACTGAAAAGCCCACCAACGGCAAGAAGAAGAAGACCATGGAGAAGCTCACCGACATCGAGGCGGAAACTTGAGGCTCATAGTCAAGGCACAGCAGGCGCCCGGCGACTGGCGCTACCTCGTCACGTCCCTCCGGACGGATCTCTCGGGCCTCGGCAGGTCCGACTTCGACTTCCGGAACCAGTTGGCGCAGCTCGACCAGATCGAGCGGACCGTCTCCGACAACGAGAACTTCGTCGCCGAGAAGATGCGCAGCATCGAGGAGAAGGCTACGAGGGCCATGCAGGTCAACCAGCAGGTCAAGCAGCTGCTCGACGACGCGCTCGACTCGCTCAGCTCCACGGCGACCGTCGGCTACGAGGCGCCCGGGGCCCTCGATAGATACATCAGGGCAGCCTCCGACGACATCACCACGGCGAGGGGGATGCTTTGAGCGATTCCGACACCGTGATCCTCCGAATAGATCCTGCGTTACGCGTCGCCATGGAGATCGCCCGGCAGGAGGGGATCCCGCAGGAGTCGGTCGAGAGGATGTACACCAAGACCGTGCTCGGGGAGGTGCCCGCCACGGCGATGCTCCTGCAGATCAAGAAGCGCGTCGGCTCCGATGCGGCCCGGGAGCAGGTCCAGGCCGTGATTGATAGTCTCCCGCACTACATCGGCAACCGGACGGCGACCGAACAGCCACCGATCGGCAACGAGTAGCCTATTTCTTGGCGTGCAAGTAGAGCTCGTCGGGGATCTTCTTCCCGGTCCGCCGTGACAGGTCCTCGACCGCCGCGAGGAAAATTGAGTCAATCGTCTCCCCGATCGTGACCGGCTCCTGCTCGACCTGTTCGAGCGTTGCCTTCATCAGGATGATCTTCTTGTAGGTGGCTTCCCTGACCTTGATCTGCTTCCAGGGCCCGCTCGGGATCTCTCTCAAGTGGTATACCGATTCCCCACCTTGCTTATATCCCGTCCGGCCGTTGGGCCCCTCATGGTTTCAGGAGCGGCAAGAGTAATCAAGCTGTCCATCAACATGAGGCCCTTCGTAAGTCGGGTCTCAAGAAATGGAGCAGTACAGAGGGCCTTCGCCGAGCAGATCGGCAGGCCAGTAGGCGGATGCGTGGCGTCCCGTGTCCACACCGGGATGAGCGGCGGAGAGATCCACAGGATCGCCAAGGACTGCGCCAAGTCGGTCAGAGGAAAGAGACTCTCGCTTGGAGCGGCAAGCTCTCGCGCAAGAGTACCCGCCTCGATGTAGGAGACTCCCCCTGGCGGGCTCAAAACCCGCCTTTCGGCCTTTTTTCTTAAATAACCGGCAAGAGTTCTAACGATTCATGGTGCGCGCTCTCGTTCGATCGCAAAGCAGGCTCGAGCCGAAGCTCTGTGGCCTCATCGACGACATCTTCTTCGACTATCTCCGCTGCAAAAATTCCCTTGCTGGCTCGGAAGAGTCGCTTTGCGTCGAGATGGGGGCCTATGACTCAAATCGGCAAAACAGGGACTTCCGCTTGGGGCTCTCCGGCGTGGAGAATCGGATGGAGGACTTTCGGGCCTTCGGATGCGAACTTCCTCGCTCCGCCGCCGAGCTCAAACTGCTCAGGAAGCTATCTCGTTGAGATCTACGGCGAACTCCGCCCAGCCCTTCGTGCCGTCGGGCTCGACGCGCTTGTCCGCCGCCCCGTTCTTGAAGTAGACGATCGTCGGGGTCCTCTGCACCTTGAGCAGGTCCGCGATCGCCTCGCAGGCAGGGTCCGCCAGCGACGCCTCAATCACCGGCTTGACCGGGACCACGAGGTTCATGAGCATCTCCCGCATGGTCTCGCAGTCGGGGCACCCGGGCTTCGAGACGAACAGAGCCACCCCCTCGGGGTAGGTGGACTTGATCGTGGCGAGGTTCTCCAGGCTGCACCCGGTCACGGCCTTCGGCAGCTGCACGTACGCCGGCTGCCTCCGAACGACGATCCTCAACCGATCGTCACGACCTCCGTCTCCGGCATCCCCCTCTGGCGGAGCGTCTCCATGGCCTCCTTAGGATCCGCGTACCCGAGGTCGATATCCCCGGTCCTCTCGCCCGGCGTGAACGTCACGAGGCCGTACATCACCCCCGGAGCCTGCGGTGGCTCGAGCCCGATGCTCTCGAGAAGCGAGTCGTACTGCCCCCTCTCGCGCTTTCCCTCGAACTCGGTGATCCTGGGCCCCCCGATCTGCATCCATGTGTCGTTCCCCACGTAGGAGGCGAGCCTCACCACGAGCCCGTACATCCGACCCTTCGAGCGGATCAGGATCCTCAAAGCGTGACCTGCCCCCCCGGCGACCCGAAGAGCGTCGACCGCCCCTCCCACTCGGCCTTCGCGGCGTTGAGGAGGTTCGAGACCTCCTCCCACATGAGGGCCTTCTCCTCCTTCTGCTCGATCTGGTAGATGTACGGGCGGTCGAGGTCGATCGCCCCTCTCAGGAACTCGAGCTGGCCCCGGTTCACGTTGAGGCACACCGTGCGAACCCGCCGGACGAGGAGCCGCATGGGGTCAGTACAGCTTTCGAGTTTAATTAGGTTTCACCGCGCGGTGGCATCATGCAAAAAGTCGCAGAGGACAAGCGGGGCGTGATCTTCGAGGTGGGCGTGATCGACGACCGGCACGTCAACATCCTGGTCACCAAGGCGGGCTTCTACCGCGGCGGTCACTTCCACGACTATCCGGAGGAGTTCTTCGTGGTATGGGGCGAGCTGGACTGGCTCGAGGCCCCGACGCCGGAGACCAACCCGGGCATGCTCAACAGCACCCAGTACACGATGGGGATGGTGATGAACAGCCAGCCGGGGATCCCGCACATGCTCAAGGCCGTCACCGACTGCGTCGTCACGGAGTTCCGGCCGGCGGGAGCGGGCTTCAAGGCGACCGACTACGCGCCCATGCGCAACCTTATCAAAGCGCAACTCGCCTAACCGTTCATGAGGATCCTCGTCCGTCCCCAGCAAGCCGCCGGGGAGTTCTACCCGACCGCCTCGCCCGAGACCGTCAGGAGGATCGAGCTGCTCCGGACGCTCCCCTGCGACCAGTGGAACAACCACGATATCGCCCTCCGGCGCCAGTACGAGCGCGGCTACGAGGACGCCTGGCGCAAGCGAAACGAGCTCGTGAAGACCAAGAAGTTCACGCACTGCGAGCAGAGGCCCGGCTGGGTGATCGAGGAGAGGGGCGCCAGCGAGCCGTGGCAGGGCTATGTCCTCGCGTGGCCCGACTGGTGGCAGCCGTTCGACATCGACGGGCTCGGCTGCGTCGACGGGATGGAGAAGCCCGTGATCTTCCACCGCAGGACGAGCGCCCTCGAGGCCGTGAAGGAGATCCGGATCGAGTACGACCCGATGGCCCACCTGCGCGCCGGGATGCCGAGGATTCCGGAGAGCGAGAACACCCTGCCGAGGGAGGTCAGGGAGGAGCTCGGGCTCGTGCCCACCGCCGCGGACTACGAGCCGCCCACCCAGGAGGCGCGGGTAATTCACTTCGCCGCGGGGACGTGCTTCGAGATTGACGGGCCGGCGGATACCGTCCGCATGATCGGCACTGGGGAGCCGGTGGTCGAGCGATGAGGCTCCTCCTGCGCCCGCTGAGCCGCCCCACGAAGGAGGACATGGCCCTGATGCGGGAGCAGATAGAGCGGGGTGAGCGCGAGAAGCGTGAGATCGGCTTCATCCGCTGCGGGCCGGGGAGGCTCGTCACCTGCGAGGGCAACGACTGCACGATCAAGATGGACCCCTCCAACTACTGGGACTGCCTCAAGCCCACGCTCGACTTCCACACCCACCCCACGGGCAGCACGCTGGTACCGCAGATCTTCTCCGCCAACGACCTCTTCGAGGCCAGGCACAACGACATCGGCAACACCTGCATCGGCTGGCAGGACCTTTACCTCGGGGATCCCGTACCCATGGCCAAGTGCATCCGGCCCGAGGCGATCGCGCCCGACGGGATCACGCGCTACGCCGACCGGATACAGAGGGTCCGGAACCTCTCGGGCGGGGAGTGGGCCGACGCGGTCGAGGACATCGCGACCGCCTTCGAGCGCAGGTTCGGCGCCGTGGAGTACAATCTAACGGAGGAGCTCGAGGAATGAGGATCGGCGATCACGATCGGATTTACTTGGAAGTTAAAGAGCTCAATAGTAGAGGGTGGAAACCGTCCGAATAGGCTATTCGTACCTCTTCTCGCACGCGGCCCCGCCCCCGCCGGACTGGTTCGCCCGGAACATGTCCGACTACCTCGAGACATTCCTCCCGGCCTACTACAACCGGTACCTCAACTTCCCGGTCACGATCGAGCCCGCGCCCTACGCCTCGGTCCCCCCGAAGGATCCCGGGGAGGACTGGCTGAGCTACTTCGAGTCGCTCCGCGATCAGGTGACGTGGGGCTACGACGCTTTCTTCACGGTCACGGACCTCCCCTACTCGCAGGTCACCCCCGAGGCTTTCACGGCCGGGGAGGACTTCTACTGGATGCACCCCAACTGGGGCTGGACCTCGGCGGCCAACTGGGACCACATCGACGCTCTCAGGGCTGCTCACCCGGAGCTCGCCTACATGCGGGCCGATCGGTGGTACACGCAGATGATCGGGGTCGCCCCCAACGTCGGGATCAACGCGCTCGCCGTGGTGGGCCACGAGATCACCCACGCCGTCCTGCTCGCGTCGCTCGGCTGGGACGCCTCGGCCGCAATCGACGGAGGATACCTCTCGGGCCTCGCCCTCCTGGACGAGGGGCTCAGCGATGTCTCGGCCTCGATCGAGGACACTGGATCCTACCGCTATGTGGTGCAGAGGGTGACAGAGGGCCTCACCTGCCGCTCTAACATGGGCGCCTACCCGTGCGGCTCGAGCTACTCGAGCCTCTTCCAACTGCGCTAAGCGTAGATCCGGCGCCGGAACCGGTCACAGGTTCTCCAGAGGTACCGGTAGCCTTCCTCGGTCACCCTGATGCCATGCTCCTGCAAGAACCAGGTCAGGTTGTCGGCGAACCGGTCGTTCGACCAGTTGATGTACTCCTTCACCCCCCGGGCCTTGTCGAGGTAGCGGAGATAGGAGGGCCTGTACCTCTCGATCAGCGCCACGATGTCCTTGTCCTCGCGCACGAGCCGGTCGAAGGCGGACTGCCCCGACACGGTGGTCCCGTCCTTTAGCTGGTAGGTCCCCTCGATGTAGCTGAGGAGCATGGGGCGCATGACCATCTCCACGAGGCCGGTGATTGTCTCTGCGATCTCCCGCTGCATCCCCTTCTTGAGGTCCTTGTACTTCTTGGAGACGTACCCGGCCATGGCGCCGTAGTACTCCCCGAGGGCGTCAAGATCTGGACGGACCATCCACGTACACGCTCGGGAGGCTCTTCGCGACCTTGATGGCTTCCACCCGCTCGAGGAGCCCGGGGATATACTCCTCGACGGCCCTAAGGATGAACTCGGCCACATGCTCGTCGTCCGAGTCGCCCCGTAGCAGCTGGGCGATCTTCCCGAGAGCGACATAGGTCGGCTTCGGCAGTCTCACCTCGATCTGCTTGAAGCCCGGGTCTGGGTCCTCGGGCACGGACTGCGGCCCGATCTCCCCCGGGAGGCGCTCGGTCAACCGGGGTTCAGGCTCCGAGAGCGGCGCTCCCACACCTCCATCCGCTCGAGGAGAGCCTCGCGGCCCATCTCGGATAGGCTGACTTCGAGCAGCTTCGCGAGGTCGACGTACCGGGCGTACTCCTTGGGCGGGACCCTCACCATGATCGGCCGAGTCTTAGCCATAGATACGGGTCCGTTACGCGCCTACGCTTAAAATCTTTCAGTCCGTATTGGAGCACTCATTAGCCGGGGAGCCTTCTCGTCCTGACATGGCACAAACAGTCGGGAATGTACAGATCCCAAACGGCGTAAGCGCCGCCGCCTGGAATAACGGTCAGATAGCGTTCCTCTCGGGACGCACCCAGATACCGGGGTTCATGGACCTCTCGCCCTCTGAGCTGGCGATCTTCCATGCAGACCTCCAGAAGATGGCTTACATGACGGCCCTGGAGCGGGACCTCTCGCAGTTCTTCCTCTCCATGTCCGACACCTTTCTCTTCGCGGCCTCGATCGCCAAGTCCGGCTTCCGTGGACTGACCTTCGCCGGCCTGCTCGGCGGAGGCGGATACAACATGCAGATGATCCGCCCCCAGCCGATCCTCAGCTCGCTCACCGTAGCGGACGGCGGAGGCGCCGGCTCGCTAATCACGACCTGGAAGAGGACCTTCTCGGCGACGGGATGGCAGTCGCTCTTCGGGACGGACACCGACCAGGTCTCCCTCGGAGTGACCGGATCCGCAACGACGGGCGTCACCACCTACGGCAGGGTGATGATCTGCGCCCCGTACGTGCTCTCGACCGGGACATCGCCCAAGTTCGTCGAGCTCAGGCCCAAGATACTCCAGACCACGTACCCGGTCTACCCTCTGCACTGGATCCCGCTCTCGGACATCTTCCTCGCCAAGCTCCCTGCGACGCTCCTCGCGCTGCCGAACGACTCGTTCGACATCGAGGCCAACATCGGGACGACCGGCGACGATGTGCCCCAGCTCTTCGGGCTGGAGTTCATCACATTCGACTACGCGACGCTGATCGCGTAGAGGTGTAGCTCGAAATGCCAGCACCCGGATACAACCTCGTCGGCCGCATCACGGCAATCGAGGCGCTCCCGAGTGGGGGCTCTCAGCCCACCGGTAGCATCTTCACCGACATGTACTACACGATCCCGCCCGCAGGCGGTCCCGGCGGCACCGTCTTCGGGACAGTCACGGGCTCGGTGGTCG
>Ga0187889_10002285_pt1 | contig 19039 bp, 16 predicted proteins | sample June2016WEW_7_10_2_FD_132992 | JGI IMG/M metagenome (GOLD analysis project Ga0187889, IMG submission 132992) | Peatland microbial communities from SPRUCE experiment site at the Marcell Experimental Forest, Minnesota, USA - June2016WEW_7_100 | ecosystem: Environmental > Terrestrial > Soil >... | reverse complement strand
TGGCTATTGGAAGCTCGGGAATCATGGGAAGATACAATGCAATTCTGTCACCCTTCTTTACACCGAAGTCCTGTAATACTTTAGAAAACCTGTTCACTTCGTGATATAGTTGATTATAAGTTATGGTTCTAACTTCCCCGTTTTCCCCTTCCCATATATATGCAGCCTTGTTCTTTTTTTCTGAGTTTACATGTCTGTCCAGACAATTATAGCTTGCGTTGATCTTACCGTTGACAAACCATTTGTAAAATGGTTTATTAGTATCATCAAGAACTTTGTCCCAAGTCTTGAACCAGTCAAGGGATCGTGCTTTTTCATCCCAGTACTTTTCGGGATCCTTAATCGATCTTTCCCACTCTTCGTTTCTTATCTTTCCGGGTTCGAACTTCATATGAAATGGCAAGGATGTTTCAGACATATTTTATCACGGATAGGGGTAGAATGATGCTTTTTAAAAATATTTGTTATTATTGATGTCTACAGAATGTCGTTACCTTAAAGAAAAAACTTTACTTAAGGCTTGTTACACTTCTTTTAATAAGCATAAGGAGATAAAGATGCTAATAAAGCCTTTTATAAAGCGAAACCTAAACAATAAACCAGATGGCGAAGGATCCAGTATGTGGAATGTATGTTGAAGAAAACGAAAACGCATTAAAGGTCACGGTGAGAGGAACAACATATTATTTTTGCAGTCAAACTTGCATGAACACATTCCTTCAGCCAGAAAAAGAAATGAGGAACACAAAGTTCCTCGTAATTCTATCCTTCTCTCTTGGTGTACCGATATTCATATTAAGCTATACATCATTTTTAAACACAAACTTAAATAATTTAATCCAATTCATACTTGCGACACCTGTGCAATTTATCGCCGGTGGGAGGTTCTATAGAGGGTTTTATCATTCACTAAGAGCAAAATCAGCAAACATGGATACTCTGATTGCTACAGGAACCTCCGCAGCATATTTTTACAGTGCCTTAGTGACCTTCCAGGTCTATCTGCCTTTACCAAAGTTTCCTGAAGCAACTTATTATGATGCTTCAACTCTAATAATTGCCTTTATTTTGACTGGAAAATACTTTGAATATATTGTAAAAGGAAAAGCGTCAGACGCCGTTAGAAAACTTATGGATCTACAGCCTAGGATGGCACATATATCCAAAGATGGAAGTGAGATGGATGTACCAGTTGAAAATATTGAAGTCGGGAACGTTATGATAATCAAACCTGGAGAAAGGATTCCAACGGACGGTGTTGTGCTTGAAGGTTATTCTTCCGTAGATGAAAAAATGATAACAGGAGAAAGTGTTCCGATTGAGAAGAAGAAAGGCGACCAAGTGATAGGTGCAACAATAAACAAAACTGGTGTTTTAAGGGTTAAAGCAACAAAGATAGGTACCGATACAACACTAGCTCAGATAATAAAGCTTGTTGAAGAAGCGCAAATAGCACGGGCTCCAATAGAAAGGTTAGTTAACGTTGTAGCATCATATTTTGTACCATTAGTTGTTAGCGTAGCTTTGATTTCTTTTTTGGGATGGTATCTGCTGCTCGGTAGGTCATTCGCATTCTCTTTTTCTACATTTATAGCCGTACTAGTTATCGCCTGCCCCTGTGCGCTGGGCCTCGCAACTCCGGCCGCGATAGTCGTAGGTACCGGAAAAGGCGCAGAACAGGGAATATTGATAAAGGGAGGAGAATACCTTGAGAATGCTTACAAGCTGAAAACTGTTGTTTTTGATAAAACGGGGACACTTACTGAAGGAAAACTTGAAGTAACAGATATTGTCCCAATAGCTACGTACACTCCTGGAGAAATTCTTTTCCTTTCAGCTTCCGTTGAATCCAATTCAGAGCATCCCTTAGGAGAGGCATTAGTCAGAAAAGCTAAGGAAGAAGGCATTAAGTTTGCTGATGTATATGGCTTTGAAGCTTTACCGGGTCTTGGAATAAGGGCAGAAGTCGAAGGCAAAGAAATTGTTTTAGGAAACAAGAAACTGTTTGAACAGATGAACATTGAATTTGGTCCAATGGAAGAGAGGCTTAACGATCTGGAAAGCAACGGTAAAACCGCAATGATCGTTTCTTCAGGTAGGCAAATTATTGGAGTAATAGGTTTTTCAGATGTATTAAAGAAAGAAGCTGAACAGGCAATTAAGATGCTCAAAGATAAGGGATTGGAAGTAATTATGCTCACAGGTGACAATAAAAGAACCGCTTACGCAATTGCAAAAAGATTAGGAATAGAGAAAGTTATCGCTGAAGTGCTTCCAAAGGATAAAGCGAATGTGATAAGAGAGTTAAGGAAAGAGGGAAAAATAGTCGCCATGGTTGGAGATGGAATAAACGACGCTCCAGCACTCGCAGAAGCAGATATCGGAATAGCGATCGGAAGTGGTACAGATGTTGCGATAGAGACAGGTGGAATCATCCTGATAAAGGATGATCTTCGCGATGTGCCTAACGCAATACAACTTAGTAGAAAGACGATGTCAAAGATAAGACAGAACCTCTTCTGGGCCTTTATATACAATATCGTCCTTATTCCGGTTGCAGCACTGGGTTTTCTTAATCCAATACTGGCAGGTTTAGCGATGGGCCTCAGCTCTGTTACAGTAGTAACAAACTCTCTGACACTGAGAAATTTGAAGTTCGAATAAGCATCCTTCTAAAGATAAGACAAATCCAGTACATAGGCTACAAATAGTACAGTATTATTTACAATCTATCCTTTTATCACTTTTTCTGCGTCGACATTAAGCTCCTTTGCTACTTTCACTATATCAGCCCAAAAGATGTCATCAACAAGTATTCCCTCTTTCTTTCTACGTTCCTCTTCATTCCATTCAGGTTCACCCGGTAAAAGTATATCTTTAAAACCAGGTCTTTTTTCTGCAGACTTTATGTGTCTGATCATTGAGTCTATGCGTTTTTTGAATTCTCCTATTGGACAGTAACCCGCTGGATCGATCGCAGTGAAAACATGGCCGAAACCTTTTTCATCAAGGCTGCATCCAGAACCTATCCCCCCCGCTAGTGCCTCTACTATAACGCTAAGACCGTACCCTTTATATTCGCTATATGGGAATCCAAAACCCACTGGCGCGGCTTCACCATTTCTAAAAGCGGTCGGATCATTTGACCAGGTACCATCTTTTTTAATAAGCCATCCGTCAGGTATTTTTTGTCCGCGGACAGACATGACATCAAGATGCCCCATCGCAACAGCCGTAGTGGCCATGTCCAATACTATGGGTTTTTCATTCATCGAGGGAATCGCTATACATAAAGGATTGATTCCTAATCGGCCTTCAACAGCTCCGTACGGTGCCGCACCGTGACCACCACCTCTACATAGCGTGATTCCTATCAGATTCTTTTTAACAGCCATCATTGAATAATAATATAAAGCTCCAATATGTCCTGGCCCTTTAACACCTACAGAGCCCATTTTATATTTCTTGGCCTTCGATATAGCCATCCCCATAGCTTTCTTTCCTGCAACGAAACCAAAGCCGCCACCATCATCGAGCATAGCCGTTGTTTCAGTTTCTTTTAGCACCGTAATTTTGGCTTTTGTTTTTAAGCGACCTTCCTTAATCGAATTAATATACATGGGTATTGATCGAACGCCATGTGAGTCTACACCGTGTAGACTTGTTGTTACCAGAATTTCTGAAACAACTTTAGCTTCTTGGTTTGAAGCGCCAGCAGCCTTAAAGATTGATGTAGACAATCGTCTTAAAGATTCCTCTTCCATTCTAACCATATACCATCTACAAAGACATTCATCGACGCCTATTTTTAACTTTTGGAATGATATTCTTCCATAATCCACAAGTTATAATCAACTATTGACATCAAGATTTATTAATATTTTTAAAATTTAATCCTTTTGTCAAATACTGTTTTGTTAAGTTTTTGGGTGTTTAATGTAGATGTTAACTGTCTGGTGATGACAATTCCTATTAACTTTTGGTAGAGATTAAGAATCTAGTTGAAAAAGGGATATAACTTGGTAAATAATTTTTCTGCAATCTTAACAAGAGTATATTTAAGAAAGTGAGATGATAGGATGAAAAGGTTTAAACATAATTGTGTTTCTATCTGCCACATGTGGCGGTTAATAGTCAACGAAGGCACTGCAGCGGAGAATATGGCTATTGATGAATCAATCTTGAATCTAAAAGGAGAAGAAAAAAGCCCAAACACTCTTAGGTTATACGTTTTCTCACCAAGTGCTGTAACTATCGGATATTCTCAAAAAATTAATGATGTAATTGATAGAGAATTTGCTGATAAACAAAGGATATCAGTAGTGAGAAGAATTACAGGGGGCGGAGCGGTATATCACGATCAAAAAGGTGAAATAACATATAGTATTGTCGCCCGTATTGATGACATGCCATTAGACATACAGGAGACATTCGCGAAAATATGCAGCGGTATAGTATATGCGCTTGAAGAGTTTGAACTTCAAGCAAGATTTGAACCAATCAACGATGTAGTTGTAAATGGTAAGAAAATATCAGGCAGTGCACAAATAAGAAAGAAAAACGCTATCCTGCAACATGGGACAGTCTTATATAACACTGATATTTTTACGTTGGGTAAACTTTTAAGAGTACCAAAAGAGAAGTTGACGAGGCATGGTGTAGATACCATATTTGACAGGGTAACAACAATTTCGCGGGAGATAAATCGAAAAGTCACTAAAGAAGAAGTTATTGATGCCCTCATAAAAGGGTTTGGAAGAGCATTAAATGTGGAATTTGAGAAAAGCCCTCTTGAAAAAATTGAAATTAACCTTGCCCAAAAAGCTGCAGAAAAATATAAGAATGTAAAGTGGAACTATAATGGTTATAATTGAATAGTTAATAATAATTATTTTGATTATTAGGATATTATGTTCTAAAACACATGAAACGATTTTTTGAGCATGCAAAAAAGCTTTGGTTAACTCTTCACTTCGTGTTGCGTCAAAACGTTTATTAATCAAGTTAAAAGGATATTCCGCAAAATCCTTTTAGTCATAAGAAGATTTTTAAAAAAAGGAATGACAATTTTCTAAAGCACATTAGATCAAGAAAGACAATTTTCTAAACCTTTTTAGCGATAGGGGGCTTGAAACTAAATTTCACAACCGCTTTTTATTTTCTTGGGTATGGATGGGTAGACATACACCTAACATTCAACAAACTTTACCGAATTGATTAATGGTATAATTAAATAAATAACGTCTTGAGCCGGAATTGTCTAAGGTTTTGGATTCGCATATCAATCTGTTTGCCATTCCGAAGTCGTGGAGAGAAACGATTCAAATAGATCCCTAATTAATTCGAAGTAAACCTCTGACGCGTTATCTTGATTTTCTCCCATTTCTTTTTCTATACTTCTCAATCTTGATTCTCTAGCTTCTTTAGTTATCGCTTCCACAATATTTTTTCTTGCGGCTACACCTTCTTGAAATGAGTAAGGTCACAATCGGGTAACGGGTTCTATTGTAACAAAACCTTTTCTTAAGCTTTAAGCTAAAACGGCAATATTAGCATCAAAAGAAATAGGGAAAATTAAGATGATATTATTAGTATCTTCTTTGCCTGTAACCGCCGCTGCCGTATCCTCTGCCGCCGTAACCTCCTCCGCCGCCGTATCCTCCGCGGCCTCCTCCCCTATATGGACGATATTCTTGCTCGTAGACTTTATCCGACATATTATTATCGGTTTTAACTTCACCTGCAAAAGGTTCTTTAGCAGGTTCCAATGTACCAAGTCTACCGATGTTTAACCGCATGTTTCCCTTAAAGAGGTTGACGTAGCCATTTCCTATGCTTATTGTCTCATCTACCTTCACTTTTTCTATGTTGTCGTCCCAAAGAGTTAGAAATACTACTCCCGTCTCATCGCCTATTAGCGCGTCACTCACTCTATGTGGGGCACCATCCCTACCTGAAGAAATATCCCTGACTTCACTCTTTGATATCGCCTTTGCCGTGACATTTACTGCTCTCGAATTTGGCGTCAATTCTCCTATTTTCGCATTTACTGGCTGTCTATTCCCTTGAACATTTTCTGACAAAATTTCTCAACCTTGATTTCTATCGCGTCTAGTCTAAAGTATCTTCATTTAAGGCTTTTGTTTGATAGCTTTAGGTTATAACACGAATAGGTAATTTTAATTGAAAATTTGATTTATTTATACCCGAATTCGTAGGCATGTCTACAGTAAATTATTTGACTCTATTTTAAGCAAGATTGAAAATATTGGAAAGTTTTGACAGATCTTTTTCACTCATCCACTCCGTTTTAAGATATTCTAAAATTTCTATGTTAGTCAATCCTATTCTTTTAGCTTCATTGACAGCAGTGCTGTACGCTTCTATTTCTGTTGGCCTATCAACATATGCATACCTGTCGTCGAACAGTTCTTTTCCTTCTAAAAACTGTCTCACATGAACTAGTTCATGGATTACATCTAGGTAGATGTCCCCCTCGTTACCGTGACCTAGATAGTATGTACTTACCATCAGATGCCCGTCTTCATTACTTACACCCATATATGAGAATCTTGAGGAGAAGAATTCAACTTTTAATTTATCAAGGACCTTTGTTGTGTCGTTACCAAATATATTTTTCACAGTCTCAACTTTTTCAAACCCTTTGAAGTAATCGGTAAACTTTCTGAATCTTATCTTGGGATTCCTGATTATTGTCACGCCGAACAATTAGAGTCACCGAAGTTGTCGATCTCTATCTTAAAAAATTTTTTCAAAAACACAAAATTGGTGCGATAATATATGAAAAGAAGCACATTCAAGCTGAAGAGCCAAGAGATTATAATCTTTTAGGTTTACTAACTCCTACAATATTTGGATAAACGAAAAGAATTCGCGCAAAACATAAATTTTATTTTAGGGTCCTACAACGATTCTTTGTAAATCTGAAATGAAATTATCCAATAAAATTGCACATGAACAATATTTATATATTGTTTATATTCTTTAATTAAAGTAGAAGAAGGATATGGCTGAAATAAACAAATTTGAGGCAAGCGAAGGTTTTAGGGAATTTTTGGAGGCTTTTTCTTTAGTCATAGATTCCATGGGAGACTATCTTATCAAAATGGGAGAGGTTGAGAAGAAAGCTAATGTTACGATCACGAACATGACGGAGTTTTTGGGCGATAAAGCAAATGTAGAGAAAATAGTTCAAGTAATGCCTCCTGAAATGTTAGCGCTGTTTTTAAAAATCATCTTCCGCGCATCTGCCTTGAATAAAACAGATCCATATAAAGCGACCCCAGATGAAAAAATTACAACAGGTAAGCAGATGAAAGAAATAGCAAAGGATGCAGAAGAATTGATCAAACTATGGAAAGAGGGGCCCAAGGAGTGATATGATGTGCAGTTTATATAATTATTCTGAAAATTTTAATAGATGTCTTCTAGAAATAATACGATTAACTCAACAGAAAATGTTTGATATAAAGGAAGTCATTTCTAAGATAGGTAATTTTGAGAAACTTCCAAAATTTAGTAAGGAACTGTCTGCCATACTTATGACATTAGTGATTCCTAGTCGTATAGTCGAACTAGAAGAGAGGAAGTCAGAGATTGAGAGACAGATGTTTACCTTTCTTCGTCCATTAAGTAGCATGGATTATTTTTCAAGGCTCAAATTACGATTACTCCTCGGCTTACCTGCAAACTTTGAAGAAGATTCTGGGACAATTATATCTTTAGATGGGTTAATATCGGGAGTAACTAGCGTGAAAATGGATGTCGTTGAGATAATAAGGAGAATACGGGATAATGAATGAAAAGCCCCGATCTCGAAAAAGTGTACGTCGACACTAATATATTGATTACATATTTTTTAGGTAAGAAACGAAATCTAAAAGAAGAAGATTTTGCAGCTGTTGAGGAGTTGTTTAATAACGCTATTGAAGGAAAATATAAAATCGTAATCTCAAACTTTGTCCTAGCGGAAACTCTCCATGCTTTAAGAAGCATCGTCACCGAAGAAACTTTCAGAGAACAAGAAAAAGGATTGGCAAGAACCCAACTTTTTAAGATGGCTAATTCTAAAGAATTCTTGGAACAAGTTACTGAGAAAAGCCAAAAATATTTTCGTGATATCGTCGATAAACTGAGCCGTGACACTAAACATTTCTACTTTGAAGAACCTGGGCTGTCTTACTCCGAGGATATGTTTCGAAATTGTTTAGATTTAATCGTAGGTTCATTTGGTACTTTTCGAGTATACGGTTACTATTGTTCATCATGCAATGAACAATTATCATGTAGCAAATGTAAATCGGATAGTAAGATTGTATACAAAGGGCTGAATGCTCCTGACCTGATACACGTTCTAATTTCAATAAAGTTAGGTTGCCAACGATTTTTTACTATGGACAAATATTTTAGCTCAATTCAAGACAAGATTCCTGTAGATATCCAAATAATTGGTTTGAACAAAGACACACCGACTCTTTAACTGCTTTGGATAAATAAAAAAATCTTTTTTCAATGTCATATCTATTCTAGAGAAATAAAAAATAGACAAGATTTATAATTCTAATTACAGTATGTTCTTGGGGAATCTAATGGGAAGATTGGATGGAAAGGTGGCAATTATAACAGGATGTGGCAGGGGGTTCGGGGAAGCTATGGCAAAATTGTTTTCAAAAGAAGGTGCAGCGGTCTCAATATCAGATATTATTCCTGTCGAGGACCTTTGGAATAGAGTTGGGTTGAAAATTAAGGCAAACAACCATAAGGTTATCTGTTTAAATGTTGATATTTCAAAAGAAGATCAGGTAAACAATATGGTAAAGGAAACCATTAAACAATTTGGTAGGATAGACATTTTGGTTAATAATGTCGGAATAACCGGTCCAACAAAAGACTGTTGGAATGTTACTTTGGAGGAATGGAATCGAACCTTATCTGTTAACATTAATGGAACCTTTTTGTGTACCAAAGCAGTGCTTCCAGAGATGATCGAAAGGAAGAATGGTCGAATCATAAATATGAGTTCTATCACAGGGAAAAATCCACTACCACATAGAACACCCTATGCAACATCAAAAATGGGGATAATAGGGTTCACACGCACGTTAGCGGTTGAGGTAGGCAAATTCAATATAACGGTTAATGCTATTTGCCCAGGTTTACCAGGTGGAGAGCGAAATTTAGAGATGGCAAGGGATCTAGCCGAGTTACAAGGTAAATCTTTCAATCCTGAAGAATTTCGAACAAAGCTCGAAGAACAACGTCGGAAGGGAGTGCTGGGAGGAAGGTATCTAGTGGGGGAAGGTTACAGTGAAGCACTTATTTCCCACGACGACGTAGCATATATGGCACTCTTCTTAGCTTCTGATGAAGCAGGCAAGATCACAGGTCAAGATTTTAATGTATGTGCAGGATTTTATATGGGATGATTGATGTTATAGTTTCATGGTGGATAATGTGCGATGTGTTATTTTAACATATTTCCTTGACTAAATGAAAAAAAATTGTTCTAAAGAAATGGATAAGACTTAATACTAAAAGATGTATAGCGCAACATAGTGGTTTGGATGATTAGAGGAAAAAATTTAAGTGGTGAGATAGCTGTCGCCAGAGCAATAAAAGAATGTGGTATCGATCACTTCTTTTATGTTACCGGCGGAATGTTGATTTCGCCATCCATTGAGAAAGAGGGGATAAAAATGGTTTTGTGTAGAAACGAAAAGGCTGCCTGTAATATGGCTGACGGTTATTCAAGAGTAACAGGAAAACCTTCTGTCTGTTATGCACAACATGGCGCTGCTGCTGCGATTCTTGCCTCCATGCTTTATGAACCGATGTATGCTCATAGTCCAGTAGTGGCTTTTACGGGTTCAGTTCCAACACTTCTAAGAGATCTATGGCAGTATCAAGACTGTCCTGAAATGCCATATTTCGAAGCCACGTGTAAATTTAATGCGGACGTCACTGATCTATCTAGGATAGGAGAATACCTGCGCGCCGCAATCCAGATCGCGGTGAGTGGATGCCCAGGGCCAACTCATGTAAACATGCATTTAGATATGGCTTCTGATGTTGCAAAAATGCAAGAGGTGCGCGGCGATAAAACATTCTTTAAAGTTCCACCCTTTCGCCCTAGAGCCGAACCTGGAAAGGTGCATGACGCCGCCAACCTTTTAATTTCAGCTGAAAGACCCGTCATAATATGTGGCTCAGGGGTACATCTTTCGGGCGCCTACAATGAAGTAAAAGAACTTGCAGAATTAATTTCAGCACCTGTTGCAACAAACTATAAAGGAAAAGGCAGTTTCCCAGAAGAGCACCCTCTCTCAATTGGAGTTATGGGAGTCTACGGCAGGGAAGTCACTAACCAAATAATTAGGGAAGCTGACTTAGTATTCTTTATCTCAGTAAGACCTGACAGTCATACTACAGAAGAGTTCACCGCACCGGAGCCTGATTCGTGTAAAATCATACAATTGGACATCGACCCGGTTGTTATTGGAAGAAAGTACAGAGCTGATGTAGCCTTAATAGGTGATTGCAAGGTTGTATTAAATGATCTTTTAGAAACTTTGAAGACAATGATTAGGAAGCCCGTTTTAAAAAGTACAAGGCTACAGGAAATAGCTAAAGAGTATCTAAGGTATGAAAATTTAATCAGCCCCATGATGGCTTCAGAAGATATTCCAATTAAGCCTCAACGCATGATAAAAGAGGTTGAGAAATCACTCAAATCAGAAGACATCGTAGTGAGCGACACTGGTCAGATGCTTTGTTGGACAACAAGATTAATGAAGGTAAAGAAAGCCGGTATGACCTATATCCCATGTGGCGGAACATTGGGTTCAAGTTTTGCTTTAGCTATAGGAGTATCTTTTGGCGCGAAAGAGGGTCAGAGGGTTCTAAATTTGATAGGAGACGGCGGTATACTCTACAACATCTCAGAACTCGAGACAGCTAAGAGATGCAAAGACATGCATGTTCCGTTTGTGGCTCTAGTCAATAACAACTCAAGCCTTGGCCAGACGAGACCTCCCTTTGAGAATTGGGCGCTTAAAGGAGATTTTAAAATCAATCATGCAGACTTCACAGAACTCAACTATGCGAAAATCGCTGAAGCCTTTGGATGTTATGGAGTAAGGGTTGAAAGACCAAGTGAAATAGCTGAAGCTATCAATGGCGCATTTGACTCAGGAAAACCCGCAATAGTTGATGTTGTGACTGATAAAAGGGAGTATGCTCCAATAGGGCTAGTTCGCAGAACAAAGAAAGAGGTTTTTCCTGGCGTCCCCTCATATTAATGGAAAAACAAAAAAGACAATCAAATGGGGATTTTATTTGTAAAGGCTTTTATTAATTCGGACAGAGTTGAGGGATATTTCATAGCTAATTCGTTTGGAATATGGATGATCTGATACCCCTTTTCTTTAAAGAAACTATCTCTCTTCGGGTTGTCAGAACTCGAGGATTTACTGCCTTCTATTTCAAGTATAATTTTCGTGTTCTTAATTAGAATATCTGCAATATAACACTTGGGTTCACCTTTTATTGTCTGTTCGTTTTTTCTTTCAAAAGGGACCTGAGTCATATATTCCACACCTTTTTTTGTAAGTTCCCCAATAAGCGCCTGTTCTGCCTGAGTGTACTGTGTCATCGGAAATTCCCCTCTCTTATAGCTATCAGCATCATATTCGAGCTTCAATTTAGCTACATAGCTCTTGCGTCTCATTCTTTCGTGCTTGATCATTTTCCACTACCATCTTTGTGTCTGTTAACTATCTTAACATTATTACTTATATATCAAATAACTTATTGGATTCTACCGCATTCTTTCTTAAGATTTTAAAGGAATCTTGAGAGAACCTCACGACCGATATATCTACCTTTATTTCCTAGTTGTTCTTCTATTCTAAGCAATTCATTAAATCTTATATGATCGTCTCCGTCGCACCAGGCTAGTTTACCTTGACCCAGACTCTGTCCTACAATTAGGTGACTTAGGAATGGATCACCTATTTCTCCCGAACGTGCGGACGGCATTGTACCGTATCCAGCGGCTTTCGCAATCTTTATAGTTTGAATAGTTTCTGATAGGGTTCCTATCTGATTCGGTTTAATTATGATTGCGTTTGCAACATCCATTTCTATACCTTTCTTAAGTCGTTGCGGATTCGTTGTAAATAGATCATCACCAACCAACTGCGTCCTATTGCCGAGCCTTTCCGTTATGAGCTTCCATCCCTCCCAATCTTCTTCACTAAGACAGTCCTCCATACTGATGACAGGATATTTGCTGCGTACATCTTCCAAAAAGTTAACCATCTCTTCGCTTGAAAGTATCCTATTGTCTGCGCTAAGATGATATTTACCTTCTTTATACAGATGTGTTGCCGCAACATCGATGTATATAACAAAATCTTTTCCAGGCATGAAACCTGCTTTTTCTATTGCATCGGTTGCAACAGATAAAGCCTCGTCATTTGATGAGAATACGGGAGCAAGCCAACCGCCTCCAAGCCTTGGAAGAGCGTAACCTTTCTTTTTTTCTAATATCTCACGTAATTTCCTGTATACGTATAATGTTGTTTCGTATCCTTCTCTAAAGCTTTTTGAGCGTATATCATAATATGCAAACTCTTGAATATCTGAAGTTTTGACTTTTTCTCCTGCGTATATTGGGCCACCTACCATGACTAAGAACCAGGCAATTGGCATAACCTTCCCCGCACCAAGATGCTCGAAAAGGGGAACTCCTAAAGATTCAGCTGCCGCTTTGACATTTGCTATCGAAGAAGCAATTATAGCATTTCCACCTAGCTTGGATTTGTCTTCTGTTCCATCAAGCTCGATCATTAAATCGTCTATATGTTCCTGGTCTGTTGAATCCTCACCTCTAAGTTTCTTGGCAATAAGGGTGTTCACATTGTAGATGGCTTTGGAAACACCCATACCGTAGAAGTATTTCTTATCACCATCCCTAAGATCGCATGATTCATTGCTCCCCCTTGAAGTTCCTGAGGGTGCAATTGCTTTGCCTTCGCTGCCGTCATCGAGTAGCACTTCCACTTCTACTGCAGGCAAATTCTTAATATCAAATACTTCTCTTGCGTGAACTTCCTTTATTGCGCTCATAGCTTTCACTATCCAATACTTACCTGACAAACCCGATATAATTATTTAGGTCAGTTGCATCGATTTTGATTTGTAAAAAGTTTGATCTCTTAAAACAGTGTGAAAGGTTTATAGAACATAACCTATTTGTGTAGCTCCCTTCTTAAATTGTTTAACAATAGGAAATCCTGTCCCTTAGAGTGTATTTAACATTAAAAAAATGATTTAAGTTCAGCTTCATGAGGTATTCCGATCTCTCTAACAAAAACCTCGCCTACATACTCTTTCCTTTGCCCAAAACCTTTTTTCATCTTATGGAACGTTATAGTATAATTCGCCTTCACAGCTACACCACATATTTCGCCTGTTGAGGGGTCCAATCCAGTAGGAGTGTCAACGGCAAATACTAGCTTATTTGCCTTATTTATGGCAACTACTACCGATAGAATTGGATCTCTTAGGGCCCCTTTTACTCCAGTACCAAGAATAGCGTCAACTATGAAATCGCATTTTCTTAGCTCTTCTGTGAAGTCTGAAAGTTGCGAGACATCAACTATAGTAAGTACCTTAACATTTTCCATCTGAGTTAATAATGACCAGTTAACTTGGGATTCATATGTCCTTATATTAAATGGACTTCCGATCAATACCACTTTTGGTTTTACACCAAGATTTACCAGATGTCGTGTTGTAACGAAGCCGTCTCCACCATTGTTACTAGTGCCACAAATAACAAGTGCCCTTTTTCCTAGAACATCTGTCTTCGTCGATATAAAATCAGAAGTTCCTGCACCCGCGTTTTCCATCATTAGCTTACGATCAAAACCCATTTTTTCTGCATTCTCTTCGATGAATTTCATTTCCTCACTTGTAATTTCTTTAGGCAGATATTCATCTGGATTTCTTTTTTCTTGCGGCATACTCACATAATATTTAACACTATACGGTATTAAATTTTAAAATGGTTATTGCTAGAGTTCTGTTAACTTTGTTTCGCAAAAGAATTTGGCTTAATTATGAAAAACACTTAAATAACGCATTTCTATCCGGCAGTGTTATCGTAATTGATATGTCAACAAGTGAAACTATTTTTGCAACGTATAATGATAAAGGTTCAGTTCCTAATACAGAAAATAAAGATCTTAGCACAAAAAATCATAGGGAACAAACGAATGAGACTGTTAAAACTAATGATCTCTGGAAAGTCTATCGACTAGGAACAGTTGAATACCCCGCCTTAAGTGGTGTTTCAATCACTGTAAAGAGAGGAGAATTTGTTTCAATTGTCGGACCTTCAGGTAGTGGAAAAACAACCCTTCTTGATTTGATCGGCACATTGGCCAAACCAACAAAAGGAGAGGTATTTATCAACGGTATTAACATTTCAAACTTGAAGGCTAATCGGTTAGCAACAATTAGAAATAAATCTTTAGGCTTCATCTTTCAGACTTATAATCTCGTTCCATATTTAACTGCAAGAGAAAACATTGAGCTTCCTCTTATGTCGCTTGGCGTTCCAAGTTCTAAAAGAAAAGAGAAGGCAGCTACTCTTCTTGGTCAACTTAATATGGCGGACAAGGTGAATAAGAAACCTAAAGAGCTTAGCGGCGGTGAACAACAACGCGTCGCTATAGCTAGAGCTCTTGTGAACGATCCTTCATTAATATTAGCAGATGAGCCTACCGGCAATCTGGATTCTAAAACCTCAGCAGTTGTTGCTTCCCTTCTTAAGGCTATAAGCACTGAAAGGAATGTGACAATTGTAATGGTAACCCATAATATGGAAATCACAACATATTCTCATAGAATCATCTACTTAAGAGATGGTAAAATAGAGAAAGAGGAGGTGCTACAAGCATGAAAAAAAGAATGTTGGTTACAGTACTCTTAGTACTATTATTATTGCCGGTTACTGTTATTAGCACCGTTCCTATAAGCACGAACACCGCGAATGCATCATCTTTTTTTGTGCAAACAGCCTTTTGGGGCACATCAGGACAGGCATTACGTAGCAACTCAACAGTACAGGAAGGCCCTGGTGACTTAAATGTTCCCTTAACGGTTAACGTAGAATACTTCGGTATTTCCCCATTTTCATCTCCTGCTGCAAGTATATCTGCAACTTTGAATCTTCCCAGTGGATTTACAGATACAAACGGTAGTAATAGTGCCGTTGCTTATTCCGAAGATGTCACCCCCAATTCCGTTTTTCAACTCACCTTTATGTTGAACATCGATAGCAATGCTTCCCTTGGCTGGTACACTTTTCCAATGGATTTGAAATGGAACACAACAAACCCAGTCATCGTCGGCTCAGAAGAGTTAATCTCATTCCCTATTCAATTAAAAGGTGATGTAACTCTTAGCTTCAACACATCGCAAGTCTACCTTATCCCAGACCAGGTAAACGTCGTACCAATTCAATTGGACAACACAGGGAGCGGAAATGCGTCGGATATTTCCATTTCTGCAGTTGTACCTGCACAGACCAGTTTGTTGAACCAATTTGAATTGATTCCTACGCTAAATGCTCATTCTTCTATGTTATTGAACCTTTCAGTATACATTCCTCCCTCTGCAGGGAATACGCCTATGACTTTTTATTTGACGGCGAACTACGAAAATGCGTATTTGATTTCACAAACTGTGAGTGCTAGCCTTGGATTTATAGTCAAATCATTCAGCGCTCCAATTTTGAAGCTAACTTCTTCCACTAGTAATTTAGCGCCTGGCAGTACGACCCCAGTCACTTTTACACTTGAAAACGATGGGCAAACGGTTGTTGGCAACATTTCACTTGAACTAAGCGCTCAATCACCTATTACTCTTCTAAACACAGATGGGGTATTTAATATTGGAACACTTAACCCTAATCAGAACCAGGAAATTTCTGTTTCGGTTTACGTTCCAATTGGTGCTACAAATGCGGCCTCTATTTCATTTACTTTCTCTTATCTCAACCCTTCTGGGATTGCTGGAAGTGATAGTGGATACCTTAGCTTCCTATTGAGTACAACATCGACTATATCTCCTATTGTATTGAATGTTAAGCCAACAGCCCTCGTGGCAGGGAAAGTGGACAACATGACGATAACCCTCTCAAATGGGGGAACAACTCAAATAAATAGCGTTTCTATGACATTCGCATTTGCAGGTAGCTCGATTACTTGGCTTCAGCCCGCCCTCTTCCAGATAGCCGAACTTGCACCTGGACAGAGCGTTAATATTACAGGAGAAGCCTATGCTTCGACATCAGCTACTGCTTCAACACAATTCACGATTTCGACTAATTACTATGATTCAAATGGAGTATTAAACCAAATAGTAAGGAATTTCGGTATTCTCGCGCAGGGTTTAGTCGACATGGAGGTTGTTTCTTCAACTATTTTACCAACTGCTCCAACAGTCGGCTCGATTTTTTCAGCCACTGTCACAATAAATAATGTGGGCACGATCAGCGCGGCTTCAGTCACTGCTACCCCACAGCTTCCTCAAGGCTTAAGAATATTCGGTTCTACATCCGTCTTTATAGGTACCATGCCAACTGACAGCCCAACAACTTTTACGATTAGCGTCGAGACAACAAACACCACAAAGCCCGGAAGGTATGTGTTGCCAGTAACATTAACATATTTTGATAACCTCAGAAATTCTTTATCGACGAAAATAACTCTTAACGTTGACATTGTTAATCAGACTTCTACAGTAACGTTCACGCGTACTCCAGGTACCACAAGCACAGGTATCGGATTATTCTCTATAACACTTCTTATCGTCATTGCAGTCGTAATTCTAGGAGTTGGATACTACTTGGTAAGAAAGAGGAAGAGGAAAGAGGAACCGTAAATGAGAGCAACAGATGTCCTTTCGCTCGCTTTTAAAGGAATTAGGCAAAGAAAATTAAGGACTGCTATAACCATCCTTAGTGTCGTAATAGGAGTTGCAGCCATCATAGCATTAGTTTCGCAGACAAGTGGAATACAGGCGAGTATTACGGGTGAACTGCAATCCCTTGGCCCAACATCGATAATCATTATAGGAGGCAGAACTCAACTTAGTGCAGCTACTGTCGCTGACATAGAAACCTTACAACATGTTCAAACTGTTATTCCAATGATAACTTCCTCGTTTACATTAACCGTATCAGGGACATCGACCACCGTGCCGGTGATAGGCGTAGACTCCCAGAGCATTCAATCCCTTCTAGGCAGTATAAAGCTCGGAGAAGGAAGCGTGTACACTGATACTACAGCTCCTGTAGCTGTAGTGGGGTATAGTGTAACGTTTCCTACTGGAGGTTCGCAGACTGCTTACGTTGGCCAACCGCTATTATTAACACAAACTGTTGGGACATCAACCAGAAGCATAACAATGGTAGTAGTGGGTTTGCTTGATCAGTATGGTTCAAGTTCATTTATTTCTCCTGATACTTCAATATTCATTCCGATAAGCGCCATGGAGAGTATATTGAACAGGAATTATTACAACGAAATATTAGTCAAAGCTGATAATGTGAATGATGTAAGCAGTGTCCAAACACAGCTATCAGATATCTATGGAAGCAGCGTTACGATTATTTCAGTAGCATCGATCTCAAGCTCTGTTTCTTCGATAATATCTCTGCTTAGCCTTTTGCTTGGTGCAATAGCTGCAATATCGTTGATTGTTGCAGGGGTGGGAATAATGAATATTCAGTTGGTATCGGTATATGAACGGATTCACGAAATAGGTATAATGAAGGCCATAGGTTTTAAGGACAGAAATATATTAAGCCTCTTCCTCTCAGAATCTGCTATAATAGGCATTTTAGGCGGAATTTTTGGTATTCTTTTAGGCGCAGGAGTGTCATCACTTATACCCATTATTTTAAGTTCATTAGTGGGCTCTTCAGGTATTGGACAAAGCGCAACAGCTACTACTGCAGCAGCTGCTGGTGGAGGAACTGTGGTTGCTCGTGGAGGAGGTGGAGGATTTGGAGGAGGTGCTTCAGGATTCGGAGGAGGTGGAGGATTTGGAGGAGGTGCTTCAGGATTCGCATCAGGAAGTTTATCGTATACTCCAGTTATAAGCCCTGAAATCGTTTTCATTTCACTCATAATCGCAATCTCCGTCAGCATCATTGCAGGGCTCTATCCAGCATGGCGTGCATCAAGAATGGAGCCAGTAAAGGCTCTAAGATATGAATAATAAATTATTACTATAATAATTTATTTCCATTTCTTTTGCTCCAGCATCTTCAGCCCGCTTAATCAAGAAAGACTGTCCGATGGCCAAACCTATAGGTCTAAAGTTCTGGTAATGGCCTCAGGAACGTATCTAAATACGCAAAAGAAGCATAACCGTTTCATTAGGTGTCAGAGGATTGATATTTATTTTTAAATCCGCTAAAAAGGAAGCAGTTTAATACTAATTTCCAAGGTCATTAGAATCTAAATTCTTTAAATTTACTTGTGCCCCGAAATCTGTTTAGGTTTGTATAGTTCCTCTAAATATTTTACTTCGTCGTTTGAAAGAGTGATGTCTATAGCATCCACTGCTTCTTGGACATGTTCAGGGTTCGATGTCCCAATAATTGGAGCCGTAGCCCCTCTGTTAAACAGCCAAGCAAGAGCTATCTGCGCAGGTTTTACTCCTTTATTTTGTGCCACCTCAATAACCCTTTTTACTATTTCAGCATTTTCGGGAGGTTCGACATACGGTTTATAGTAGTATGAAGAGATCTTGCTGTCAGGTTGCAGTCTTTTCATATCAGTTTTTTCCAACATTATTTTTCCATCCTTAATAAATCGTCCTGCAAGAAGACCGACCGCTATCGGATTATATGGAATTATTCCTACGTTCCGGTCTTTACATAGAGGCACCATCTCCCTTTCCTCCTCCCTGTACAGTAGATTCCATTTGTTCTGCATAC
>Ga0187889_10002280_pt1 | contig 19062 bp, 14 predicted proteins | sample June2016WEW_7_10_2_FD_132992 | JGI IMG/M metagenome (GOLD analysis project Ga0187889, IMG submission 132992) | Peatland microbial communities from SPRUCE experiment site at the Marcell Experimental Forest, Minnesota, USA - June2016WEW_7_100 | ecosystem: Environmental > Terrestrial > Soil >... | reverse complement strand
TACCGGGTAGTATGTGAGGAGCGAGCAACGCAGTCAGCGGGCCTGCGGGCCACAGCCCGAAGGGGTGCGACGGCGGGCGGGCATCTGCTGCGTTGGGGCTCCTCGACGATGTCACCGCATCGCCTGCGTCGCGCCGCCTTGCATCTGCCCGCCCGGCGCTCGCGCCGAAGTGCATCACTTATTTTGTCACGGGCCCTTACCCGTGCGTTGCGGCAGGAAAGCGTAAGGAGCGCTGACGACAAACAAAAATAATGTAAGAACCTCCGAATCTCCGAAGTTGTATTCCGCCAACCCGGCAACCATGAGGCCGACCCAACCAGCAATGGCAGCCGAGGAAGCAATCAATGCTTCACGGCGGAGCGCGTCCCCCGACGAAAAGGTATTCCCTCGGGCATACCGATAACACCTTAGCGCGTCGCAAAGCAGCCGAATCATCAACCATAGCCAGAGAATGAGGCCCGGAATTCCGGTTTCCGCCGCAATCTGCAGAAAATTGTTATGCATGTGTTGGTACAGCCAATCCTTGTATTCCTTTTCTTCCTCCTGGTATTTCGCGGGGTCAGACAACAAGGCAACGATCTTCTTTAACCCTTCAGGAAAATCTTTTTCCTCTTTGTATTTCGGCGCTTCGTATTTAACATTCTTCGGGCCAACTCCGAACCACGGATGGTCGTGGATCACATGCAAAGCAGTCAAATACACATGAAAACGGGGATCGGTCGTATCTAAGGTTGACTGTACTCTCCGCTTTATCAAGCCCGGAGATACCGCGTAAAGAATCAAAACAGCCGCAATGACAAGGACAACAGCGCGCGGACGCCGCATCAATATCAGAACCATAATCCCTGCGATCGCACCCGCCCACGTATTCCGAGTCAAAGAAAGAATGAGAGCAAGGACGAGCAACACCGCAACAGGAACAACCCATTTGTGTCTGCGCAAGCCGGCATGTAACACGTAGGCCGTCAAAAGCAGAAGCGCAAGCATCAGCAATCCGGAATAGGTCATCCATTGGCTCATAAAGCCGTTGATTCGATGCAGCCAATCCCGTCCCGGATCCGAGGCAAACTGCACCAGTCCCCAGAGAGAAGAAAAACCGGCTACCGCAAAAACAGCTTTGCAAATCCACGTAAATCTCCCTTCTCCACGCAGTATCAGTGGGACCAGCAACACAAGCAGATATAAATAAAACTTCCGGGTTGCAGTCAGCCCAAGCATGACATTGGGAGAGGCAAAAATCGCGATCAACGTCCATATGACGAAAGCGCAAAGCGGAGGCATGATCGACGTCGGCCAAACGAGATCGTTTTCGTCCCGCCTCAGTCTATAGAGGAATCCCGCAATGACCACCGCGAGTAAAATTTGAGAAGCAGCAATCGATACCTGCACGAGGGAAATGCAGCCGGCTAATGCCAGAAAAGTTATCCTCTCGGGATTGCTCTTTAACGAAGCGGGAAAGTATTTCGATAAGCTATGCATAACCTGAATGAGACTTAAAAACCATCGACAACCAGACCTGGCTAAAAATCACGCTCGAACGCGTTTCTTCCGTGAACAACCTTACAACCCTATCCAGCCCTATAACGGCCTGGCTGCGATTTACACTTCTTAGCGCATTTCATTTTAGCGCGGAATTAACATTTAAAAAATAAATATGCAGTACTAATATCAGTGTCTCCAACAAAACTGAGTTGAAGTTGTGCAGCCGGATCTATCCAATTAAACCGAGCGGACTGACATGTCAAACAGGATCAGCAAAACTCTCATCGCTCCTTGTGGTATGAATTGCGGAATCTGTAAAGCATACCTGCGCCCGCACAACCCTTGCCATGGCTGCAACAACGCCGAGTTGAACAAGCCCAAAACCCGCCGATACTGCCGGTTGCGAGTTTGCGAAAAGCGCACAGGGGCTTTCTGCTATGATTGTGCAGAGTTTCCCTGCGACTACTTGACTCGCCTGGACCTCCGCTACAGGACACGCTATGGTATGAGCGAAATTGCAAATCTTGAATGGATTCGGGAGAATGGAATCCGGAGTTTTTTAGATAAAGAACGCAAGCAGTGGATTTCCGAAAAGGGCGTTCTATGCGTCCATGACAAAAAGTACTATGCATGAAAGTGGGAGAGTTTTGCCGCGACCCAAGCACCTTGTTGATTAGATTCAACTTCCCCCTTGCCATTTCATTTCCAACAAACTTAATATGAAGAAGTTAGTTGTAAACTTTATTTGCATGCATCGAGAGGATCTATGGATCGGAACCGGATATTGGAACTTGCTATTGAAGAGCTTGTAAAGCAGCGTGACGAGATTGACGCTGAAATTGACGCGATCCGAACTGAGTTGAATAAAACAGGGAGTGGAGCTACCAAACAGGCAAAATCAGCCGCGGAAAAGGTTGGAAGAAGAAGAGCCCGGACACTCGCGGAGCGCAGGGCTCAAGCTCTGAGAATGCGTGAATACTGGGCTGCCAAAAAACGCGCAACGAAATCGTCTGCCCGCACTAAGGCAAGAACCAAAAGTGCTGCGCAAAAAAGGGCGCTGAGCCTGAAGATGAAAGAGGTTTGGAAGAAGCGCAAAGCCGAAGCGGCGAAAGCGACCAAAGTTTAGCCCAACACAGGAAAAGAAACGGCCAAGCCGTAAGCCTCTAGAGCATAAACCAAGCCTGGAACCCAATCCCCTGGTTAGTGCTCAATAAAAATGCCCACGGATTACACAGTGCTCTGGCGAATCCGTGGGCATCGTTTATGTCTGTTTGCCTCTATACCGCTCTGAGTTCCGATGGAACCGCAAATCAATCATGGGGTTTTGGATCAGATTGTGCCGCACGTCGAAACTGGAACGCCCCTAATCATACTCTGTGTTCCACGGGTCAGCGTGTGGGAAGGAGAACTGCTCCAGCCCCGAGGTTACAGAACCGGTATCCAGGCGCTTCCCAAAGGTATCCGAAATTAGACCTGCAATCTGCGGCTCAAGTGTTGGATAATAATGATGAGAACATCGATAGGGATTTATATCTGTGAATTATAAGATTGCAGGAATTGCAACTCTGCTTCTAGCCATGATCTCGGCCGCTTTATTTGCTCAAGAAGTCACGGGGGATTGGATCTCCGATGTCGATCCTATAAATAACAGGCCGGCCAAGACCATTTACGAATTTAATGTGGAAGGATCCAAACTGACCGGGTCGGTGCTCTTCGGTTGGAACGAGGAAGAAAGACCCATCACCAACGGCAAGATCAAGGACGACAGAATATCCTTCACCCTGCAGTCGCTTCTATCTTTTGCCGGCCCGCATCCGAGAAGCTACACTCTCGTTTATTTATACGAGGGGAAGATTTCCGGCGATACGATCAACTTCACGGTATCTTATGGAACGCATACGAAATCGAAGTTTACAGCCAGGAAATCCAATCAATGATCCTTGGGCAGGGCGGTGCCACTGGACGGAATCTCAAAACTCAAGCTTTGTGAAGCAAGCCCGCTTTTTTTATTTCTCTGGTTGTCCCTCACGAGCAACTGCAGAACGTAATCTCCACTTTCCAGAGAATTCCCTAATAGCAGCCTTCTCCTGACAGGGATTCTATTGGGATTTTCGGCGCTGCCCATATCCAAAGGCTGTAGTTCGCTTTTCGTCAATTCAGTTCCATCTTTAAAGAGCACGAACTGCGATTCCAATTCAGGCGCCGCCTCTTTTTCATGTTTTGCATTGTAAATGACGGACATGTATTCGAAATGATCTCCGGGCAAATAACTTCTTAGAGCTGGACTGCGGCTCTCATCCCGGCTCAAAACAGGATTGAAATAGTTCGGAGAATTCTCTTTCGTTGCTCCCGACTGGATCCAGGCGGCATCATTGGCATCGTTAACAACAAAAATGTTGGAAAGCGTCAGGCGCCCCTTTTTGAGATCAGGAATGTCCACAAACTGGTAGGCGGAACCGACTTTTCCAGATACCTGATCCTTAACGGCTACACGAACATAGTACGGCCCTGGCTTTTTGACAGGAAGGAAAAGAGAAAACCGGATGCCATGCTCCTTCACCCATGAGAGGTTTTCATCTCGAACCCTAAACTCGTATTTCACAATACTGGAATCCCTGATGTAGCCATTGATATCGGACGTTACACAGACGGTTTCGAGTGAAATGATATGGCCTTCGTCTTTCTTTTCAACCAACGTCACATTTTGAGCGTCCAGATGCAACCAGGATCGAAGGACATATCCCGATTTTGAATCGTCGAGATACCCGGAAAACAAACTGACTTTTAGATCCGTGTATTGGAAGGGAGAGAAAATGGCCTCCCGCAGGGGATTTGGGACAGAGCTTGGTTCCTCTTCCGCTTCAGGCCTTCCATAAAAGCCATCGCGAGTATAGACAGTAGCGCCGTGCCGTTTCACTTTTATTTTAATTCGATGATAAATATCTTTTCTGTTCGCTTTGAAAGTATTTGGTGGGGGGACGTATGAAAGAATGTAATATCCCTTCATCGCGTTGTTCACTTCATTCCCGATTCCGTTCACAAAAAAATTAAATTCCCTGACAAGCATGCCTCCCGTTTTGTGGGGCACGGGGTTCAGCTTTAGGAGCTTCCTGGCATCCAACTGAGCAAAAGTGGGACTGCCGCCGAAACTAGGGCCGGGCCAAGGCGCTTCCAACCCTCGTATGTCCAAAAGATGGATCACTACACCGGCCCGCAAGGCTGCATCCGCCACCTGATTGTACATTGCTTCATAATCCACGCCGCTTCCCATAGCACCAGCGTACAATCCCGGAAGTTCCGTCGTTGGCGTGAGCATGATCAGAGCTTTCCGGCCCGGCATATTTTTAAGAGCCCGAATGCAATAACTTGCCGCTGGAATCTGGGCCTCGAAAAGAGGATAGAGATTATCTTCTGCAAACTCACGCCCCACATTGGATTCCCAGCGCACGGTATCGATCCTGGCCAGCAATTCTTTCTTGTCCGAAAGAAACATCTGGAGCGCGCTGTTTCCGCGGCTGGTTCTGAGAATGGCTACCAGATCTCCCTGCTGCATTTGTCTTTCGACAAATCGCGTAAGAGCCATACGCGCATAATAAACCTGCTCAAAGCTCATCGGAAGATCGTCGACGACGAAAGCAATCGTTCGACGGATCTGTTCCCGTTCCAGGCTGCGTGCAGGGATCAGAGGGCTTATTTCCGAGCGCTTCCCGGGAAGTCTCGGCTTTGCCGGCGGCTCAGCTTGTTCAGAAATATAAGTCGAGGAAAGAACTTGTTGTGGCAGGTCGTCCTGGTAAATCTCAAAATCGCCCGCCGTAAGATCGGTGATTTGACGACCTTTGCCATCCAGAACAACCGCATCCAGCCGGACTTCTTCAACTCCAATTCGAATGGTGTAATTCTGATCCGCTTTCGAAGGCTGTTTCTCCTCTTTTTGAGGATGGCCCGGACTCTCTTGGCCATAACTCAAGGGAATAACAACCAGAAGTAATCCGATCCAACAAAGAATTCGACACCCAATGGAAGTGTTCATCGAAATCCTCATAAAGGATTGAACCCTTGTTGATGGCTATACAGTAGGATGCGGAGGCATGGTATATGGTTCGAAATATGCATCCTATAACCTTCTAAAGACTCGCGCATTAGAAAAAACACGGCGAGCAAAAAAACCGTCGTCGGAATCGGTATCACAATCGGTTTTTAAAGTATTTATCGATTGCGAGACCGGATGTTTTGGGGCCCATTCTCGCCTTGAGGTACAATGACCTGTCGAAATGACTGTATCCGTCTGGGCAAGTACGAGAAGGCTGAAGCAACGCTCAATCAGGCACGTGCTCTAAATCCAAAAGATCCGATGAACCCGACCAATCTCGGGGCTCTATACTTTAATGAAGGTGATTTGGAATCGGCCGCAGCCGGAAACGACGGATCGCATTTGGGGGAGGGATCCTATCGCAAGGCAGTCAACGTGCGGGAGGAAGCCCTGGGGCTGGATCCCCATGCACCGAGGGCTAACTTCTATCTTGGCACGGCATTGTATAAAATCGGAGAGTATGAAAGGGCTGAATCTCTTCTCACAAGTGCGTTGGCTGCGGATAAAAATCTGCTGGAAGCGCAATTGTCACTCCTTAATCTCTATATCCGCCAGCAGCGCTATGATGCTGCGCTCGAACAGATTTCAGCCTATCTGGAAGCAAACCCGGACGCCTCCCACCGGGAACAGATCGAAAAATTCAGGACCCAAATCAAAAATGCAATGAATCAGAAGAAAGAATTCTGATCGAGCGAAGGAGCGGAAAATTCACTTCGCGCCTCGGCGTCTCCACATGCGAAAATTTTTTGCGCTGCACCTTTAATTTGCGTTTGCTATAAGCCGGCGCCGTAGGACGAAAGGTCGCGAAGCGCTTTTACCGTCTCATCGATGTCGGTAGTGGAAACTGTGGCTGATCGAGCCTCGCTGACGTTTTCGTTCCTAAGATCAACTTGTCTCGAGGCCTCCTCGTCAGGAGATAACGTGGGGTCTCCCAGTACGCGGAAACGTACCTGCCTGCCTCGTTGCCCGACCTCCTGCAAATGGGCGCTTTCTGAGTTATATCGAACGAGCTGGTCGTAATACTTCTCAACCAGGGAGCAAAAATCGTTCAGATACTTTTGCGTTGAAGGATTGGCTGTCTTCTTTTGCTGTTCCCGCAGAAGTGTCAGGGTCTCAAATGCCAGGGTTTGATTCTTACCGAAACCCTTTCCTTTGCGGTCGGCCATATTCTGATCGAGACGCGCCACAAATTCCCGGTGTAGTTTTTTAACTTCTTCGGGCTCCCGGGTGGCGGGAGCGTTCCTCTTCGCTTCCTTATCCGTTGCCGCAAATCCGGAGCGGGGTGTCGAAACCTCTGTCGAATGGCTATAAAAGCCATAGATGCACGCCACAGAGACAATCGCGATCAGCGGGATAACCCAATAACGTGCGGCCCGGTTGGAAGTCCGAAAATACGAGCCCAGGGACTTTTGTTGAGTGGCTGAAGACAGCGCAGTGCCGCATCGCCGGCAGCGACGGACATCTTCCATATTAATCAGCCTGCATTGAGGACACCTGATTGTGTTCATCCACTCTCGCCTTTCCCTATTTCTATCTGCCGTTTAATCCAGCTACAGCATAGACACAACCCATGCTACGGAAGGAACAACCATTTAGGGATCCATTCCGTTGGTGACTTCTCTGAACGATAGTTGTTTTAGAAGCATCAGGCTGAAGCCCAGTGAACTTACACGATCAGAATTTGGCATAGACTTTTCGGCAATAGCCCGGAAATGCCGGAGAACGGCCATCGCTCTTTTGCGTCCTTGAGTAGCGGAAACGGTATTCACCAATCCACCGCATTACAACCTGCTGGGGGCCCTTTAGCCGCAATAATGGTCATATTTTTTTTCGGCCAAAAGCTTGAAGGGCATTAGGATTTTTTGCCGATTGAAGCGAATTTATCCCCTGTTTTTGCGGCGAGGAGAACAACTTTTCCATGAAAAACCTTACGATGCCTGATGGAAAACTGCCGGCGTCGGCCGATCCCAATTTCGGAATCAAGGCTAAAACCGCCAGAACAGCCCAACGGTAAGCGGTATCAGACGCTGGTTGCCGGTCCCGAAAAATGTCTTCATACCGGAAATTTGTGGCCCGCTAAGGGTCGAATAAGCGGACATTCCAGGTCCCGTCAATAACTGAATAAAAGGAACCGAAGTGCTGCCGCTTGCCTTAACTACCCACGCCGCATTCGGAGTATTGGTATGCGTGGCGTCCATCACAGTGTTGAACGGATCGTGATAGAGGTACCCTCTGATATCAGCACGAAAGCCCAAATGTTGCGTCAAATAAGCCTTGAATCCAAATCCGACCACTTCCGTTAATGCTCGACTGCCTGACTGAGCGAAGCTCAAAATAACGGTATCCGTCTCCAGAGCAGTAGGACCTCCATAAGAGCCGGCAATGGTGACACTCGGCGAACCGCCTCCACCGAAAAAAACACCGCCGCCGGCCGTCACATAAGGATTGACCTTGAAGATTTTGGGCAGGTTAAAGACGACTGCGGCGGTTGCGAAGGCCTGGTGTCCCGCATTAGGGGATACTGTGCTGACAGAGCTGGTCTGCGCATTCCCAGGAACATTTAGCCGTGCAAATACATTGCTGAACTGGGTAGTGACGTTTTGGATAGTTGTAAGAGCTTGGTTCGTGAGGCCTACCTTGTCGGTGCGGTCGAACGTAAACTCGACGGCGAACCGTCTGGTGATATCGCGGCTGGCCCGGAAACCGTACAGCTTTCCTTGGGGCTCCACGACGGATTTTGTCAGAATTGGATCCAATGCTGCCGTGCCAATAAGCTGGGCGCCGTTCCCAAAATAATATGAAGAAACGTGAATGCTCGAATCGCCCTGGAAACCCGTGCCATAGAGTGAATAGGCTACCGCCGATGGCGGCAACTGCCAGCCGCCCATCTGGTGGCTTCTTGAAAGCCCACCGTGGACCTCAACTTGCCATTTGAGCCACGGACCGGTGGGAGCAGCGCGATGCGAAGCGGCTTTGGCCTTGCGCCGGGAATTGTTCTCCAACACCTGCCGTCGTATCATTGCCAGAAGCACGTTTTCAGGTACCTTTTGCTGCCTCAGGGCAAGAATGGCTTCGTTCGTGATATCGAAGTTGGGCGGCGCCGCCTTAATTGCGCTTATGACGTCGGCTTCCAATCTCCCTGACTGTATCATCTTGACCACGTCTGCATTTGTCATAGGTGGTTGCGTTTCTTGCGCAATCCCTGAGGCACAGCTCATTACAAAGGAGGCTGCAATAAGAAAAACAATAAGATACCGTACCATTCGACGCTCCCAAGAAAGATTCAGATTCAAGCAAAATATCTTTTCCGGCTTTGATAATAAAACGAACCGCAGCCAGCGCCTAATTGTTTTCAGCGGCAACCTTCCCGGAAATTAACGGGATTGCCGTCAGCAGGCCCTGGTTGTCAATCAGTGCGACCGCAATAAAATTCGCACCGGCCTGCCCTCGGATCAGCAAGGATCCCTGAAAACTCGCACACGGCAGATCCTGCCACAAATACCTTGCAGTCTGCCCTCCCGGCCCCAGATTCAAAACGATGTGGTCGTTGATCGTGCCGTCTGGTTGCACCAGAGAAAGTTCGACACTGATGGATTGATTGCCTGGATTGGCAATGGCATAGGCGACCTCCGTGCCTTGGCTGCTGTCATTGTCCACGGCAATTACAGCAGATTCCACTAGCTGCGATTGGAGTGCGCCCGATACGGTCCTCACCCTGGGACCGACCAAATACTGGTAGGTAACAGTTCCAGTCAATAAACCGGTTGTGCTCTCCAGTTGCCCCCATCCGACCTTCACCGGATCCCCCGCAGTCGGCCCGGCGGTTGACAGGAAAAACGTTTTCCCCGCTGGAACTTCAAGAGCAAAGGAGCTCCCGACCGATGCAAGCTTAGTGGTTCCGGATGAATCCGCTAAAGTGCCTTTTACCGAAAGGGGGTTCCCTTGCGGATCGGTCAAAGTTAGCGATCCCGATGCTGCTGACGATCCTGTGTTGGTGATCGCAAAAACAGTGGAATATCCACTTCCTGTCACCACTTGAGGGAAAAAAGTGCTGGCAGACATCACCATGCGAACACGATTGTTGTCATAATCAGCCAGAAACAGGTTGCCGATGCCATTCACAGCGATGCCCATCGCATAGTCGAGCTGGGCTGCAGGCGCCGATCCGCCGTCACCGCTGAAACCTGCGGTTCCCAATCCTGCGAGGGTTTTAATAGTGCCGTCAGGTGTAACTTTGCGAATACGATTATTACCATGGTCAGAAATAAACAGGTTACCCAAACCGTCCACCGCTATTCCCGTTGGTTTATCGAGCTCGGCTAAAGTTGCGGCTCCGCCGTCCCCGACAAAACCGGGCACTCCGTTTCCCGCCACCGTGCCGATTGTCCCGCCGGGCGCAACCTTTCGTACTCGGTTATTGCCGGAGTCTGCGATGAACAGATTTCCGGAGCTGTCCACTGTCACTCCCACCGGATAATTAAGCTGGGCCATGGTTGCCGGCCCTCCGTCGCCGCTGAATCCTGCAGCTCCCATACCCGCAACCGTCCGAATCACCCCATCCGTCGTTACCTTGCGGATACGATTGTTCACTAAATCCGCTATGAACAGGTTGCCCGCTGAATCCACAGCGATGCCCCATGGCTGATTGAGTTGAGCTGTGGTCGCAGGACCTCCGTCGCCGCTGTAACCCGGAGTCCCATTTCCAGCTATCGTACTGATTACTCCGCCAGGCGTCACCTTGAACACGCGCTGGTTGAAATTATCGGCTATGAACAGATTGCCGGCCGAATCTGTTGCCAAACCTGCCGGCCCGTTGAGCTCGGCTGATCCAGCCTGGCCGCCGCCGCCGCTATAACCGCGAGTGCCATTGCCGGCTATCGTGCTGATTGTTCCATTGGTCGCCACCTTGCGAATGCGGAAGTTCCCTGAATCCGCTATGAACAAGTTTCCCGTTGTATCCAAAGCTACGCCGGTTGGCAGATGGAGCAGGGCTGAGGTTGCAGGTCCTCCATCGCCGCTGTACCCCTGGATTCCAATTCCCGCCGCTGTCTGGATCACTCCACCAGACGTCACCTTGCGCACCCGTTGGTTGGAAAAATCCGCGATGATCAAGTTGCCTGACGCATCCACGGCCACCCCGGCGGGCAACCCAATCTGAGCTTTGTTCGCCGGCCCGGCGTCGCCACTGAAACCTTGCGTTCCGGTTCCTGCGACCGTATCGATCACCCCGCCAGGTGTCATTTTTCGAATCCGGAAATTGTAAGAATCGGCGATCAGCAGGTTTCCCGTGCCGTCTAACGCCACACTGACTGGATAATTTAACTCGGCGGAAGTCGCCGCTCCGCCGTCGCCGCTGAAACCCGAAATTCCAGGCCCAGCCTGGATTTCACCCCCCGAAGCTCCAGTCGCCGTCGAAGTTCCAATCCCCGCCACCGTATTGATTATTCCGCCGGCCGTCACTTCGCGGATCCGTTGATTCAAACAATCAGCGATATACAGGTTCCCCGCCGCGTCGATCGCCACGCCGGTCGGGTAGTAGAGTTGGGCCGCAGTCGCATCTCCCGTGTCGCCGCCGAAACTCGGAGTTCCGGTTCCTGCCACCGTGCCGACTTGTCCGCCAGGAACCATCTTGCGGATGCGGTGATTATTGGAATCAGCGATGTACAGGTTGCCTGTTGAATCCACCGCCAAACCCAGTGGATTCGAGAACTCGGCTAAAGTCGCAAGCCCGTTGTCGCCGCTGTAACCAACGGTTCCATTCCCCGCGATTGTGCTGATTACACCATTGGGTGCTACCTGGCGGATGCGCGCGTTATCTGAATCGGCGATATACAGATTGCCTGTCGTGCCCAGCGCCAGCCCATTCGGATGAAAAAGCTGGGCTGAAGTCGCCGGCCCGCCGTCACCGCTGAAACCGGGGGTTCCATTCCCTGCTATCAGACTGATCATTCCGGCCGCCGTCACCCTGTACACTCTATTCTGGCTGCTGATTGCCACATAGAAACCTCCTGCGCCGTCGGAAGTTACGGAGGAGGGTCCTTCGATGGACTGACCGGTTGCTAACGAACCATCGACCGGCAATCCGGGTCCCGCATAGGTCGTAATGATTCCTGATTGCGCAAAGCCAGTCAAAGTCATGTAAAGAAAAAATATAACGGGCAAACCAGTTCGAGTTAATAACTTCATGGAAAGCGCCTCCACAAAACATCTTCAACAATTTCCGAACATCTTCAAACCTTTGCAGGCCCCGCATTGCTCAGGACTGCACCGCGACCAAAATTATAGTTCAGCAAACATTCCATCAGCGAAAGAAGATTTTGGCATGCAGGGATCAGGCCGAAAATTATGCAGCCGATTCCATCCAGGCTTTGCCCAATTCAGGCAGCGACCCAATCTGAAAAATCTCTCTTGTCAGGCATTCAGGCATCTTCGACAGATTGGCCAGAAAGCTTTTGCCTTCGGGCATACGTAAAATCCAGGATTGCTGCGTCTGTTCGCTGAGCGAGTACCAGGAGCCTGTCCATGCACCGCCGAGAAAGTAGTTTAACACATGTTTCAGCAGAGAAGCCCTCCAAGACAGTTCTTCCGGAAACAGTGACTTCCACCTCTTTTGTTTTTTTTCATTTATACAGATGTGACCTGCAATTAGCCGGATCAAACAAACGAATCTCTTAGAATCTGCGATCAATTCAGCAGACAAAGCCTTTAATTTAGAAAATACAGGGGCGTTATTCTAATGACGGTAATGCAAAAAAACAAAACTTTGATTTATTCGCATGCACCCTTTTTATGATACTAGTAATACTGGATTTTGCCGAAAGCGAGGACTGTAGGATGGGCCGATACTGGAGATGCTGCCTTCTAGGCATGATACTCATTCTTAGCGCACTGCCCCTTGGGGCGCAAAACGGAGCGAGTTCGGACGCGGGCGCAAATGGAGCCGTGCAGCCCCCACTGGATTCAATTACATGGCGGATCGTCGGTCGTGTATTGACGACGCGGGGAGAACCGCTCGATGATGTCGCCGTCCAAATGGAGATTGGCGCCAAGGCTGAAATCCGCCAATCGATGACAACCAATCTGCAGGGAGAGTTTCAAACCGAGATAAAACTTGACTATGCCCGGTTCCCTCGCTTGCATGCAACGTTTGTCGCCAGCAAAACAGGTTTTGTCGGGGGACAAGAGATCGTAGATCTCGGCTATAACGAAAAAAGCAGCCCGGTCTATATTGTCCTGCGCGAGCCCAAAGAAAATCCGGACCAGCTCTCCATAACCACATTGATACGAAGCGTCGGTCCGCACCTCAGAGGTGATGCAGGAGCAAACATCACTGAAGAACCGGCGCGCCAGGAGTTTGCGCGCGGATGCGAGGAGTTGATCGATCGGAATAATGCGGTTGCAGCTATCCCCTTGCTCAAGAATTCGCTGGGACACACGCCGAATTGTGTTGAATGCCGTGTGCTCCTGAGCCTGGCCCTGATTACTGCCGGAAGCTGGAGCAGCGCTGATCAGCAACTTGATCAGGCGTTAAAAACCAACGACGCCAGTTCCACTAGACGTGCCGAACCAGCCTTGGTGATGGGCGCACTTAGATCATGGCAGGGGCACATCAACCAGGCAGCCGGATCCTACGTGCACGCCCTGGAAGCCGATCCCCAAAATATGCTTGCACTTCAGGAACTGGGACGAACGCTCATTGCGCAGAAGAACTGGGAATCGGCAGACCAGTACCTGGAAAAAGCTCTGCGGGCCGGGGCAGGTGACGATGCCCGGCTTTTGCGCGTACGCGCCCTGTTGGAACTTGGCGACGTGAACGAGGCGGCGCGCGAAATGGACCGTTACACTGCAGGCCGCGAAGTCAAAGAACTTCCACCTGCCGCGCGGGCCTTGTTCAGCGACGTGCAGGTTCGCCAAGCTTTGCTCTCACACGATCAGGTCAAGTCGGTAATCGTTCAATCACCGGAAGAACTGATCAAAGCGCTGCCCGGCCTGCAGGGTTTGGAGGTGGCCACGGACCAAAGCATGCTGGAGCAGGTGCTCCAAAAGACTGGCGAAAACGTGGACGCTTTCTTCAAGAACTTTCAAAATACCGTTTCTCTGGAGAAGGTGCACCAGGAGCGCCTGGGGAAGGACGGGAAAGCAAAAGTTTCGCGCGACCAGGAATTTCATTACCTGCTGCTGGCTGATGCCGAGAGGCCTGGCTTGGGCATTGAGGAGCACCGATCAACCGCGGAGGAACAGGAATCCGAACTGACTGGATTGCACCAGGGGCTCATGCTCACTTCGGGATTCGCTTCTGCTTCATCAGTTTTTCATCCCCTCAATCGAAGTGGCGCTGAATTCCGATACCTTGGCAAGCAAATACTCGATAACCATGAAACACATGTGGTCGCCTTTGCACAAAAGCCTCAGACCGCCAAAATGGTTACGCGCTTTGTCACTGACGGCGGCAGCGCTCTGATCCTTACCCAGGGAGTTGCATGGATAGATTCCAACTCTTTTCACATCCTTCGTCTTCACACTGCTCTCCTCAATCCTCTCCCCAACATTCGACTGCAAAAGCAGACGACCGAAATTCAATTCCAGCAGGTCGCATTCAGCGGAGGAACCACAAATCTGTGGCTTCCCCAGGAAGTGGAGGTTACGGTGGACTGGAAGGGCCGCGTCCTGCGCAATCAGCACCGATATTCCGATTTCAAACTCTTCAATGTTGAAGCCAAAGAGGAAAGAAAGGCGTTACAACTGCCCAAGTAGGATTGAACGGCTATTCTACTTGCGCCGCAACGTTTTCAATGCCACAGCTGCAACATGACCGGAATAGACGAATTTGCCGACATGATCGAACCGGCTCACAGCATCGCCCCAGATTTCACCGCCCATATCCCTCCAACGCCTGCAAAAGCTGTAATCCTCCGGAAGGAAACGACCGTCATAGACCATCGTGTCGAACAAGGCGTATGACACCTTTGTATTGTCCCCGGTGCAATCGTCTCGATACTGAAGCTCAGGGTAATGTGCAACCATCGCTTCCAGCGCTTGCCTTTTAACCATCATGAATCCGCCCGCAGCATAATCGACGCGGGCGAAACCGTCTTGACTAATGTCGTTTTCGCCCATGCGGATCTCTGATGAATAGTTATAGGAGGCAGCTTCCGCCGCACGATCGTCATCAATCGGCAATCGCCGGAGCTCGCGAACGTTTAATTCTTTGAGCGGATAAATCCCCGCGATCACATCCTTGTCGAAAGCGAGATAGCGCAAAACTGTGGCCGGATCAAAAGAAATGTCGGCATCAATAAACATAAGATGACTGTATACAGGCTGGCGCAGAAAACGCTCGACAATGCTATTTCGTGCACGGGTGATTAAGCTATCGCTATGCAGGCATACATCGTGGCCGATTCGACGCTGAATCAGCACGCGCTGCAGTGACAGCAGCGACATGACGTATCTGGAACTCACATTGCCGTCATAACAAGGTGTTGCGATAAACAGTTTGGCCTTCTGCATTTATTCCCCTCGCTTGCACGCGAAGATTTCAATCCATTGGATGGCAACTTCGGGAATGAATATCAAACCTGATCCGTCCTTTTGGGGGGAACCGCCCGGAATCGCTGGATGCATCTCCCTTCATTTCGAGTATTGCGTTTCAATGCAACCTGCGCAAGAATGCTGCCTCCTAAGCCTCCAATCCCAAGTCCAGCTTTTGAGGAGGTTTTATAGATCGGGCGATGGTCAGTATAGCGGCGTTGAGCATGAACCGTACCGGCAAGCCCATTGTGATCCCCGAAAAGCCTGCCGAGAGTTGGGAAGTCTTGGCCAGGCCCCGTTATTATCAGCCGGATTTAGCCGCAAATCTACACCGATTCACACGAATTGGTGAAAATCCATGGTTGTTTGCGTTGCTTTGAATCCCTCTTTCGCCTCGTCGAGGACCGGAGAAATAAATGGGTGCGATTAATGAAATGGATTAAACGAGCGGGACAAATCCTGATTTTGGCGATGTGCATTTTCATTCCGGCTTTTTCAGAGGATTGGCCTGAGTGGCGCGGCAAAGGCAGAATCGGGATTTGGAATGAGTCCGGCATTCTGGACGAGTTTTCAGAGAAGGGGTTGACAGTATTATGGCGCACCCCAATACACGCCGGGTTCGCGGGACCGGCCGTGGCCGCAGGTCGCGTTTTTGTGACCGATTTTGAGGCCACTGCAGGCTTGAAGGGTACGGAACGAGCATTATGTCTGGATGAAAAGTCGGGAAAGATCCTCTGGACCCGCGCATGGGAAGTCAACTACGGAAAGATCAGCTACCCTGTCGGGCCACGTGCCACTCCGACAGTGGACGTCGACCGAGTTTACATCGTCGGAGCTACCGGCACGCTGATCTGTCTCAGCACTCGAACGGGTGATGTGATCTGGCAAAAAGATTATGCAAAAGATTACGGAATGCAGATGCCCCCATGGGGCATCACGAGTGCTCCTTTGGTCGATCGAGACCGCTTGATTGCCATCGTCGGCGGGCAACCGGATGCAAAAGTAATGGCGTTCGACAAGATGACCGGCAAAGAAATCTGGCGTGCGCTGCCATCGGATTCCGAACAGGGTTACTGCCAACCGGTTATCTTCGAGGTGGGAGGCATCCGCCAGTTAATTATATGGCATCCGTCTGCAGTGGTTTCACTCGACCCGCTGACAGGAAAGGTTTACTGGCAACAGCCGTTTCGGATCAACATGGGCATGACCTTGGCCACGCCGGTGCTCAGCGGCACGCACCTGCTGGTTTCTTCCTTTTACAACGGCTCGATGCTCCTTGATATCACGGGGGAAGCAGCGCGGGTTCTCTGGAAGGGCAAGAGCGACAGCGAAATCAATACCGACGGCCTCCACGCCGTAATCAACACTCCCGTCATAGACGGTGACTATATCTATGGAATATGCAGCTATGGACAGTTTCGGTGTCTCGACCTAAAAACCGGGGAGCGTGTCTGGGAGACGATGGAAGTGACAAAGGAGAAAGCCCGCTGGGCTTCGGGCCTCATCGTCCGCCAGGGAGATCGCTATTTCATAAATAATGACCGGGGCGAGTTGATCATTGCGAAGCTATCCCCGAAAGGCTATCAGGAAATTAGCCGGACCCAGCTCATCAAACCCACCACGAATTCTGGAAACCGGCGCGAACTGGGAGCCGTGAACTGGTCCCATCCGGCTTATGCGGACCGCTGCGTCTTTGCACGAAATGATGAAGAAATTGTGTCCGTGTCGCTGGCAAAACACTGAGGGCTGTGCATAGAACTGCTTCCATTCCCTGATGCAAGGGATAATTCGCATTCTCAGGGCCGCGGCCGATAGCACAGCAATTCCTTGCCAATTTGTAAGCGCCAAGGTCCGGCCCTTTCCTCGTGTACCCGTCTGGGATGTTGGGCAAGATGGCACCGGCGCCAATTGCTAATCCCTCAAAACTCTGGTCGAACATCGTTTCGAATCTCCTGTGAACAAACCGGATTTCTCCAGCCGCCCGCGCGATTCCAAAATCCAGGTTCATTGGTAATTTCTCCGATTCTGGAAAAGTCATTCCCACCTGCCTCAAAATGAACAATAGCGACAAACAACCCGATAGGCAGCTTTGCCCACCAATAAATAGGTAGTTTTTGATACCTCCGCAAGCTGACTTTTCTTTGTCTAATTCTTATAGAAAACAAGAACTGAGCAACAAAGAGTTCTTGTGAGAGTGAGAGTGGTAATTACAGGAAACAGGTCCGGAGGAAATACCCTGGCTGACCGGATCAAAATGTGGGGAATGCTTCTCGGCACTCGGGTTGCACGGAGGTGCAGGATGCCATGGAGCCTCCCCACGGAAATTTCAAAGGAGCGTGAGCCAAAGCACTTCTCTATAGGCGGTTTTTAATCAAAACTGCTCCCGCCCCAAAATCCGCATTGACCTGCTGCTAGACTAGACAAAGGGCTTCGGTTGCTAAACTGAAGCCCTTGTTTTTTGTACGCCTGGATTTCGAAGAGCAGCCGCCCGGACAAGCGTCAAGCATACAACCATTCCAATCAACCCTCTCTTTTCAGAAATCTGCTTTAAGCCCCTGTAAACAGAAATCAAAGGGAATCTCGCAACCGAATTCACTGTCGGCAACATTTTTTTCGATCCGGCTATTGGTCGTGTCTTGAGAGGCACATGAAGAACGCCATATTCGCAGTGTTACGCCAGGAAAAACATCCGCTAATGTGTGTTTTACAAATTGATTAACCTATTCTGCCCGGTTTTCGGCAGTGTCAATCCGGAGGCCCGAAGGGCCGGCAGTGAAGTAGGCCCGGCCGTCAGGCCGGGATAAAATCATAAACGCTATTGAGCGCCGAAGGCGCGGCACAAAAACGCTTGTTCAAGTGCCGCGCCTTCGGCGCTCATCTTCAATGTTTACTTAATCCCGGCCTGACGGCCGGGCCTATTCACTATCGGTCCTTCGGACCTGGATGTCATGCGATCCCGCATCCCATCGTATAAGTTAACTCTCGCGCGCAGCGCGACACTGGTGTTCAAAATATTTTTGTCGATTTGCATTCCGGTAAACCGCTGCCTCAGGCGGCGCGACTCGAAAGTGCCGCGTCCATCGCGAAAGCGGCGGGTATATTCACCGTGCGAAATAAATAATAGCCAGGACAATTCCGATGGAGACGACTGTCCATCTCAACGTATCCGGTTTGATATGACCTGCCAAGCGACCCCCCAGAGTCCCGCCGATTAATGCGCCCGCGGCCATCACGAGCGCAATCAGCCATACGACCTTGCCCGAGAAAATGAAAATGACGGCAGCCGCGCCGTTAGCTCCGAACGCTACGGTCTGTTTAATTGCGTTCAGCCGAGTCAAGTTGTCGTTAATCATCCACGCCAACAAAGTCAATACGACGACACTCATGGCAACGCCGAAATACCCTCCATAGATGGCTGCCAGGCCGACCAGGACAACCGCCCAAATCTCGGATTTGGATTTGGCCTCCAGTCTGATTGAACGCCGCAACAACCATAGCCGAAGCAGACCCTGAACGGCGATCAGACAAGAGGCCAGCAAGATCAGATATGGCACCAAGGCCTGAAAGGCCCTTTCTCCCGTACGCAGCAGCAATATGCTGCCGATCACGCCGCCAATGGCACTCGCGCCCAGAAAAGTCCAAAATCTCTTGCGCTGGCCGCTTAGATCTTTGAGTTGAGCGAGAATTCCTCCTATAAACCCCGGGCATAGCGCCACTGTGTTCGTAACGTTTGCGATGATAGGCGGAACACCAATGGCCAGCAGAGTCGGGAAAGTGATCAGGGTTCCGCCGCCGGCTAGCGCATTGATAGCGCCTGCCGCGACAGCTGCAAATCCAACCAGCACGAAATCTAGTCCGTTCAATGTGTAAGGGCCTGGTAATGAATAAAGGTTGCATTTTGGCGCGAGCGCCGGGCGGGCAGATGCGAGGCGCCGCGACGCAGGCGATGCGGTGTCATC
>Ga0187889_10002275_pt1 | contig 19085 bp, 18 predicted proteins | sample June2016WEW_7_10_2_FD_132992 | JGI IMG/M metagenome (GOLD analysis project Ga0187889, IMG submission 132992) | Peatland microbial communities from SPRUCE experiment site at the Marcell Experimental Forest, Minnesota, USA - June2016WEW_7_100 | ecosystem: Environmental > Terrestrial > Soil >... | reverse complement strand
TCTGCTGATGATCCGTGCCTCGCATGCCTTCTCGTAACATGTATGCCCTGTGGATTACGAGTAGTTTTTCAGCAGCCTGCTAGACGCTTAGGATCTTATGGCAGACACAAATTATGAGGATCTAGTCAAACAAGCTGAACAGGCAGTGGCCCCTGTAAGGGACCCAGAACTGAAGCGAATCGCATTTGGAAAAATCTTGGACTCCCTGCTTGGGACACCTGAAGCCCATCGGGATATCGCAACGAAGTCGAAGAGGGCCCGCAGGAGAGGTTCCAGTGGCAGTAAATCGGCCGAACCGCAAAAGACCCCAAAGAGACGCGCTGGAACGCAGGCATATATCGAAGAGCTAATTGACGATAAATTCTTTGCCAAGCCTAAGACAATAGCTGCGGTCAAGGCGGAGTTAGCCAATAGAGGCCATCATATCCCCTTAACCAGTCTGAGTGGCCCTCTCCAGAATCTCTGTCAGCGGAAGCGACTGCGTAGACAAAAGAGTGAAGCAACTGACGGCGGCAAGAAAGCATTTGCGTACTCGAACTGGTAATGGCGAAAAGTGAAAATGAAATAGTCGATCCTCCCGACATCCAGTTGCAGCGCTTGGTTGAGAAAACCATTGATGTTGCGAAGAAGGCGCGCCGCAATCGTGCGCCACTCTCAGGGTTGAATTTCTATGCAGACAAATTGGCAAAGCTCAGAACTGATGCTGTCGTGTGCTTTCAGCAGTTGAAGGATCCCTCTGCCGGCGATATTTCTGCAATGGCTGAAATGGTGGAGGTTGTATTTGCCGCCGGTACCAATTACAAGCAGAGGGTTGAGCTTTCCCGAAATTTATTTCATGAACTTAAGACCAAGAAGTGGAGATCTATTCAGGCACCCCTTCTTCCCGAAGAAGAAGGGCTGTTTCCTCTGAGTTTGATAGCAAAAACACGACGAGGCTACCTGATGACAGTCTGCCGTCAAATGAACGGCTGTTTCAGTTCAGGATGGTATGACGCGGCGGCTGTCATGATGCGCCGTCTTTTGGAGACAAGTATCATCGAAGCATTTGAGACGCACCATCTTGATGGCAAGATAAAAAATGCGCAAGGCGACTTCTTTCAATTGTCCGACCTGGTTGGTGCGGCGTTATCTGAGACGACGTGGAATCTTTCACGAAATACAAAGAAGGCGCTGCCCAATCTGCGAGATGTTGGGCACATATCAGCTCATTCCCGGCGCTACACCGCACAGAAGTCCGATATTCTCAAGATCAGTCAAGACTGTCGCATAGCTATTGAAGAATTCTTGCATCTCGCAGGTTTAATCACCTAACTCTGCGTCTGCTCCCATTTTTCCCCGCACGATTGTACAGAGCGCGGGAGGTTGGTCAAGGCTCTCCGCCGGGTGCCCCATTCAAGCGAAGTTTGGGTGGTACTTTCGTTCTCCCGCTCAGTGCGCGTCGAGTGCGCGGATGGTCTCCAGCACCGTGTCTCCGACGATTTGCAGGCTGTTGGGGCTGAGTTTGTCGAGTGTGTCCTGCGGCGTGTGGTGGAAGACGTTGTCGTAGCCGTAATCGAAGTCGATGAGGTCGGCTGCCGGGACGCCGATTTTGGCAAAGGGCAGGTGATCGTCTTCAATGGAGATCTGCCGCGCGAAGAAGTGCGATTGGTAGCCCAGCCTGGTGGCCGCATCTTTGACCAGGTCTTCCAGCCAGACGGTCGAGTTGAGATCGCGATCGATGTTCAGGTCGGCGTCTCCCACCATATCCACCAGCAAAAAGGCTTTGATCTTTTTTGCCGTGCCGTCCTCCTGCCAGAGTTGCGCCAGGTGCCGGCTTCCGTAGAGGCTGTCGGTGTCGCTCCAGCTCACGGTGGCCTCTTCGCCGTCCATCCACACCAGCCACACGCTGTAACCTTCCATTTGCCTGCCCCGCAGAACGTCGGCCAACTCCAGCAGCAGGCCCGTGCTTGAGCCGCCATCGTTGGCGCCCACGTAACTTTTGGGCAAAGGCAGATTCGTGTCGTAATGGCCGGCAACGACGATAATCCCGTCTTTCTTGCCCGGAAATTTGGCAATGATGTTGCGGATGGGATATGAGCCGGCAGCGGTTTTGGCGGTAAAGGCGTCGTCGGCAACCGCAACGTGCCAAGCCGTCAGCTTCTGGTGGATATAGGCTTCGAGCTTGCGGTGCGCCGCGCTGCCGATCGGGCGCGAACCAAACCCTACCGTTTCGCGGACATACTGCATGGCGCGTTTGCCGTCGACGCGAGGCGCGGGAGCGGCATCCTTTGGGACGACGAAATCGGCCGCAACCGGTTGCCAGCGGGCGGATGGCGACCCGCCTGAAGGCACATCGCCCATCACAACCTGTTCACTCTGCACCTGTTCACTCTGTCCACTGCGCTTGCAGCCCATAAAGAGCACCGCCAACAGGGTGAGCGCGGCCGCCGGCCAGCAGAAAGAGCGCAGCGTTGGCCGCCGCGCCCCCTTGCACCACTCGAAAGAACTCACCGGCCCGAGCGAAATCCGCGCCAGACCCTTATGCTGCCCGGTCATTCGTTCAGCGCCTTCTTCTTCCTGTTGCGCCGGCTCGGATGGACGAGGTAAGCGACTCCGATGCTGCCCAGGTAGAGCACGATCATCGGCGCTGCGAAGATGCACATGTTCATGATATCGGTGGTCGGCGTGATGATGGCGGCAATAATGAAAATTACCAGAATCGAATAGCGCAGGTTACGCCACATCCACCCGGCGCTGATCACACCCATCAGGGCCAGAAAGAAGACCAGGATCGGCATCTCGAAGACGATCCCGAGTCCGAGGATGATGGTCATGAACAGGTTGGTGTACTCGCTGATGGTGATCATCGGCGCGAACTGCTGGCCATAACCGATCAGGAAATCGAGCGCCGCCGGGTAGACCATTTTGTAGCCGAAGACTCCGCCGGCGACGAACAAGCCCACGGTCGAAAACAGAAATGGCGCCACGTAACGCCGCTCCTGGCGGTAGAGCCCCGGCGCAATGAACAGCCAGACTTGGTAAAGAATGAGCGGCGAGGCGACGAAGATTCCGCCGATGAACGCCACCTTCAAGTACATGTTGAAGGGCTCGGTCGGGTTCAGATAGACGAGTTTCTCGGCCAACCCGTGCGCCCTCAGCGCCTCGAAGATCGGCTTCTGCATCAGGTTGTAGATCTGCTCGTGGTACCAGTAGCAGACGGAAAAGCCGCCGACAATGTAGACAATGCTCCAGATGATGCGACGCCGCAGTTCCTCGAGGTGATCGAGAAAGCCCATCGACTGCAAGGTTTCGTCCTTGCGGGTACGTTCAGAAGAAGGAGGAGATGCCAAATCAGGCATTGGACTCTCTTAGCGGGGCCTTGTTGAGATTGATCGAGCCGCCATTTTCGCCCTGCACGGCGGCCAGATTCGACGCGGCCAGATTGAGATCGTGGGCCGGATCCGCGGCTGGCGGTTTGGGTTGAGACAGCTCTGCTTCTCCGGCTTGCCCGGCAGTGGTGGCAACGGTAGGTTCGGAGGGCGGCAAAATCCGCGGCTCGATGGTCTCCCCCTGGATGGGCTGCGGAATCGGCTGCTGCATGGGGTCTCCCGAAAACTCCGCGCTGGCCGGGGCGGAAACCGCCTTCTCGTGCTCATTGCCCTCTACCTGCGCTATTTCGGTCTCGAGCTGGTTCTTGAACTCGTTGCTTGCGCGCTTGAACTCGCTCAGCGCTTTACCCAGCTCGCGACCCACCTGAGGCAACTTCTTTGGCCCAAAAAGCAGCAGGGCGAGCAGAAAGATAAAAATCATTTCGGGCATTCCGAGATTCATGGCTGTATGATACTTCGCCCAGCCCCCGGCAGCAATGAAAGGCACGAGTTTTTGGCTCCTCAGGGAGAAATACGCTATCTTCCCGAACCCCTGGAAAAGCTACTTGCATCTGATTTACTAGCACTTGCGGGTGCGTGGCTCCGATCCGTGGCGGAGCCTGAACGTGCTATACTTTTGAAAATCTTCACGGTTGCTGGGCACAATTTCTCACTGGCGCCGCCGCTCTGGCAGCGAAGGACAATTTGGATGGCTGGTAGTTCTCGTCGCTCCTTCTTTGCAGTGTTTCTGGTGATCTTGCTATGTGGCTGTCTGGGCGTGGTTTTCGGACAGCGCATAGGAAACGGCTCGCCGGTCGGCGATGGTGACGTTCGCGACAGTTTGCGCTCGTTCACCCAGGTCTACGACGTCGTCGAGCAAAACTATGCCGAGGTCGTCGATGCTAACAAGGCGATTTATAACGGAGCCATCCCGGGAATGCTTCGCGTGCTCGACCCCCACTCCAACTTCTTCGATCCGAAGTCGTATGCCCTGCTTCGCGAGGAGCAGAGCGGCAAGTATTACGGAGTCGGCATGCAGGTTGGCCCACGCAATAACAAGGTCATTGTTATAGCGCCCTTTGCCGGCGCTCCCGCGTACCGGGCCGGAATTCGTCCAGGCGACATCATTGTTGCCGTCGACGGCAAACCCACGGACAACATGAGCGTCAGCGAAGTGGCCGAACTGCTGAAAGGTCCCAAAGGCACTGCGGTCAAGATTTCGATACTCCGCGAGGGCTCCGACAAACCGGTTGAGTTCGCCGTAGTGCGTGATGAAATTCCGCGCCACAGCGTCGATTTGCACTTTATGATCCGCCCGGGCATCGGCTATCTCCACATCAGCGGCTTCCAGGAAACCACCGACCAGGAAGTGAGCAAGGCGTTGGACGCCATGGGAGATCTCAGCGGCCTGATCCTTGACCTTCGCCAGAATCCGGGTGGCCTGCTCAGCGAGGGCGTCAGCGTCGCCGACAAGTTTCTCCGCAAAGGGCAGGTGATTGTCTCTCACCACGGACGCAATTCGCCGGAGAAGGTTTACCATGCCCAGCACGGAAACGGCGGCAAGGAGTTTCCGCTGGTGGTGCTCGTGAACCGCGGCAGCGCCTCGGCGGCCGAAATCGTCGCCGGAGCGATTCAGGATCACGACCGTGGCCTGATTGCAGGGGAAACGACGTTTGGCAAGGGGTTGGTGCAGACGGTCTATCCGCTGTCGGAAAACACTGGCTTGGCCTTGACCACCGCTAAGTATTACACCCCAAGCGGCCGCCTGATCCAGCGCGACTATACCGGCGTTTCGCTCTATGACTACTATTACGCCCGGGAGGGCAGCAGTCCGGAGAACCCAACCCAGAACCATGACGTTAAGCTGACTGACAGCGGTCGCACGGTCTATGGCGGAGGCGGAATCACCCCCGACGTTAAGTTGCCCGCCATCAAGAGCAACAAGTTCCAGGATGGCTTGCTGCAGAAGTATGCTTTCTTCAACTTCTCCAAACACTACATCGCGATCCACAAGGGCATTGGCAAGAACTTTACGGTAGATGACGCGGTTCTACAGGAGTTCCGCCGCTACCTGGACGATCAGAAGATCCCGTTTACCGAGGGTGATCTGGCCGACAATCTCGACTGGGTGAAGGCGAGCATAAAGACGGAATTGTTCATCAGCCAGTTCGGCCAGGAAGAGGGGTTGCGGGTGCAGGCCGAATCCGACCCCAATGTCACCAAGGCGCTTGACCTGCTGCCACAAGCCAAGCAGTTGGCTGAGAATGCCCGCAAGATCGTCGCCGAGCACAGCAATCCCCGGTTGGGGACTCGCTGATAGCTGATCGCTGACCAGCGGTTTCTTACTATCCGGCCCGCTCTACGCGGGCCTTTTTCTTTCCCTGAGAGCTGTGACTAAATCAACATCGAAGGCTTGGTGGCCCATTCAAGCCTTCTGTTGGCTTGAGTGGGGTGGGGAAGCGAAGCATCCCACGAAACTGTCCCACCCCGTGCCGCTCTGGGTTTTATTGATGAATCTTTCGGCTTGGTGCCCCACGTTCCGCCCCGCGTCGGGGTCCCCAGCGAGGCTCGGCTCGCTGGGGTGATTGGGCTAACGTGGGGTAGTTCGACTGGTGCCTAAGTCCCACATCTGCTAACTGCGGCAGATGTGGGGCATCGTCCGAAAAAGTCACAAGCTCCGAGCGCGAGTGCCGCGGCTATGGCGCGTTTGTGGTTCACCTGGGTTGGTACGGCTGCCGCATGTGCTGGCGGGCGATCTCGGACGGCCCGGTATTGTTGCCAGCCAAGAGCAAGGCCTGGTAACGATTGATCGCCAAATCGCGCTTCTGGAGGGTGTCATACATCTCGCCTGCGGCAAGCATGGCGCGCTCGATCAGTTCGCGGCTGGCGCCCGGATATGTGCCTACCGAATCGAAGGTCTCGGCTGCTTCCTCGAATCGGTTCTGCCCGCGCAGGGCGTTTCCCAGGAAAAAAGCGGCGATGGCCGGCTCGGGAAGGGGATATTTTTTATCTTTATAGTTAGTCAGTATCTGGCGGTAGGCGGCGACCGATTCCGGCCCGTGACCGGCGGCCGCAAGCAAATGCGCATATTCGAGGGCGATCAGGCAGCTGCGGGGGTAAGTGGCGCTCATCCCTTGCACCAGCCGAAGCGCCTCGTCGTAGGCCTGCTCCCGGCGCAGGAATAACGCCAGCGCAATCTTCGCGTCCGGACTAGCCAGCGAGCCCGCGTTCGCCACCTGCCGCAGCATATTCAGCCCCTTCTGCTTGTTACCCCCGATGCCGACAATCGAGGCCGAAACCCTTACCGGCCAACTCAGGCTGCCAATCACGTAGTTGTGAACCCCGACCACCATCTTGGCGTCAACGTAGTCGGGGTCCAGCTCCAACACCCGCTCATGGTCCCGGCGGGCGGCGATAGCAGCCCGTAGCCCGCTGAGCCAGGCTTTTTCGCCCATGCCCATGTACACGCAGAGCAGGGCGCGGGCAGCACCCCTGGCGTAAAGGGCGTCGACATCGTCCGGATTCTGGGCGAGCAATCGATTCGCTTGAGTTTCGGCGCGGCGATCCAACTCCAGGATTCGCGCTCGTGCGGCGGGGTCCAGCGGCCGGGATGCCTTGCGATCCATGAAACTGTCGTTGGCGTAGCTCTCCGTTTCCAGCGCTCCTATCCGGTACATCTCCTTGAACAAGACGGCGGACAGCAGATAATTGGTGGCAAAAGGATCGTCCGGGTGCTCTTTTACGAGACTCTCAAATCCCCGTATCGCACGGTCATAGTCCTGGTTATAGAAGTCGTCGGACGCCCGCTTCGCGACTGGGTTGTTATTGGGATGGACAAAACGAGGTGCGGCTCCGGAGGCGCTCCGCTCCGCAGCCCAAGCCGCTGAAACAGAAAACATCGCCAGAAAAAGGGCGAAACCGCCGAGCAGACGTACTGATCGCCTCATTATCACTTCTGAATAGAGTTTACCCGAACTCAAAAGCAGGCGAAAGGACGGATTAGCGGTCTAGCTTTACCGTGCGCGCCAGGCAAGTTGAATCAGAAAGGCGGGTGGCAATCCGTCCCCGGAAGCGTCCCGGACCTATTCGCCCCTCGTCCTGAGGTAATTGGGAAGATTCTCGGCTAGCACCGTGGCCTGCTGGTCAACCACGTCAAGCCGAACCTTCTGGACGCCCTTGCGATCGAACCGTAGAATTTCAGCCGCTTTGTAAGAGAGGTCAATCACGCGGCCCGGCGTAACCGGCCCCCGGTCGTTGATTCGTACGACGACAGACCGCAGATTGCTCAGATTTGTGACCCTTACGAAACTGCCCAGCGGCAGCTCCGGATGCGCGGCAGTGAGCTGGAACATGTCGTAGATTTCGCCGCTGGCGGTCGTCTTGCCATGGAACAACTGGCCATACCAAGATGCTTTGCCCACCTGGTAGGGCTTGGCCTGCGGTTTGCCCTCAATGACTTTTGGGGCTACGCGCTTGACCGTGTAGTCATGCAGGCTGGGTGCCGCGCCCAAGGTGCTAACCAGAACGGCAGCCAGCATTGATTGGGTTAGTACTCGTCGCATCCATTACCTCGTCTTCCAAGTTTCCGAGTTGCAGTTGCCGCACAGGCCCGGTCGGCTCTGAAGACGACCCTGTAATTGTAAGTACTATAGCGACTTACAGTCAACGTCTAAGGAGAAACTCTGAATTTGTGCTTGCCTTTTCAGCGCGATTGTGCTAAGCAAAAAGCAGAGCACCTCAAAGAGCGAACCACCTTCCCACTTCTCACGCTTCATTCCGCCCGGGGCCGAAATGCTGCCTTCAGGCTTTTACAGCGACACTTAAGATGATGGATGGGGAAAGGCTGGGATGCCGTTGCACGTTCTCGGGCTTATTCGCAGCACCGGGCCAATTTGGGCCAGAAATGCACCATCTTTGGGCTATAAAATGATCGCTATCCGAATGGCGGCGCCCGTTGAAGCCGCAAATGAGCTGTTTTTTCTTGCAGTGAAATTCGTTTGCGCTAGGGTTGATGGGTGACTCCGTTGGCCAACAGGCAAAACCAGAAGCTGACTCCCGTCGTGCTTTCGATTGCCGGCTTTGATCCTTCCTCGGGCGCGGGAATCACCGCGGATATCAAGACGATTGCGGCCTACGGCTGCTATGGGGCTACCTGCATTACGGCGCTGACGGTGCAAACTACGCAGGGCGTCCGGGCCGTCGAAGCCGTAGGACCGGAGATCGTTCGCGCCACGCTCCGGGAGCTTGCGGCGGACCTCTCTGTAAGCGCCGTTCGAATTGGGATGCTTGGCTCGGCCGCAGTGGCGGAAGCAGTGTTGGAGTTCCTTGAGAGCACCCGCCCGCCAAACGTGGTCCTGGACCCGGTTATTCGCTCGAGTTCGGGAGCGGAGCTACTTGACCCGGCCGGGGTGGCTCTTCTCAGACACCGGATACTGCCACTTGTCTCCGTCGTGACTCCGAATGTCGGCGAGGTTTCTGTGCTGAGCGGGCTTCCCGCCGCCGAGCTGACGCTGGCTGCTGCCCGATTCCTAGACCCGGACACAGATCCGAGGCTCAGAGCGGCCATTGCCGACGGGGAGGTGCTGCTGGACAGAGGTGTCAAGGCGGTTGTGATTACGGGCGGGCATCTTGAAAAGCCCACCGACGTCCTTTTGTGGCGGCCCGGAGGAAAACTCCAGATTCTGATTTTCCCTTCGCGGAGAATCGAATCGCGCTCGACTCACGGCACCGGCTGCGCCTTTGCCACCTCGCTTGCTTGCTCGCTGGCCCTCGGCACTTCGCTTCCTGAAGCAGTGGCTCGCGCCCAGGAATACGTACTTCGAGCCATTCAGACGGCCAAACCGCTAGGAAAGGGCATCGGCCCGATCAATCATCTCTGGCCGCTTCGAAGGCGGTCCTGACTGCGACTGCCCGGTGAGATCACTTGGGCCGGCTTAACGAGGACTGGCTGAGGCTGCTGCACGACTGGTGGCTATTGCGAGTCTGGAAGGGGAAGCATCACGCCCTGGATCGGACGTTCGGGCCATCCTTCGAATGGCTCTGAACCAGAAGCGCCGCCGGGTGCCCCACGTCCCGCCCATCTTTTGGGCTGATGTGGGGTAGCTGCTCGGACTCGGGTAACTGCCGCTCAGGGGCGCTGAGCTTGCGGAGACCCCGGCGCTTCCTGCTGTTCCGGCGGAACCGTGTCGACGACGGGAGTGTTGTCGCGTCGCATTAGGGCTGGTGGAACACCTTGGCGGCGGCGAATCTCCTGTTGGGTGCGCTCGGCGGCGTCTACCGCCTGATCATTGATAGTGGCAACCGCTCCGAGTTTCTGCCCCTCTACCTCTTTCCGGGTTGCCGTCGCGACGCGCCCGCTCGAACCATGGGCTTCCATCGCCTTCGCGTAGAAGAAACTGGCGGTTTCGCGGTCGCCGTCCAGTTCGGCGATATAACCCATGTTGTTCAAGGTGAAGGCGTTGTTCGGGTCCAGAGCATAAGCCTGCTGAAGGTATTGCAGGCCCAGCCGGCGCTCATTGCGATTGATGGCCGAAACTCCCCGCAGGTTCAGCCTTGCCACCCTGGCTTCCACGTCCTGCTCGTGCTCGATTGCACGTTGTGCTTTTTGGGCGTTTTCGGCGGCCACCGCGCTGATGCCCCTGCCGCGCCAGCTCTTGTTCATCGCCACAATGATCGGTTCTTTGGAGTTGATGGCGGCCGAGCGGAGATAGAAGCTCAGAGCCAGCTCCAGCTCTCCTTCTTTCTCTTTCGCGTATCCCAGATTGTTCAGGGTAAAGGGATTTTTCGAGTCAAGCGCCAACGCCTTCTGGAGCGTCTGGTCGGCCTCGGCAACCCTATCCCTCTCGAGCAGGCCGATGGCGGACACGTTGAGGCGGTTGATCTCCATTTGCTGGTCCGCCGCGCTACCGGCGATCTGATCAACCGGCTTGCCGATCGCCGCCTTGTCTGAGGCCTTGGCCACGGCCGCCTCCGACGGATGCTCGGCTGCCAGCGCATAGAAGCGCTGAGCCCGGTCGAGATCGCCTTCCATCTCGGAAATGTAGCCCAGATTATTGAGCGTGAAGGGATCGTTGGGATCGATCAGGTACGCCTTGTAGAAGAGCTTTTTGGCCTTTGCGTAATCGTGCTTCTGGACCGCCTTCACGCCTTCCTGGTTGAATTTCTGCACCGGCGTTGGCTTGGAACTCTTAGGAAGCGGTATGCGGAGATCGCCGGCAAAGCACGCCGTCGCGGCCAACAGAACGAGAATCAAAGCTACCAAACGCGGGGAACGCTGCGCTTGCAGAGAAGGCATCAGACCTCCGGAAACTCCACGGGCTTTAACCGGCCGGAGCCGGCGTCACCCTTGGCATGCCCGGGGGACCTGCCGGGCTGCTTATAGTTGGATGGGCAAAAGGCACTTTTTGTTGTGTGTCTCCGGAATCCCTGTCGGGCTCCCACTTCCGTGCAAACGATCGATCCTCTCGCTGCATCCAATAGCAAGGGCAGAGTTTCTCATTCGCTGCGCTTCGATTGCCTCAGCCCCTTTTCACAAGCCGGCGCAGGCGATGGTCAGCCCGAGGACAAGATGAATCGACTGTTCCCCGCCCTTGCATTGCTCTTGCTCTCCGTCCTTATGGCGCAGGCGCAAAACACCCAGCCGGGCGCGCCCGCCGCCGTTGAAACGCAGGCCGCCGCAACCGGCCAAAACCTGCCCCGCACGGAGATCGTCCCGGAAACTGCTGCCTCGCCCGATCCGATACTTGACCCCGGCCTGCTGCCGAGCAAACCCATGAGCCTGATCGGCGGGACCGTCAAAAAAGTCGATGCCGTCCGGTATCGCGTGGTGATTCAGCCTTTCGGTGGCGGCCCGGAGGCGTCCGTTCGCTTCGACGATCGCTCGCACATCTATCGCGATGGCGCTGCCGCAACCGTGCTTGGCATCCATCGTGGCGACCGGGTCTATGTGGATACGATGACCCTGGAGCACAAAGTCTTCGCTCGCACCATCCGGGTGGAGACTACCACCACGGGACCGGTAGAGGCACATGGCCAGGTCGTGCGTTTCGATCCGTCGAATCAAGTAGTCCAAATGCGCGAGAGTCTGACCTCTGAGATGATTAGCTTTACCATCTCGAATCGCACGGCGCTCCACAAAAAGAATGGCGTGGCAACAACCGCCGATCTTGTTCCTGGCGCTCTGATCGAGGCAGTTTTCGCTCCAGGCCGCAAGGGCGGGATAGCGGATGATGTCAACATTTTGGCCGTGCCCGGAAGCAGCTACGTCTTTGTCGGACGGATTACGAATGTGGACATGCGTCAAGGGCTGCTGGCCATCGAGAATGAAAGCGACCACAGGAATTACGAGCTGCGCTACAATGCGGCGCTGGTTCCCGAGCACGATCGTCTCCGCGTTGGAGCCAAGGTGACGGCACACGCCAATTTCGACGGAAAGAGCTACTTGGTAGATTCCATTTCGATCCTTGAGTTGGCGCCTGACAACACCAAAGCTGAACGCTGAAATCCGCTGGCGGCGAGTTTGTTGGCCTACCCTTCGCGAAATTGCCCCAGGAGCAACCCGGGTTGGTGTTTCCTTAATATCACCACCGGGCGTTAACGTCACCCCAGCAAACGCTAAAGGCAACGTTTGCCGGGAACCCCGAGCGCCCGGCTCTTTTCTGGGATATACCTTCCGCGTATCCGGTCTAAGCTGCCGGCTTTTTCAACAAAAGCGCGGCCAGCAGAGCAACTACTGAAGCCAACATCCACTCGATCCGCCACGTCTGCACGGCCTGCCATTCAAGCATGGTATCGGCACGATAGATAACGCCACTCAGGATTGCGCCAAGTGCGCACGTGCATGCCGCAGCGAATAGGAGAAACGAGGCCAAGTTGAGGCCCAGCTTCTCGCGCATACTTTCAATCTCGAACCACTCCGTCCAGCGCGAGTTCGGCTCCGTTACAGGCTCTCGCAGAGCGCCACAGACGTGGCAGAAACGGGCTCCAATCGCGAACTCTGCACCGCAATTTGCGCAGCACGCCGCCGAAGAAGAGTCAACTCCCACGCGGGGTGTATGTGCCGGCCGCCAAAAATCCTGTGATACTCCCTGCGCGCGCTCTGCCATCGATGGTGCCTCCCGACACTGCGTCGTAGATACCGCAAGCAAGCTGCCATTTGCCGTGGGCGCACAAACGCCGGTCTTTAGGCGCTTTCACTGGATTGGGGACGTTCGACGGAAGAGGAATGAAGCAGAATTTACCGAGGTAACGCAGGAAGTTCCAGCACCGCGGCAGTCGGGGCAGCGGGAGAGGACGGCTGGAGGATTTCCCGAACGCTCGGGAGCAGTTCACTCCAGCCAGGTTGGTATTCAGTTTCTCATCGGCATTGCGAGAACGTTCTCCATTGGCGTCTTTTCCACCCAATAGGCGATCATCAGCAGATCCGATGATGTGAACTCGACGTTTTCGGGCCGGGGGGTCCCGTCGTTGAAGATATGTGCGTCAAGGATTACATGGAGCAACGGGAGAGTAATGCCGAGTGCCGCAGAGGCTTCTCTCTCGTTGTAGAGCTGTTTCACCGGCATCTTTATGTTATGCATAGTGGCGTCTGTCGAATTGGGGGACGATCCTTTTTACCGCCCTGGCGCGCTCAGGGATATCGGGTAAAGTTCTAAGCAGCTACTCTGCTTTTGCCTTATTAACCACACTGCCATCGCTTTTCGGCACATTAGATTGCTTAGAGAATCAATGAGATCCGCCTGATTTCCAACCTGACCCGGGAGACGAGGCTGTCAGGAAAGCCGCCGCTTGCTGCTTGCGAGAAAGATTATTTGGACCTGGAATTCGTGGGGCCAGCCGGACAGGGAAAACGCGCCCCAACGCGGGCGCGTTTCTCTTTTTGCTGAATTGGGCTCCGCCAAACGCCGTCAGGGCGCCGCATTTCGCCCGTTGGGACAAACCTGATCAGAGCTTTTCGTAGAATTCGCAAGCCGAACAGGAGATGTAGACTCCGCCAGGGACGTTGCGTTCGCGATCCTTAACGCGCTTCACAATTCGGGTGGGTTTGCCACACTTGGGACAATCGGTGCTCTTGGATGTATCCATCACCTTCTTGCGGTCTGCAGTCTTTGCAATCTTCGCCATTTCTTTCTCCTAAAGGTCTTTGCCGCAGGCTGCCACCGGGCTCTGCCAAACTCTGGCAGGTTCGTCGCAGTTGCCTATGCTTTCACCGGATTCCGGGACCCGGACGCGTCGTTAATGCACTAGCGGGGCCAATTTGGGAACCAGGACAGCGCCGCCCTCGCGGTTGTAGGGGCAAACATACCGGATAGCATCCTGATATTACCACGGACCATTTTGCGTCCAGCCCACAACCGGGCTCCTCACTATACTTTGAAGCCGCCCTTGCATTGACTGAGGTGGAAGCCCAGGAGACCGGGAAATGAGAATCACCGGGGCAGCACATCTCGCACCGCATCTGTTATATTCTCAGCGGTATCTAACACAGGCAAAATTCGCGGTTCCAGCTTTCCAGCCACAGCCAGAATGGAACTCTTCTCGCCAACAGAGTTTGCCAAGGACAAGGTCCTGTCGGTTCAGGAATACGCCCTGCTTTCCTGGCATTCCCTTACCAACCTCTTCAAGCAGCCGCGTTATCTTGCGGATATGCTCCAACAGGCCGACCTGATCGGCGTTGGTTCGCTGCCCATCGTAATTCTGACCGGCTTTTTCACCGGAGCGGTGCTGGCCTTGCAAAGCGCGAACTCATTGACCCGCTTCGGCGCATTGTCGTTCACCGGGCAGCTCGTATCGCTTTCCATGGTGCGTGAACTTGGACCGGTGCTCACCGGTTTGATGGTGGCGGGCCGTAACGCCAGTGGGATGGCCAGCGAACTGGGCTCGATGAAAGTCACCGAGCAGATTGACGCCATGCGTGCGCTCGGCACCGACCCCGAGAAGAAGTTGGTTACGCCCCGGGTCATCTCGACCATGGTGATGTTGTTCTTTCTCACCATCATCTCTGACCTGGTCGGCCTGACCGGCGGTTCCATGGTAGCAGTGCTGCTGCTGCGACTGGACTCGAATGAATATTGGAACTACGCTTGGCGCTCGCTCGCCATGGCCGACGTATTCCAGGGGTTGGCGAAACCCGTATTCTTCGGCTTTATCATTGCAACCGTCGGGTGCTACTACGGATTGAGCGCTCGCGGCGGCACGCAGGGCGTTGGCCGCGCCACCACCCAGGCCGTGGTCGCCGCCAGCGTTCTCATTCTCGTTGTCGACTTCTTCCTGACACGATTGCTTATGGTAATCGTCCCGGTCCGCTGACATGGCGAATGGAGTGCAGAACGACCCTGCCGCCGATGAACCGAAGCAGACCATTGTCTTCGAAAAGGTCAGTATCGGCTTTGAAGGATACCCGGTGCTGGAAGAAATCTCCTTCACCCTCGAGCACGGCGAAACCAAAATCCTGCTGGGCGTAAGCGGTTCGGGCAAGACACTCATCCTCAAGCTTGCCCTTGGGCTCATCAAGCCGGACAGCGGGCGGATCTACGTCCTCGGCCGCGAAATCACGCAGATGAAAGAAGAAGACCTGTTCGGATTGCGCCGCATGATTGGCATGGTCTTCCAGGAAAGCGCTCTGTTCGACTCGCTCACGGTCGAGGAAAACGTCGCCTACCGGCTATACGAAGAGCACATCGCTTACGAGGAGATTCACCGTCGCGTAATCGAGGCGCTGCGGTTCGTGGAGTTGGAAGACACTGTCGGTCTTTACCCTCCTGAGCTTTCCGGCGGGATGCGGCGGCGCGTAGCCATTGCGCGCGCCATCATCACCGAACCGCATGTCCTGCTCTACGACTCGCCAACTGGCGGACTCGACCCGGTCACCTCAACTACGATCATTGAATTGCTGGTTAAACAGCGGGACGTTTACAAAACCAGCGCGCTATTGGTTACTCACCGGCTGCAGGATGCGGTTCTGATGGCAACGCACTACTTCAACCGGCAGGCGAACAGGATGGCGCACATCCCCGACGGCCAGCGGGGCGACACGCATACCAGATTCATCCTGCTGCGCGACTGCCGGATTATCTTTCAGGGCACCGCGGCCGAACTGTCCAACTCGCCCGATCCGTATATACGGGACTATCTGAGCTGAGCTGAACCGGGTTTCGCTGGCCGCTCAGCCCTTTGCCATCTTTTTGCGCATCTCGGAGATGACTCGCACACGCTCCAGGGTGGCTTTGAGCTTCGCGCGCCCGCTTACGCTCCGATTCAACAAGGTCTCGATATTGCGGAGGAATTCCGCTACCCCCATGCGCTCGCGGATCTCGGCTAGGAAAGGATGCAGCTTGGCGAAAGTAAAAACCATTTCGCCGGCGCTGTCCAGGAACAGCTCTTCGTGCAGCGCACCCCGCAAAACCAGGCTCGCGGCCATATCCCAGTAGCTGACCACCTGGCGCACGTATGCGTTCTCATCACTGCCCCAGGCTTGCGCAAGCCGCAGGAATTCGTCGGCCGACTGCGGGAAGAATTGGTTTACGAAGTCCCTCGCTTTGCGCATCACCGGCTCGCGCCGGAGGTCGTAAAGCTTCAGGATCAATTTGGCGTCGTCTGGAGTGGCGCTCCGTGGTTTCATGCTGCCTCCGTGGTGAGTGAAAGCTCCGCCGTAGACCCGGCGGGCTGGATTCTAGAACAAATTCATGGACGCTATTCCCGGGTTTTAGCAACGCTCAGGCCGAGGCCTTTTCCGCCGGCGGCGCCACCCGGCGGGAATAATCGCAGGGTTTTGCCAGTTCGACGGTCGCCGCTTTTTTCTTGCCTTTGCCTTTCGCCGGTGCCGTAACCTTGCTGTTCGGACAGACCAGAAAAGTGCCGTCCTTCGTCGTCTTTTCCACCAGGTATGAACTGCCGCAGTCGGGGCAGGTTTCCGCCACCGGCCTAGTGGCCGAAGTAAAATCGCACTTCGGATAATTCGCACAACCGTAGAAGAGATTCCCGCGCCGCGCTTTCTTCTCGACCAGTTCACCGTCCTTGCACTTCGGACATTTCACCCCGATAAAGTTCTGCTTTACCCATTTGCATTCGGGGTATCCCGAGCAGGCAACGAACTCTCCGAAGCGCCCGTGGCGCAGCACCAGATTGCGCCCGCACTGCGGACACTTCTCATCTAACGGAACGTCCGGAATCTTCTTGGCCTGATCGAGCCGCCTCGTGGTCTTGCAATCCGGATACCCGGTACAAGCCATGAACGTCCCAAAGCGCCCGCGTTTGAGCACCATCGGGCGGCCGCAGTTCTCGCAATACTCCTCCTCCTGCGTTCCCTGCATCTCGGCCTCGTCGAGGTCGGTGAGGTTGATCGGGTTTTCCTTGGTAAACGTGCAGGAGTTCGGGTCCTTCTTGTCGTAAGTGGAGCAGGCGAAGAACGAGCCGTGCTTTCCCCACTTCAGCACCAGCGGCGCGCCGCATCGTTCGCACTTCTGGTCGGTCGGCTTCTCCATGCGCTTGATGTTTTCCATGTGCTTTTCAGCGTAGGAGAGATCCTTCTCGAACTTATCGTAGAACTCCCTGAGCGCGTCGGTCCACTTCTCCCTGCCGTCTTCGATCTCGTCGAGTTCTTCTTCGAGACGCGCCGTGTACTGCGGATCGAATATGTCTTTGAAGTTGTCGACGAGCAGATCGGTGACGACCATGCCGATTTCCGTCGGGATGAATTTTCCGCCGCGGCCGGGCGTCTTCTGCACGTACTGGCGCTCCTGGATCGTGCTCAGAATCGTGGCATAAGTCGATGGTCTTCCGATGCCGCGCTCCTCAAGCTCCTTCACCAGCGACGCCTCATTGAAACGCGGAGGCGGCTCGGTGAAGTGCTGCTCCGGCTTGAGGCTTCTCAGCTTAAGCTTCTGTCCCGCGGTCAGCGGCGGCAGCTTGTGTTTCAGAGCCTCGTCTTCCTCGTCCTTGGCGTCCTTCGCTTCCTCATAGACTTTCAGAAAGCCGTCGAATTTCGGCACCGTTCCGGTCACGCGGAACTGATGCGTATCGTTTGCCTTGGTGAGGGCGTCGATGTCAACTGTCGTCTGATCGAAGACCGCCGGCGCCATCTGCGAAGCGAGAAAACGCTGCCAGATGAGCTTGTAAACCTTCATCTCATCTTCGTGCAGGTACTTCTTTAGCTCATCCGGACGCCGCGAAGCTTCCGTCGGACGAATCGCCTCGTGCGCTTCCTGCGCTCCCTGCTGCTTGGATTTGAAGACGTTCGGCTGATCGGGCAAATACTGCTTTCCATAATCGCGTCCGATCACCTCGCGCGCCCCGGCCAGCGCTTCGTTCGACACGCGGGTCGAGTCTGTACGCATGTAGGTGATGAGGCCGACAGTGCCTTCGTCGCCCAGATCGACGCCTTCATAGAGCCGTTGCGCAAGCATCATCGCGCGCTTCACGCTTATGCCCAGCTTGCGCGACGCATCCTGCTGGAACTTGCTGGTGGTAAACGGCGCGCCGGCGTTGCGACGCGTTTCGCGCGTCTCCACCGTGCGCACGGTCCAGGCCGCATCCCGTAAAGCCGATTCAAGCAGCTTTGCCGCTTCTTCGTTCGGCAGAACGTTGTGCTTCGGATTTGTTCCCACCAGCCGCGCATCGAACGCCGGAGGCTTCGGCCCCTGCAGATGCGCGTCCAGCGTCCAGTACTCCACGGGCGCGAAAGCCTTGATCTCGCGCTCGCGCTCGACGATGAGCCTTAAGGCAACGGTTTGCACGCGTCCCGCGGAAAGGCCGCGACGAACCTTGTCCCACAACAATGGAGAAACCTGGTAACCCACAATGCGGTCGAGCACGCGTCTGGTCTGCTGCGCATCCACCAGGTTGCGATCGATGTCGCGAGGATGCCGGAACGCCTCCTGCACGGCCCGCTTGGTGATCTCGTTGAAGCTGACGCGCACAACGCGCTGGGCTACGCCCTTCTTGTTTTTGGCGCCGCCGTTATCAAGTTCCCCGGCCAGGTGCCACGCAATCGCTTCGCCCTCACGATCCGGGTCGGGGGCCAGGTAGATTGCGTCGGCACTCTTGGCCAGCTTCTTCAACCTGGCCAGAACTTTTTCTTTTCCGGGAATGACCTGGTATTCGGCCTCGAAATTATTTTCAACGTCAACCCCGAGATTGCTCTTGGGCAGATCCTTTACATGACCCAGGGAGGCTTCCACATCGTATTTGCTTCCCAGGTATTTTTGAATCGTCTTCGCCTTGGCGGGCGATTCGACGATGACCAATCCTTTTGCCAAAGTAAACCTCTAAGGGGCTGCTGAAAAACAGGTTTCAGGTAAAGCAAGTCCACAAACTCTTGCGCAAGGCTTTTGGGATGCCCACACCACGTAGCGCCTCGCTTGGTGCTTCGGCGCGTTTTTCAGCAGCCTGCTAAATCTATTGCGAAAATTCCTGGCGGCAAATCAGCGCGCCTTGAATCCTCTTGAAGCTAGCACGAGCAAGCGAAAATCACAAAACCAGTCCGCTCCGACCGGTATGACCCCGGCCAGATCGGTTCCCTCGTTGCAGGCTGAATGCCCGGCTGCTTTCGCCACGCACTTTCCGCGGAACTGGTCAAAAAGTGCGCACGTAGTTTTTGCCTGGAAGTTGCCGAATGCGTGCCGCGAGTTCCAGCTCAAAAAGCGCGGCAAAGATTTCCGAGGAAGAAAAAACGCCCTCCAGTTCCTCTACCAACTGATCGATATGAATCGCCTCGTCGGACTTGATGAGGGCGTAAACCTT
>Ga0187889_10002260_pt1 | contig 19161 bp, 14 predicted proteins | sample June2016WEW_7_10_2_FD_132992 | JGI IMG/M metagenome (GOLD analysis project Ga0187889, IMG submission 132992) | Peatland microbial communities from SPRUCE experiment site at the Marcell Experimental Forest, Minnesota, USA - June2016WEW_7_100 | ecosystem: Environmental > Terrestrial > Soil >... | reverse complement strand
TGCAGGCGGCGTTGGCGCGATGCGCGATGGGCGCGGGCACCAGCGGTGTTTGACGCGACTTCACGCACTCGAGCCAGTTTTTGTGGTGTTCGAGGCTGTGCGGAAAATGCACGGTTACGCCATTGGGATCGAGCAGTTTGGGATCGCTCGCGTCCAGCGGCTTGAGGGGCGTGACCGGTGATTTGGGATCGCTCGCGGTTGTTTGCGCGTCGCGCGACACGAAAATCCAGCCCTCGTCGCCGATGAACCTGATACCGTTCGGGAACCTGTCCGTCGCGGTCAGGTGAATGTCTCCAGGATAAGTCAGTTCCACGTGACCGGCGCCGTGAACGTTCCAGATTTTGTTTGTCGGAAACACGCCTTTGCCCTCGATCCGCGTCGGGCCGCTCAGCTCGAGGTTCATGCCCCAGTGCGCGGTGTCGAAATGGTGTGCGCCCCAGCCGGTAATCATGCCCAGACAATAGGACTCGTTGCGCAGCCAGCCCGGGCGCGAGGTGATGTCGTGTTGCGAGTGCACGCGCTGTTCGGTGTAATAAACCACCGGCGTCGGGCCGAGCCACATGTCGTAGTTGAGATTGGGCGGCACCGGCTGCGGCGGATCATCCGGCGCGGTGGGGTCAACCGGCAGCCCGATTTCCACGCGCCGCAAACGTCCGACACGCCCGCTGCGCACAAATTCACACGCCTTGCGGAATTGCTCGTTCGGTCCCCAGGACCGCTGCTGGCTGCCAACCTCAAGAATGCGGTCGCTCTTCACCACGGTGTCGCGCAACAACACGCCCTCGGCGTGCGTCATGGTCATCGGCTTTTGCAGGTAAACATCCTTGCCCGCGTAAATTGCCGCCAGCGCGATTTGCGCATGCCAATGATCGGGCAGGCTGATGACCACGGCGTCAAGGTCCTTGCGCGCCAGTAATTCCCGGTAATCGCCGTACGCGGCGATTTCGGGCGAGGTCAGATTTTTATCGCGATAGAATTTTTCGACGAATTCCCTGCCGGCCGTCAGCCTTTTCGAATCCAGGTCGCACACGGCCACGATGTCCGCCAGACCGGAATTGAGCACACCGGGCAGGTCGTGGACGGTGGCGATCCGGCCGCAGCCGATCTGGCCCACACGCACGCGATTGCTCGGGGCCTCAGCTCCAAGCAGACGGGACGGAACAATCAGCGGCAGCGCGAGTGCCGCGGTGCCGACAGCGGTGGTCTTCAAAAAATCGCGGCGGGAAACAGAATCGGGAGTGGAAGACTTTTTCATGGTGTATTGGTGGCTTTCTGCCGAAAGCGGCCGCGTGGTTCGTGCGAAAGCCGTTGCTTGACCGTTGATGGCTTCTTTGTCAGGGTCATGGCCATGAGAATGCCACCCCCCTTCGTTTCCTGTAAAGCTGCTTTCATGGCGCTGCTGGTTTTTTGTCTCACCCAACTCGCCGTGTTCGCGGACTGGCAGCGCACAGACACAACCCTTGCTTGGCGCGTTGGCACCAACGTGCTCTGGCAGTTCAGTTTCGATCCCCAAAAGGGCAAACCGTTTTTTCATCCGCTGACCGTCGCCGGCGGCCCGACGCTGACCAATTTCAGACCCGCGGACCATCCGTGGCATTACGGTCTCTGGTTTTCCTGGAAATACATCAACCACGTGAATTATTGGGAGGAAGACCGCACGACAGGTCACGCGGAAGGCGCCACCCGCTGGACCAGGCCAAAAATCAAAACGTGGCCGGATGGCCGCGTCCGAATCCGGTTCGATGTCACTTACACCAATCCTTCAAACCGCGTGGACCTGACCGAAAGCCGTGAGTTGGAAATTTCCGCGCCGAAGGCCGATGGCGGCTACGCCATTGATTGGCGCGCACAATTCACCGCCGGCAAGGCGGGGGCCGTGCTGGACCGCACGCCGTTACCGGGCGAACCCGACGGCAAGGTCAATGGCGGTTACGCCGGACTCGGTATCCGCATGGCCGGCCTGCCGCTGACGATGTCGGTGGTGTGCAGCACCGGCGCCGTGACACACTTTGAAAGCGACCGCGCCCGGCCCAACGCCGCCGCCGTGGGCTGCAATTTCAACGAAGGACCAAAAGCCATCGGCGGCGTCGCCATCTTCAGCAACCCGGCCAACGCCGGTGAAAATCCGCCATGGTATCTCATCAACTCCGAACAATTTCGTTTTGCCTGTGCCGCCATCCTGGCGCCCGGAATCCGCACCCTCGCCCCGGGCGAACGGATGAATCTTGATTATCGGATTGCGGTTCAGCCCCAGGCCTGGACGACCAGTGCGCTTCAAACCGCCTATGCGGCGTGGTTTCAAACGCTCCATCCGGCGCGTTGAAATTAGCAACGAACACGGGCCAGTCAGTAGAGTTGCTGAAATAACCAGGCAGGATCGCTTCGCCGAGGCGACCGGCAAAACTTTTGCTTTCTGACCACGGACAGTTCAGCGAGCCGTCCCTGCCTTTTTCGGTTCACGGCTTGGCTGGTTCCTTGGTATAGGCAACCAGGGTTTTGATTTTTGCCTCGGCGGCGGCATCGCGCACCTTCACGATTTTACCCCACGGCGCCTTCTCGTCGGCGTTGATGGCCAGCACGAGATTGGGGTTCATCGCTGCCCTCAAAATCAATTCGCCGCGCAACTGCTCGAATGTCACCGGCAACTTTTGTTTTTCCAGATAATAAATCCCCTTGTCATCGATGCTCACTTCGAGCTTCTGTTTTTCGTCCGCGCCGGCCTTTTTGGCTTGCGACGATTCGGGCAACTGCAGTTTCAACGCCGCCTGCTGCTTGAACGTCGTCGTCACCAGCAGAAAAATCACCAGCACAATCAACACGTCAATCAGCGCGACGATGATGACGGCGGGCGCGGTGCGGCGTTTGCGAACGAGGAAGCGCATTGGTTTCGGGTCTGGGGTCTAGGTTCTCGGTTCCGGGGTTTGGGTTCTGGGAGTTGGCGTCCGCAGTTTGGGAAGTGGGGCGTTCACCGTCCCTGGCTCCGGGACGCCAGAAGCCATTCCCGAATATTGCCGGCGGATGAATTCGTCGCAGAGTGCCTCCATCTCAACGGCGAACACCTCGACTTTTTTGCTGAAATAACTCCAGAAAATCAGGGACGGGATGGCGATGAGCAGGCCAATGAGCGTCGCGTTCAAAATCAGCGCGATGCCCTTGGCCAGCACGGCGGCGTCGTTCAAGCCGGTCTGCCCCAGTTTGCCGAACAGCATCATCATGCCGGCGATGGTGCCGACCAGGCCGAGCAATGGCGCGATGCCGACGATGATTTCCAGCACAACGAGGCCGCGTTCGAGGCGGACAATTTCGTGGCGCGCGGCGGTTTGCAGTGCGTCCACGTTTTCGTCCTTCGGCCAGTTGAGATGATCCGACGCGAGCAGCAACAGGCGGCCGAGCGGTGACGGTTTTTGTTCGCAAACGCGGCAGAGCGTTTCCACATCGGCGCGCGATTTGCAGGACGCGAGGGAGGCGGTGATTTCCGGCGGCACGACCTTTTGCCAGCGCAGTGTCCAGGCGCGTTCCACGACGAACGCCAGCCCGACCACCGAGGTCGCCCCCAGCACAATATAAATGAGTGTTTCCATAAAATTTTTCAACCGTAACGTGGTCCAATTCAATAGTAATAGAATGTAAACTGAACGTCAGCGTAATTGCCGAGCTTGAGTCGCATGTCACTCGGAAACCGCTCAAAGGGTTCGGCATCGGTCACGGCTTTCTGACAGACATATCCCAGCAAATCGCCTACCGTGTTTTCCGCGAACTTCATGTCGGAGACACTGCCATCGTAATTCAAGTGAAATCGCAGTGTCACCTTGCCGGTGCGGTCCAGCGCGAATTGCTGACTGTCGAGCAAATCAAACCAATGCTGGCACACGGCTTCATAAAAACGCCGGTCATATTCGCCGAACCCGGTCAGCTTCACGTCCAGTGATGGTACATCCACCCGGCGACGCACGCCACCGTCCTGCCGCATTTGCACGCCGGGCAGACGGTTCGCCTGCTGGGCGCGCGCCTGATTGAGCGTGCGGGGGCGCGGCTGCTCCTGCGGCGGCAAGTCGCGCGGTTTGCCCAAAACCAGGTCACCCGCGTTCAGTGCCAGTTCCGGACGTGATTCCGGCGGCGCCCGGGGGGCCGGTTGCAGTTTGTTGAAATCCTGGCGGGGCACGTCCTCCGTCTTGGGCACGTCGGCCTGTTTCCCGGTCAATTTGGGTGTATCGGTGTCGCGGTCTGCCTCCGGGTTCGCCGCGCGCGAATTTCGGTCGGAAAAATACTTCGCGTTTTCCGGCGCTTCGGTTGACGGCTGCTCAACCGTCACAAATTCCAGTGGCGGCTCGTAATTGACCGTCCGCACGGGAATCGTGTTGATTCTTTGGGTCAAATACTGCAGCCACGTGGGCCAGGTCCAATGCCGCCACCAGTTGAAATCCTTTCCGGCCTCGTAGCCGCCCCACGTCACCAAATGCGCCGCCAGCGACAGCGACAGCGCCAGTGCCAGCCGCCGGCTTTCCCGGCCGCTCAATCGCAGCGAATCCAGTTGTGTTTCAGCCATGGACATACCGATAAAGTTTGCCGCAGGAAGATAAAGTGAGCAACTCCTTTGCCGTTGTGTCCGAAATCAGCCGGGGGCAACCTGGCACCGCCGCTACGAAGACACGGTGAAAATGAAGCACCGAACCGTATCGGCGCGAACAACGCGGGTACCACGACCGGGCCGAATCGATGTGCAGCGCTCCGGCGGTAGTGTCCGGTTGCACCCCAATCCGTCTTGCTTTAAAAGCCCTTTGCGCGTAGGTTCTGCCCGTTCCAGAGGCGGTTCTGTATCAAACTTAACCAAAGGCATCTTCATGAAGAAAAACGTTTTGTTCGGCGCATTGGCCCTGGCCGCGGGTTCGCTCCTTGCGGCGGACTCCAATCCCAAGGATGACGTCATCGGCGCGGCCCAAAAGCTCGCCGCCAGCGCCAATTACAGTTGGCAACAAACCGTGGTCGTTCCCGAAAGCGCCCAGTTCAAACCGGGGCCGAGTGAAGGCAAAACCGAGAAAGGCGGCGCCACTTACGTCAAGCTGTCCACCTTCGGCGACAACACCACCGAGATCGTGATGCAGGGCAACAAGGCGGCGGTCACCGACCCCGATGACAACTGGCAGTCCATCACCAACCTGGAAAATGAGACTGAAGGTCCTGGCCGGTTTCGCCTGGGCATGGTGCGCAACTTCCAGGTCCCGGCCGCGCAAGCCACGAACCTCCTGGCCTCCGTCAAGGAACTCAAGAAGGACGGCGACGCCTATTCCGGTGACCTGACTGAAGCCGGCGCGAGGGCGCAATTCAGGTTCGGGACCGTCACCAACCCCAGAGGCTTCGCGAAATTCTGGCTCAAGGACGGTGTGCTCTCGAAATATGAGTACCGGGTGCAAGGCAAGGTGGATTTCAATGGCAACGAAGTGGACCTCGACCGCGACACGACCGTTGAAATCAAGGACATTGGCACGACGAAAGTGACAGTGCCGGCGGAGGCCAAGAAGGTGCTTTGAACCGCATTGGCCCCGCGAAATGATAATCGTCAGACGCGTCCGCCAGAAAAACAGGCGGACGCCCATCGACCGGTGTTTTAAGTGACGGGAAAGGCGAGTTGGACCCGGCAAGCCTTGTCGGTAAGTTGAGGCGAAGAGTTGATGTGGCTTTTTTGTCCGCATCCTGCACGCGCACCGGATGCAAAACCCTCCGCATCCTGCCCGCAGGTTACGGGGCATTGACCGCTCTCGCTTGACGTCTACGGGAGAGGATATGATTCTACGGCACATGAACTCAGGCGAAGACCAACCCCCGGCATCTCAGGTACGGTCGGATGAAAGGCAAATGCCCATGGGCATACCACGGTTCAAAAACCCTGAATTGATCTTGTTTCTGATGTTGGCGATGTTCGGGCTCTCGGCCGCCTGGGGCGCCGCCGCTACTGCCGGAGGAGTGGACTTTTACCAGTTTTGGGTAGTCGGGCAGGTACTGCATCGTTCGGTCGTGACCGATGTATATTCCGACAACGCGCGCAGTCGTCTGGGCGCGGAGTTCTTTGAACAGGCAAAGCGCACGGCCAACCCCCACCAACGGGTCGCCGCTGAATACCGTCAGAACCTCAAAACCTATTCATCTCCGTTTTTTTACTCTGTCTTCGAATTGTTTTCGACCGGCAACTACGAGACGGACTTACGCAACTATCGCGTTCTCATGCTCGCCTGCCTCGTATTCAGCGTCGCGGTTCTATGTCGTCTGTTGCACCACTCGTTAAGCACGACCTTGGGAGCGGTCGCCGTCTTCTCCGCCTGGTTCGAACCGTTCTCCTCGGATATGCGGGTGGGAAATGTCAACAGCATCCAACTCGCCATGTTGGCAGCCTACCTGTGGGTGGCGGCGCGGATGCGCTGGCGCCATCGGGACATTTGGGGCGGCGCGCTCCTCGGGCTCGCCGTGGCGTTCAAACCCAACCTCGTCATTGTCGCGGCTGTGCTCGTGGTTGACTGGCTCCTGAATGGCCAGTTTCGACGTGTGTGGTTTCACGCAACTGGAGCCGCAGTTGGTGGAGGCATCGCTTTCCTCGTCGCCACGGCATGCTTCGGAACCCCGCGCTGCTGGATTAACTGGCTTGCGGCAACCCAATCACTCCTGGACGAAATCATGCCGGTTGATTATGGCAACTTTGCCCCCGCCCGAATCCTTGGCGAGGCGGTGGGCGCTGACATCACCGTCCCGTTGGCGGTCATTTTCGGAAGTCTGGCGGTCGCGGGGTTGTGGTTGAAAAGACAAGGCGCTTCCTCCGGGAATGGAACCGCGCCGGCCTCTGACACATGCCTGCTGGTGCCTGTTGTTTCCCTCGGCTGCCTCCTGGTCGCTCTTATGCCGCGGCTGGTTTGGCTTCATTACTATATGCTGACCATCCCCAGTCTCCTGGTCTTGTTGTGCCCTATGAGGACTAATTCACTTCTGCGCCCATTCCTGGTGATTCCAGCCTTTTTGTGCCTCGCGCTCAGCCCCATCATCAACATTGGAATCTCCCTCACGCCGCATCTGCAAGGCGCACTGATGGTCTTCGCAACGTTCATCCTCTTTGTCCTGACAGTCTTCCCGCATCGCGTCAGCCCTTTGCAAAGAGGCGCCTGAAACCTCGCCTGTTCGTCCATCGGCCAATTCCCTCGGAGGTCCATGGCTTAAATCTCGTGATTGGCTGGTCGAGCGATGGCAAATCGTTGAGAGTCGGGAGTTGCGAGTCAAGCGGCTAAGGGCGGCGCGACCCGCTATGCAACCGCAGGATGCCAGAAAGCAAAAAGGTCATCAGCCCGCCGCAGATACCGCGCCATGAGCAAGGCGTGGTCGTGTTTGACCGCGGCGCGGAATTTACGAAGCGAGCGGGTTTCGGCCTTTTTCTCGCGCATGAACTTGTCCAGCTCCGACAGCAGCGTCTCGCAATCCTGGATGTCGCCCATCAGCTTTTGATGGCAGCGCAGCTTGCCCGGCGAACCGCCGGCCAGACGGGGCATCAACGGCCGCAACTGCTCGACCAGGTAGCGGAATTTTTTGAAGGCAATCCGCGTGCGATGAACGGCGCGCGGTTCCGCCGGGGCAATGCTCCGCCGCCGCGCCACCACGTTGGCAAACGCCCGATCCACGCTTGCCAACAAACGGACCCAAACCCGACGCCGTTCATCCGGCGGTTTCACGGCGGCGCGGAGTTCCTTGCGCAGCGCATCCATTTGATGCTTCAACGGCTTCAACCTCGTGCGCCGGAGTTTCCGCTCCAGTTGCCGGCTGAGGCGGTTTTCCCGGCGCAGAAGTTCCTTCTTGAAGCGCTTCGCTGCCGGGAACCGGCCAAGCTGCTCCTCCACATCGCTCAGCATCACCTGCGTATCGCGCAACCGGCCGGAGGTTTTGAACGATTGTTTGACGCAGCGGGCGAGTCTGTCCGCCGCGTTGCCGGTCAGCAACGGGTCAAACAAGTCCACTAACGCCAGCAGTCGCCGCGTTTCCACGCGCAACTGGTGGACGGTCGCCCTGGATAATTTTTTCCGGCAACGTTTGAACGCCCGCTGGTAGGAACGCCAGGCTGATTTGTACGTCCGATCAAGGCGTGAACCCAGCCGGCCTTCGCCCGTCAACGTCCTTTTGTCCACCAGCGCCTGGTTCATGGTATTCAACGGGCATCAAATAGAACGTTGGTCCGCCAGCGTCAATCCTTGATGCGTCTGGAACAGCGCCCGTTTGCAGAATACCGAAGCTTTTACTCACGATTCTTAACCGTCATCAGTTAACTGCCGCCTTGAGTTCAAGCCGCCGCGTGGCCGATTCCGAGCCGCTCGCCCGCCAGGGCGGTTTCAGGCCACAGGCTGATGAGTTTCACACAGTTTTTGCAGCCACGGCTGCGCGCGATTTTCCAGCGCATTCGAATGCGGAAGGTTGCACGACACTTTTCAATTTTAGCCGTGACTAAAACCGGACTTTTCTTAAGTTCCTCCTGAATGAAGCAACAGCAAAAACGCCCGGCTGACGAACCCGCTTTAGCCGTCGGTTCACCTCTGCCTGGCGTGGATGCCAGGCCACTGGACGGCGGTGTGCCGAATCCACAATCTTCAAGGCTTTGGCACTGGGTTTTTGGCCTTCTCCTGATTACTGTAACATTTCTGGCCTACCTGCCGGCCGTGCGCGGCAGTTTCGTCTGGGACGACGACTCGTGGACAACAGGGCTATCAGCGCTGTTCCAGGACGCATCCGGTTTGCGCCGGATCTGGTTCCAGCCCACCGTGCTGCAACAGTATTACCCGCTGGCGGGCACAACCTTCTGGCTGGATTATCAACTCTGGAAGTTTTGGACGACGCCCTATCACATCGAGAACATCCTGCTGCACGCCTTGGCCGCCCTGCTTTTCTGGCGGTTGCTGCTCCGCCTCCAAGTGCCGGGCGCCTGGCTGGCGGCGGCCATCTTCGCCCTGCATCCGGTCATGGTCGAATCTGCCGCCTGGATCACCGAACGCAAAAACGTGCTCTCCTTGACCCTTTACCTCGCGGCGCTACTGGTTTACCTGCGCTATGCGCAGGGGGTGACCAGTGACCAGCGCGAGGTGACACGAACGGACTCCCCCTTGTCACGAGTCACGGGCCTGCCGGCCGAGGTCCCGTTTGACGGGACGAAAGCTGGTCATCCGTTACTTTTCTACGCTCTGGCGTGGTTCCTGTTCCTGGGTGCGCTCCTGGCCAAGACGACGGCCGTTTCCCTCCCGGCGGTCATTCTGCTGCTGGCTTGGTGGCAGCGTGGCGGCCTACGGTGGCGGGCGGACGTGGTGCCGACCCTGCCGTTCTTCGCCCTGGCGCTCACTCTGGGTGCCCTGACGGCTTGGCTGGAAAAAAACTGGGTGGGTGCCCAAGGGTCCGCCTTTGCCCTGACTTTCCCCCAACGTTGTCTGGTGGCGGGCCGGGTGCCGTGGTTTTACCTCGGCAAACTGCTCTGGCCGGCGCAGCTATGTTTTGTTTACCCGCGCTGGCAACCCGACCCCGGCATGTGGCGTCAATGGCTGTATCCGTTCGGCACCGTGGGGGGGCTGTCGGTGCTCTGGCTGGCGCGGGGGTGCATCGGGCGGGGACCAGTGACGGCGGCATTCTTTTTTGTCGGGACATTGTTTCCGGTGCTGGGGTTTATGAACGCGTATTTCATGCGTTACTCGTTCGTATGCGATCACTGGGTTTATCTTTCCAGCTTGGGATTCATCGCGCTGGTGGCCGCGCTGGTGGTGCGGGCGGCGGAATTCTGGCGCGCGTCGGTGGTGGTTTATGGATTGGCGATCGTCCTGTTGCCGGTGCTGGGCGTCCTGACCTGGCGGCAGGCGGGAGTTTACCGGGATATGGAAACCCTTTGGCGCACCACCATTGCCCGGAATCCAGATTGTTGGATGGCGCAAAGCAACCTGGGAACCTGGCTTTTGGACCGGGGAAAACCGGCTGAAGCGGAAACGCACTTTCGTGAAGCACTCCGACTCACACCCGATTACGCCGAATCCCACTATAATTTGGGGGTTGCGCTGGCCACCCGAGGGAAGTTGGATGAAGCCATTCAACATTACGTGCGGGCAGTCCAACTCAACCCCGCTTACGTTGATGCCATCAATAATTTAGGAGCCGCGCTGGCCAAACAAAAGAAGTTGGCTGAAGCCATTCAGTGTTACGAGCGGGCGCTCCAACTCAAACCCGATTACGCCGATGCCCTCAATAATCTAGGGGTTGCGCTGGCTGAGCAAGGGAAGTTGCCGGAAGCCATTCGACATTACGAGCGGGCGCTCCAACTCAAACCCGATTACGCCGATGCCCACTATAATTTAGGCAACGCGCTGGCCACCCAAGGGAGGTTGAACGAAGCCATTCAACATTTCGAGCGGGCGCTCCAACTCAAACCCGATTACGCCGAAGTCCACTGTAATTTGGGCAACGCGCTGGCCACCCAGGGGAAGTTGGCTGAAGCCATTCAACATTACGAGCGGGCGCTCCAACTCAAACCCGATTACGCCGAAGTCCACTGTAATTTGGGGGGCGTGCTGGCCACGCAAGGGAAGTTGGCTGAAGCCATTCAACATTTCGAGCGGGCGCTCCAACTCAAACCCGATTACGCCGAAGCCCACTATAATTTAGGGATGGCGCTGGCCACGCAAGGGAAGTTGGCTGAAGCCATTCAACATTTCGAGCGGGCGCTCCAACTCAAACCCGATTACACCGAAGCCCAGTATTATTTAGGCAGCGCGCTGGCCACGCAAGGGAAGTTGAATGAAGCCATTCAACATTTCCAGCAAGCCTTGAATCTGGCCACGGCCCGCAACAACACTGCGCTCGCTGAGTCCATCCGCACCCTGCTCAAGTCTTATCAGCCGGCTTTGCACCAACCGCAAAAACCATGAGGGCGCAAACGGGCCTTCGATGATATCCGCCAAAAGCCGCATAAAACGCGCCTTAAACGCCGACCACCCGGAAAGTCATTCACTTGGTTAACGTCAGGACGTTCAACCGGCGCTTGACTCGCCATTGCTCGGCTGCTCACGCCAGCCGCCAAATCACCGTCATTCTGTGGCCTTGCTGGTTGTGGCGCACAACTTTTGCACACTGCATCAAACACTCGGAACCACGCCGGCAGTCGGCGCAAAGCTCACCGACCACATTGGGACAGTCGGGGAACTGGTAAAAAACTTGAGACACAAACTTGACAGACACCACAAAAAATTGCCCCGGAAATCTCCGGGGCAAACAGCTGCCAGCGCTTCGCGCGCGGGCGATGGTGAAGCAAGATCAGCCGCTCAGGATGCGGGCAGGATCTCGATTCCGTTAATCTCGGGATTTTCCACTTTGGGCATGAACTTGATGTCCAGTTTGCCGTCGGTGACTTCCACGTTGACGGTTTCGATATAGGCGCGATTCGGACCGCCGGCCTTGACCCAAACATCGAAATCATTGAACTGTTGACCTTCGACATTAAACGAAAACACACGGTCGCCCGGACCGCTGATGCCGTCAAAGGTTTCGGCGAAATGAAGCTTTACAATGTATTTGCCGTTGGGAACCGGATAGGAAAACGAAGTCATGCTGTAGTGTTCAGTACGATAGAGCGCCGGGTCTTTCGTGTTGCCAATTTGCAGGTCGGTGGCGCGGTCGGTCGTGTCGCCATCGGCAAAACCCTGATCGGGCAACCAGACATTGCCCTCGGAATCCGTGAACGGAGCGGTCAAGCCCGCCTTGATGCGCACCGGCGGTTTCACGGGGTTGGGAATGGGGGCTGCAGCCGGTATTGCAACGGGCGCGGGAGTTGCCTCCGCGGCCGGTGCCGGAGCTGGTGCCGTGGTTGCCGCCGGCGCGGTAGACGCCGTCTTGCCGGATGACTGCTCGGTGGAAGACGGCTCCGTTTTGCAGCCGACAAACAAGCTGAGGGTCAACACGGCAACGCAACAAGCGGGCAGACTGCGTATCAGACGATTTGTATTTTGCATGAATCTCCTTTGGATTTTGCGATTCGCGATTTCGGTTCGGGGAAAAAATGCGGTGGCGCCATGCCCAACGCAATCCCAAAATCCGCGAGTTCTAAAAGTGAACCCAATTTGCCGCCTGATTAAACAGGCGCTTTTTTTGTTCTCCGCAAGACAAGGGGTTTTTCACATCACCGGCGGTTCTGTTTTGACTTCGCTACCGGCAGAAAGCATTGTCAACGCCATTTGCAACCTTTGGAGGATGACGATGCGTATGAAAATTAATTCGCGTAGCAAATGGATATTGATTGTGGTGGCAATGGCACTGGTGTGGTGCAACGCCGGTCAGGCGGCAACCAACGAGGTTTCCGCCGACCAGAATGTGCTGCGCGCCACGCTGACCAACGGCCTGCAAGTCATCATCGTCCGCAACCCGCTCGCGCCGGTGGTCACCACAATGCTCAATTACCGCGTTGGCTCGGTCGAATGTTCCGCCGAATTTCCCGGCATGGCGCACGCCACCGAGCACATGATGTTTCGCGGCAGCCCCGGGTTGTCCGCTGACCAATTGTCGGGCATCACGTCTGCCTTGGGCAGCGACGACAACGCCAACACCCAGCCGTCCATCACACAGTATTTCTACACCATCCCGGCGGAATATCTGGACGTGGCCTTGCGGATTGAAGCCGCTCGGATGCGCGATTTGCTGGCCGATGAAAAACTCTGGGACAAGGAACGCGGCGCCATCGAACAGGAAGTCGCGCAGGATTTGTCGAATCCCGAATATGTTTTTTACATGCAACTGCTGGCGGCGATGTTCAAAGGTTCGCCTTACGAACATACCGGCCTGGGCACGCGCCCGTCATTCGACCAGACGACTGATGCCGATCTGCGAAAATTTCACAACGCCTGGTATGTGCCGAACAACGCCATTCTCGTCATCGTCGGCGACGTGCAGCCCGAAGCTGCGCTGGAGCAGGTGAAGAAGATTCTCGGCGCCATTCCATCGGCAAAACTTCCGCCCCGACCGGAATATAATTTCCAGACGGTGAAACCGGAGACGATGAAACTGGACACGGACCTGCCGTATGGTTTGACGGCCATCACGTTCCGGTTTCCCGGCGCCGACAATCCCGATTTCGCCGCCGCGCAGATTTTGTCCGATGTATTGGGCAGCCAGCGCGGGCAGTTGTATGGCCTGGTTCCGCAAGGCAAGGCGCTTTTCGCCGAATTTGATTACGAAACGCTGCCCAAAGCCGGTCTGGGTTACGCCATTGCCGGATTTCCGGCGGGAGCAGACTCGACCAACCTGCTGGAACAGGTGCGGACTGTTCTGGCGGCGGAAATCACCAACGGCGTCATGGCCGAGTTGGTGGAAGCGGCCAAGCGCCGGGAAATTGCCAGTGCCGAGTTGCAGAAGAATTCCGTTCAAGGACTGGCATCGGCCTGGTCGCAGGCCGTCGCTGTCGAAGGGCGCAATTCGCCGGACGACGACATCAATGCTTTGCGCCGGGTGACCGTGGCTGATGTCAATCGCGTTGCGAAAAACTATCTGGATTTTGATCACGCCATTTCGGCCATCCTCACGCCGCAACCCTCCGGCAAACCGATTTCGTCGAAAAGTTTTGGCGGCACGGAATCGTTTGCGTCTTCCAAGAATGTCAATGTGAAGCTGCCTGCCTGGGCAAAAAAGATCACCAAATTGCCGGAAATTCCCGTTTCCGGGCTGAACCCGTTCGTCACCAATCTGTCCAACGGCATCAAGCTCATTGTGCAGCCGGAGACCATCAGCGACACCGTCAGCGTCTATGGCCGCGTCAAAAACAATCCCAAAGTCCAAATGGCCGCAGGCCAGGACGGCGTGGACGAGGCACTGGACAAGCTGTTTTCCTACGGCACCAAATCGCTGGACCGGCTTGCCTTTCAGAAGAAGTTGGACGACATCGGCGCGATTGAATCGGCGGGTGCGGATTTTTCGTTGCAGGTGTTGACCGATCAGTTTGAGCACGGCGTGCAATTGCTGGCGGACAACGAGCTTTCGCCGGCGCTGCCGGAAAAGGATTTCAAAATCATCCAGCCGCAACTGGCCGCTTCCGTCGCCGGCGAACTGCAAAGCCCCGACCACATTGCCGGCCACGCCCTGACCGTCGCGTTGTTCCCGAAAGGGGACCCCGCCCAACGCGAGACGACACCTGACACCGTAAAGGCGCTCACCATCCAGGACGTGCAAAATTATTATCAAGCCGCGTTCCGGCCCGACCTCGCCACCATCGTCGTTATCGGCAACGTCACGACGGAAAATGCCGTGGCCGTCATTTCAAAATATTTTGGCCGGTGGCAAGCCGAAGGGCCGAAGCCGAACACCCTGTTCCCGCCGGCGCCGGCCAATGCGGTTTCCGTAACGCACGTGCCCGATTCCAGCCGCGTGCAGGACAAGGTCACTTTGGGCGAGACGTTGACGCTGACCCGCACCAACCTGGATTTTTACGCGCTGCTGCTCGGCAACAGCGTGCTGGGCGGGAATTCCTTTGCCACGCGTTTGTACCAGGACCTGCGCGAAAAAAGCGGGCTGGTGTATTTTGTGTTTTCGAAGTTGAACGTCGGTCTGACCCGCGGCGTTTACCAGGTGGAATACGGCTGTGACCCGCCGAACGTTGCCAAGGCGCGCGCCATCGTTTTGACCAACCTCAAAAACCTGCAGACGAAAAAAGTCGGCCCGCGGGAACTGGACCAGGCCAAATTGACCCTGCTCCGCGATATTCCGCTGGCCGAATCGAGCGTGGATTACATCGCCCGCGGCTGGCTCTCGCGCTCCATGCTCAACCTGCCGCTGGATGAACCAATCCGCGCGGCGCGCATTTACGTCAAGCTCGATGCCAAGGATGTCCGGGATGTTTTTGCCAAATGGCTTCGGCCCGACGACCTGGTGCAAGTCACTCAAGGCCCGGCGCCGCATTAACAAGCTGTTGAGAAAAATGTTCTTTTGTAGTCGCCGACGTCAGTCGGCGCTGACTGGCCGAGTGGGTCGGAGGTATTTTTGCAGTGCAATCCATCAGAATCGTGCGCTGCGAGGATTTTGGAGCGCGGAATTTATTCCGCTTCCCGGTCGTACGTGCTCCAAGGTTGGCTTACACGCTTTGGCCCGAAGCGGCATAAATGCCGCGCTCCTTTGGTTGCGGCGTCAGCCGCGCTATGTCTCCTTCGCCTTTTCGCGGCAAGAAACACCGCCCCTTTGCCATTCTCCATCTTCGATTTCCACCGCGCTTTGTCGCCTGCTGGACGCTCCGTTGCAGGGCAAAGACGTGTCGCCTGTCACCTCTCACGTGTCACGTGACACCTCGCGCATTGCGCGGCTACTCCTGCGTGAAGTAGCTCAGGTTTTCCAGTTCGATGGCGAGGTTGACGTTGTTGACCATGACCTCTTCGGGCACGGAAAGCACAATCGGCGCGAAATTCAAAATGCCCGCGATGCCGGCCTGAATCAGTTGATTAGCGACTTCCTGGGCCACGGCCGCCGGCACGCTGAGAATAGCCATCTTGATGTTGTGCCGGCCGATGAACTCCGACAGTTTGTCCATGCCGAAAATTGGCTGCTTGGTTTTTTTGTCGCGTTTCCGCCGCGGGTCGGCGTCGAATGCGGCCACGATTTCAAAACCCTCCTTTTCAAAACCGCGATACGGCAGCAGCGCGAGTCCGAGATTGCCGACGCCGACCAGAATCACCGGCTGCAGACGTGACGTGCCGAGTTCGTCGGCGATTTTCCTGGAAAGCGCCGCCACGTCATAGCCGAGACCGCGCGTGCCGAAGGTGCCGAAGTAGGCGAGGTCCTTGCGGAGCTGGGTGGACTTGACACCGGCGGCCCGGGCGAGCATCTCGCTGGAGACGGTGCCGATGCCGTTCTCGCGCAGCCGCGCGAGGCAGCGCAGGTAAAGCGACAGGCGATAAATCGTCTTGCGCGGAATGGCTGGGCGCCCGTTCTTTTTCAAGGGCGCAGAGATTAAGCGGCCGAATGTTGAATAGCAAGTATCCGAATGATGAAAAAAACGTGAATATGCCAGTTGCCGGCAATTACCGCGGCACGTTCGAACGCACGATGGAAGGCAAAGGACTGATGCTCGTCTGGATCGTCATCCTCTGGCTGCTGATCGTCGGCTGCGGCTCCTTTCTGGAGTGGTCGGTCAGGAAACCGGTTTGGCGCGTTTGTTTTTCTCAGCGTCATGGGAAGCATTCTCGCCGGGATGTTCATCGGCGGCGGCGCAGTCATAATTGAAGCCACTTTGGAACTGTTTTGGGGGGCATCCCTGGCAGTTTTCTTGATAATTCATGGCCGACCGTCTGGCTGATCCTGAGCTTGGTGTCAGGAATAGCGTGGGCTTTTGTCCGGGTCCACAGCAAAGAGTGAAACAGGCAATTCAGGCAGAAGGATAAAAACGAACGCTGCGGCGAAGTCTCCGAGGGGGGTCACGACTTTTGTGCGGTGTGCGGCAACGGTTCTGCCCATCCTTAAGAACACAAGATGCTTTCATTGGTGCTTTCGGGCATTGTCTCTTGTTTGTCGCAAAGGCTACTCGGCGTATTGCATCAGTCGAATCGTCGGCTCAATTATTGATGGCTCTGCCGGTGTTGCGAAACATTTCTTGGAACAGCTAAAATGGTTCACGTATTGGTTTTTGAGATTTGCGAAAGTGTCGGCCAGCTTTACACAAATCAAATTGTGAATATTTTATTGGCAATATAACGCGATTTAGCTGGTTACCTGCACATCAAGCCGCGAAAGTGTCGGCCAAGCTTACATAAACTCCTTGGAAATTATTTTCCGCATGGTTTTCGCCTATAATACAACTCATTCATGGTCAATATCTTAAAGAGATTCTAAAATTAGAATCCGTTGACGGCGTGCTATTTGCTTCTGAGACCAATTCTGCATATGAAAAGACTTAAGCGAATTCCCATCGGCCTTGTCGTTGCGGCTGCCATCTTTCTGCACCAGAACGCCACGGCAATTCCTATGGTAAACCTTGGAACGGCCTCCAGTTTTGCGGTTCTGGCGGCCTCCACGATCACCGACGCCGGTGGTTCCACGATCATCACCGGGGATGTCGGGTTGTATCCCGGGACTGCGATTGGACTAACGGCAGGTCAAGTAACCGGCGGGACGATATACGCAGCAGGAACTGGTTCTGACCCCTTGTTAATCGGAGCCACAGCCGACCTGACCACCGCGTATAACGACGCCAAGGGACGATCCGGTGGTTCGACCGTCGGCACGGAGCTCGGTGGGACTACCCTGCCGCCAGGCATCTACGACTCCGCCTCGGGCACGTTTGGGATAACGGGGACTCTCACGCTGAACGGTGGTGGTGTGTACATCTTCCAAATGGCGACCACACTCATCACGGCAGCCAGTAGCAGCGTTGTCTTGGAAAACGGCGCTGAGGCGTGCCATGTCTTTTGGCAGGTCGGGAGTTCGGCAACGCTCGGAACAGGCACTGACTTCGAGGGTAACATTCTGGCCTACACAACAATCACGGACAACGGCGGCTCAACGGTGGAAGGCCGGCTGTTGGCAATGGGGGGCGGGCAGGTAGGTGGCGCGGTTAACTTGGGCGACACTACCATTACCGAGGCGGTTTGTACTGGCGGTAATGGAGGCACAGGGGTGCCGGATACTGGCAGCACGCTGTTACTGCTCGGTTTCGGACTGGCGACTCTATTGGCCTTTAATCGCCATCCGGCTTTGGCGTAACGAGCGTATTAGGTGGAGGCCGAAGGCACAACCTTGACGACGCGCAGCGAGCCATAAAATCGAGAGGCGATTCGCGCGGAGACGAGATGTCAAAAGGCAGCAAATGGCGACAAATTTCCATGCTACATAAGCACCCCATAGCGCCCGCGCGGTTTCCCGCCCTATGCTCATGCCATAAAAATCAATCACAAGCAGAAGGCGCTGACGCTTGGCGGGTTCATCGCGAGCGTTTACGACGCCCAAGGTAAACACAAGGCCGGAGGAATTGTGCGGCCCGCCGTCAAGGCGCACCTGGTCGGGATTTGCGGCCAACAACGCTTTGTGATATCTTAGCGGTGTCTCGCTTAAATACGCAATCCTATGAACCCTCTCCTTGAAGCCCCTTCCAACCAAACGAACAACCAAGCCGGTGCAACACACCTGTGATTTAATTCCAAACATGAAAACCAAACGAAACCTGATTCAAATCTGCCTGCTGTGTGCGGTGCTGTTGCAAGCGGTCACCAGCGGAGCGCAACCCGTGACCAAAGTTGCCGCGGGAGGGGAGCACAGCCTCTTTCTCAAGAGCGACGGCAGTCTGTGGGCCATGGGTGAGAACGCCGAGGGCCAGTTGGGCGACGGCACCTACAACAACACCAACCGTCCCGAGCAGATTGTAGCCGCCAACGTCACGGCGATTGCCGGAGGATATGACCACAGCCTGTTTCTCAAGAGCGACGGCAGTCTGTGGGCCATGGGTGAGAACGCCGAGGGCCAGTTGGGCGACAGCACTTACAACAACACCAACCGGCCCGAGCAGATCGTGGCCACCAACGTCATGGCGATTGCCGCCGGAAGCGACCACAGCCTGTTTCTCAAGCGCGACGGCAGTCTGTGGGCCATGGGCTACAATGGCTATGGCGAATTGGGCGACGGCACTTATGGCACTGCCCCATACTATGCAACCAACCGCCCCGAGTTGATTGTGGCCAGCAACGTCACGGCGATTGCCGCCGGAGGTTCCCACAGTCTGTTTCTCATGAGCGACGGCAGCCTGTGGGCCATGGGCAACAACCAGTATGGCCAGTTGGGCGACGGCACTTACAACAACACCAACCGCCCCGAGCAGATTGTGGCCACCAACGTCACGGCGATTGCGGCAGGAGGCTTACACAGCCTGTTTCTTAAGAGCGACGGCAGTTTGTGGGCCATAGGCGACAACCAGTCTGGCGAGTTGGGCGACGGCACTTCCAATTCTAGCACCAACCGGCCCGAGCAGATTGTGGCCACCAACGTCACGGCGATTGCCGCCGGAGGCATTTACAGCCTGTTTCTCAAGAGCGACGGCAGTCTGTGGGCCATGGGCGACAACTATTATGGCCAGTTGGGCGACGGCACTTACAACCAGACCAACCAGCCAGAGCAGATTGTGGCCACCAATGTCACGGCGATTGCCGC
>Ga0187889_10002257_pt1 | contig 19184 bp, 17 predicted proteins | sample June2016WEW_7_10_2_FD_132992 | JGI IMG/M metagenome (GOLD analysis project Ga0187889, IMG submission 132992) | Peatland microbial communities from SPRUCE experiment site at the Marcell Experimental Forest, Minnesota, USA - June2016WEW_7_100 | ecosystem: Environmental > Terrestrial > Soil >... | reverse complement strand
CGCCACCGATGAGCAGAGCTTGCTCAAAGAAATCTGCCGGATCGTCTGCGAGGAGGCGGGTTACCGCTTGGCGTGGGTGGGATATGCCGAGCACGATGACGCCAAAACCGTGCGTCCGGTCGCCTGGGCTGGGGTCGAAGATGGGTACCTGGCAACCGTCAACGTAAGCTGGGCTGACACCGAACGCGGACAGGGTCCAGGCGGAACCGCCATCCGGAGTGGCGAGCTAGTCTATTTTCAAGATTCCACGACTGACCCACGATTTGCCCCGTGGCGCGAAAGCGCTTTGCAGCGCGGCTATCGTTCCGGCATCGTTCTGCCGCTCAAGGACGAACACGCCAACGCCTTCGGCTGTCTTTGCATTTATTCCGCGCAGTCCGACGCTTTTACCTCGGAAGAAATTCGGCTTCTTGAGGAACTGGCTGGCGACATGGCGTTCGGCATCGTCACCCTGCGCTCCCGGGACGCACGCAAGCGGGCGGAGGAAGAGGTCCGCAATACCGCCGCGCAGTGGCAGGCTACCTTTGACGCGGTGCAGGATTTGGTCTTGCTGCTCGACAAGGATTTCCGTATCTTGCGAGCCAACCATGCAGCGGCGGAGTTTCTTGGGCTGCCGTTTGACAAAATCGTCGGGGGACACTGCTACGATCTGACCCACGCGACGTCCACGCCCCCTGCGGAATGCCCTCTCGCCAAAATGCGCCAATCTCGGAGGCATGAAGAAGCGGAGGTCCTGGCTGGAAAGGGAGGTCCTTGGTTGTCGGTTTCCGTTGACCCCCTATTTGACCCGAGCGGTGAACTTACACAGGTCGTCCATGTGGCGCGCGACATTACCGAGCGCAAGCGCGCCGAGGACGCTCTGCGGCAGAGTGAGGCTTACCTGGCCGAAGCACAAAGGCTGAGTCACACAGGTAGCTGGGCTTTCGACGTGGCCACCGGTAACTATATCTACTGGTCCGAGGAACTGTTTAGGATTTTTGGATTCGATCCGCAGGAGGGCGTAGGGACTTTGGAAGAAGTTATCCGACGATTTCACCCGGAGGATCTGAACAGGTGGAAAGAGAACTTTGAGAGGTCGCTTCGCGAAAAAGTAGATACCTCCTGCGAGTGCAGGTTCGTGATGCCCGATGGAACGGTCAAACGTCTTCACCTGGTCCGGCACCCGGTCCTGAACGATGCGGGAGAAGTCGTGCAATTGGTGGGCACCACGATGGACATTACGGATCGCAAGCGCGCCGAGGAAGCGCTGCGCCGGAGCGAAGCTTACCTGAAGGAAGCGCAAAGGCTGAGCCACACAGGTAGCTGGGCTTTTGATTTGGCCAGCAACAAGTATGTCTATCTTTCGGAGGAATGCTTAGGAATTTTTGAATTAGATGCGCAACAGGATTTACCGACCAGGGAAGCGGTTTCCCGGCTAATCCACCGGGAGGATTGGGGCAGGGTGAACGAGGACTTTGAGAAGTCGGTCCGCGAAAAAGTAGATATCTTGAGCGAGTTCAGGATCGCTCTGCCCAGCGGAACGACGAAACATATTCAGGCGATCCGGCACCCTGTCCTGAATGATGCGGGAGAGCTCGTTGAGCTGGTGGGCACCGTGATCGATATGACGGAACGCAAGCGGGCCGAGGAAGCTCTGCGGCGCAGCGAAGCTTATCTGACGGAAGCGCAAAGGCTGAGCCACACAGGTAGTTGGTCCTACGACCTTGCTGGCGGAGCGATTTACTGGTCCGAGGAAATGTTTCGTATTTACGCCATGGATCCGCAACAGGGCCCCCCTACGCGGGCGCAGCGGGATACACGACTACACCCAGAAGACCTGGAAAACGTCAGACAGGCCAGACATAAGTTATTGCATAAGAAAGTAGATACCGAGTTCGAACACCGGATCGTGTTACCCGATGGCAAAGTCAGACACGTCCATGTCCGAGGCCATCCGGTTCTGAATCCCGCTGGCGAGGTTCTTGAAACGGTGGGCACGACGGTTGACATCACCGACCGCAAGCGCGCCGAACAAGAGCTGCGCGAGGGCGAGACGCGCTTTCGGACATTTGTGGACCACGCGGGGGACGCCCTCTTCGTCTACGATCTTGAGCAGAAGACCGTTGTTGATGTGAACCGGGAGGCCTGCAAGAGCCTTGGTTACACTCGGCAGGAACTGATCGGGAAGACGCCGCTCGCCTTCCACCTGGATTCAAAGCAAGCGCATATGGAATCAATCGCGGAGCGAGCAGTGTCGGGTGAGACCGTGTTCGACACGCACTGGCATCTGAGAAAGGATGGGACGGTATTCCCTGTCGAAGTACACACCACCCTTGTCTCGTATACCGATCGTCGGTTCCTGCTCATGGTGGCACGGGACATCAGCGACCGCTTGCAAGCGGAGGAACAGCGCAAGAGGCTGCGGCAACTCGAGGCGGATATGGCGCACATCGCCCGGGTGAGCATGATGGGGGAACTGGCCGCCTCAATCGCGCATGAAGTTAACCAGCCGCTTTCGGGCATTGTGAGTAGCGGCGGCGCCTGCCTTCGTTGGCTGGCTGCAGATCCGCCTAACTTGGAGGAGGTCCGGGAAGCCGTCCGCCGCATTGTCGGCGCCGGGAAGCACGCCGGTGAAGTGATTGCCCGGATTCGGGCTCTGACAAAACGGACTGCGGCGCCTAAAGAAAGGCTGGACCTGAATGAAACAATCCGGGAAGTCCTCCCCCTCGTCGGCGACGAAGCGAAGAGGAACAAGGTGATGATCCGAACGCAGTTTGCGGATGATGCTTCCCCGATTTTCGGCGATCAAGTGCAGTTGCAGCAAGTGGTGCTGAACCTGGTCATGAATGGTATCGAAGCGATGAGCAGTGTAGGTGAGCGCGAGAGAGAACTGGTGATCACCACCCGGAACATTGACCCGGAGGAGGTGCAGGTAACGGTTGAAGACTCGGGGATAGGTATCGACCCGAACACCATACAGAAGATCTTTGACCCGTTCTACACCACAAAATCCACCGGCATGGGCATGGGGCTTTCCATTAGCCGTTCCATTCTTCAGTACCATGGGGGCCGGCTATGGGCTACGGCCAAGGACGGCCCAGGCACAAGTTTTCACTTTACTCTTCCGAAGTACCACGAAGAGGAGTCAAATGCGGGAGTCTGAGGCAGTGATCGCGATTGTGGACGACGACCCATGGGCCCGGGACGGTCTGCAGCGCCTGATCCGGTCTGCGGGGTGGAGAGCCGAGACGTTTGCTTCCGCGCAGGAATTCCTGGCCCGTCCTGGCACCGAGGAGCCAAGTTGTCTGGTGTTGGACCTGCAACTGCCGGGGCTGAGCGGACTCGACCTGCAGAAGCGGATGGCCGAGGTCGGGCTGGAGATCCCCATTGTTTTCCTTACAGGCCATGGCGATATCCCAGCCTCCGTGCAGGCAATGAAAGCGGGAGCGGTTGAGTTTCTGACTAAGCCGGTCGACGACCAGAAACTCTTACAGGCGATCCAGGAAGCTATCGAACGCGATCGGCGTACCCGAGAGCAGCACGCGGAAACGCGTGAGTTGCAGGAGCGATACGAATCTCTGACCGCGCGAGAGCAGGAAGTGATGCAGCAGGTCGTGTCTGGCCTGCTGAATAAGCAAATTGCGGCCGAACTGAACATAACCGAGGTGACAGTCAAGTTTCATCGCGGGCACATCATGCGCAAAATGCGCGCCGACTCTTTGGCCGACTTGGTGAGGATGGCGCAGAGTCTGGGAATCCGCTCACATAAACAATCCGCCCAAACGTAGGGCCACAACGACTTCGATCCGATCCGAAGAGGACTTCTGGCCAGCAGGGCTCAAACCTGTCGATCCACTACCAAGGTATAGTAGATTTTCCCTCCCACTGCTGATATTTAAGAACTGAAGGCTTCGTGATGGCGCTTATTTCAGTTGTCGATGATGACGTTTGGGTACGCGAATCGCTTGACAGCCTCATCCGGTCCGTCGGCCAGGAGGTGAGAGTGTTCGCGTCAGCGGAGGAGTTCTTGAACTCGGCGCACCCCCGCAAGGCGGACTGCCTCATATTGGACGTGCGCCTGCCCGGGATGAGTGGCATCGAACTCCAGCATTACCTGGTGGCCCGCAAGTGTAAGCTGCCGGTTATTTTCATCACGGCCCATGCATCCGATGACCATGCAAGGTCAGAAGCTGCCTCGGACTGGACCGTCGCTTACCTTACTAAACCATTCAGCGAGGAAGAACTGCTTGGCGCCGTCGACGCGGCTTTGAAATGGAACCCGGGCGCTTAAAACAACACGGTTAAAGAAAGAAGGAGGCCTTATGAGCGGCACAGGACCTTGGGTTTACGTGGTGGATGATGATCCGTTCGCACGTGACGGAGTAGCAGATTTGGTCCGGTCCGCCGGACTGATGATCAAGACCTTTGCCTCAGGGGAGGAGTTCCTGGCTGCTCCGCGCCCGAAACCACCAAGTTGCTTGGTGCTGGATGTGAATCTCCCCGGGCTAAACGGACTTGACCTGCAACAGGAACTTGCAAATGCCGATGCTCAGGTCCCAATCATCTTCCTCACAGGTCATGGCGACATCCCAATGACAGTTCGCGCGGTCAAAGCGGGCGCAGCGAATTTCTTGACGAAGCCTTTCGACGACGAAGAACTGTTGAAGGCGATTCGGCAGTGTATCGCTTTCCGGGACAAGGAACGGTTGTATCTCGAATCGGAAATACGGTCTGAGTGCAAGTTCGAGGAAATCGTCGGGAAAAGCAACGCGCTGCAAAGAGTGCTGGAACAGGTTTCTATCGTTGCACCGACCGATTCGACAGTGCTTCTGCAAGGCGAGACCGGCACCGGGAAGGAACTGATTGCGCGTGCGCTGCATAATCTCAGCCCACGAAAAGACCGTAATTTCGTGCGGCTGAATTGTGCGGCGATTCCGTCCGGCCTGCTTGAAAGCGAGCTCTTTGGCCACGAGAAGGGCGCTTTTACCGGTGCGTTGCTGCAGAAGAAGGGCCGGTTTGAGCTCGCCGATGGTGGCACGCTGTTCCTGGACGAGATTGGCGATATCAGCCTGGAGTTGCAGCCGAAGTTGTTGCGAGCTCTCCAGGAACATGAATTTGAACGGCTCGGCAGCACAAGAACCATTCAGGTGAACGTTCGCATCATTGCAGCGACCCATCGCGACCTCACGGAAATGATTCGCAAGAATCAGTTCCGTGAAGACCTTTTCTATCGGCTGAATGTCTTTCCGGTCGAAATCCCGCCGTTGCGTCAGCGGCGAGAAGATATTCCGCTGCTTGTTCACTACTTTGTCTCCAAGCTGTCACGGCGAATGGGCAAGAAAATCAATTCGATTTCGAGGCCGGCGATGGAAATCTTGGCCAATGCCTCGTGGCCCGGTAATGTGCGCGAGCTCGAAAACTTGATAGAGCGTGCGGTCATCCTTACCCAGGGAGAAGAGTTGAATGTCCCGATGGCAGAGCTGAAGAACGCAATGCCAGCGCCTCGGACCAGCTCGGTATGCTCATTCCATGACGACGAGCGCCGCTCGGTGTCCTCGTTTCATGATGCCGAGCGCCAGACCATCATCAATGCGCTCAAGGCCGCTTCAGGTAGGGTTGCGGGCCCGCGGGGTGCTGCCGAACGGCTCAGATTGAAGCGCACGACTCTGCAACACAAAATGCGCCGGCTCGGCATCACAATAGCAGACTACGACACACGAGGGTCTGCGGTGGCATAGAGCTGTTCTGTAGTTCAGGCTAAATTGGCATGTCGGAATGACAGATTCATTTTGAAATAAATCATTGAAGCTCGCGGTTAGCAATTCTTAATAGTTCTCTCGAGATATGTTAAAACGAGCGCCGCAGCCATGCCGTATAAGAAATAGTCGTACCATTCGATTGGTCCCTTCGTAGATCTGCATGATCTTGGCGTCACGCATGTACTTCGCAACCTCGGAGGTGTATCCGTACACTCAATCGTTCTGCAAGTAACTGAAAGGGATGGAAAAATAGAAAGAAGTTGTGAAGCCAATCACCAGTGATGCCAATGTCGGAAAGCTAATCGACTGGCACACCTGGTAGCCTATTAATACTGTGACTTTGGCATCGGGAATTCAATCTGCGCTGGCCACTTGCCCGATATCTATTCCTACGCAACTACTTGTGAATCGCACGGCTGGCTCTTTGCGCCCGGCACTGCGATTGCCTTTTGAATTGAGGTAAGATTTCGGGCGGCATCTTCATTTCCCTGCTGGGCACTAACGTAGTAAATGCCCTCGCACCGTCAGTACAGGACACGCTGCTTCGCACACAACGTGGTACGCTTGTACCCAGGGAACGCGGTCAGAAAATGAGCGTAACGGTTTAAGGCCGAAGACAATCAGGTCGATATCGTGCGCTGCGGCAACTTCCAAAATCATTGTCGCCGGGTCGCCAGTTTGGATCTCGAATTTAGCGTCATTTACTTGATTGGACACAGATGCAAGCAAGTCGCGTCGTCGCTCCTGCAGCGCTGCATTCATCCGATCCCGGTCCTGAGCGTCCTCGCCTTTCAGTTCGGGACGAACGTGCAGTGCGGTCAGGCGGGCGCCGAACTCCTGCGCCGCCGATACCGCCCAAGGCAACGCTTCCTCCGATGCAGCAGAGAAATCAGTAGCGAACAGCACGTGCTTGAGGCGGGGTTCCCGCGCCATGCCGGGCGAATATGGACCAACAGTCAGCACGGGGCATGGCGATTGACGGAAAACGTCTTCCGCGACTGATCCCAGCACCAATTTGCGTAACCCGCTGCGGCCATGCGTACCCACCACGACCAGATCGGTTCTATGGCTACGCACAATGCGGCGGACGATTTCTGCAACGTCGCCGTCGAACACCCAGCAACGGTGATCAATTCCTTCGAGCGCGCGATTGCGCTGCAGCGAATAAACGAACTCTTTGATTTCACGTTCGGCCAGATCGTGCGCCTGCACCATCGCGTCGTAACCGACAAAGCTGTAAGCGAATGGTTGGATCACATTGACAAGGTCGAGATCAGCCTTATAGTGACGAGCCACTGCAAGCGCATGTTGCAGCGCCCTCGACGAGCACTCGGAAAAATCCGTAGCCATCAGCACCCGGTGAATGCTGATTTGTGGGCGCGCGGGTGTGTCGTTAGTTTTCACTTTAGCTTTCGCCTCATCGGTTTCAGGAAAAACATCCTTTTCCGGAACAGCTTAAGCGGGTTAAACGAGTTTATACCAGCACTATGAGCGCTTATCAGTGCCTCAGAGGAGCCCGCCAGGGTCGCGCATCCTGGAATCTCACCCGTTCAGGACCACCGTAGTAGTGGATGAGCACTGCTTTCATGTTTCCATCTCAGGCATCTCCTCGGTCTGAGTTTAGGTTGTGACCGCGAGGATATCTCCCCCGCATTTTTTCGAATAAAAGCCTAGCCCACGCTTTGCGCATTGAAACCACTCATTGTGTTCCAACTAAGCTAGCTAGCTCATTTGTCGCCGGATAATCTTTGAACATCTTGGCAACCATCTTTTGAATTTTTTCGATGTTGTTGCTGGACTCATCAAAAGGCAATTCTCGGGCCATGCCGTGCCAGATCACTATTTTCTGCTGAGGGTCTGCCAGATCCACCAGCAGGGTAACCTGTTTGCGGAAGCCGTGGTGCGACTTGCCGATTTTATCGACGACTGCCGCCAGATCGCGGCACGGGCCGCACCAGCCAGCCCAAACCTTCGGCGTGCTATTTTCGTGGAGTATTCCGTATCCCTCAGGTGAAACGTCTTGTTTGGCGCCGGTGTTGTAGAAGACGATAAGGCTGGGGATGGCATCCGGGCCGACCTTCCTCAACCCCTTCCGCATCAACTCGTCATCGAGAATCCCGATGATCCGCTGATTCCATACTGGATCTCGAATCGGCTGCTGAGAAACTCCCCAAGCATAGGTTTTGTATTTGCTAAAGTCGTTCCCACACTGAGAGTCCACCGCGCCCCTTTGAGCAGATGAACCTACCGACAGAACGCACATCAGCACTAGACACGGGAAAAAAACGGTTTTCATACAACATCTCGCGGAATTAATCGTCGAAGCTGCGGGCGCCGCCTTGGAACCCGTGTTTTGCCTGCTGCCACAGCCACTTGATGACGCGTGCGTCGTTATAGCAGTAGGCCAGGTTGTGGTTGAGAGTCGAGAAGCAGTGGCTCTGGCAAGTCTTTTTCATATCGTTTAATTGCGCATAGTCGAACCGGAAGTTCTCGATGTTGCCCCAATCGAATGTCGCCGGATAGAACGGGAAGCAAGGAGCAAGCGTGCCATCGGTGCGGATCACGACATTATTCTGTCCTGCGCGGCAGTTCCAGTCGGCAAAACGCAGGTCACCGTTTTTATCTTGCATGATGCCTCGGTTGGCCGCTAGCATTCTGCTCAGGTCGCCATTGTTGCCGGTACAGTCACCGTTCCAGCCCACCTGCCGCAGATCAAGACCGGACGACATGCGCATGAAGGTCTTCATTTCCAATAGCCGCGGAACTGAGTTCACCATCTGGTATCCCGACCTGTTCTTCGCAACGATCCAGTCCACCAGTGCGTCCACTGCTCGCCAGTCCTCCGCACCGATATAGGTCGGGTTGTTCTCCATATGTCGGAAGTGGTCGGTCTGATCCAGCATGGGACTTTCGTTGATGTGATAGTCCGTAGCGATTCGGTGCTCGCGCGCCCACTCCGTCAGGCGCTTCACGTCCTCATGGTTGTTACGGCAGATATTGATATTGAAGAAGATCATGTAGCCGTACACGTACTGCTTCTTCCGCAGGTGTTCCAAGTTTTTTTCTACCGGAAGGAATGCCTTCGGCAGGCTCTCTTTCTCCTCCCATGAATCGAGCGCAAGGTTGATGACTGCAACCCCAGCATCGCCCAGCCGGTCGGCAACATCGGGGCGCAAAAGACGGCCATTCGTTGCGATATAAACCCACATACCTTTCCTGGCCGCGTAATACACAACCTTGTGTACGAATTTGGGGCGAAGCAGAGGTTCTCCACCCATCAGCGCCAGCACCCGGCCGCCGTGATCGTAGAGCCAGTCGATGGAGCGACGGGTGATATCTTCGCTCATCCCCTTCACGCTGTTGTCATACGAAGGGCAGTACCAGCAGTCCAGATTGCATTTGTATTCGACGAACAAATACGCCGTAATGGGATGAAAATCGCCCGGCAGCACTCGGGACCTGAGATAGGGTACCAGCCAGCCACGCGTTGCGCGCAGGATCTGGCTGGCCGTCCACTTCCTCCGTTCCGGCGGGGTCTCGGGACCCGGGTCTGCCAGATTTTCCGGAAACTGTGGAAACACTGGCTCGGGGAGCCTTAGGCCGTTGTTCTTCGCTGGTATCGAGGGTGTGGGACTGGACCTCATCAGCAAGTCATTCAGTTCAACATCAACCCGAAAATTAGCTGGGCTCACCATGGCGCTATCGTTTTTCCCTCCTTCTTTGTTTGCTACATAAACTACGGGCGGGGATGCGGCGGTCTCCCGGCGCACCGCACCAATTTTAAAAGAACGCCCGCCCGCGTTCGAGGCTTACACATCGCGATTCACAACGGTCGCGACCACTTACCCTCGACAGATCGATTTTTGGCACGGCTCGCTTCAGCGCTAAACAATGGAGAGCGAACCTCCGCCCATAAGCTGCTCACTCGCTGAGTTTGTGCCTGACGGCCCGCAGCGCACGAAAGCTTTCTAACCTTCGATTCCGACGTTCCACGTTGCGGATCGTACCGGGCACACCTCGGCTCCGGCCTCTTCTTCCTCTCTGGTTTAACTAAAAGGTTTCTCGGTTCAGCACCAGCAATTCTGTCCAGCACCTCGTTCATAGTGTCCGGAATGCGAGCGGTCGGCCTGTGAAAACCGCGAACTGCTTTGGAAGTGATACGACAAAGCAGAAAACGGTTTTGCAGCGTATTCAAAGCCTTAAAAACTTTTGCAGAACGCATAAATGACTCCATTACATTGATCCCATCCCCGTATTGCGTTAGACAACCTGAAGAGAATCAAGCCCTGCCGACTTCTCAATGGTGACCTGATCCCAGGAGCCGCGTCCGCGGGTCGTCGGCGTGTCGCTGGCGACCAGGCCGTCCTTGAGGCAGATGACGCGGTGCGCGTACTCGGCGATGTCGTGCTCGTGCGTGACCAGGACAATCGTGTTGCCGCGCTGATGCAGGTCGTCGAACAATGACATGATTTCCTGTCCGGTCTGCGAATCGAGGTTTCCCGTAGGTTCGTCGGCAAGCAGGATCGAGGGCGAGTTAACCAGTGCCCGCGCAATGGCAACGCGTTGCCGCTGACCGCCGGAGAGTTCGCTCGGCTTGTGATGCGTGCGGTGTCCCATGCCAACGTCGGTCAGCGCTTCGCGAGCGCGCTCGATGCGCCGTCCGGCAGAGACACCCGCATAGATCAAGGGAAGTTCCACGTTGGAGAGGGCGGTAGCACGCGCCAGCAGGTTAAAGTTCTGAAAGACGAATCCGATTTCTTTGTTGCGGATGCGGGCCAGTTCATCGTCGTTCAGTTCGCTCACGAGTTGTCCGTTCAGCCAGTACTGGCCCTGGGTGGGCGTATCAAGACACCCAATGAGATTCATGAGCGTGGACTTGCCGGAACCGGAAGGACCCATGATGGCAACGTACTCGTTGTGGTGGATGGTGAGGTCCACGCCGCGCAATGCATGGACCTGCTGCCCAGAGTCTGTGTCGTAGGTCTTCCATAGATTCTGGGTGCAAATGATGGACGAATCGGGAGGGATATTCCACGACTCCGTCATGCCTGCTACTTCAGTTGCCATCTTGAAACTCTCCTTCATCGCGGCCATAAGGGAATCGTCACTGCCGGTAACATTGCACGGTGGCGGTCACGAGTTGTCGTTTTCGCGCTTCGGGATGCTGTGTCAATCTTCACGTCTACGGCAAACTTTGGTGGGGGGCATTGTGCTCCGCGCCACAAGTGTCCTATCGCGTATTTTCCAACGAAGCGACCTTCTATCCGCATTGTCAGGGTGTTCGCGCCATCATGAAACTCAACGCGCAGCATCGAGCATCTCCTCTATCTCACACCTCTAACTATGCGTGCATGACCCAGCGTAGGGAGTCCAGGTGCATACGTGTGGTGCTCAATGGACATCTTCTCCAATGAATAGTTGAACTTTGCTCCACAGTCCCAACAAACCTTGTAGGTCTCCCCGCCTATGCTGAAAACTCGGCTGACGTTACGGTGATGGCAGCCGAATAGGAAATTGAAAACCTTTGCCAGCCAGTCCATAAGCCCCTCCTGGAACCTCATGGAGATCTGTTCGCTTTTTACAGAGCAGGTGTAATACCAAAGAGGCAAGCGACTTCACTTCCTCAAGCGATTGATAATGAGCATGTTGCCCGACCAGATCCCGAGACATTCGAAGGTCTGTTCTGCCCTGCCACGGGGAGTGCCGGGATGTGGGCACAGTTCTGGCTACTGTTCACCTGGAAGGGATTGCGGCATGCGGCGTGGAATCAGTTGCTGGCAAGTCCGTCTTCAGCAGTTCGTGAACAACTCTGCCCCAGCCGTACCGATCCTCCGCGCCCCGATTCCAGTACTTGATCACTCCTCCATATCCGTGACAAAGATGGCGTCGTGCGTGAGATTGAGGAGATTCGCTTGCTCCCGCAAGTGGGCCTCATTCTTGCGCCGAACCGTCGCGAACCATGAGAGGAGGAAAGCGAATTTCCGCTTGCCATGTCCGCGTCAACTTCTCAGCCCAGATTACTCGCAACCGACAATTCACCCGCTCGCAGTCCGGCATATAGAGCTTTCGACACTGCTTCGGAATAGGCTCGGGGCCATGCCGACGACGGTGGCCAGGCCGCTGATGGCCGACCCTTGTGAAATGCCATATCCGTGGCAACGGGAGCGAGTTCCAGACCGATCAGCGCTACGATGGGTCCCATGGCGGCCGGCGGCAAGGCTACATTGAGCCATTCCCGTCCGGCAAAGCGGATAATGATTGTGCTGAAAACGAAGCCAGCGACCACAAAACCGCCTAAGGCGTGCTGAAATCCAAGCGCAGGAGTCTTCGCCAGCGAAATGCAGCTAATGGTGGGGGCAATGAAGGCAAAGCTGGGGCCGAGAAACGCAGGGGCCTTGCCGCGGCAAACGAAGGTGTAGATCAACGTGCCGATGCCGTTCATTATCAGCACCAAGGCGGGATCCACGACCGTCGTTCCGGCAGCCTGGTTAAATAGAAACGGGATCAGAATCGAGGCGCCGAACATGGCAAACAGGTGTTGTAAGCTCAAGGGAATAGCTTTGAGCAGGGGGGCCGCGTTGCTCAACTTGAATGACTTCTCGCGTATTCGCTGGCTGCTGGACAGTGCTCGGTTTGCGTTGCGCGCTTCCGCTTGCCATGTCAGAGCTCCTGCGCCCAGTGTAACGTGTTTCTGTTGATTCCCGTTTAAGCCAGAGGTATTGCTATCCAATGTGTGTTGCTGGGCACAGTGCCCTTTGCTGGGCACTCCCTGCCCATACCTGTCCAATAGATGTTGACCCAGAAAATCCGCCTGATCCAAAGAGTACAAGATTGCCTTCGTACCGAAATGGGTCGACGCGTCACGGGCAATTCTTCGGAGCCTCAATTTGCTTATATACCGATGGGGCCTGAAAGTGAGGTGGGTATTAATGAGCCTGGATGTTGATCGCGAACAAATCAGCGAGCTGCTCGTAAGAGCGCTCGCAATTGCAGCGTGAGTCGCAGGTTGTGGAGGGTTCCAGGCGGGTCTGTTGCGTGGAATGAGAGAGGAGAAATCAAGCGGTTTTTTTTGTTGGTCTTTGCTCCTCACGCTGCGTTTGCAAACGAAACCTGATCCCCACCCGGTGCCATCGCGGGGGGCTAGGCTGAAGCGGGCGCCAAGGGAAAAGCGGCCTGCTGAGAAATGCCGATCGGTCCTGCCAGTCGCCGCGGCAGGTGCATGATGCGCTCCCACTGCTGCCAGCTGTACTCAGCAGCTCGTGTGTTCGGAGCAAACAGTTCGGCTGCCTTGCGCCACTTCATGGCTGCTGTGTACGGGAAACCTTTGCGCTCGTCGCGTTCGGCGGCACAGCCGTAGTGAAAAGCCCTGGCGGGAAAAACGATATTTGACAACCACCAGGCACCGACGGCTGCTGCGGGATTGTGTCTGTTGCAGCTTTTCATGGCGGGCCTCCTTGCTTCGGCCTCGAACGCATGTACTAGAGCAACTGGCATACCGAAACCTCAAGTGCCGCTAAGTGCTTAAAAATTTGCAGGTTGCGCGGTATTCGATCCAGGGATGACCAAATCGGAAGTCGAAAGTGCCCGCGGATGGGCATCTAGACTGACGTGACCACGCCGGAGTACCACTCACTAAAAAACTGGCAACTTGCGTACAGACAGCGACCTACGTTTGTCGTCTCTGTCGGTCTTCTATCAATCACTACACCAATCTCTCTGGCGTTCGCTTCGTGTCGGCGGCTCGGGGCGCAGGAACTGCTTGCGTCCAGTGCGCGAACAAGCATTCCGAAATTCCGATTCAGACCTAGGCACATGGCAACAAGAGCCCCTGCTGCCTAGAGCAATACCCGCGAGAGCAGATAGGCTGTTACCGTCGACACGCTGACGCCGATCAGTCCTGGAATCATGAAGCTATGGTTCAACAGGTACTTGCCGATATGGGTCGTGCCGGTCCGGTCCATGCTTATGGCCGCCAGATCGCTCGGATAGAAACAGAAAAAGAAATATGCGTAGCTGGCCGGCATGAGCCCGAGCATAACCGTGGTCGGCAGGTTTAGGGCTACCCCGAACGGGACCATCACCGCCAAGGTCGCGGCTTGGCTTTTGACAAAAGCCGAAACACAAAACATGGCGATGCCGAATGTCCAAGGCCAAGCAGTGACCATAGACCTCATCTGTGCAATCAGATAAGGCTTGCTTCCGGTCACGAAAGTATCACTCATCCAGGCAATGCCGAAGATGGATACTACGGCGATCATACCGGCGATGAACACGCTGGAATGAGCAATGTCGGCAGCTTTGACATTGGTTAGGAACAGAATTAAAGCGCCGAAGGCCAACATGACCATTTGCACCACGAGCACGACTGGTACGGTTGACTTACCGATCGTCAATAATCCAAGGTGGAAAAAGTCCTTGTCGAGAGTCAGCAACACAATCACGGCAACCCCGGCAAAGAACAGCCATACCGAGGGCATGGCGAAGCGAGCTAATTGCTTGTCAAGCGTGGTGACAGAGACATCGAGCGCCTTGGCGAAATCTGGATTCTGCAGCCTCTTCTGAAACTCCGGGTCCTTGTCCAGGTCCTTACCACGATTCATGCTCCAGAGCGCCGCAGCGAGCACGCCGATTAAGCCGGCGGGCATGGTTATTTTCATAATGTCGATTAGGCTAACCGGGTGAGAAGTCTTAGCCGCAAAGGCGAGAAAGAAGCCGACGGCGGCGGATACTGGGCTGGCAGTGATGCCCATCTGGGCGGCGACGCTGGAGATCGCCATGGGCCGCTCCGGTCGAATATGGGTACGCCAAGCCACATCGGCGATAACCGGCAAAAGCGCATAGACGGCGTGACCGGTGCCGACGCACACCGTAAGAAAAAAACAGCAGAGTGGCGCCAGGAGCGTCACGCGCTTGGGATGGGCGCGCAGCAGCCGCTCAGCCACTCGAACCATATAGTCGAGCCCACCGGCCACCTGGAGCGTGGCTGCGGCCGTTACTACAGCCAAAATGATCAGCATTACATCTATGGGCGGAGTGGCGGGCTCAGCTCGGAATCCGAGCACCAGTAGAGAAACTCCCAGGCCCCCGATCAGGCCTAGCGCGACCCCGCCCTTGCGAACGCCGATCAGAATGGCGCTGAGTACACAGCAAAACTCGACCCAGAAGACTTGTGGGCTCGCCCCTGGCGCATAGTATGCCGCGGCCAAGCGGGCATACCAGATCAGAAGTGCAAGCACGGGCACGACGGCCCAGATCGCCAATCGCCAGTTGTGGCGTGAAGCCTTCAAACGCTGTGCCGGAGCCGCTGCCGTCCCGCCTTGTGCGCCAACTGAAACTGACGTCGACACTTGACCGCATTTCTGGCAGCTTCTCGAAGTTTCAGGCAATTCAGTACCGCATTTAGGACATAGCATCTCGATTTCTCCACGAAATATTGAACCCCGGCAAATCGCAAAGGCACGTATTTACAAGTGCGCCAACGAATTTACTAACCGCCAGGGCCAATATGCCCGAGCGGTGTTCTGCCGCGGACATTCTCAGTTACATGCAAGTCTCGTGCCATGCGCCACCGCAGATAAGCTGTCGCCCCGTCCCATGTCACGATCCGTAAGCGCTGGTACTTGGTATTGAACGAAACGGTCGTGCTTCAGATGTGGCGTGCGGAATAGGGCGCCACCGTGCTGCCCAAATGTGGACAGCCCATTGATGGGCACGGCCCTAGCATTTGGCGGCCATTAACATGCACCTTATCGGCACCACGTAGATTGGCAAGTACCTGCTGAACCATAGCTTCATGATTCAGGGGCCGATCGGGTTGACGTTTCCACCATGGTCGCGTACCTGCTCTCACGCGTGCTGTTCTGAAGTTTGCGCAAACAAGTTGCTCATTTTGGTTTTGGGTTATTGCGGCTGCGATTGGAATGGTACGTGCACACACAAATTTGAGCTCGATCGAGGACGAAACTGAAGCGCAGCACGGAAGCAAATGCGAATGGCGTTTCGCATTGTGAGTCCTGGACGGCAATGAATGCTTGGCTTCGCATCCGCGAGCCTACGTTGAGCCGCGATGCTCAGCAGCTAACAGCAAGAGGAGAAACAATGACGTGCATAGAGTTCCAGAATGTTTTGCCAAACATCATCGATTCAGACCTGAGCGCGGACTACTGTGGGCATCTGCAATCGTGTCCAGCATGCAGTCATACGCTCGCAGATCTGAAATACATTGCCGAACAGGCCAAGCTGCTATACACATGCGCATAAATAAAGGGACATAATGATCAACAAAAAGGCAGGAGAAAAAGGCGAATCAGTTCGGGATAGTTTTGCATTTCGGCGAAAACTTACGTCAGGGTGCTCACCAGCTTGCCACCCCTCTGCCACCAGCATGGCACATCCGCCCTCGTATGTCCCTTTATTTATGCGCAGGTGTATAGCGTCCTCTGAAGCTCCTCCGGCGCGGGTTTGGCGCAACATTTCACGCCGTCTGGAGCGTTAGAGATCTGCTAGCACATCGTGCGCGCGAATGGATTCTATGTAATGTCGGCTGGGGTAACAGAAAAAGAGGACACCTATCCGAATTCTTCCGCCCTATGACAAAAAACCACCCCTGTCGAAATTAATGAGTTGGGGTCATTGTCCCGCGCGAACCAGGGTTTCGTGGTTCGCAGTTTCTTGCTGAGCCCCGTCTGTATTGGGGTGATCGAGAACAGCGAGGCAGCGACAGTGTTCTCCTATAGCGGCGGAGCCGTTGTGGGAACTTCCAATTGCGCTGGCTTCAGGTCTTCGCGATTGAACTTGGACAGACCAGTAGCCGGCGCGGCAAAAACTAACGAATTCGAGAACCTAACCACGTTACCCGTGGGCTGCTGTGTTTGGGTGTCGATCTCTTCTACATGAAATTGCAGCCAACCGATATCGGTCACTTCGCCGGTTACGCCCGAAATCTGCACCCGATCTCCGATTCGTATTCCGCGCCTTCCAACCAGCACGAAGTAACCGACGGTGCAAAGAATAACACTCTGAAGCGCAACCGCAACCCCTGCCGTCAGAAGCCCAAAGAAGGTGGCCAAAGAGGTCAAGTCGGATATAAAAGAAAGTGCGGCGACCAGCACAATCGCGACCCAAATGAAAACGCTCTCAATCACCCTGATAATATGGCGGCGCTCAGCGTCGTGAACATGGCGGTCGGTAACTCTTCGCGCAATGGCGCCTATAATTAGCAGCGCGCCAATGATGATTGCAATACTGCCCAACCGTAAAATTAGATGTTTCCATGTTTTCTCATTTTCTCTGACGATGGCGGCACGCCATCTTTTCAGGTGCGAAATGTACGCAGCAAGCAACACATTCTGCTTGTCCAACGCGACCATCGCCGGAGCAAGTGTCTTGGCCACAGTTGCAAGCGCATCAACTTCTGCCTTTTGCTGTTGCAATAGGTGAACATCGCTCGCCTGAAGATAGTTCTCAGCACCGATTGGGAAACGTTTGTTAACGTAAGCCAGCAATGGACTGCGGAGGTTGTTGGATGATTGCGTCAGCCTGTCGGTCCGGGCGATCTCGTCATCCAGGATGCGGAGTTTTTTTCCAAGCGCCGACACTTCTGCGCTGAGGCCGAGAATGCCGGAATCCCGGGGCTTAGTGAGAAAAGGAATCTCGGAGTCTTGTGCGTGTGATCTCACAGCCGTGGGGCTTGCCACGTCGGGCACGGTTCGTGCGAGATCGTCGATTCTTGATGCCAAATCTCCGGCCTCGCGATCTCCAGAAGCTTGTACAAATTGAACCAGATCCCGGAGGCTGGCCAATCCTGCTTGTAGAATATCCAGGCGACTCTGACTCACACCCAGAGCGGCCTGTAACCTTCGGCGCTCGGCTCCACGCGCGGACAAGAGCTTCTTCTTGATTGTCTCGATTTCCTGGTTTGCTTGCCCGCTCGCCAAGTCGGTATTGTGTTCCAACTGAACAAAATGCGCCAACTCCGGCGAGGATCCGTTTGCGACCCCAGCGTTCTCTCTCTGGTTCCCTGCCTCGGACGTGGCCTCCGCAAGAGACGCCTCAACTCTGGCAAAATCAAACGACAATTGGACAATCTGCGCAGCCATTGGCCGATTATCCTGCAGGAACACGAGGTCAACCGGGTCGGTTGCGAGTTGTCCCTCGATCGCGCGATGGCGATACCAGTCGATTGAGTTGGTCAGAAATTCGAGTACCTGCTGCTTGGATGGAAGGTCGGATGCAGACGGCGAAACTTGGGCGGAGATCCCGGACGTAAGCACTACAATTGCAAGAAAATAACCAGCATCGCGTAGCTTCAATTTTTTCAACAGAGCCTTACATACAGGGCGTGAGCTGATCCACATGGCAGCATCCATACGGTTGACCTCCGAATTAACCGAGCTAAGTAGGCGACAGAGCTGCATCCGGCTTCCGCCTCGTCTCCGCAGTCGACCGTTCTAGTGCGCTGCTTGGGGAATTTGGACAGAAGATAGAAGTTTTTCGATGCTTCGCTCCATTGCCCGGTTCATCTCGGAGACAACGCCAGGTACGCTGTGCTGTTCAACTCTTTCGACTTCATCGACGGCATTGGTCCAGACCGTAGTGCCGGTCTTGAGGTTTGTAATCTGGGCAGACATGGCAACTTCGACTCGAACGCCGCCTCCGTAATCCAATTCCTCGAGCTTCTCCAGACGTCCACTCAGAACGTAGTCAGCGTCGGAATGGCCGTCGTACAGCTTTACACCGGCAAAGGCGCCGCTTGCACGCAGGCGATCAACGACTGCGTTAGTCACGATATCGCGCGGATTCGTCGCCCAGCGATGGTAGTCGTAGAACCCGATCTGCTCCGGAGAGACGCGATATGCGATGGCTCCTTGACGCAGGTACCCTGGCGATGAGAATTCTCGCACAGCCATCAATCTGCGCGCAGTCTCGCTTGCCGGCGGATCTGGTGCCGGTGGCACTTGGAGGGTATAGTACATGGGGTACTTTACCTTTCCTCCCAGGCAGCCGGCGAATGTGAGTGAGATCGCCAGAACTATAAGAACTGCCGTAAACTGTCGCTTCACAACTTCTCTCCCATTACTGTGGGACCTTGCGGTCGGTTGGGGGCTTGATGCGAATCAAGCTCCAGGGTCGCTGCTTCAGCGAGTCCGTCAATTGGTCCAGGTTGTCGGTCGCGACGCGCAGGTTCTCCACGGTGTCGTCAATCTTGTAGTTATTGGCTCGCACGATAGCTTGCATGTTCTCCAGCAGGACGTGCGCTTCCTGCAGGGTCTGCTGCAGTTCGGTAAGGTCTTTGCGGATTGGCTCTCGCAGTTCGGTGACGGTACCATCCACGTTTTTTATGGCGTCATCGGCGTGCTGCGTCACTGCCAGCAGTTGATCTGAAAGGCGATTGATTTTTGGACCTTGGGTAGCAAGCAAACCGTCAATTCGGTTCAATATCAGTTG
>Ga0187889_10002246_pt1 | contig 19237 bp, 23 predicted proteins | sample June2016WEW_7_10_2_FD_132992 | JGI IMG/M metagenome (GOLD analysis project Ga0187889, IMG submission 132992) | Peatland microbial communities from SPRUCE experiment site at the Marcell Experimental Forest, Minnesota, USA - June2016WEW_7_100 | ecosystem: Environmental > Terrestrial > Soil >... | reverse complement strand
ATCTACCATTCCTTTGAATAACTTTGCAATGAAATCTCCTAATGCCCCAAATAAATCTCCTAATGCCCCAAATAAATTTCCACCTGATTTTATCATAGTAGAACATTCTTTAGATATTGTTTTAAATGGAGATAGAACTAATTCTAGTAATGTCTTTGATAATTTCTGTCCTATAGATCCTTTTCCACTCCAACTTTTAATCATATCTTTCATTATATCACTTATAGCATTGTATAAACCTTCAAAGGGAGATACAAACATTAAATTAAAAATATTTCCTACAACATTTAATAATTTTTTATTTGATTTTCCTATTTCTGAAATTGTATCATCAAAAGCTTTAGCTATTCCTGAAATTGTATCATCAAACCATTTACCTACTGAATCAAAAGCTTTAGCTATTTTTTCTCCACCAATCCATCCTAAAATTCCTCCAATCAAAGCTCCAGCAATACCACCTATGACAGTTCCAACACCAGGAAATATTAAAGTTCCAACTCCAGCACCTATTAATGCCCATTTGCCCATATTTGCAAAAGCACCTTCTATTCCTGAAGAAGTTCCACCTAAAGCAGCTCCAAATACAGAACTAATTTTACTTGTTCCCCATTTTGATGATAAGAAAAATCCTTTTATTCCGTCCATGACCATTAAAGCTAGACCAGCAGCTATAGCAGCCCAAGGAGCAAGTTTTAATAATACTCCTCCTACTTTAGCCATTGCACCTGAAATTATACTTCCAGCAGCAGGACCAAATAATCCTGATAAAAATTTTTCTAAACCTGTAGGTTCTTTCTTTTGATCTTTTTTGGTTAATTCATCAACTATAAAATTTGCAGCTTGACCTGCTTGATGTTTGGCCATATCTGTTCTTGTTGGGTGTTGTTTTTCTGGAAGTTTAGGAAATATTTTTTCAAATGATTTTGCTACATCTATTCCAGTTCCTTTTTTTAAAGCTTCAGTTGCTAAACCATATGGTCCTAATAAAAGTTTAAATGATTCTTCTTGTCCTGCAGTTATTCCTTTTGTAAGATCATCTTTTAAATCAGTAAACAAAGGTTTAAGTTCTTCACCTAATCCTTTAACAATATTATTTCTTTCCTTAGATTCACCTGTAGTTTTTTTGGATGGAGCAACATTTTGTGGAACATCAGGAGCTTGAAGAATTTCTTTGTATAATTGAGCAAGTTCTTTAGCTGACATATCATCAGATCTCGTAACTTTCCTTATATCAGAATTAGCCATTCTTTTTCTCCGAATTCATTAAAGGACATCCTTGTCTTGGATTATCCTTATAATATTGTTCTAATCTTAAAGCCCTCTTTTTTAATATATGGGCTGGTGTATGTAATAAATCTTCTTCCCAAGTACTAAAGTGCATTTCCAAAAGAAACAGTAGTTCTTGAGTTTCTTGGTAATTCCAGGGAAGGTATGAAATCCATTGATTGAAAGGAAAACCTCCTTGTAAGTTTTTTTCCTTGAGGAATTAATACCTTTCCATCTTTATCAAGAATATCTTCTATATTTGTAAAAGTAACATCATTTACAAGACCAAATTGTATTTTTTCTTTTACTACAATATTGTAATCTTTCCATATATCTAAAGGAACATTAAAGAAATTTTCTATTTTTTCTTCAAGAGTTTCTAATACTTTACCATTAATAGAATGTATAGAACAAGCTAAAAATATTTTTAAGTAATCATTAGATTTATCTTCTATATATTTATCATACATTTCTTTTTCATCATAAGTTAAAGAAGGATCTTTCTTATCTATTTTAACTTTAATATCTGAAACTTTTCTTTCTTCTGCAAAATATTTCTTAGCAATAAATTTCTTTGCTATAATCATATCTCCTACTCTTGGAAGTCTAAAACCAATTTTCTTTTTATCTAATGAAATAAAAATAGGTTCTTGAAATTCTGAATCAATTAATTTTGTTTGAATATTCAAAATAGGAATATTAGTCATTGCAATATTTTTTTCATCATTTAATTTTTCTTCATCTGTAATAGTATCATCAATGAAAAATCTTCTATCAGATAAAAATGTTCCCCAGTATGTAGCATGAATATACATTAATATTTCTTCAAGTTCTCTTTCATGAAGTTGATTGCAATCAAAATCTTCCCAAACCATTTCATTAAGACATTTTATCAAAGCTTCAGTTCTTTTTTCATCTGTACAAGCAGCAAGACCTATGATTTCTGACATTTCATAATTTCTAAAATGAAGAATTTGAGGTGCAGATAATTTTCCATTGGAATCTAATTTTACTTCAATATATCCGAATGGAATAAGTGTATGATCTTTTACTTCTTCTTCAAGTTGAACAATAATTTTCTTATCAATTTTTATTGTACTTTTCTTTTTCTTAATTTCTGGTTCTATTCTTTTTTGTTCTTCAAAAAATAACTTTTCTGTTTTCTCTTCCATTTAATTTATCTCCTCTATTTTACTATTGCATTTGTTATAGCTAATAAACTTGCATCCTTAAGTTGCCCAGCCAATGAAGTTGTATTTGCATAACTCATTTTATCAAATGTTAATTTTACTGTTAAAGTTAATGGAGTTACTGTATCTCTACTTTGTGCTATATCACTTATACCAATTACTTTAAGATTTTCATATATAAATACCATTGTAGGAACTGAAAGACTTCCATCATAATATGTTAAAATTCCTGTTCTATTTGGAGGATTCTGTTTCCATTGCTGAGTATCGAAATTGTAAATTAAATTCATCCAATCATTGAAATAATTCCAACAAGTCCATTGAGTATCTTCAAAAACTGTTATTTGATAGTCACCTTCATATACTCTTGTATTGTAATACTTTTTTCCAATTTTAGATGCTATAGCACTTAATTCAGGTGTAGGTAAAGAAGATGTTTGAATTCTAAATTTCATTAAAAAATCTTCAGTATTTGTAATAACAGCATTTACATCATTAGCTAATTCTTGACCTGAAATATTATTTAATGTTGAAACATTTACTGGATTGTCGATAATTTCAAAATCCCATAAATTTCCTAATTGAAAATCTATAGATAAAAATTGAGAAATTTCATTTACAATAGCCATTATTATAAAAACCTCTATAATTATATAGTTAAAAATAGAGGTTCTTAATTTATTTTGCTGTTATAACGAATTCGGTTCTTCTATTTAAGTATCTTCCTAATGCAGTATCATTACTTGTAACAGGATTAGAATAGCCTACTCCTTCATAAGTAAGTCTATCTTCTGAAATACCATTAGCAATTAAATAATTCTTTACTGCCCTGGCTCTTTCTTCTGACAATCTTATATTATATTCTTCTGTTCCAATATTATCTGTATTTCCAATGATGTTAATTTTTATTCTAGGAAACCTTTTAAGTTCATCAACAATAAAATCTAAAGATTTAGTAGTATCTTTCTTTAATAGATATTTGTCAAAATCAAATTGAATATCATATACTACCATTTCATCATCAATATCTTTGTTTGTTAGTTCAATATCATTAGGAACAGAAAACCCATAATTTGAATACTGGATATGTGTTATTGTATTTACTACAGGACTTGGAATAGGTTGAGGTACTGGAACAGGAATTGGTTTTGGAGGATTTGGAATAGGCTTTGGATCTGGTTTAGGACAAGGTTTAGGAGCAGGATGACATTTACCATGAGAATGTCCATGCCCATGTCCTGAGTGTCCACCATGCCCAGAATGCCCATGACCTCCTGAATTACATCCATTTCCACTTTTTGAAAATGCCATTCCAGAAAATAACAAAAGAATTACTACTAAGAATAATTTCACTTAACAATTTCTCCTTTTTATTTATATAGTTTAAATATATTTTCTAAAATATTGATATTTTCAAAGAAATTGGTTTATAATATATAAAATGATTAAAGGAGTTATAAAATGATTTCAGTAATTTTAATTTTAGTATTCAGTGGATTATCTTATTTCGGCTATGCTAATGGATGGACAGCAAACAATGGTAATTGGCTTCCTATACTTTTTACTGTAATATCTGCAACATATTTTATTATATGGATTTGTTGTGAGATAGCCATATATTATAAACAAATATATGATTTTGAAACTATCAAGAATATCAAAAATAGAAAAAAAATTTATGAAAATAAAATGAATGATGTTTTGCCGCAACTCAAGATGTATCTCGGAAAAAATTATGCCGAATATGAAAAAGATATATACAAAAGTATAACTTCTAAAGATTATGCTATATTTCTTGCTAACTATCCTAAACTTCAAAATATCAAAGCAGTACAAGGATTGATAGAAAATATAAATAAATATTATAATCATATTTATTCTTGTGATTTAGATGTTGAAGATAAATTAAGAGATATTAGAGTAAGACAGCAAAATCCTTTTATAATTATAAATCATTATAAGGAAATATAATTGGCAATAAAAAACCCAGGCAACTTCTTATTGTTAAGTTAAAAAACTGTGCCTGGGTTTATAAAATGGAAGAGGATATTTAATTTGTAACTCTTGTAACAAATGTAAATGTAACATCAACATCTTGTTCAGTTCCGTTTTCTTCAGAAAATTTTGGAGCTCCTAAATCTGTTATAAGACAATTTGTAAATGTCCATCCAGCTTTTGTTATATTTCCATTCATATCTATAGGAATTATATCTACAGGAATTCTTAATGTTGAAGGGGTAGTTAAATTACCATCTTCAGCCATTTGTCCTGTTTCATGATTTTGAAGCATATTAATCCAAGATTCAAGTGCAGTATAAGTTTTATAATATTTATCAACTCTAAAATTAAATTTAAGATCTTTTTCAGAACCAATTTGTCCTGAAATTTTCTTGATTTTATCTGTCTTATATTTTACTTCATATGTTCCAAGCTTATAATCAGGTATTGTAAAACTCTTTATTCTTATAATAGTAGAATTTGTATCTGTAGATCCTGGAAAAGGTGGGAATACTACTTGAAATTGATTTGTAAGGGCATCATCACCTTGGGCGTAGATCTGTTCCGCATAATTTATACTCGTAAAATTCTCCTCGATTAAATAATAATCTTCTTTAATTTATTTATTTTTTATAAATTTATACTTTTCATCTAATTTCATATTTAAAAAATCTTCTTCTTTTATAATTATATAGTTAATATTTTTTAAAAAATTTTCTATATCTCTTTGTTTTCTTTTATCTTTTTCTATTATTTTTTCTTGAATATAATGTCTTCTTTCATTCCATTCTATAATTATATTGTTTACTTTATCATAAAAATCAAGAAAGTAACCTAATAAAGAAATTTCTCCTCCATTTTTATCAAAACTATTTTCTTTTAACTATAATTTCAATTTTTCTTTGTTCATAAATTCTCCCGAAAGAATAAAAATTTTTAAAAAAGTTATCTTAAATTCGGGTTTAAGAAAAAGGAGCTACCTTCTGTCCTTTTTTAAAAATTTACTTTTTATTTATTAACTCGGTATTCCACTTGCAATAGCTTCTGAAACTGTAGTAGTTTGCCCTACGTTCACAAAATTAAAAACTATGTATTCTGAAAATGGTGTAAACTGAACATATACAGATAAAATAAATTTCCTCTGTGATAAAGTAGTAGGAGTATTATTTGTTAAATCACAAATAACAGCAGCATCATTTAATAATGTATTAGGTGGTGCAAGCAAAGGATTTATTATTGCACTTGTCTTTGAAGCAACTTTTCTTCTATGAGCAATATCATTTAATTTTACATTTTGATAAACAAGAACTTGGCTAATAACATTTGAAATACAATAATCAGCCTGTCTTGAATGAGGAATATAACTATAATCTGAAAGAGAAGTTAAACTTGTTCTATCAGAAGTAATCATAACTCCATAAGTACTATCAAATACTATTGCATTAATTTGAGCAGAATCAAGTTGCTGTAATTGAGTTTCATTAGGATCATTGGCCATTGAAAGAATACCAAATCCTGATAACTGACCGCCATGACCATCTTCATCTATCCAAGCAGGAGCAAGACCATTAAATACATCTATCATTGCAGCATGTTTTGTTCCTACTGCACCCATCAAAGGAGAATAAAAAGTTCCACTTGTATAAGGATTATTTACAAGACCCCAATTCCAGTAGAAATACAATCCTCTATCAGAAATTGAAAGAGCTTGTTTTGTAGTAATAGCAGTTGATTGAGAAACATTAGGAAGTGGAAGTAAATAAGCTTTATACTTTTGGTAATTATTTCTTAAATTAGAAAATATTGGAGGTATAGAAGGATCTGCAGTACAATCAAAAAAGATATCAGCAGAATAAATTCTTGGATTCTGGAAATAAGCCCATCCTGTAGTCCATTGAGCAGAAGTTGTAGCAGGACCTCTATTTCCACCACTAAAATTAACATAAGTTGTATCACCTGTATAACCTGTTAAAGAAATATTAGCAAAATTAGGATTTATTACAGGAGTTATATAATCATCATTAGCAAAAACATCCATTATATAATTATCAGCATTGGCAGTATTTACTGAACCTAAAGGAAGAGAAGCAAAATAAGGAGCAGAAGGAAGTTCATTATAATTTCCATATTGATCAATTAAGTATGCATCAATTTCAAATGTTCCTGCACCAGTTGTACAAGGAGTTACTATAACAGCTTGATCATTACCTTGAGGTTGATTTGTAAATAAAGCAAAATAAGCATTTGTTGATTCATTAACTGTATAAGTAAGTTGTAAAAGATTACCTTTTGTAGGAGCAACACTAAATGTAAATGATAAAAGACCTGTTGTTCTATTATATGTTCCAGAACCAACATTAGGAGAAGTTGTTAATATTTCTGTAGAAGCATTAGAAGCTGTTACATTAATAGTAGTTCCGTTATTTAATATTCCTATTGATTGGTAATTATAAAAAGATTTAAAATTAGAATTTAATACTACCTGGAAGTTTGTTGTAGATCCATCACCAGTTCCTAAAGTTTGTGTAACAGGAAAAGCAGTAAAACTTACATTAGGAGTAAATACTTGGTTATTAGAAAAAGTTCCAATACTTGTTAAACCAGAAAGAAGAGGTATTGTCCCAGATTTTGTTACAAGAACCCCACCATATAAAGCTGTATTAGTTCCTGTTCCTGAATTAATAGGTGCAGAAATCCATATATCAGCTTCAGAATTATAAGCTATTGCATCCCATATATCAGGATAAGAAGCAGAAGGAACACCAAATATATTTAATATTCTTTGTGTTTGTCCTTTGTAGATATATATAGGCATTTGAGGACCTTTATATGACCTTATAACTGTTCCACCAACATTACCAGCAGTAGGATTAACTTGAGTAGAACCTACAGAATATTGATTTACTTGTATTCTCCAACTATTTGTAGCTGTTGACATCTATGAACACTCCTCTGAATTGACTTTTATAATTATATAGTTATTCAAAAATAAGAAAGTATATAATTCTTGATTATTTTTATGATGAAAAAGAAGATAAAAAAGATCCTTCATTTAAAGTTCATTATAGAAGACAACATTTAAGACATTTACAAAGTAATTTTTATAAAAATAAAAAAGGTTCATATATTTTAATACCTGCAATATGGTGCGGAAAAACATCTAAAATTTTAGGTAATAAAGAATATAAAGTTAGAATAGATGTTTAAAATAAATTTTACTTCATATTGATATTTTCTATAAAAATGGTTTTAAATAATTAAAGAACATCACCTGAATCTGAACTTTCAGTTACTACTTCATTGAAATGATCTATAGTAAATGCAAGAGCATCAGTGTATTCCATATTTCCTTGATTATTATTTGCAGCAAAATCAAAAACTACTGAAGTAGGAACTATAATATCTGTATTGTCCATGATCATCCATGTTTGTACTGAAAAATCAGTTGTCAGAGTATGAATTTTATTTGAATCGAGCCATTCTTTTTCATCATATACAGGTTCATAACCAAGATTCCAAGTTATAATTCCAAGCATCCATATTTCTTGATTCTGCATTTCTATCTTAAAATTTACTCTTGATTCCTGTTCTTGACTAGTTTCAAAACTCATGATATTATAGGCATACTGAAGATCTTCATCTTTATTGCACCAAAATGTAGATTGATAATTTAATGTTACAGGATTCATTCTTAATTTTCTATTTAAACCTTCTACATAAATACCTTTTAAAAATCTTACTGAATTATTCCATTTTCTTGATGTAGTATTAGTTATAGATTTTAATTTATAATTAAGAAAAGGCATATTAGCATTAGATAACATTCCATTTGAAGATCTCTTTCTTAAAGCAAAATTTGTCATAGAATAAACAACTCTTGTCATATCTCCAGGAATTTCTGTTTGCCATTGTTGAACTTGATCATCAAAATCCAGAGGTAATTGTTCTAATGTTATAGGCTTTTCTATCCAAGGAGTTAGATCAAAAAGTAATTTACTTATTTTCTTTTCTAAAGCAATATTCAAAGAATAAACAGTATTCCTAAAATTTTGAGCTTTTGTATTATAATATCCAGGAGTGATATTTGTTATTTCTCTTTCATTAGCCATTTTATTTAACCTTCATTAAATTTTCTATTGCTTCATTGTCATAAATATCAAAATTTTTAAAATGTTCTTTTATCCAAGGATTATTAGAAATTATAGAAGCACAATACCCTTCTCCTATTTCTGAAGAAGTATCTCCTATATAGATATTTCCTTTTCTTTCATCTACAATAAAACAAATATTTTCTTTACCATTTCTTAATTTTGCTTCTTGAATAATAAAACCATGAAGTAAATTATAATCACTTACATATGTTTCATTATCATTAATAATACCTCTTAACATCTTATGATCATGATAAGAAAGTATTTCATTTAGTTCAGTTCTATCGGGATTTTTAAATATCATGTATCCTTCACTATTTGGAAAAGGTTTTGCATAATTAACAAAAGATTCCATCAATACTTTTCCATGACTTATATTCATTAATCTGTAATCTTTTTCCTGTTCTAAAGAAAGCGTTGATTCAATTATTCTTAATCTAACATTTAATAAAGATAATACATCTTTTAATCCCTGGCATTTTTCTACTACTTTCTTTGCTCCTTCAAAACCATTATCAAATGCTCTACTATTATGATCAAGAGCCGTTGAAGTCATTGAAACTGTTCCATCAAGTTCTATGGTTATTGTAACAAAATCATCATCTATTAAACTATTTATTTCTTGACAGACATATTCATGTAAACACCAAAGATTAAATACATAAATATCATTTCCATATACTATTGCTCTATATCCATCTAAAGGATTATCATCTGGAAGTTTTATTTCTTTAAGTTCCTTACGAGAAGGATTCTTAAATATCTGAAAGTATTCTCTTGAAGGTTTAATTCCAGTCACAAATGATTCTTTTAAATCTGCAAATTCAAGATTAGGATTCTTTTGTTTTGCTTTCCTATATATTTCCTGAGCATCTTTATTAGCTATAATTCTATCATCATTATTCTGATAGAATCTATTTGTATCTCCAACTCTATAGATATGAAGAACTTTATCATTATCAAGATTTACACCTCTTGCTATTTCTGCATGCCATATTCTCGTTACATTCTTATCTAATTTATCTTCATATCCTTCCATGAAAACATTTCCATCATAATCTATAATTCCTCTTGCTTTATCTGGAATATATTTTCTGAATTCTGTTTCTGTAGGATTTTTGTAAACATAGAATTTTTCATGACTTATATATGAATCATCATATGAAGCAAATTCTTCAGTAATTTTTTCTAACATTCCTCCAACATCAAAATTTTTACAATTATTTTTAATCCAAGAATTTCTATAAATAAAATCAAAATTTTTTCTTTCATCTCCTTGAACATCAATATGTTTTTCTTCAAACATAATTATTAAATGTGCAAAATAATCGTATCCTTTATTTTTTAAAACCTTATCCATATCTTTATGAAGGCAATAACCATCACTAATATATATATTTTCTACTTCATTTTCATAAATTATAGCTCTTACTACTTTATCTGTTTTGTATGTTTCTATTTCTTTTAATTCATATTCTGTAGGATTTTTATAAACTTCATAATATGTATCATTACTTTTAGTACCAGTAGAAAATTGTTCTTTTATTGTACTATTATTAATTCTATAACCGTTTTCTCCTCTTAATTGTTTTGCTATTTCTTGGTAATTTGCTTTTATGATTGATATAACTTCTTCAATATGTTTTGTTATATGAAGACCTTCAATTTCTGTTCCGGTATGTCTTGCTGCCCAAATATCTTTTCCTTTAGGTCCTTTATATGGAAATAGACTTGCATCAACTTGGTCTAAATATTCCCAAGAACTTTGATATAAAAATGAAGGATCTGAACTATAGAGTTTACAGGAACAACTATCAAGAAATGACAATACTAATGCTCCCTGTTCTTTAGGAGTAAAGCTATTAAATGTGTCCTTATCACCGAGATAATTACTTACATTCTGGAATTCTATTTCGCATATATACTTGTTGTCTTTATATTCTGCACCTTCTGGACTATAGTTAGTAACATTCTTGTCATATGTAGGATTAACAAAGAATGTAAGTCCTATAGTATCATTACTTTCATTCCATGTTACTGATTGTAATTTACTTCCAGGATTTCCATATTTCTTTCTTTGTGCAAAAAACTTTTTATTTAAATCAGATACTGCATTTTGTTTAAGATCTGATAGAGATAAAGCTTCTTCTAAATCAGAATTATCACGAATTTCTTTTTGTGTAGGATATTTAAAATATTCAAACCCGTAACCATATACTGCGGAACAAGTTCTATTTTCAAGAAGTTTCAATGAATCAACGTATACAAAATTTTCTTTATAATTAGGTTCTCTTTTATCTACTACAGAACTTACTAATTCCATTCCATTATACATACCAAGTATGTAATCATTTTGGTCATAATTACCTTTTTGACCCTGAATATCTAAGAAGTTTTTAATATCATCTTCTTGTTTATCAGAAATAGTTATAGATTCATTTAATTTACTTTCAATAACTCTTGTTCTTATACCTGTATTAGCAAATATGCCAGCAATGTCTATTACAAAAAATACAGCATTTAAATCACCATTGTATTCTTCTATAGGCATAGGAGCTATTATAGCAGGTTTATTATTGAAAGGTTCTGTATATATCATACTTGCCATAGGAGTTCTTAATATATATCCAGTTGAAAGAGGAGTATTAGGATTTCTTGAATCAAAAAATATAAGATAAGTCCTCATTGCTGAAGTAGCTAAACATCTTGCCAGGAGAACATATTTTACAGCATCTAGACCTAATTTTTGTTTTAGAATAATTCCTGATTTTGGTGAATTTGAAGCCATTGAATATCCTTAAGATTTATAATTATATAGTTATTGAAAATGTACAATATGAACTAAAAATAAACTCTGCAAAAACTTGATTTTTTCATAATTAAGAAGTATAATTATATAGAATTAAGGAAGAGGAGGATTTCATGTCAGAAATTAAATATCCTATCTGTTTGGTAGAGGAAGACATTTTCGGTAGAATTGAAAAAGTTGAAAGACTTTTAATTGAAGGAAAAGAAAACTTTATCGTTCTTGAAACTGATTGTCGCCTCTATCTAACAAAAGTTCCGCCCGAAGTAACAAACAAAACAATGACAATCAGGGAATTTGTTACTTATTTCGAAATCAAGGATAGAGTTCATGAAAATTATGAAATCCTGAAAGATTCAATGAAAGAAATAGGAGCATCTACAAAAGATCTTCCTTCTTGGGAAAAATAGTTTAATTCCCAAGGGTGTAATATAATAAAAGGAGAATTCAATATGCCGAAAGTAAAAACAGAATCAAAGGTCAACAGATCAAATATGCTTGATTACATCATGGATTATGAAGAAGGAAGTCTTGAAGAAAATGATGTAATTGAACTTTTCCAGTTTCTTGTAGATACTGGAATTGCATGGCAGCTTCAGGGATTCTATGGAAGAACAGCAGAAACTCTTATTGAAGCAGGTTATGTTACAAAAAAGTAATATAACCAAGGGTGAAAAGGAGAAAATTATGATTCAAACAGATGAACTTTATGAAACTTTAAAAAATGGTAATTGGTCAGAACTTAAAGGAATATCAGTTACTGATTATGCCAGTCTTATAAGATTTTGTCTTGCTATGAATGATAAAGATATGCTAAGTGATATAATAACTCATGGAGAAAGATTATAGGGAGGAATTTGTATGGAACCGATTTTCAAGATAGCTAAAAATACATTCTTTGAAGGACTTTATAAAATGAGAGATCCTGAAAGTAATTATGCTTATCCTTTTGATTTTCCTAGAATATTAAGTTCAAAAGAAAAAAGTGTAAGATCAGGAAATTGGTCTTCATATACTTGTATAAATACTCCTGTTTCTATCGTTGAAATTATGACCGATCAAAATCCTGAATATAAAGGAAAAACTCTTTATGGTATTCATTATCCTAATCTTAATGAATCAGAAAATTATGAACTTAATGGATTGATATTTGCTCTTGCTTCAATAGCTGAATCATATGAAGTTTTTAGATTTGGAAATCAAGGAACTTCAGGAGAAGGAACAACTGATATCAGAAATATAGAACTTGCAAAATCTATATTTGAATCTTCCAAAATTCCTGTAAATAGAGCTAATGAACTCATAGAAAAAATAGGTAGATTTTAAAATATATTTCCTGTCATGATTTTTCATAAGATTAACATGACAGTGTTTTTATAAAAATAAAGTTTAACATTTATTGATTTTAGTATTATAATATTATATAGGAGTTCTAATATGAACTATATTAAAGCTTTTGAAATCCTGGAAAAAGAACTTACTCCTGTCATAGATAATCCTAATATAGAAAACCTTTCATTTTTACTGGGAAGATTTGAAGCTAAACTTTGCCAAGCTATAGATGCTCTTGCTAAATAAGATGATAAAGAAGCTGAAAGGATATTGAGGTAATAATATGAAAAAAATATCTAAAGCAAATATCAAAAAATTTAATTATGAAGTTAAAAATATAATAAGAAATTATGATCATAAATATAATATTTTTATAGGAAGAAAAGATTTTGTTTGTGAATGGATATTAGATACTCCATCCAGATGATGAACCAATATGTTGTAATGGTTGTCAAAGAAGTTTCATTAAGGAGAACTGCAATTGCAAGAGGAGATTCAAAAGTAAAAGAAGAAGAATCTCCTGAAAAGAATCCATTGGGAGATAAGCTCTTAAGGATTTTGAAAGTTTCTGATTTTGGTTGCCAGACAAAATCTGTCATTAAACTGGTATCAGTACTTTCAAATGTGCCGATTTCCTATTTCAAAGAACTTACTAAGGATGAAAACAAAGTTCCTGATTTTTCAGGAATAATTGTTATTCCTGTAGCAAATACCAATTCCCATGAATATCCTTTACATGTTCCTGTAATGTCTAGAAAGGATTATGATTCTTATATAATGATTACTGGAATAAAAGGTAATCATCTTAATTCATCAGAAACTAGATATGCTACTGATACAGAAATTGAACAGTATTTTACAGGACTTATGGCAGTTTCTGATTACTGGACTATAGAAACTGTTCCAAGTTTTGTTGAAAAAATTGATAGCATGATAGCTGAAGACTAATTTCTTGATAAGGCAGGATATAACCAAAAAGTCCTGCCTTATTGTTTTTATTTAGTATAAATCAATTATATTTTGTATTTCAGGACTTATGATTCCATGATACGGAGAACACTGATACATTCTCCGAAGAACTGTTGATTGAAAATCTCCTACAAATTCTGTTACTTGAAGAATCATTTTCATATAATGTCCAGGTCTAATTTCTATCTTATGAATAAGTAGATCTTTTCTAGCAATATCATTACTTGATTCTACAAATAAATCAATAGGTACTATATCCATTAGAAAAAGATGATCTGCTGTTCCTACATCTGTAAATTCATTATTCCTGTTCTCTGTATTACCCTTGCTATCCATATAATCTGTTATAGGGACTTTACCAGGATATTTTATTACTACATCTATTTCATTCTTAGAAATTATTTCTGTTATATCATCACCATATTTATTTTCTGTAGCTTTAAGTCTTACTACTTTAGTTGATATACCTGTAATAGTAATTTGATTATCAAAAAGTTTATTTCTTACAGATTGTTGAGCTTTTTCTAATTTCTCTTGTATACCGGCCATTTTTAATCCTTTAAACTATCTTGGTATTCCATAGCAATTTCTGTAGCTTGTTTTATAATAAACTTTTTAGCTTCTACATCAGATAAGTTTTTAAATACAACTCCATTATCATAAAGATTATCATTCCATATATCTTCACAATATTTAGTATAATCTTCCATGTCTCCACCACCATCAGGAATATCCATTTTATTAGCTACATCTTTTATTATCTTGTTGAAAGAATCTTTTGTTATTGACTCTTTTAAATTTTTTGATTTTTCATATTCTGCTTTTTCATCTGACTCGCTGAGGCACGTCTCCTCCTCTGCTTTGTCCTTTATGTCTGCCCCGTTGACTATGTCTTTCTTCACCATTTGTGAGAAGTCAGTTACCATTATTTTTTCATTAATACCTTTAGAAGGTTCAAACTTTTTTTCTGGTTCTTTTTTATTTATATCTTTTTTTGATGGAATTGTATCAGAAGATTTTTGTTTTTTAGGCTCTTCTTTGTTTACAGAATTTTTGATAGCTTTAGGTCCTTTTACTATATTTCCTTCTTTATCTATTTCTACATGATTTCCATTAATTGTTTTCCATATTCCTGTATCTTTTTCTACAAGGTTTATTATTTCATTATATGCATTTTCTAATAATTCTGGGTCATTTGTATTTTTAATAGTTTCAGATACTATTTTAAATTTTGCAAGGCTTTTACCCACTTTCTTATTTTCTTTTGAATCTTTTCCTTCTTTGTTTCCTTGGCCTTCTTCATCAGAATCTCCATCTTTTTTATCTTTTGGTTCTTCTGTTTGAGTAAGCATTTCCATTGTTTTAGCTATAGTCTTATCACCATAATTTCTATTGAGTAGGAATATTCTTAATTGATTTACTGTTTGAGCAGTTTCTTTATTTGCAAAAAATTCGTTCAGGTCCAGGGAGAACTGATCGAAGTTATCTGGATCTGAAAAATAAGACTTGAGCCCCGGGTCATTCAATAACTTCTTAATTCCTGTATTCATAACTAAACCAAGTCCAGGATTATCAGCTACTTCTGGTTTTTCTGCTTGAACTGGAACTTTATCTTTTGATTTATTATTTTTATCAGATATTTTATTATCTTTTGGAAGCTGAGCTTCACTAAGGGCAAGCATCTGGCTCTGATTGTGTGAATCTAATATGTACCATTTCCTGCCTTGGGCTATCTGTTTGGCTGTCTCTATAGCTCTATTCAGATCTTTGTCATCCCTAGCCACATATTGGAATCCACTATCTATTAGTACATAAATGTCGAATGAGTTTGTTTCTTCTTTAATTTGGGAGCTCTCCTTGCACTTGTCGCACATTCCTAATTCTACTGTCTCTCCTGTAGCTCCTCCTGTATTGCCTATTGTCTTGCCACACTTTGAACATTCAAGAGATTCTTTCAAAGGAGCATATATTTCTAATATATTTTCTTCAAGATATTGATCATTCATTTCATCTTCCTCGGGCAAATTTTTATATTCGACAGGACTTTCATGTTGCCATTTATGAAGTAAATCAGGATGATGAATTGCGAAAAATTTCCATTGCTTTTTTGATTTAATTGGAATATAGATACCCTCTTGTTACAAACTTCTTTTTTTACTTTCTTGCATCTTTGGATTATCAGGAATACTTTTCATTACTTTTCTTAATGCGTCTAATTCTTTTTCATCATGTTCATCTTCATAAGGTTGAAGATCTAAGTCCTGAGGAACATTTACTAATTTTTTATCGCCAATCTTTTTTATAATAGGTTCAAAAAATTTATTATAATCTTCCCAATTATATCCATATGCTTCTACTAATGCTTTTTCTACTCTTAATGCTATTTGATGTGCTTGTTTATATTCTAATTTAAATAAAGAAAGAACTGCTATTTCAGTTGCTTCATGAGCTACAAGAGTTTTCTTCAAATCTATTTTTTCATATTTTTTAGGACAATCTTTATCAATATAAATATGTTGGCCATCTTCGCTATATCCTGCTACATAAGGTATATCCATAGTCCAATCAAGTCTTATAAATTGAAGAATTGCTTCTATTGCACTTTTTAAGATAGAATCACTAAGTTCAGTATCACCTTGTGTTTCTCTTAATATTCCTGGAATTATATTAAATCCTGTTATTAATGAAATATTTTTAGGAAAATCAATATGAAATTCTGATTCTGATAAATTTTTAATATATCTCATGAAAGCAAATACCAATCCTTTATTTATAAATATATAGTTAGATAAATTTGATTATTTAGTATTGAATATTTGGTAGTTGAAGTGTTTCTTTTTCCCAGACAAAATGAGACTTGACAAGAAAAGTTACATTATTTTTAATTACATAGTGATCTGGTATATATGAAATTTTTAATGATAAAGCAAATATAATTGAAAAAGCAAAAATTAAAATAGGAATCCAAAATCTTTTATCTGCAAGAATGAGTAAAAATCCTTGTGTAGGGCCTTTGACATTTTTAATTTCATCTATCATCGAGTTCTTGTCTTTCTTCAAGGAAACTTTTTTCTTCAACTATTTTCCTCTCTGGGTTATAATTCATTCTGTTTTCTATTTTTAATGATTTCATTTCTGCTCTCATATTATTTGCTAAAGAACATAAAATGTTATCCCATTTCTTTACTTGTTCTTTTACATCTGTTAAGAAATCTAATTGAGATTGAATTTCTTTTATTTTATCTTGCCAATTCCAATATTCAATAGAATATTCTGTTTGAAATTCATTATCTATTTCTTTTACGGATAATTTAATAGATTTTGGCATTTCTCCTATCATTTTCTTTCTGATAGATTTATATAAAGGATTATACCATTTTAAATAATTTTGTTCAAGATCATATAGTTCTATAGCCTTTCTTCTATATTCTGATGCTATTGTCATTGATATTTCCAGATAATAGGCAAGAGATGAATTTATTTGAGCAGGAGAGAGAATTTCAGTATCATCTTGCATCATATTTGTCATATCTGAATATTTCTTAATTATTTCTTGAACCCATGCAATATATCTTTCTGCTAACATATATTAAAACTCCTCTATAATATTATAAACCAAAAATCAGAAAAATATCAACTATATTAGATTCCTATAAATTTATCATACATGTCATTAATTATATTAGTTTTTCCTTCATTTTGAGATTGAAGAGCATTTAATAATGTATTGCCTGTCATTCCTTGAGCATTCAAATAATTCATAAAATCATTTGATACTTTGTTAGGATCTATTCCTTTTATTGATAACCATTGTTCAAAAGAAGGTTGGATATCTTCAGTAACTTTTTTATCTTCTGGATTTTTCTTATCAATATCTATATCATCAAAATCTTTGCTTGATATTGGAGGAGTAGTTTCATCTGTTAATTTTTCAGTAGCTTCCCCATCTGTTTCATTACCTTTTCTATAAGGAACATCAGTAGCGGCCATAACATTTCCATCTACTGCTTCTCCTAAAGATTTCTCTACATCTTTATCAAACAATTTTTCTTTTTCATCTGTTGGAGGATTTATACCACCTACTTTACCTATATTGAATGATGTAGAAGCTAATGCATCTTCTTTTACAAATTGTTCATTTATAAAATCTTTTGCACTTTTTTCACTTTCAATAAACTTTATAAAAACATTATCATTCATTACTTGCTCCTGTAAACCTATTACTGATTTTAATACTTCATTGGCATATTCTATATCTGGAAATCCTTTATCTTCTATTGCTATTTGTAATGCATCTTCAAAATTCATTCATCACTCTCTATTAAATTTGCTATACATGCAAATTCTGGAAGTTCATATTCTATTATAGGTTCCCTTTCAATTTCATTACTCTGACATGTGTTCTCTTCCATTTCTTCCACCATTTCATTATTAAATTTGTCTTCGGTAATATCACTTTGTACTTCTTCATTTTTGATTACCTCTTCTATAATAGGTTGCTGTATAATTTTTTCTTTTGTAACTTCCTTAAACTCTGGAACGTCTATTTCCTCTGTTCCAACTTTTAAATAGCAATTTCTATTTGTATCAAAAACTGTTAGTATATCTTGAAAAACTGGAATTTCTATAAAAAACAATCTTTCTTCTGATTCAAAATCTTTATCACGAAAGAGTGTTATATCATTTATCGTTCTTCTGGTAAATTCATCAGTACTTTTAAGTCTATATAAAAACATTTTATTTATTGTTGTCCTTTTTCTTGTTCAAGAAGATTATTTACATTTATTGGATCTAATTGCTCTTTAATATCTGTATTAGTTGAAGTATCAGTAGTATTGACATTATTTTCTATTATGGATTTCCAGTTAGACATGCCCAAGGATAAGGCGAAAAAGCTTCCTGTTCCTGTTATAATATGAACCAAATGGTTTCCCTGACAAAATATTAAATCTAAAGTTGTTCCACCTAACAAAAAGACTACTCCGACTAATAATATAACAAAACAATTTCTTCTAGTTGAACTGTAATTAGAATCTGTTTTTAAATATTCACTTGAAAATATATTCATTTAATCTCCCTGGGTCCGTACTTTATATTCTCCTAATGGAAGATTATAATATTTTTTATCAAATGATTCTTTCAAAGTAGATTCTTTGAGAAAATCTTTCTTAAGATCTTCATATGCTTTATCTGATGATTTTCCACTTCCGTCTTGATCTATTTCAGAATTATCTATTGCGTCTTCTATCATATCTAAAGTTATCTTAGTTCCTGATTTTTCTTTATCTGAAAGTTCTTTATGTATCTTTGAATAGATGTCATCATAGACTGATTCTTCTAAAACTTCTTCAGTAAATTGCATACCTTCTAATTTATTAAGAATATTTGACCATACATAAATCATTGGATCTTTACCATTAAATACATCTTGGGCAATTTCCATATATGTTTTATTTCTTGCAGATTTAGGATAACTTGCTCCATCTTTTGCTTGAATCTTTTGAAGAAATTTTGCAAAACCTTTT
>Ga0187889_10002239_pt1 | contig 19286 bp, 8 predicted proteins | sample June2016WEW_7_10_2_FD_132992 | JGI IMG/M metagenome (GOLD analysis project Ga0187889, IMG submission 132992) | Peatland microbial communities from SPRUCE experiment site at the Marcell Experimental Forest, Minnesota, USA - June2016WEW_7_100 | ecosystem: Environmental > Terrestrial > Soil >... | reverse complement strand
TTCCTGCTGGTCAGCGTCAAGGTACTCTGCAACAACCTCGATGCCGTGCAACATCGCTTGCTGGCCACGGCGAAGAAAGTTCCGAGACATGAAGCGCACGTCTGGCAGCGTTCCCGGCGATGCCTTCCGCTCGCCGCGCGCTGGCGGCAATCGAACGAGGAGCGACCTGGCCACGCGCAATGGGAGCATCCTTCCGATCTGCGAAATGATCTCCTCGGTCACGCACTCGCGAACACCAAAGATCCGCCCTTTCTTGGCGATGAAGCCGACCGTTTCTGGACGCTCGGGATCGCCGAAAGCGAGATAGCCCTTCGGCGCGGCACCGATGAGCTGCCACTCGGTGGTGGAGTGCAGCTTCCAACCTTGCCCGGAGAGAACCGGAATGGCACGCAGGTTTACCTCGACCTTGCTTGGTTTGAGGCTGGAGCGTAGGCGCTTGTAGCGGGCCATCGAATAGCATCCTATCGGAAGCCGGCCTGCGGCGCGTCTTCTGGTTCTCGGCGGGGCTCTTCGTTTGAGCTCCTGCGTCGTGTGCGAGGACGGGTAATGATGCTCACTTGTCGCTCAAGAGCCTCTGGAGATCGATGTAGGTGAAATTGTTGGTCGCGAATCCTTTCAAATCCGCGATCACGCTGGCAGGGATTTCCGCCTTTCTGCGCTTCCACAACTCGGACGCCTTCCAGCTCTGCCCCATACGTTCCCCTACATAGAGAGACAGCCGAGAAAGTGCGTCGGCCAGAGCGTGAAAAAGAGCCGGAGATCGCCCAGCATCAGCCACCTTCAGTAGGTCGATCAGGAAGTCTAGATGCTGGGCGTATGCCTCAAACGCGCCGCTGGGCTCGGAACGTGTGTTCGCCACATCTATCACCCGTTTCAGAAAGGCGAGGAAGCTGACAAGCAACTCGTCCTCCGCACTCTTGAATGCCCTCAGGACCGTAGCGCGCTTGTTCGGTTCATCGAGAAACACCCCGACTACGTCATCTTGGCCGAGAAGAGCGGTGATTCGCTCAAGCCGAGCATTCCATGCAGCGATCTTCTCTTTCTCGTTTCTGACCGCCACCGCAAGTTCATCCAGAAAGTCCACGATTTCCGCCCCGCCAATCACTACGAGACCACCTTCGATTTGTGGCTCGTGAAGATTCGGATCGCGGACGAGCTGAACTACTCCCCTAGGATAGCTTCCCTTGGCCTCACCGTACACGTTGCTGGCCCAATCCAAGGCGGTGAGCACGTTGACATCCCCGAGGCCGTAGCCAAGGACCAGCGTCACCGACTCCTTGAGCAAAGTTGCAAGCTTTGTCTGACGGTAGTCGGCCGGCCGAAATAAGCGAACGTAGTCCTCTTCGGTCACAACCAACGACGATGGGTCGGTCCGAACCCCATGCAGGTGGTACGAGGCAATTCGTCCCTTGCGCACGGAAGGAACCTGGTCTGGGCCGAGTGCAACGCACAGCCCCGGCAGCAGAGACTCGAAGACGAGATCGTAGTTGGTGGTAATAACCCAGCAGGGCAAGATCGTTTGTAGTGGAGGACCGAAGCGATCTCGGTGTTTTGGGGCTGCGTACCAGGACGTAATTTGGGCGATCTGGCCCTTGAACTTGGCCGTCGCCTCTTCAAGGGAGATCTTCATTTTTCCGGATAATGCCCGCACGATGGTTGAGGCCCACGAAGGAAACGACATGCCGCTCCTCAGCAACCCCTGAGCGTCAAGGCCAAGATCCTCGGCCGCTTTCTCCAGGAGAGGCCGCCATGACAGAGCGGATTCGATCGGCGGCTCGTTGACCACCGCCTTTGAAAACCCCGATCCTATGAAGAGTCCAAGATTTCCATATACGCTGGCATGAGCAAGATAGCTCAAGAGCGAAGCGCGATCTCCAGAAGCGGAAGCTAGAGGCTCATAGTCCATCGCTGTCTCCGTTTGTGCGGTTCGATGATCGGCCTACTGGCGATCTGTGTCCAATTCAAATTGAGTGGGCCACCTACCCAAGTCCGTCGGTGGCCAGTTCGGCATCGTCGTCGCGCCACAAAGCCTCCGCAACCCAAGCTCCCAACCCTTCGCACGGGCGGCTGCGTCGTGTACGATGGCGGGCGATGACGTTCAAACGCAAGGCGCTCGCGGCGCTCACTCGGGCGGAGTTGTTGGAAGTCGGCAAGACGCTGGATCTGGGTGTCACCAGCGGGATGCGGCTCGACGAGATGATGGACGTGGTGGCGGGCAGCAAGAAGCGCGGGGTTTTGGAGAAGATCCTCGATCTGCTCGCGCGGGACACGCTGAAGTCAGTTTGTTTCGCCGTGGGCATCTCGGCCGAGGGGCGGGAAAAGCAGGTGTTGGTGGATCGGATTCTGGCGGCGGAGCGTGGCGACGACGGCAACGGGGACGGCGAGACGCCAGAGCCCAAGGTGAAGAAGGCCCGCAAGGAAGAGGCCGCCAAGGTCGAGCCCACCGCGGCGCCAGCGCCACCGGCGCCGGTGCAGACGCAGCTTGCGTGGCAGGGGTTCCCGCTGCTGGAGCCGACGCCACCGCCGGTCACGCGCTCGGTGCGCACTCCAGCCTTGCCACGGCCGAATACGACCGATGCGGAGGCGACGGCGAGCGAAGGCGCGGGGCTAGAGATCACCCTCGATGTGACGCCGCGCAAGCCGCGGCTGGCTTGGCAGGGCATGTGGCGCAAGGAGATGGCGGCCTCGGTGCCCACGCAGGTGGTGGAGATCGTGCGGCCGGGGCGGGCGATGGATCGGGGCGAGTTGGCGGGGCTGGAAATCCGCACGGCGGAGGCGCGCGACGTGACCACCTTGCCGCCCAATCGTCTCATTTGGACCAATGACAACCTGGTCGCGCTCCAGACCCTGCTCGACGAGAAGGATCCCGGCACGCGCGACTGGCGCTACCGGGGCAAGGTCGACCTCGTCTACATCGACCCGCCCTTCATGGTGAACAACGATTTCCGCGCCGACAACACCGTGGACATCGACCTCGGCGGGGACGAGGAGGTGCAGGTCAAGAAAGAGCCCTCGCTGGTCGAGGTGCTGGCCTACAAGGACACCTGGCGCCAGGGACTCGACAGCTTCCTCACCATGCTGCGCCGACGGCTGGAGCTGCTCAAGGAGCTGCTCGCCCCGACCGGCAGCATCTACGTCCACCTCGACTGGCACGCGGTCCACTACGTGAAGGTGCTGATGGACGAGATCTTCGGGTACGAGAGTTTTGTGAACGAGACAGTTTGGCAGCGCCAGACATCCCACAACGATCTGGCCCAGGGCGCGAAACACCTAGGCCGCGTTCACGATACTCTGCTGATCTACAGCGCAGGATCTGATGCGTTCATGGCCCCCGTCTACAGCCCCTACGACGCAAGCTATGTGCAATCGCACTACAAATCGCTCGACGAGAAAGGCCGCAGGTATCAACTCGACAACCTGATCGGCCCTGGTGGCGCTGCGAAAGGAAATCCGCAATACGAGGTGATGGGCCACCTGAAGTTCTGGCGCTACAAGGCCGAGAAGATGCAGGAGTTGATCGCGCAAGGCCGAGTTGTGCAGCCCTCGCCTGGCGCAGTTCCTCGCTTCAAACGGTACCTGGACGACATGCCAGGCATTCCGCCCCAAGATGTCTGGGCGGACATCAGTCCCATCAATTCGCAGGCGCTGGAGGCGATGGGCTATCCAACGCAGAAGCCCGTCGAGCTTCTGGAAAGGATCATCGGCATTTCCTGTCCACCCTCCGGACTCGTGCTCGATTGCTTTGCGGGTTCGGGCACAACCGCCGAAGCGGCGGAGCGTCTGGGTAGGCGATGGATCGGTATCGATAATGGCAAGTACGCTGTCCACCTGGCGCGAAAACGCCTGATCCAACTGCACGGCCAGCCCCGACCGGCGGAAAAGACGCAATACGAGTATGTCGAGTGCGAAAAGTGCAAGAGCGTCGACAGAAAGGAAAAGCCGCAACGAAGCCCTGGCGCCTTCAACGTCCGGCCCTTCACCGTCGAGAATATGGGCGTGTACCAGCGGGCCGAGGCTTGGCAGGATTTCCAGACCAAGCGCTCGATCTATCGCGACGAGATGATCAAGGTCTTCGGTGGTGAGCCCGTGGCGCACTCGCCGCTTTTGCACGGCAAGAAGGGCAATGCCTGGATTCATGTCGGGCCGCTCGATGGGCCTGTGTCCTCTGGGCAAGTCTGGAGCATCGCGCGCGAGGCCCAGCGAACGACGTGCAAGGCAGTCACCATCCTGTCGGCCGACTTCGACACCCTGTCGGGCAGCGAGAAGACGGATATTTCGGCGCGCACCGCGGTCGCCGTTACGGTGCGCGTGATCCCGTCGCAGGCCATCGACGAGGTCCGGCGGCGCATGGAGATGCTCAACCGGCCACCGGACGCGCCCATCGAATCCATGGCCGTGCCGGCGTTCTATGCTCCCCTTTCCATCGTTCTTTCGCCCAAGGTTTCGGGCCGAACGGTCAGCCTCAAGCTCGAACGCTGCGAGGTGGACATCGAATCGTTCCTTGCCAGCCAACGTCCGGTGTTCAAGGCGCCATCGGACAGCATGTCGCCGGGCGCGCGCAAAAAGGCCGAGGCGGAAGCGGCGAAGTGGGACGAGCGGCAGAAGGTGCTGCAAAAGTGGCTGGGCAAGACCAATTCCTGGCAGAGCTTCGTGGACTTCTGGGCCGTCGACTGGGACTATTTCTCGCGCCAGCAGCCCGACGGCAAGCCTATATTCGAGACTGACTGGCAGAGCTTCCGCGTGCGCAAGGGCAAGGGCGAAAGCGATCCCTTGGTCTTCACCGCCGAGTTCAAGTACGCTCAGCCCGGCCAATACTGGATCGCGGCCAAGGTGACCGATGTCTTCGGCAACGATGGCATCGCTACCGTTCAGATCGAGGTTAGGTGATGAGCCTCTTCGACCGGCCCTCAAACATTGCCGACTTGCGCGGCCAGGCGCGCGTGATCGCCGAGGTGGGCCGCATGGTGGACACCTGGCGCGGCTTCTCCCTCGGCACCGCGGCCGATCCCTATCCCATCGAGGCGCCACGCTACCAACCGGCCGGCGCGGGCGAGCTGGCCATCAGCGACACCACCATGCACCTGCTTCAGCACTGGTTCCGGCACGAGCCGCACCTTTTGCGCGGGGGCCGCGCGTTCAAGTATTGGCCGCACCAGCGGCGCTTGGTCGAGACGTTCATCTACCTGTACGAAGTGCGCGGCATCCGGCGCACCGAGGAGCTGTACGCGATGGCCGAGGTCGAGCCGCTGGGACCGCAGCACGATCCGTGGGCCAAGATGGGCGGCCAGCTTGCCACCGGCTCGGGCAAGACCAAGATGATGAGCCTCATCATCGCGTGGGCCTACCTGAACGCGGTGCTGGAAAGGGAAAGCCGGCTCGGTTTTGGCCAGCACGCGATCCTGATTGCACCCAACCTGTTCGTGAAGGATCGCCTGCTGCAAGACTTCGCACCGCCAAGCGGCGAGACCTCGGTGTTCTTCTCAGATCCGGTGGTGCCGCCCGCCTTCGAGCGCGATTTCAACCTGAAGGTCTACGATCCCGTGACCTGCCCGCGCACCCTGGATCCCAACGAGGGCGCGCTGGTGGTGACCAACTTCCACCAGCTTCTGCGCGAGCGCGAGGACGCGCCCACGCTGGCGCAGTGGGAAGAGCGGCAGATGGAACTGCTGTTCCACGCAGGTGAGCCCGAACGGCTGGAGGCCGTGTCCTCGCCGCTCATCGAGCGTTTCACGCGCTCGCGCGGCTTGTTGGTGTTGAACGACGAAGCCCACCACGTGTGGGACGAAACCGGCCACGCCAAGTTCGAGCAGAAGGCCAAGGACAAGGCGCGCCTGAACAAAGACGACGAGATGGCGCAGGACATGGCGTGGATCCGCTCGATCCGGCGCCTGAACGGGGACGAGCAGCACGCCGGGCGGGTGGCCTTGCAGGTGGATCTGTCGGCCACGCTTTTCGAGGAGGCGGGCGCGGCCACCAAGTCGAGCAAGGCCGGGAAGAAGGCCGGCACGGAATTCAAGCCAGCGGATCTGTTCCGCCACACCAGCGTGTATTACTCGCTGGCCGACGCCATCCGCGACGGCATCGTCAAGCGGCCGGTGCTGGAGCGGGTCGAGGTGAAGAACCAGAAGACCGGCGAGATCGAGCCGCACATCCGCGACGGCCAGCCCAACGCCTGGGAGAAGTATCGCAACCTGCTGGTGACCGGCATCGAGCGCTGGAAGAAGGTCAAGAAACAGCTCGAAGACGAAGGCGATACGCGCAAGCCGATCTTGTTCATTCTGTCGAACGACCGCAACGAGGCGCGCGAGGTGGCGAACTTCCTACGCTACGGCGAGGCGACTAGGGACGACCTGCAAGGCCGCGTCGTCACCGGATACCAGGGCAAGGCCAAGGAAGCTCCTCTGTTCGTGGATACGAACGGCGGGGCGGCGCGCTCGACCGTGGTCGAGATCCACATCGGCGAGAAGGAAGAGCGCAACGAGGAAGCCTGGGATGCCGTCCGCCGTTCGGTCAACGCCGTGGACCACGACCGCATCCCCAAGATGGACGGCGATGGGCGGCCGGTCCTAGACGGCGAGGGGCAGCCAGTTCTCGAAGACAACCCCTACAACGTCGTGGTTAGCGTCATGATGCTGAAGGAGGGTTGGGACGTGCGCAACGTGAAGGTCATCGTGCCTTTGCGTCCGTGCGACTCGCGCACGCTGACCGAGCAGACGCTGGGCCGCGGTTTGCGCATGATGCATCCGCCGATCCTCGACGAAGACGGCGGCGCCTCTATGCAGAAGGAAGAGCTGTACGTCATCGAGCACCCTTCCTTCCGCAGCATCATCGACCAGATCCACGACATCGTGGATCTCAAGTCCTCGGACGAGATCGAGCACAGCCGCGAGTACGTGCCGATCTTGCAGAAGGCGGATCTGACCGAGCGCGAGGCGGCCGGCGTGCGCCTGGTGCGATTCGAGGGCATGCGCGAGGTGGTGCCCGACTGGCGCAAGTCGTTCGACCAGGAACGCGTGCCGGACCTCTCGCCGCGCCTGCCATGGATGGAGAACATCGCGGACACCGAGATCCACACCTACCTGAAAGAGGCGCTGGCCTCGGCCGAGACCGACGGCCAGGTGTTCGTAATCCCAGAGGTGCCGTCCTATCGCGACTTCGACCACATCATCGAAGTTGCCATGGCTGTGCCCATGCTGCGCGAGATGCGCACCAGCTTCCACCACAAGACGGCGGTCAAGGGCATCGTGCGCGAGTTCCTGGAGCGCAAGACCTTCAATCTGCCCATGGGGATTCCGATCTATTTCGACCGCATCCCGGAAGGGCCGCACGCGCGCATCGCGCTCGGCAACCTGGCGCGAGCCGATGTCATCGCGGCGGTGAAGAAGGCGCTGCTGCCGTCGTTGCAGGAAGCAATCCTTGCCGAACGGCGGGCCAGCGAGGCGCAGCTGTCCGAGCGCAAGACCGCGGAACTGGCCGGCTATCAAGCGCTGAAGAAGCACGTTTTCGATGCACCCAAGAAGAGCAGTTACGACCGAGCGGCGGTCGAGAACGCCGACGAAGAGGCGGTTGCGCGCCTGCTCGACGAAGCCAAGGACGTGACCGGCTGGGTCTACAACCACCGCAGCGGCGTCGGGTACTTCATCGAGTACGACTGGCAAGGCATACTGTCGCACTATTACCCGGACTTCATCGCACGCGCCCACATCGGCGAGGTCTTCCACAACTTCATCATTGAGGTGAAGGGCCGTTACGACGATCGCGACAAGGAGAAAGCCCGCCGCGGCCAGCGTTACTGCGAATTGCTGACCGAGCACGACCGGGAGCCCTGGCACTACATTCTGCTGCTGGAGAACGAGCCCGCGGATCGCAAGGACATCACCTGGTGGCGCCAGCAATCCCGCAAGGAGATCGCCGATCTGCTGCACCACCAGGAACGGCTGCCCTTGCTGCCCGACATGGAACCGTTGCTCAACCGAACATCGAGGCTTGAGATCCTGGACAGCGTGCCACCCGTCGACGAATACCGCTGCGCTTTGCCCGTTCACGACCTGGCCGCGGCGGCTGGTGGTTTCGGCGAGTCGCAAGCGCCGCAGATCATTGGCTGGGCCAAGGTCCACGCCCAGCACATCCCCGACCGGCGCATGTTCGTGGCGAAGGTGGCAGGGCGTTCGATGGAAACCGCGATCCCGAATGGCTGCTGGGCCTTGTTCCGGCTGTTCCCAGGTGGCGTGGCGCCAGCGCCCACAGCGCTCGATGGGAAGCGCGTGGTGGTGCAACTGCGCGCTGATACCGATCCTGAGCACGGCGGCAGCTACACGCTCAAGCGCTGGCATGTGGCCAGCGTCGGCAAAGACGGCGGCGCGAAAGAGATCGAGCTGCGCTCTGATAACCCCGACTTCAAGCCCATGCACCTGCGGCGCGAGGACGGCGAGATCCGAGTGATTGCGGAGTTTCTGGAGGTCGTGGGGTAGGCCGTCGCCTAGTTGGCCTAGTCGCCCAGAACCCGCCACCGGTCTGAGAAAAACCAGCGGTCAAAACACGCAAGCGCTCACATTTTCTGCGTCTTTCCCGGCGCCGAGATCTACCCGACGTAGCCTTTTCCTTCTGACAATTGCCGTCAGACCACGTGTCGAATCTGCCTTGCAACCTCGACGGCATGTGAACAGCCTCGCCGCCCCCAGACATGCAGTAGCTCGAAGATCCTGTCGTGCACACCAGAGTCACAATCGGCCGCTCCGGCGATGCCGACCAGCAGATCGGCGGCATATGCAAGCACGCTGAGCCAACTGTTGCCGGTGCTTGGTGTGGCCGAGAGTTCGGCGTCAGTGATCGCCTTGGTTCGTGCATGTAAAATCTCGACAGCAGGCATGAGGAGTTGGGCTCCCAGCTGCTTCGAGTAGTCTCGCAGTTCAAAGACGATCGTATCCACGTGTCCCCTTTCGGCCCCTTCCAATGCTCGAACGACCGTCTTCTCAACTGACCGCCACAAGGCTCTCGCTCTTTCCCCGTCCCCTGCCTTCGCAGCCAAGTCAACCGGATGCAGGATGATGCAAAAGAGACCTCTGTCGACTATGGCGGCCTCTTGTCGCTCAAGCGTCCGCCAAATCGTGAACACCAGATTGCCATAGTCATTGACGGCGTCGAAGACCGTAGCCTCCCGCTGGATAGCCTCCTTCGCCCCAAAGACAACACCTTCTACCCACGACACATACTCATTGACCTTCGACAGGATGCCGTCGGTCGGCTTGGCCGCGAGCAACTCCTCGAGAAAAATCCGCAAATTATTGGGTGCACCGTCGACGCGCACGAAGGCACATTCGCCCAAGAATAGCCCAGCTAGCCTTAGAAATTCATCCATGCTCTCAGACAGTACGGTCACTTCTTTGCTCAGTAAGCAGCGGCGAAAGAAATCCAGTCGGTATTCCGCACCAAGATGGCAGGCCAAGGAGAAGCCGGCTGTCATCGCGGCCCCGTCCCGAAGACTGTCTAGCAAGCTCTGCAGGAGGAGACGCCCGGCACCTCCTGGCTTGAGCCAGTTGTATTCGTGGACTGCCCCGAGCATGTGCCAGATGGCCTTGGGCGAACGAGATCTGGTCAGAGCTTCCACCTCTGTAAAGAAGGCGCTCGCATACGAAGAGATGGCATCCAATGTTGGGTGCATCAACGTTTCGCTCAGCAGTTCGACAGCCAAGTGCCATGGGGCGGCATCGCCCAAACTCGTTTGCTTAAGGTTCACGCCATCAGCCGTCTGGGGGACGTTCGTCGCGTTGGCTTGCAGAACGCCTAGCCCCCAACCGAAGACCGTGCCCATTTCATCGGTCGATAGGTCGATCTCACGCGGCAGCCCGGCAGCACTGCTCCGGTGGCGCCTCATTTCCCGCAAAATAGGCTCCAGGGTCCAAAGTGGTCTCGTCTCCGAAGCATCCGGAAGGCCGCCAACGACCGCAGCCTTAAGGTTTCGGACCGCCCCAAGGAAGAGGCCGTCGTCGCCTCTCGCCGGGAGTGTCAGCCAGTTTTCGAGATGGCCCCAGGGCGTTTCGTCGCTCACGTCCAGAGAAGTCGCAGAGGACCGTTCAAACTGATCATCCACGGCATCAGTCTCAGGTGGTTCCGGATCCACATGGCGCGCAGCCCAGAGCGCGAAGAAGCTATTCAGACGCGCGGGGCGTTCACCGGGCGGGATGGCAGTGAGCAATGGAGCAACGCCGTAGATGCCGTTCGCTGTCGAGCAGCCAGCAGTTCCTTCGATATTCGCGATCACGACGCTCTTCTGCTCCGGGCGCAGTGAAGACCATCGTTGCTTCAACGCCCGACGCAGATAAGAGTGTGTACTGGCAAACTTATAGAGGTGGCCTCTACACAACATCTCGTCGACAAGGTCGCACATCGTACCAGGATGCCCAGTAAGCACGTCCAGCAGCAGAACCCACGGAACGAGGGAGCGCCTGGCCATTGCGGTAGGCCAGTATACCGTTGAGATCAGTTCTCCCCCCGCCTCCAGGTCTTGCATGGCCATGCTATGGACTTGGTTCAGAATCATTCGCCGCGTCTCATCAAGCCCGAAGTAACTGCCGTGGCCGACATCGTCAACGAGCGCCTGCGGAGACCCGTCTTCCACCGGATATTGCGCCCTGAGCTCACACTCGATCCGTTCCACTTCTGAAGATTCCGGTGAAGATTGTTCCTTCGTTACGAGTAGCTCAAGCGCAGGAAGGATCGCTACAATCTGTTCTCTTCGCCGGCGTTCCTGCTCTGCCGCCAACGCAGACACAATGTCGAAGGCGATCGCCATGAAGTGTTCCGGCACCTCCACGAGTAGATGAATCAGGGTGCGTTTGCGCATCTCATCTACAATATGATGCTCCTCGGAATCTCGGATCCCTTCGGGCGTTCGAACCCAATCGCCCGCTCTGCAATATACAGCAACCAGATTCTCTCCATTGAGAGTCTGCCCGTGCTTCTTTGCCCCAACCACGAGTAACGGAAGAGCTTCCAGTGTCCCAAATTGGCTCCGCCACGTCCAGCCCACGTTATCGGCCAACCAATCCAGCGTTCTGGCCGTTGGGGAATGCTCAGCGACGAAAGGCATGAGCCGATGCCAGATGTGGCCATCGTACTTGGAGAGAACGCTGGCGAACTTGCTGGACCGCGACCAGTTGCGTGTCGAGGCCGCGAGGTGCGCCACATGGGCGATCGCCTCCGGTTTTGCACACAAGCCGCCTTCCGGGCAAATGGCATCGCAAAGGTTCATCACGTCTCTGATGAACTCCTCGTATATCCATGGCGTCGAATCGATCCAGTAGTGCCCGGCCGGAAGGGAAACAAGCCAGCTCAGCCATCCCCCATTCGTTGCCAACTTGGCTGACACCAAGAGCCGATGAAGGAACTCCGCCGCACGATCCTGACCGGAGATTCCATCAAGTAACCGGCCAACATCCACGCTGGCAGGATTTTCCAGCTCGCCAAGAACCTCCGCGGCAGACAGCGCCTCTTGTGATTCGCCACAGCCGATTGCACTGATGATGTCCTCAAGAGTTGGACACAAAGTCGAATCGCGGGTGGTAGCCACGGCGGCTTCGATGAGCGCTCGCGGGGCGCCCCACCGGGTGACTCGACTGTGGATCCGGCCAAGGCGGTCCGCGGCCCTAGTCCGGGAGCTATCCGCCAGAAGCCATCGCATCAGAGCGAAATCGCGCAGGAGAGGATGGCGGAACGTATAACCGCCATCCTTTACAAGGAACAGGCCCTCAGACGCCAGATCCCTCATGAGCGGGTCGGTCTCGAGATGACGACTGACTCCTTCCGCTTCAGCGCAACAGATCCTTTGGAGGAGAACCTCGCGGTCGACGGATGTGGGATGGCCCGTACGAATGATCCGACGCCCCCAGTAGGCCGAAAGCACGCCATCCCTGGTCGGAAGGCCAGAGGGCACGTCGTTGTCGGCGAACGTGCGCAGAAAGATGTCGAGAAGGAGGGGCGTACCCAGTAGCGAGAGCAGATCCGCTCCTACGCTCATGCCGCTAGGCACAAGCTGTCCTACAATCTCGGCGGACCATTCCTGCAGTTCCACGACCCTCCATCGTGGGTCGACTTCCTGCGTTCCAGCGAATTCGCGCCATTTCCCCGGACGAACAGTAAGTAAGATTTGTAGTCTCTGATCGTCGCCGACCAAAGCGGTCAGATAGCTCTGCAACTCGCTGGTCGAATCGGACGCTTCTTCGAAGGCGTCGATGGCGAAGACCACCTTGCGCTTCTCCGCCCAGGCAGAAAATGCCGCTACCGCGAGTGCTTTCCTGACGATGTCGGCAGGGCGTTGCCTCAAGTCGAAGCCCGTGATCGCCACAACCAGCGATCCTCGTTCAAGTTCCGCCCCCAGCACACGGGACATGAGAACGGTCTTCCCCAGTCCGCCGGCACCCACAAGGGCCAACCGTGGAGGCAGGCCGTTTGCGATCGCCGAGACAACACGAGGTTGGACACGTGCCCAGTCACGATAGGAAAGACCTTTTTCTTCAGCGTTTGCCGTCGGGTCGGCCAACGAAGGCCGTCTCCGCCACAACCTCCAAACTTCGGCTGCATCGCTGGAAACATAGCTAAGGCGATCAAGCTCGCTGCATTTGCGCCACAGGTCCTCTGACGTGAACATGAGGTTTCTCAGCTCGGGTTTCGCGGCTTTCTCGTACAGATCACCAAGCATCGCCCTCCGGAGCGAATCGAGGGCGAGGCCCTTCGCTAGCATCGCCAGGCTGTCGTTTATCTCCTTTTCGAGTTGGCCTTCGCCTCTCGAATCATCGAACGCAAAATTGCGAAGGATCTGCCGAGCGTCGTCCAGACTGAGGCAAGGCGCTGTCTCATCTTCCGCATCATGCGTGAGTAGAAATATGGCTTCTTCAGCAAGGTCAGCTGCCGACATAAAGCGACTTGGCAGCGTTACTCCACGCGCATCCGAAGACATGGATGCCAGTTCGCGCCAGGCCTCTGGGTTTGTCGTCGGCTTCTCCGGGTTTGTCGTTAATCGGCAATGGAATTCCGAGTGGTCATCTTTGCGGTTGGTTAAGAATGTTCGGCGAATTCTCTTCCAGAGTGTTCTTCGATCTTCGGCGTCGAGAGGGCCACTCTTGACCTCTTCGAACACGACGATGGTCGAGTCCGAAGTCGCCGACTGTTCAACGATGTCCCACGTTGGCGCATGCCCTGCGGGAAAGGCCGACTCGACCATGAACTGCAGTGGCGGTGGTGCTGGGTTCCCATCGATCTCGGCCGCGCGCGTGGCAACCAAGCTTTCGAGCACCCGACGGATGACCGGCAGGTCAGAGAAGTAGAACCCATGCCTCGCATCCCTTCCGTCACTCATGGCGCCACGAGATCGTTAACCCAGAATGGCTAGGCAGAGCACAGGACGTGACTTTCACCACTCGCTGCTCCTATCCACCGCCCCTCCCCATCCCCAAGAGCAACTCACCAACGTCATAATCCTCACCAGAGCGGTCAAGGTCGTCGATCTCCTTGCGGATGAGATCGCCGTTCTCCAAGCCATCGAGTAAGGGTCGATTGATGTCATCAACTCCGTCATTTTCTGGGACAGCAAGTCCCAAGTCGGATGCAAGCTTCTGCGCCTGATCCGGATCAATGGCCGAGAACGCCTTCAGTATCTCGCCGCGCTCATTCTCGTCCGCCTTGCAGGCAGCGGTAGCGACCGTCAACAACTGTGCCGCAAGCTCGCGTCGCCGCGCGGCGCTTCCATACCCGAGCTGCCACAAAAGAACGCGCAGTTCATGGGCGTTCGTCGCGCCAAACCGGTTCACCGAATCGACGAAGGTCGAGCCGAGCGAATCGACCATCTGCCGGCCGAAGTCAGAACCGGCTCTTGCGGCGAAGGCCGACAGCATGAGGAGCCGCCCCCAGTTGCGAGGCCCGGCGATTGACAGTTCTGTCGCCAATCGGTTCGGTTCGAGGCCATCAACTACTCTACGCATCTCGGTGGGAAAGATCTCGAGCCATAGCTCCATAGGAGCATGCCAGAAGGAAATCTCCGAGAGTGAGACATCCCGCAGAATGTCCGCCATTGCCTCCGCCAGTTCGGTAACCCGCGAACGGAGAAGTCGGACCTTCAACCTGCCGAGAATCTCGACGCAATGATCGATGGCATCAACGTGCCCTCGACGTATTCTGGAGAGGTTTGATGCCAACGCCCTCCAGTCGAGGCGACGTCCTACTTCGGCGCACCACTCGGGACTGTGCTTCTCGACGCCCGCCAGAAACCACCACACCGAGTCATAGTAGTCTGGATGGGTTTCGCCGAGCACACGAGCGGCAGCCTCAGGTGCCCATCTGCTAACGATGCGTGCGGCGCAGCTCGGGCGGGCATGATCCATTGCCATGAATAGCTGCCGAAGCAAATACCAGTCCTCCGATGTCGCCTCGCTCACCAGGAGCGCGAGCGGGGTCTCGTGTGCTTCGAACGCGTCGCCGACGACAGTAGTCCAAGGGTCCGAGGGGAAGAGCAGATGCAGCTGCTGCGCGACCATGGCTACGTCGACTAGGCTGGCGGTCGCCGCTGTCCCCACCAGAGCGCGCCAATCCTCAGGCTTTTGTCTCGCCGCCCAATCCCGCGTGTACGGCCCGCCGACCGCGTCGTACCAGAGCCACGACCAGAGGATCATGAGTCGGCGAGCAGACGCCGTGCGGGCATCAAAGTCTCTTGCAAGAAAATCCACCGCGCACTGCTTACACAGAGGATCGTTCAGCGCGGCGCAGATCAGCGCCCGGGCCCAGTCGCGATGAACGGTGGTGTATGCACCTCGAGCTTGCACCATCAACCGTCGCTGTACGAGCTTGTCGAAGACATCGGCTATCCACTCAACGTGGGCCGGCGGAAGCGCCGGGGTAGGGGGTAGCTTGGCGATGGCTTCGGAAGTCTCGGTCGGCGTGACGGGCCTTTCCACCGCTGCGATCTGCTCGATAGCAGCATATATGACCGGTACGTCAGCCCGACCGTCGGCTGCGAGCATCCCAAGGTCATCTCGGACGGCCTGCCATCCACCGCGTAGCAAAAAGAGGAACTGCCAGATGGACTTGGCGGTTCCCCCGTAGCGGTTCAAGAGCCAGTCGAGACTTCGATCCAGCGGACCGAAGCCGACTCGCTCGACATCATCTGACCGCAGTCTTCGTAGGGTTTCCACGACCTCGTGCTCATGCTCAAGCAACGCGGCGCAGGCGGCACTACGAACATCCTCCCAATGCATCACGAGACGATTGCCGAGAACGTGGAGTTCAGCGGTCGGATCCCCGTCGAGGCGCCCGCCGGTCCATGTCGCAAGAACGTAGACGTCCTTGGACGCCGAGCCAGCCACGCGTTCGAGGTCTGAAGCTGTCGCCCAGGTATTCGTGTCATCAAGCAGAAGCACGCACCGCCGGGTCGCGGTGCCAACAAACGTCAATACTTCGGTCAGCGCACCGCGGGTGTCCGCCGGCGGCCGACAGTAGCGAAACACGGGAGCGTCGAACGAGCCGGCAATGCCGAGCGCGAGCGTTGACTTGCCGGCACCGGAACCGCCGACGAGAAGCAGAAAGTTCGACGTCCCTAGTCGTTGCCTTGCCTCATCCCCGAGGGCATGCTTCGACAGCTCGACGGCCGTTCTGGGCGACGGTGGAATTGGAAACAGTATCTCGACGATGTTCGGCTTGCCGCCGTAGTCGATTGGCTCAAAGATTCCGTAGGGGAACGGGATGCCTCGCTTGGTGTACGCTCGTCCCAGTTCGGCCGTGGCGCACCATTCGCGTCGCCTTCGCTTTTGCGACTCAGCTGCCACACCGGTCTTGTGGATCCAAGCGTGGTGGTTCGGGCAGACGAGAACGAGATTGTCCTCGGTGTTGTTCTGGTTTGCGCTATAGGGCTCGATGTGATGTATCTGGTACGGCCGCGTGGAAATTCCATCGTCGCAATAGGCACAGACGCCTTTCGACGCCGCCAGTATAGCTTCAGCCACGGTATCTGAGATTGGCTGCCGCTTGATTTTCAGCTCGATCAGTTGAGCTTCATCTTCAGCGTAGAACTTCCGAAGTTGGGGTCCCGAAAGGCTGCGGAGACTATCGAGCGTGTGACCTTGTCGACCGATCTTCTCAATCACATCCGTGGGGATACTCAGCGTGACCAGTGCTTGCCTCGTGCGCTCGTTCATCACGTCCCCTGGAGGGCGGCGCGCGTCCAGACCAGCCCAAACCGTTGCGAACCCGGGACGTGCTCGCTTAGGAGACGCCGGGAAAGCCATCCATGCTTGCGCATCTCGCGGGGAAGAATCGTCATGTCACGATGCCTGGATCTCAGGCTCCGCAAACCTTTCAAACGGACGACCTTCCGCTCCTTCCTGAACTTGCCGCTGCGCCCCGTTCGCACGTGCGAAGATCCGCTCGAATGTGACGATGAATTCCGCACATTCGCTCCCATTTGATGGGACCGTACCGCATGACCGAACAACATCGTCGCGGCATTGCAGCGTTTCGCAGAACCGCAAAGCTTTGGACGGCTTGTCGACGCCGCCCAACCCTTCTGGGTAGTAGTCTTCGATCGACCCTCGCTGAAGAAGGAGGATGTCCTCATTCCTCAGGGCCTCGAGAAGCTCAACCTTCTTCTGCCTGACCGAGGCGTCTGTTTTCAAGCGGGCCAGCCTTCGCACCTCGTCTTCCTTGCCGAAGAAAGCGTTGCCGGCCGCTTCGAGAGCCTCCATCGTGCCGCTACCTGCCAGCGCTTCGTGGTAGGCGCTCCGAAGGGCTAGGTACTTCTCACGGCAACTCGCGCTGCGCGCACAGTCGCCTATCTGCTTGCCCGACAAGCTGGTGCAGGCCGGATCGGGGGACGTCGATTGGCGGTCCAACATCTGCAGGAGTTCGCTTCGCGCGGTGGCGCATGCCGCGGACGCGCCCAAGTGTTCGAATCCATCGACGAGGCAATCGAGGTCCGCGAGAACGACTACCCTGACCCCGAAATGCGCGAAGAAATGGCGATATGCCGCGATGCTACCTTTCCCGTTCACGCGGCAGAGGAACACACCGCGCTTGTCGAGACACCAGCTCTGGTCAAGCAACCGCGCCATTCTCGGGAACACGATGTAGTCGGAGATCCCTTCGATCAGGACGACAGTGGAGCCGAAAAACGCCATGTTGTTCGTCTCGAAGCTGATGATCTGGTACTGCTCGCGTACCGTGACGTCGTCGAGGTCCACGTGCATGGCGCTCGCCGCGGCCTTACCGCCCTTGCCTGCGGGCTTCTTGGCCATCTTGATGAAGCTCCCGCCGCCCTGGGCATCGAGAAAGAGCGGCGAGTGGGTGCTCACGAGCACGGTGTGCCCGGTAGCCGCGACGAGGCGCAAGGCATCGACCAATATCTTCTGCCGGCTCGGATGAAGGTAGAGCTCGGGTTCCTCGAAGAGGAGCAACATCTTCCTCGATACCCGCTTCTGCGGCGGCATGTGTTCCGACCGTTGCAGGTCCGCGTAGGTCCTGAGCAGCGCGAAGAGGACCGCTCGCTTGAGCCCGTCGCCCTTGGTCGCAAGCTCGCCGGGTACGCCGTCGTCCACGTCGATGTTGGCCGCGGTGAACAGTGTCTCCAGCTGGGGCGGCGGAATCCTCAATTCCACGCTGGCGACAGGGAACTGTTCGACGACGTGCTCCCTGAGCAACGCCTCTATCATCTTGACCTTATCGAGCCTCTCGTCGACGACCGCGCCCTCCACCGTCCGCCGATTCATCTTCCGGTTGAAGTTCTCGAAAACGTCCGCGAGGTCACCGAGTTCGGGCTCGACAATCTGGAGGAGCACCGACAGCAACTTGCTAAACGATGTACCCTGCTTGGTCTTAACCTCGTCGTTCACGTCCTTCACGGCCGGGATGTAGATCGGCTCGGGCAGGATGGGCCTTATGCTGTTCTCTATCCCACTGGGGAGCGGGACGGTGGCGAGTTCGCAGTCAGCCTCGGGAACAAGGCGCGTGAGCTTCTCGACAATCTCCTTAGCTTGAGCTTGCGTAGTGATACCCCCTGCGGCGGCGGCAATGTCCGGGTGGGCCTGCAGCTCGGCCTGGAAGCATTCCTGGATCGCTTTGGAGAGTCCTGCGCCCTTCTTGCCTTTGAGGAGCGCAGCGACGTATTCGGCCCGATAGCGCGCATCCTTGGGGGCAGATGTCGTGTATTTGAGTTCGCCCGATGCGCCGGTAGCATCGTAGGTACGGACCAAAGTGATTCGGCCATCCTTGAGGATGCCCTCAAATCGCTCTTTATGCTCAGGGGCCAGCTTCTCAAGATCCGCGGGCACAATGGAGCCGATGGTAAGAGAAATCTCGACGGGCTGATCGGGATCAAAGTAGCACCCCGGATGGGGTATCTTTTTTCCGTCGATCAGCAGCAGCAGCGATTGGAGGAGCGACGACTTTCCGGCATTGTTCTCCCCAATAATGCAGGAAAATGGGGAAAGCGGAACGGTCACATCGCTCAGCCCTTTGTAGTTCTTTACCCGGACCTCTTCGAGCTGCATAGTGGCTCCATTGTGCCAGGCTTTGGCGTAGCGCACAATGGTGCTCCTTCGGCAGTCGCCTCTCAGGTCGACGGCTCGATGGTTCGGACAAGGTCTCGAATGGCACTGCGAGTCATCGGCTGGACCGCTACGCCTACGCCCACGGCGCCCACCACCGCGAAGCCCGGTCGCCGAAGAAGTAATGCTCAAACCGGTTGACGTTCAGCGAAAATGCGACGCAACGTTCTCCGCGGATTTGAGAGGAAGGGCCAGAATTCAGCAGAGAACAGCGGCGCGATCACGGCGAGTGCGAGAATTCAGCTGTCCCGCATCGGCTTCAAGGCACTGCGGTATACCTTGTCTGATTTCGGCCCGGCCTTCGTACGTTCCTCGCGATGGACCGCAAGCGAAAGGTAAATCAGCGCAGAACGCGCCATCTTGAGCACTCGCAGCGTCTTCGCTCGAAGATCGTTCTCCGTCGTTCGGTACGAGAATGGGTCCGGCGGAACATGCTCCACCTCCGGCACCCAAAGGTTCGAACTGGAGTGGACTTTCAAGTAGCTGTGCTCGAGATGGTTCCGGATCTCGGCGATCCGCTGCGCATCAGGCTCGAGCACACTGAGCTGGTCGTTGCGCCCGCGGGAGTCGGCAAGGTCCTTAGGAGCCGCTCGAAGATAGTTGTTTGAAAGTCAGACATGGGGCGCAACCGCGTAGTTCCAGTCGCCGTGAAAGGTGCCCCGCTCAAGGTTGAGGTCGGCGAGTTGCTCGTCCGTGACTGAG
>Ga0187889_10002238_pt1 | contig 19293 bp, 25 predicted proteins | sample June2016WEW_7_10_2_FD_132992 | JGI IMG/M metagenome (GOLD analysis project Ga0187889, IMG submission 132992) | Peatland microbial communities from SPRUCE experiment site at the Marcell Experimental Forest, Minnesota, USA - June2016WEW_7_100 | ecosystem: Environmental > Terrestrial > Soil >... | reverse complement strand
TTATAACTCCAAGCCTCTACGCTAAGGAATGCCTCAAACAGGCAAATGTCAAAGTTACTGATATAATTCCGCATGGCATAGACTTAACCTTAAAGCCGGACCAACTTTTCAAAGAAAAAATGAAACAGTTCCTACCTCCGCCGTCAAACGTTCAACCATCAAACGTAATGTTCTGCATAAGCGGCAACGTCCAAAGAAAAGGCATAGATAAACTGCTCATAGCCTACAAAACCATACAGCACATAGTAAAAGACGCCTACCTAATTCTGCACAGCGGCACAGGAGACATAAACATCAGTGTAATGCAAGAAGCCATAGACCTGCAACGTTTCCTCTGGACTAACAGTTGGGGCCTACTTAGCCCGGACAAAATAGCCTCACTATATAGCCTCAGCGACTACTATGTTCAACCCTCAATGAGTGAAGGCTTCGGCTTAACCTATCTGGAAGCGTTCCAATGGGACCTGCCAGTCATAGGTGTTAACTGTCCTGCAACAGCCGAAGTAGTAAAAGATAAATACACAGGAATTTTGCTCCCGGTAACACGCACCGAAGACATAATTTGGCAACAACACCACGCCATACGCCTCTACCACTACACAATAGACTCACTCATAGACGCTATTCTCTGCTTTACCGACGAAAACATACGTATAAAAATGAGCGTTAACGCTAAAAAAGAAAAACAAAAATGGGATATGCAGGAAATCTACAAACGATTTATCAAATATATGGATTAACAAGGAGAAAAACCAAATGTCAAAAATATTAATCACAGGGGGCGCGGGTTTCATCGGCTCGCATCTCGCAAAAAAACTTTCCGAAAACAACAAAGTTGTAATCCTTCAAAGAGACATAGTTCCTAATCAATGGCTTGTCGAAGCCCTGGATAAATGCATTTTAGTCCACGGCGACATCTTAGATCAGCCACTTCTACGCAGGATAATTAGCGACTACAGCATAGACCAGGTATATCACCTGGCAGCTCAAGCCGTCGTATGCTCAGCTAACAAAGACCCCTACACAACCTTCAACGTTAACATTATGGGAACAGTTAACTTGCTAGAGGCAATCAGAACCGTAAAGCCAACCACCCGGGTTCTAATTCAAAGCACAGATAAGGTAATGGGAAATAACCGCATGGACATGAAGGAAACAGACACCATGGCGCCAACCATAGGCGTTTACGAGGTAAGCAAAGCATGTGAAGACCAAATAGCCCAAATGTACGCTAACCAATACGGCTTAGACATCAAGATATCCCGCCCATGCAACACCTACGGCTACGACCTGGCAAGCCGCATAATCCCCAACACCATAAGAAGCTGCCTGAACAAAATCCCACCATTAATCTACGACGGACAAGAAAAAACAATTCGTCAATACATCTACGTAGACGATTTAATTGAAGCCCTGCTTTTAATCATGAAGCAGCCTAAAACAGAAGAAGCTGCAGTTTTCAACGTCGGAACAGACGACATACTAACACAAGAGCAGCTCGTAAAAACAATCGCTGAAAGTTTCAGCCTCAATATCCGCGTAGTCAAAAGAACAGCTCCGCTAAAAGAAATCGAGAAGCAAAGCGTAGACTGGACCAAACTTAAAAACTTAGGCTGGACACCAAAATACAACTTCCAAGCCGGGTTAGCCAAAACCATTAAAGAATTTCAAACTTACGGCTATGAAATAGACGCAGCCGAAAACATCATCGGTCCAAAAGTAGAAGTAACCCAGGAAGAACACGAAGCCAACATAAAAAAAGTTAACAAACTAATCCAGGACTACCACGAAAGCCAAAAGCAACAGGCAGCAAAACACCCCTACCAAAAAATAATCTACTGCCAAGCCACATTCAAAAACGATTTCGAAGACACAAAGAAATGCGTCTTAAGAGTAGCTTCTTACGTTGACGCCGTAATAATTGTAGAGCCAGGAGACTTAACAGAAGAACAGAAAAAATGGCTACTGATAGATCACGGCTGCATAGTCAAAACGTACACTTTCAGCGACAACCTTCCCGCGATGCGAAACGAATACTTAGAGGAAGCAAAGAAGCTAGATCCCTACGCCTGGGTAGTTGTCTCAGACCCAGACGAGTTAATAAGCGAAAACACCTGCAAAAACTTACGCGAAATAGTTAAAGCAGCCGAAGCCAACGGAAACAACATGATAGGCTTAAACGCACATGACATCTGGATAGATAAAGAAAAAATGGACTCTGGAATAGCACAGAAAGAAGCCCCATACAAAGAATCAGACTTCTGGAAATACCTCATATTCAAAATCGCTCCCGACTTCCGCTATGAAGGCGTAGGACACGCAAAAAACGTACATGAAACCTGGTACGCCCCAAGCCTATACCGCAGCGCCATACACCTAACCAAAGAATTCTACTACGAACACCGCAAAAGCATAATGAAAATCTACCGCAACGCAACCCGCAACTTCTTCATAGGAGGCTCCGGCGACAACCTAGGCGATTTGAACCCCACATACGTAGAGCTACATGAAATCACCAAAAAACTAGGAATAGACACTTGGAAACAATTTGAAGAAACACTAAAATTAGGCCACACCTACCCGGAGGTTCTAGACTTCTTAGTGAGGCACCGCAGCGACAGTAAATACGGTTGGGAAAGCGAAGTCCGAGAAATGTTCAAATGGTACTTTGAAATGCATCCCGAAGAAAACACCGGAGACTGGAAAAGCGAGTACACCGCACCCTTGCCTGGCAGCCGAGAAGAAATAGAAAACTACGTCATATCCACTTACTTCCAAGTCTTAGGCAGATCACCTGACGACATGGGCAAAAACCACTACGTAGACGCCATAATGAAAGGCGAACTCCCACGAGAAGCCCTACCCTCCATTTTCATAAACAGCGACGAATACAAAATGAAATTCGTCTCCCACCTAAAAGACGGCATAGCCCTATGCATAATGGGCTACCACGACGCCTTAGAAATGATAATTGAGTCAATTTCAACATGCGCCAACTACATTAAAGAAATCCATGTGCAAGGCGACAACTTCACCGAAGAAGACATAGAGAGACTAAAAAGCTGGAACGCAGAGGTTCATATAGAACCCTGGAAAGACGAATTCAGCGACTACAAAAACAAAGCCATAAGCTACGCCCGGACAAAATGGGTCCTCATATTAGACCACGACGAAATACCAACCCCAGAACTAGCCCAACACCTGCCCGAACTGATAGAGCAAGCAGAAAAAGGCAACCGCTACAACATGGTATCATTCACAGCCAGAAACCAAACCACAGACGAAACCGGCAAAGTCATAGCCGAAAACGACGGCACAGGCAAAGCCCTCCTACACTTCAACATCAAAGACCCCTACTATGGCAACCCCCACATTTGGCTAAAACCCAACTACTACCCCTGGGTAGAACGCAAAGTAACCTACGCATACCGACACGTAAAACAAGAAGGTATAGATGTTCAACGAGCAATCCGCAATGTCTTCCTGGGAGGCGGCGGCGACAACTTCAAAACCAAAAACCCTATGTGGCCTGAACTGCGGCAGATCACAGACCGCTTATGCATTCTTGGATATGCACCATTCTTAGAATATCTTAAAAAAGGCAACGTAGACCCTGAACTTAAAACTTGGATGGACAAAGCACACGAGTTTCCATGGCACGACAACGAGCTAAAGGCATTTAAAGAATACTACTACAAAGTACACCCGGAAGAAAAAACGTGAAAACACCCCCAAAAGGAGCAATAAGATTTCAAATTAAAGACGGCGTACTAACTCGTGTTGGCGAACCAATCTACAAAGAAGTACCGGATGAACCAAAAATATATCACGTTAGAAACAGACCAGGACACGTAAGCCCCCTCCACAAAAGGAAGAAATAAAAATGATATACGTTGTAGGCGATTCGCATACTGCCATATTCAAAAATGACCCTGCCTTCCAGGTTGTTGAAATTGCAGGCACAGCTCACAACTTAATCAATGTGAAAAGCACATCAAACTCAAATCAAAAACTCCAACAAGTAATAGATTCAATAGATAAAAATTCCGACTTAGTAATGCTTGTATTCGGTGAAACAGACTGCCGTTTTCATATTTATTATCAAGCCCAAAAAAGAGGCGTATCAATCAGTGATATCATAAATGAAACAGTATTTCATTATGGTTTAGCTTTACACTGGCTGCGAGGCAGTGGCATAATCCCTATAGTGTTTGGCATACCGCCGCCAGGAACCTACGACAGATTTGTATTTGACACGCCTAGTAAACCGTATGCTTCACCTGAAATCTTAGCTAAAATCTACAGTGAATTCAACAGTAAAATGAAGATATTCTGCAGCAAGAGAGCATTCGCTTACATAGATATCTACTCAAAAACTGTGGACGACAAGGGTTTTCTTAAAAAGGAGTATGCAGCAGACGCAGTACATCTTAATCTAAACGCTAAACCGTTAATTTTAGAAATGCTCAAGGAACGGATAACATGAATCAAAATAAATTTGCTGAACTGTTTTTTTCTGTTCCTGTAACTTCTATAGGGCATCATGCAGGAGACCTTTTTTGGATGGTTGATAAGGTTGCACAGTTGAAGCCTCATAAGATATTGGAGATAGGGGTTTGTAATGGCGGTAGTTTGAGGTTTTGGGCTGAACTTGCCGAAGAAAAAATAGTAGGTGTAGACATAAACCCCAAAATAGTTGAAACTATACCGTGGGACTGGAGAAACAATGCAAAAATCAATTTAGTAATTGGCGACTCTACTCTCCCCTCTACAGCAAGCTTCGTACAATCAATCATAGGCGACAACGTAGATTTCCTATACATAGACGGCGCCCACGATTTTGACAGCGTAAAAAGTGACTTTAACTACTATTCTAAACTTGTTAGGCCAGGAGGCATAGTAGGCTTTCACGACCTAGACATATCGGATACATGCAAATTTTTTTCTTCAATAGAAGGACAAAAAATAATCTGTGATTACCGATATGCCATAGGACTTATAAATATGAATCCTTCAGCTTCTAACTCATTAACTTACGAACATACATCATACACAGGACCGGAAAGGTGACAAAAATGAAAGAATCTGTAATTGTAGGCGTATGCGGCTCACCCTTCGGGGTTCCAGCCGGCGCCAGAGAAGAATACCTTGGACCTAACACCCATATGCGAAGTGAAGGAACCTGGCTGCTTGGCGTAGCCTTAAACATGGCAAGACATGGACACCCAACAACCATAGTAGATTATCAATGGGGAGACCAAAACCGCTTTCCGCTGCCGAAAAACCTTACGCTGCAAAAAGGGTATTACGGCAAATGTGACCTCTTCCTAGACTGCGGATGGGACAACCTTTACACAGTACAAAGGTTCAGCGGCATAGACGCCAGGCATTACGTTCACGGATGGGGAGGCGACCCTGCAGGATCAACCTTCCTAGAATGGCAAAAAAACACCGGCGCCAAAAACCACTATATAGCCCGAACAAGCCGATGCTTTCAAAATATGGCTAAAAAGTTTCCATTTAACATCTACATGCCAACCCCCCTAATCGAGAAGGTTAAACGCAACAGCAACTTTCACAGCAATAAAATGATATGGGCCAACAGAGGCGCCTACAACAAAGGCTACGACATCTACAGCGACATGCTCTTAGCACTAATGGAAAGACACCCAAAATACGACTATACTGTACTACTTTTCGGTGACATCTTAGAGAAAGCTGCAGCTCTCGGCAGAACCGACGTTCAAACACGCTTCGAAAAACTACCTAACAGGTGGCTCCATATTCCTTACTGGGGCATACCTCACGACGAATTTCTAGAAAAACTCTCCAACAGCAAAGTTTTATTAGCTAATGGCTGTCCCTCAGCTCACCCGCAAACCTTAGAAGCCGTCTGCTGCGGCTGCGTACCGGTCCTATGGAATTTTGCCGAACACCACTTCCAAAACCAACAAGGCGAACCCTACAACAACTTTTACAATATATGTGGACCCGAAGGAACCTTTGAAGAAATCCTAGAAGACTTTGACCGTTGGGAACAATACTACACCGTTTTAACCGAAGCAGCCAAAGACCACGAATACGATAACGCTTACAACATTTTTATGGATGGCATACGCCGAAAAGAGGAACAGCAATAAATGAGCTGCTTTTCAGAAGAAGTTCCCTTTCTCTCAGTTATCATACCAGGCTACAACCGGTTTTCTTACCTGCAGGAACTTGTAGATTCCATACATGCTAAAGCAGATTACCCTTTCGAACTCCTGGTACATGACGACAACAGCAAAGATGGCACAAAAGACCTCCTGCCAAAGCTCAACGAGAAACTTAGCGCAACCATATATAGCCACGGCTTAAACTTTGGACTTGCAGAATCCATAAACCGCCTAGTTCGAATGGCAAGCTCAAACTATATTCTAATGCTTAACGCAGACCTACAAATAATGAAACCGATTTTCCAAGATACAGTAAACGTTCTTCAATGCCCTTACGTTGGATACTTAACGTTTATGACAGTTTACGGTGACTCAACTTTAGCGATTAATCATAACGGTACATATTTCGCGTTATCTCGTGGGTTAGGCTCCGGCTGCGCTTTAGCATTCCGAAAAGATGTCTGGAACCAGGTTAACGGCTGGACAAATAAAACAGTTGCCTCTGGAAACGCAGATGTAGCTTTTATGGCTAAGGTAGTTAAACACGGCTACTTTCCTGCCACATTAGTTAAAAGTCTACAAGACCCTTTAATCTGGAACATGAGCCAAATTACCCAAAACGGTTTAGATTCAACAATCGGAAGACAATATTTCGACTGTTCACTACCAAGGCTTTTTAACTATGAACCCTACATGAAGCAAAGCCGACAAAGATACGAAGACGCAGCTAACGCCATGCAAATAACCTACAAAGAACCCGCAGGAGAGGTTAACATACACTTTTGGCATACCTTCCTTAACGAACTTATAAAAGAAGACTTCACGGTAAATTGGGAAATAGCTGAACGCTTCGGACATATAGCCTGGAAAGCCCAAATAAAACAAGTACCTGTCCAGTGGGATTTAAACCCACGACCCCGGAAAGAACCTAACTTTTTAGAAGTTCCAGCATCTAACTTACCTGAAACAACCGCAGCCATGGTAAGAAGAATATGGCAAAAATATTACAGCGCCCAAAACGCTGATGAACTAATTTGGATAGCGGATAAAGTCAAAAAACTAAATCCGGCAGCCATCTTAGAAATCGGTGTTGAAAGCGGCGGTACATTGAAAATCTGGGAGCAGCTACTTAAACAAGACGAAAGCAGCATTTTAATAGGAATTGACCTAAGCCCTAATATCATAGTCCAGACCCATTTCTCTGAAACCAAAATTTCCGTCAGAATTATACATGGAGATGCACACTTACCCATGGTGTTGAATGCAGTAGAAGAAATTTTGAAGGACCGAAAATTCGACTTCATCTTTATAGATTCAGAACACACTAGCAAAGCCGCTAGCTTAGAAACAGAAATGTATAAACACCTTCTGAAACCCGGCGGCGTCATAGGCTACCATGATATAGACTGCATCACCGAATTCTTAAGCAGTCTCAACCAGGAAAAACTTGAAAAATACCATAAAGAACCTCCTTACAGTGACTTCGGAGCACAAAACTCACCAGGAATAGCGATATATTATGTTGATTGAAAAAACCAAGTTTATCGAACTCTGGCAAACAACCCTAAAACCCCTACTAGAAGCCGACGGCTCAACCGGAATGCATGGCGCCCCCATGCAAGAGATAGAGGAAAATTGGACAATCATCAAAAGGCTAGACGAGAATCCTCCCTTAAACACTATAATCGAATTAGGCGTCTGCCAAGGAGGCGGTCTTAAGGTCTGGGAACAAATCCTCCCACAAAATAAAGAAAGCCTACTAATCGGTGTAGATTGGGGGCCAAATATTCTCTGGGACTATGCAAATAGCCCGGTAGACATACGCATAGTAAAAGGAGACACACATGCACCGGACACATGGCAAACCGTAAAACAAATCCTACTTGAAAGAGATAGAAAAGCAGACTTCCTATTCATAGACGCCCAACACCATCCCAAAGACGTAGAACAAGACATGATTGATTATGGCGGCTTCGTAAGAGACAATGGCATAATTGGGCTACATGATGTCCGGTTAAGTCGTAGCTTCTGGAGCAAAATTACCGGAGGATCACGCGATTCAGACGGAACATACACAACAGACCCAGAGGTAGCCGCAGTTGAACACGCAGTCTTCCACACAGAAGAAATAAAAATATCAACTAGCTGTGGCATCTTTTGGAAAATGCCTAACCAAACAGTAATCAAATTCAAGGAGTCCTAAGAATGTCATATTTGAATTGGACCTACGGTTTCAGAACCCATGAACTAAGGGAAGAATTCATAAAAACCTATTATGGCGAAGGACCTGCAGAACACGACTACTTAAAACACTATCTTCTGCAGCAAGGCGATATCTATGTTGAAGGCGGCGCCAACGTCGGCAGAACAGCCTTTCTCGCTCAAGCCATGGGCGCCAAAGCAGTTCTAATTGAACCAAGCCCCCTTAACCTGCTCGTGGTCGAGAAAAAAATCAAGGAAATGGAACTAAACTTTACAGTAGTTAAAAAAGCCTTATCTAAAGAAAAGAAAGTTGGGTTTTTAGTTATGGCGGGCGGCAAGTCAGACCGGTTAGGCGAATCAGGCGATAGAATAGTTGTCGTCGAAATTGATACCTTGCCTAATATACTCAATGAGCTGCATATATCTAAAGTGAGTCTTTTTGCTTGTGATATTGAAGGGCAGGAAGTTGAAGTCGTTAAACAGCTAGATCCTGCGGTTGAGTTGCATCTTGCAGTGGCTTGTTATCATTTAGGCAGCGAAGAAAGGGTTCAAAATGAAATAATTGATGTCCTGAAAGCCAAAGGATACAAAGATATCGTGTATGAAGACGGTTTAGTGTTTGCCTCGGCGTAGTAAAGTAGCTTAGAGTAGTTAACTATATTTTACGTTACTGACAAAAATATAAGCTAAAACTGACATATTTCTCTTCAAAGAAGGAATTTAGAAAATGTCCGTTAAAGTTATCGGTGGAGCTATGGGAGGAGTTTTCGTTCCTATAGTGATCGAATACGCAATGCAGGGCGCAGACGTTCCAAGCATCGGCTTGAAATGGAGTGGTGTAGCAGGAATCGCAATCGGCGCAGTTGACATAGGCTTAGTCATGGCAAAAATTGGTCCCTTCAAGTACATGAAAGAAGACACCAAAGCAGCCTTAATCGCCTTCGGAGCTTCCAGCTTAGCAACAGGCATAAGCATACTGATCCTTGAACAACTACGAAAAGGCACAGCATACACGTTCCAGCCTCCGATGGGATGGAATCCGCCACAGGTCCCAATGGTTAACCCAATGGCGACACGGATGGCTCAGCAATACACAAGCCCGGTAGGGCAAATAGTTAAGGAGATCTAGGAGACCACAAAAATGTCAGCAATGGGCATGATTGAAAGCGGCCTAAAACCGTTCTTTATGAGCAGCATTACCTACGACTACCCTTTGATTCTTGATGAGGCCTATGCGGCAGCGAAAGCTGAAGCCATACGTATCTACAACCTGAGAGGCATTCAGACAGTAGTTGAACTTTTAAGACCAATACACCTGAACATCGGTTCAGCAGCAAACAGCGCAACTGCATCAACAACGAGCGCGCCATGGGTTCTGCCAGGAACAGCAGCCTTCACAAAGACCCTGAAAAGCAACGTCGCATTCTTCCCCTGGGGAGTGCTTAACAACGACCCAACATGGTACGCTATAAAATGGTACCAGGGCAACCAAGTGCAGTACATCAGCGATTGGTTCGTGAGACCTGTCTACTTCTTCGAAGAACAGCAAGGCGCATACCGAGGAGTGCTTGAAGCCTACAACTTCCGAGGAGACCAAACATTTGCCTTCGTAAACCTATCAAGCACAAGCAGCACAGTGATACAAGGCTGGCTACTCGCATGGGCGGTCTTACCAGTCACAACCGACGAAACCCCGATCACAACCACTTAAGCAAACTCTTTTCCCCTATTTCTTTTATATTCCCTAATTTATTTCTCGAAGTTTTTAATAGTCAGTAGACAGAACTCGAATCTACTGCAATGGAGGATTGAAAAAATAACACTTTATGAGGAAGCATTTGGAAGTAAACATGGTGGAAGTTTAGCCCCGGTACCTTTACTAATCAGCTACGCTGACAGCGCAACCATAGCCGTAAATCCTTATTACCCTGTTGATGCCCAACTCACAGCCATACAAGTTAATGACTTAGCAAGAAACGTTTCCTACAGTTGGATAAAAAACACAACTTACCCTACCGGCTATTGGGCTAATAACATGGCAGGCTCAGGAATGACAAATGCAGCTCCAGGAGCGACACCCCTTATAACGCCTGGAAATAACCTGCAAATTGCCGTCAGCGTCTTCAACATGGGAACCGTCGGCGGAACAATAACCGTCACTATATCAAACGCTTCAACAAGCGCAGTTCTCAACAGCCAAGCCTTAGCCGTTACTCCCCAAGGAAATGTATCCACAAACTTTGTCACCCTAACAATGCCAGCAACAGCCTTTAGCATACTTGTATCTGCAACACCCTGAGCTTTCCTTAATGTGGAGGACTAAATATTCCGCTGCTGTACGAAGAAACAAGTTTCAAACATAGATTTGCCGACACACAAGATATAACTGTTAATCCCACAACACCTCTAAAGCCTTCTTTTCCCTGGCTAATCATCATAGGAGCATTAGGCGCCGGAACTGTAGTTTTAGGTATCATTGCCGCAGCAGGCGGCAGCAAAGAGGAGACTCAAAAGAAATGAGTTATCCTGTCCCTCTAAAGATAAGGTTGCCTAAAAGTTTTCAAGGTAGCAAAATAACAGCCATCCGAATTCAAGATTTAGCTCGTGGTATATGGTACAGTTGGGACAACGGTTTTTGGGATAATGCAGGAGGCACAGGCAACAACGCGCCAGTAGGACAAACTCCTCTGATAACCCCAGGATACAACTTGTATATTGCCTTCTACGCATTAAACCAATCTAGCCATGCTGTTAATATGTCTCTATACGTCTATGACGGCAGTTATAATGTACTTGCACACCAAAGCAACATTTATACTGCAGCAGGCGCAAGCGCAAGCATACAATACACAGGCGTAATGCCTACAGGGTCTTACACCATAATCCTACAGTCCAACCCTTAAACCTCCATTCATCAAATATCAAAGTAATCAAACAAAAGGAGAAAAAAAACATGTCACAAACTATGCCCACAGACCTATCAATGTGGGACATCAACCCTAAAACCGGAGCTACCCCCCTAACTATAACGTGGGTAGGCTACCTAAACATCTTAGGTTACACACCTATCTATCCCTTTCTGAACGGAGAATACCTTCAATTACAGGTCAGCATGGGAAACGGTAAATGGGTAGATTGGGTAGACATCCTCGGAGCTGCTACGCAAACAAGTCATAATAGCTCCAATGGATACGAAGGATACGTCACCGGTACATATACGATTCCTACTACTTGGCCTCCAGGCACATATCAATTCCGACTGCTCTATCTAGGAAGCACCACAAAAGGCTTAGCTACAAGCACCTCACCAACAATCGCCATAACAATCACAGGCGGTTCAGGCAGTAACAAAACAACTAAATACATTGTCGCTGCTGCTGTAGCAATAGGAGTAATCGCCCTGATAGGAGTGGCAGCGTCAAAATGAGCCAATATCAAGGTATTCCCGGTTGGGCCAAAGCCCTAATAGCAATAGCCGGCGTAGGAGCAGCCATATACATAGTTTACTATGCAGTCGTAAATGTTTTCGGCGCAGGCGTCACCGCCTACAAACAACTCTACCAACAACAGTATAATGCATTGCTGCAAAAAATGGCAGGCTACGTAAAAGATAACGCAGGTAGCAACGCAGGATTTACCGCTTCACAGCAACAAGCAATCGCCGTGGAAGAACGTGTTCTTGCTCAAACACAGCAGGGACTAGCGGCGGCAAGCAACGGTTTAACAAGCGCATTAATGTGGACTATAATCGGAAGCGTAACTGCAGTTGTTCTTGGAGCCGTCGGAGCTGCTGCACTTAAAAGTTTCCTGCAAAGTAAATACGGAAATAATGCAGCTTCAGCATACTCCTATACTTACTCAGTGGCAAGAGTTATTGCAGATGAACTTGTCCAAATGGGGTATCCAACTCAAGCCGCAAACATGGTAACTACATCTCAACAAATGTTCCAACAAGTAGACTTACCCGCCATGACAGAGCAGATCGCAAGCCTTTCAACAAGCCTGGCAACCCTAACAGGAGTAGAACTATTAGCAGCTCAACAAATGATAAACATGCTATCACTAGATATTCAAGCAATTCCATTAATCCTAGTAACTCCAATATTAATGTAGGAGCAAAATAATGCCATTACTGTATGAACCTATAGAGTTTCAAACAAATATGGCGCCACTTAATCCAATCGTTGAAGGTGCCTTAGTTGGTTTTTTTTCAGGTTTAGCAGTAGCAACAGGCGGCGCAATAAAAGACGCTCCGTATGAAGGATTCGACCTAATAAAATTCTTCCGCAGTCCTGTAGTAGCAACAGTAGAAGGCGCAATACAAAAAGGGTTATTTCCAACTTTGAATGATGGGATACTCTTCTTTTCAACAATAGGAACAGAACGCTTAACCATAGAATCATATAAAGTGCTACGCGCGCACATGCCGTCTAAATTTCAATTTGGCGAATGGGGTAACAAAAAAAATCTCCTACCAGGAGTAATTTTAAAGAGGGAATAGTATGGGTCCTGGCGCAAAAACAGCAATCGCATTGGGCGCAGTAGCTTTAATCGGAGGCGCAGCAGTCTACGCCTTATCTCAGACAAAAGGAGGAAAATTTCTTCTACAGACAACAGCAGGACCCGGAGGAACCATAAGCCCCTCTTCCGCTTCAGGTATATACAAGCAATCCGGAGAGGTAGTTACCATCGTAATCACGGCAGCCAGCGGCTACACAATCGGGCAAGTCCTACAAAACGGCAGCCCTATAAACAGTTCAACTACAGACACAGTAGAAACATACCAAATCACCATGAACATGAACCAAGAAATAGACGCAACATTTTACCTGGGAGGACAACCGCCAGTAGGCGCACCATATTCAATTCAAGCCCTTAATCAACAAGCTATAATCTGGGGATATTACGGATGCAAATTAACAGTCGGCAGCCTAAACACCTTAACACATGTAGGTGTAAATACCTGCGACCAAAACTTTACCTACGGAAACGTTCAACAAACCCAGATACAATTTAAAGTAATAGATTCGAATGGTAAAGGGATTCCAGGAATCAAAGTGCAAGTGTACCCAAGTCTTTTTCCCGATGCAAGCAAATATACCGGGTACCTAGCAGTAAACAGCCAAATGATAAGCCAAAGTAACCCTGCTATAATATATTCTGACTCCAACGGCATTGTCACAGTAAACCTAAGTTATTATTATGGGCTATCTGATAATTTAGCAGCTATATGCAAAGACGCGGGATTAACCTATACTGTGCTCTATGTACTTGTACCAATATCTTACTATCCTGCAGACGGATACGCAGGAGGCATAGGAATCCCTCTTGTTGCGAAAGGAGGACACGGCATAACAGGACAAACCCCTGCCATGGGCGGAATGCAGCCGAATACAGTTATAGCTCAAATAATAGGAACAAGCATTCAGCCAGCATCATGCTTATGTAGCTGCGGCTTCAACATAAAAATGTTATAAGCAACCTCCACTATTCTTTTTTTATGTCAAATAAACAGAAAAAATCATTCAGAACCTTCGACGGACCACTAACAAACCAGGCAGCCGAAGAACTACTCAAAAAGAAAAAGCAGTAGAGTTTACGTTACAAAAAAACTTTAAGCCAGAACTGACATACTTCTCTCAGTGATCGTTATGGTACTGCCAGAAATAAAAATTACGCCACCAGGCGTAGGAATCATTGTACCCGGTTGGAAAAATCAACCTCCACGGCGCAGTAATCAAACTCCCGAAGGACCAGGTAATCCGATGCCGCTTTTAGTATCACAATTCCGAGGATACCCGCAACACATTACAACCGCAACGCCGCATACCACACCAAACATAGACAACTACCAAGGAATACCGCAACACATGAAAAGACGGATTCCGACAAATCTGCCTCCTGGCGTCAATCCAGGGAGCTACATAGACGAATGGCCTAACCCACACGGAATAAAAACCGTAGGATACCAGGACATAACAGGGTCAACAGGCTACCCAAGACAAATAATAACAATGAGCATACCTGGACCGCAACCCATAAAACAAATAGGCTATGGAATAGAACAACCCTGGCAAGAAGGCATACGACAACACACTACAATACCTATAACTCAGATCGTTCCACCTGGAGTTTACCCAGACACCTACAGCAGAAAGAAGAAGATGAGCTACGACGGCGCCAGCACATTCTTAATCGGAGGCATCTTAGGCTTCACCTTGGGAGCAATCATATTTACAGCAACCGGTAGAAAAGTAGCAGGCGAAGTAACAACTGCAGCAAGCCGCAGAGTATCAAGTTACATACAGCCAAAAGGCTAGTGACTGAGATAGCAACTATTCTATGCATTGCTGCACCGGCAGACTCAGCAACAGCTCTTGGCGCCTACTGGATGGAAAAATACGCCAACTACGCACTCGGCAAGGGGCATCAAGTAATATACCAAAAAACCCCTACCCTCCCCGTTTTGTATGAGGCACTACTGAATTTTAACCCTCAACTCGTCGTCGCCAACGGTCACGGAGGCTACAAGTCGCTGCGCGTAGGCGAAAACATTCTCATAGGAACAAAAGGCTATGATACAGCTACTCACCGCAATATCAGAGCAGGAGACGAAGACTACTTCACCGGACGCATAACCCTACTACTCACCTGCAACGCCGGAACCGAACTTGTTAAAGCCTTATCTAAACACGGCGCAACCGCAGTCATGGGCTACCGCAAACCCTACGTTTTCCTAGTAGACGAAGATAAGCAACCACAAGACGACGACGTAAGTAAACCTTTTTTTGAAGCACTTTTCCAACCTGCCATTCAACTAGCGGATGGCGCCACTTTCCAACAAAGCATAGATGCCACACGAGCCAGCTTCAAATACTACATAAACCTAGTCCAAGATAAAGACACGAGAAAATTTTTAGACTTTAACCTGCAGAACCTAACCGCGATAGGAAACCCCGATGCGAAGCTGACTTAATAAGAAGTTTTTTAAGCAAAAATCAGCAATAGAAATATGGAGAAATTAAAATGGCAACTATCAACTGGAACAGCATAGGGAACTATGCTTTGGTTATTCTCGGTTTAACCGCAACATACCTGGCAAGCATCAACGAAACTAAGTACGCTGGATTCATAGCTTTCCTTGCATTAGTCGTAAAAGGCTTGCTCTCTGAAGCACAGAACCAATCCGACAACCCGACAACGACATCTGCGCCTCCCCCGGCAACAACCGCAGCCCCACAAACAAACGCTAAATACGCAAAAATAAGAGCGTACTTCACCCGGCACTTCTGGCTATACTAAAAACTTCCTCTCCTTTTTTTTAACGAAAAAGTTTTATAGAACACATATACTTAATATTCAAGGTTGTCTATCGCGGAACTTCGGTTCTGCGGTAGCAGCCTCTTGAACCATAACCCCAAAATTTGAACACCGTTGCTCGATGAAGACCACTGAGGGCTAAAATCCCGATAGCAAATTAGGGTGCTTCGACTGAAATGGCGTAAGGCTAAACTCCTGGACAATTTGTTCTGACGTCGGAGCAGAGCCGTAAAATCCTAATCGGTGTTCAGGGACGGGAGACCCCGGCGCGAACCGTGCCACAAGTAAGATACAGGTCAAGTCAGCGAACTTAAATCTCAAGGGCATAAACGGAATGGTATGCAACCAAAGTAAGTATGCGTAAAGGCAGTAACGAGGCACCCGCCATACATGGCATTACCGAAAATATTGGGATGACCCTTAATTCTTCCATGGAAGATAGAGGCGACCGCAAACTAACACAAAAATTCTTAATTAACCTTTTAAGGCAGAAAAGATATATTTGATTCAGTGACCTTAATGGCTAAAGATGCTTTATTGTTTGGTCCTCCGACAATGGATTCTCTACAATCGGCATACGCGGTTCAGGTAGAGCTTCAAACTAACCCGCTGCTGGCGGCAAAAATAAGCATAGATGGTAAACTCTACACGGCGCCAACAACAGTGACGCTTAGTTCAGGGCAGCATCAATTCAGCGCGATCAGCAGCATTCCAGACCCAAATTCGCCCGGTGTCGCATTTACTTTTAAATGCTGGCTTAAGGACGGAGTTTGCGTAAGCAACAATGCAACTGCACTCATCAACGTTTTAAACGGCGCCTGCGTAGTTACAGCTCAATACATGCTTGGAGAAAGCGGATGGGGAGCGCCTGCACAACCTAACAGCCTACCAAATCCAAACGGACCAACAACACCAAACTTAATTTTAGTAAATCCTGGACCCAAGGAAGTTTAATTTTTTGGCTGATAGGTACTTCATAGGCGGCGCCCCACAGCCTAACCAGAAACCGCGCTTAATGTGGATAGCTCCAAGCCCCCTGATGCAAGCAAGTTTCGGGCAAGTAAGCCATGAATTACTATCCAGGCTAGGCAACTACGAAACATTATATTTAGGACAGAACTATTACGGCAGCCCTAGGCGAATGGGAAACTACACCTTGGCATCTTACAGCAATGGCAATCAACTTTTGTACTGGCTAAACCTGTTTAAACCCAACATAACTGTTATGTATCAATCGCAACCGTACATTTCACTATTTAACTCCATGGCAAAAATAATAGCTGAAAAAACCAAGTTAGTTCTCTATATGCCTGTAGAATCTACCCCCTGCCAAGCTGACATAACACCCTTCCTCAAAGAAGCTAAACTGTTTATGGTTCCTTCATTTTGGAGCCAAACCTGCCTAAAAAAACAGTACAGTTTAGACAGCGAAGTTCTCTACCACGGCGTAGACATGGGCATATTTAAGCCAATGCCTAAACCGGATGTGTTCAGCATAGGTTCAATATCAAGCAATGTTTGGCGAAAACAGATAACGCGAATGATTGACGCTCACCGCATAGCTGAACAAAGAGGTTTTCAAATCCCCTGCTTACTCGTGTCAAGCAACTATGACGCTTCACCCTGGCTACCGGAATTAACAGCCTATATTCAACAAACAAAATCAACCGCAAAAATAAGCGACGCAGCCTACATGAACCTAGCATTAGGCCAACCTGACATAGCTGTTTTCTATAACTACATGCACATTCACATGCTGCCCTCAACAGAAGCCTTCGGACTGCCAAACGTAGAAGCTATGGCATCCGGAACCGTCCCGCTTGTAGTAGACCATGGCGCAAACGCCGAAGTAGTAGGAGACTGCGGCATATACGCAAAAATAGCCGGGTACTTAGACATAACAATCGGCAAAGTTGCACTCGTAGACGTTGAAGACTTAGCAGAAAAAATAGTCTGGGCAAAAACAAACCCTGAAAAACTCAAGCAACTAGCAGATAAGGGATTAGAAAGAGCTAAAACATTTAATTGGGAAGCCGCTGAACAAAAACTTGAGAAAATCTTAGCCAAGCTCTAGTCCACTTATCCTGCATCTCCGCGTAGTTTGTGGATCATTTTACTTTTTCTCCTGTGTGCTGCAGGACCCTTAGCGCAAACTAAAAATCCTTAAAGCGACATACTATCCTTTTGAACCAGGTGAAACATAAATTGGAGGTCTTCCCGACTCAATACCTTATGCCGCAGCAGCCACAAGTGATTAGCCTCATAGAAAGCAACTACGACCAAACTCCTTCTCCATCAACACCTATAGGTATGCCTCAACGAACAATGATGTATGTTCCGATAGTTCAACCTTCTCAGCCTTCGAACAACAATAACCTGATAATTTTCGGCACCGTCGCAATAGTTCTAGGGTTCTTCGGATTTCTCGCATTCGCACTTATGGTTAGGAGAGGCTAAAAATGGAGGTTTTCCCTTCCTCATATATGCGCCCACAGAACCCACAAGTAATAAGCCTCATAGAAGGCAGACCAGACGAAACCCCTGTTCAAGCGCGCGCGCTCCCTCAGCAACTACAAAATCAACAAACGCCAACTACATTACCTATATCCATAAACAGAGTTGACTACATACCTATAATTGCCATAGTCGGAATAATTGGCCTACTCAGCATAATTGCGCTACTAGCTTACCTGAAAAGATAGGAGATTCCAGATGCAAAAAAGCCTAATTTACAAAGAATTCACAATAACATTAGCGCCAGGCCAGACCTACCCCCTTGAATTCTTCCCTTTCAAAATGCAAGAAGTCGAAGTTTTCAACTTAGGAAATAACGACGCACAAGCAATGATTAACGACGCAAGTTTAACAAACGGAATAACAGTCGTTGCAAACGGAGACCGAACATTCCGCGCTAACGGACCATCTTTCAAAAGAGTTACATTTTATAGTGTTTATGGAACAACGCTTAGAGTGGTGACAGCAAGGTAATGGGTGAGCATTTCCGTACTAAAGGCTCCCTTCCACTTCAAGAAGTCTTACAAACTCAACCAGTCCAAGTCTACGGTAACGTCGGGGTAGCTCAACCTGTAAGCGTATACTTTCCTGCTCCGCAGCCTGTCACTATTCCCGAACCTGTCAGCGTCTACTTTGCTTCTCCACAACCTGTTACTATTCCTGAGCCGGTTAGTGTTTATGGGACCGTATCAACCACTATTCCTCAACCGCTTCAAGTGTATGGTAATGTTGGGGTTGCTCAGCCTGTCAGCGTCTACTTCAACGCGCCTCAAGCGGTTACTATTCCTGAGCCAGTCAGCGTATACTTTGTTACTCCGCAGCCTGTTACGGCATCGCTCAGTGTTCCTCAGCCTCTTAGCATTTATGCGCCTTCGCCTCTTCCTGTGGTCGCTGCTCAGCCAGGACTCCAGGTGTACGGTAATGTTGGCGTCTTCCAGCCGGTAAGCGTCTACTTCACTACTCCGCAGAAAGTTATTGAGGCTCAGCCTGCCCAGGTTTACGGTAATGTTGGCGTGTTTCAGCCCGTTAGTGTTTACTTTACTTCGCCTCAGCCGGTTACTATTCCTCAGCCTGTCAGCGTCTATGGAACGGTAGGAATTCC
>Ga0187889_10002225_pt1 | contig 19381 bp, 26 predicted proteins | sample June2016WEW_7_10_2_FD_132992 | JGI IMG/M metagenome (GOLD analysis project Ga0187889, IMG submission 132992) | Peatland microbial communities from SPRUCE experiment site at the Marcell Experimental Forest, Minnesota, USA - June2016WEW_7_100 | ecosystem: Environmental > Terrestrial > Soil >... | reverse complement strand
TCGTGGGAACATCCCCAGCGTCTCGTCGTACGCCGCCAGGGCTGCGTCGTACTCCCCCTGGGCCTTCAGGACCTCGGCGCGGCCGTTGCGGGCGGACGGGTTTCGTGGGAACATCCCCAGCGTCTCGTCGTACGCCGCCAGGGCTGCGTCGTACTCCCCCTGGGCCTTCAGGACCTCGGCGCGGCCGTTGCGGGCGGCGATGTCCTCAGGAAAATCAAGGAGAATTGCATCGTATACAGCCAGCGCAGCCTCGTACTTACCCTGCGTCTTCAGGACGCCTGCTTGTCCGTTCCGGGCATAGCCACTACTATCCGGGCACTTCTTCAGACTCTCGTCGTATATCTGGATGGCATCCTCATATCTGCCCTGCGCCTTGAAGGCCTCTGCAAGGGCGCTGTACGCCGCCGCCCCTCCCCCATGTTGAACCGACTTTCGCGCCGCCTCCAACGCCAGTCCACAGTCACCCATATGGGTGAGTACAACGGAAAACTGTTGCCAAGCCCACGAATCCGTAGAGTCGAATTCAACGGCCCAGTCCAAGACTTGGCGTGCAAAGATCGGCTCCCGACCATCAAACGCGATTTTTGCGACATTGCACAACGACTTCACGAGATACTCTGTGCCGCCCCGAGAGCGTTGGTATTCGACCAACTCTACCAAGAATCGCGATGCATGATGAAGGTCGCCCCTCATGATGGCACTGGATATCACCTCGATTTGAGAGTCCACTGCCTGTTTGATCTTCACCCTATCCAGGGGGACGTATTTCCTCCTTACAGGGTCTCGCGACTCCCGCCCAACTTCCTCGTGAACGAATGACTTGATGCGAGCTATCACTTCGCCATGCGCATCGGTTTCGTGTTCGATTCGCGCCTTCACGCTCAGAGCTATGGTGTTTAGTAAGTGGGGCAGACGCGAGATGAGGCTCAGCCTAGGATCCGATGCGTACCTGACTACCCACTCACCTACTCCTGCCGGGGTCTTACTGGAAACCTGCTGAACGAGGGCCGTGAGAGCGCCACTGGAGGTGAGCAACCGCTTGGCCTCTTCAGCCTCGTGATACTCAGTAAAATGTACCGCCACGGCTTCCTCCCAGGCCCGATGCACAGCTATAACCGAAGATTGGGCATCCAAGATCACGGAGAGGTAGGATTCAACTCGATTTAGGCCTGCGGTCCGGCACAATCGAAGGGCTCCATCAAGATCAGCAATCTCGGGTAAGGGTATTGCGAGCAAGATAGAATCTAGAAAGCGAGAAAGCTCCTCGCGAGCGAACTGCGTGTTAAGTGAAGCAACTGCTGCTAGACGGGTTTCATCGCTGAGGCTCCCGTCGAGAGCGATGAGCGCAAATAGCAGTGTACGCAACTTCTCCGGTCGATCACGAAACTGCTTGAAGACGTCACCTGGCTTGATCTGCTCTGCAGAATAATGCTCCGCATCAGGGTAGGTCATGACGAGGTGCCTGACGGCAGCGTGGCCATCCGCCTGCCTCGTCGCACCATCACTAAGCTCGACCACAGTACAGGTGTTGGGATCGTCAACAATCGCGACCCCGGCCATGCCGGATACCCAGATTGCACTCACTGCCTAGAGTTCCTCCCAGATCACTCCCTTGGCACTGGCAAGTTCCTTTGCTGCACCCAAGAGCGCTCTGTCTTGTGGACGCCTCCCAAATTTCGGTACCAGGACTCGTTCAACGGCCCTGAAATTGAAAGGGCCACAAATGTGCACTTCTACGTAGCAATCGTCCCGACGATTGCTCGTGGAGGTAAGCAACAAGGCCGGGAAGGCGTCCACGGTTGTATGAGCGTCCAGCCGCGGCTCGACCTTCACAGATGCTAGGATGTCCCGCCGGTCCCAAGTTGTAATATAGCCGGTCGGTGGAGGCTTTCCAGGAACCAGCCCATGACGTGCGATGAAGGCGTACGAGTTCTCTTCCAGAAGGGTTGCTCGGGAGGCGATAGCAACATCCTTCAGCTGAATGGAGATCGGGCCGTATGATGTCAAGCCTTTCCCATCAAGCGATAACGCCGCAAAATTGACCTCGCGCGCATAGGTGCCGAAAAGAATCGCGTCCACCGCGGCGCGATGCCGATCGTATTCTATCTTCGCTGGCTGCCTGGCACCACCGATGAGTTGCTCGTAATACGAGGCATGAAGAACGTCCTCATTCGAGAAGAACCACACGGCAAATTCTACTGAGCAATTCAGAACTGCCTTCGAAAGCTTCGCCTCGGCCTGGAAGTCTTGGAATAGCCCAGTCACACTACGGGTGGCGGCGTTTAATGCAGATTGTCGGTAGCGCTCATCAAGCGCGGCTAGCTCATCGGGGCGGGAAGCCAGTATCACGTTAGGGTAACCCCGCCAATTGTTACATGTGCGACACGATGGCTCAATGCCAGCGTAGGATTCATTACAAATTGGACAGTTTCCGAACAAATTGGAGTTCATTTACTATGGACCGAAGCTCACGTTAAGACGAGATTCCATCATGTCACAGGCAGGACGGAGGGTGTGAACCCCATGGGCTATTGACGCCATTTCCCTCCGACTGGGGGGAGTTCAGACGAAAGCCTGACATTGTGCCCCCACCCGGACTCCCAACAATATATTGGCACGAGCAAGGTCTGGGTGTCAATCTACAAGACGCGATCGCGCTGCCTCGAGCGCCATCCTCACGGCCCCCTTCGGGTCGGCCGCGCGCAGGATGGAGTCATCGCCGATCCCCTCGCGCCGCAGCTCCCAGGTCTGCAGGCCGATGACGGCGGTCCCTTCGATTTTCGCGAAGGCGATCTCGGACAGCGTGCCGTACTTCCCACCGATCGCAATCACCGCCTGCGCGCAGCGAACAACCAGGATGTTCCGCGCATAGCCCAGTCCGGTGGGGATCGGGTACGTCACGTAGGGGTTCGCATCGCCCGGCCGCGTGCCCGGCAGGATGCCGATAGTGACCCCGCCCTTCCTGTGAGCGCCACGGCAGACCGCCTCCATCACGCCTCCCAGGCCGCCGCAGACCAGGACCGCGCCGGCCGAGGCGATCTCCGCTCCGACCGCCTCAGCCAGAGCGGCGATCTCGGGGGTGGGATCATTCTCACCGATGACGGCGATAACCAGGCGACGAGTCATGAAACGCTCCTCAATGGAAAACCGACAACGGACAACCGAAACCGAACGACGTCCGGAACAAGGCGGGGGTTCCCCGACGTCCTTCCGGGGCCGTTGTCGGTTTTCCATTGTCGGTTTGAAAATTGGCAATGCCGCCAGGGTGGCGCTTACTCTTGCCGAACCTCCACCGGTGTAGGTCCCTTGGTCTTGGCCATGAAGCCGACGGCGTAGGGGCAGAGCAGGGGAACCCGAACGATGGCCTCCCCCTCCTTGTGATAGGCGACCATGCGGATGGCGTAGCCGTTGATGCTCCCGGAGATCAGCCCGCCCTTCACGTACCCCCAGCGCTGCTGCCGGTGCCCGTCGTTGATCGCCACGACGATGGACGTCCCCTCGTCGTGGAAATCCTTGATGTCCACGCCCGAGAGCTTGGTGGTGGCCTTCTTGTCACCGTACATCGGATGGGAATGGTAGTCCCCCACCAGCTCCCAGCGGGAGGTCACTCGCACCGCCTCCTCCACCCGCTGGCCCCGGTGCCAGTCCATGTGCACTTCCTGGAACTTTCGCCGGGCCGTTTGGTACGGGACCACGAATTCCACCATGATGCGCTCCGGCTCGCGATGACCAAGGAGGATGCCGAAACACTCCCGCCGGTACACCTCGACGGTGGAGACGAGAAGGCCGATGAAGGCATTTTCATTCAGATAGATTTCCATGAAAACCCACTCCAGCCAGATCGTCCTTGCGGTTCCGGGGCCTCCCCGCGAACCGCTCTCTTCCAACCCCCCGGGTGAGTAGCGCTCATCCGCTCATGCGCCCGGGCGCTGGGACAATAGGCGCGACGCTTGCTCCCGCACCTCGGCCCGGGAAGATCCCGCGGCCACCGCCCGCAGATCCTGGCGCAGCAGGTACGGAAGCAACCCCAGGACCACGCGCAGCGGGGTGGTCGGGTTGTTCGCCAGCGCCACCTTCACCGGGTATCGCGCAATCCAGCGGTCGTCCTGCGCGATGACCTCCAACACCTCCGGCGCGGCCCGGCGGGAAGCCGCCAGCTTCACGACTTCCGCCTCGGTGAGGCGGGGATTCCCCAGGATCGTTCGCACCACCCGTGCGTCAGGATCGAAGAGCAGCCGATCCAGCACCCTGGCAACCGGCTGACGAGCCAGCGAGATGCGGAACCCCACAGGCTCTTTGGGCCGGGGAACCGTCTCGTCGTCCTGGGGGTCCCGGCGAGGTTTCGCCTGGGAGAAGAGTCCCGCGCTGACGTGCCCGTTCGCCTCCAGGACTGCTTGCGCCCCCTTCAGATGATCGGCCCCCAGGACCCGCGCCAGGCGCCTCGCGTCAAGCAGCCCAAGGCAGATCGTCTGGGCCACGCGTTCCCCGGCGGCCACCCGATCCCACAACTCTGCAATGGTCCAGGCCGCCTCCTCCGCTGTCCGCGCTTTCAGGTGTTCTCCGAAGCGATGCAGGCGCAACTCCGGGTCAGTGATTCCACCCAGGAGCACCAGCAGCCGATCTGTTACGTGCCATGCCCGGCGACACCGGACCGCCTGAAGGAAAGCTTGCAGGAGCTGCAAGAAGCGGAGCCGGGCGGCACCGTCCATAGGGTGATAAAATGAAGGTCCGCGGGACCGGAGACCTGCGAGACGTGCGGCTGGTCGACGATCCGGGAGGATCGCACCAGCGACCAGGGGATCGAGGCTACGAGCTTTCGAAGTTACTCGGCCGGGGGGATGCGCACACCTTGGTGGAGGGTAAGGGATTCGAACCCTCGACCTCCGCGTTGCGAACGCGGCGCTCTCCCAACTGAGCTAACCCCCCCTGCCTGGGCTTCACGCCCGGGCTGCGACCAACCGCTCGTTCGACAGGCTTCTGTCAGCCCCGTGCGCCCGAAGGCGTCCTGGAGACTCCCACTGCGTGATCTCGCTGCCGTCACGACGAGCCCGTCAAGGATTGCCGTGCCGCCCTCGGGTTAACACTTTGTGGATTACGGGGCCGCCAACCTGTGGGAGGTGACCACTATATCCAATGCAGGATGGGCTGTCCAGGCATTTCTGATTGGTCTGGCTGCTGAGTTTATAGGCAAGTCTGACAACAACTTGCGGATTTTAGCACAGAGGACTCACCGGATAAATCCTTGAAACTATAGACAGTAACTTACTGATTCTGAACGATTAGTACCCCTGTTCTTCCGACTCCTCCTCCGGCCCGCCGCCGAAGTCCGAGTTGATCGGCATGCCCTTCTTGCACATCGGGCACTCCGCTGGAGCGTAGGTCGGAAAGTCCCGCGTCACAACGGTGAAAAGAGGGTACTTGAACTTCATTCGGGTGCTTCGACGCCAGATGGCGCCGACGCCGACGACCTGTCCCCCCATGCCCTCCACCAGCCTGATCAGTCGCTTGACCGTCTCTCCCGTCGTTAGGATATCCTCGACAATCAGGACTCGCCCCCCTTCGGCAAAGAACGCCCGGTACTCGGGCTGGACGACGACCCCGGTCCGCCGATCAGCCGTCTTCACCTTCGTGGCGAAGATGAAACGGGGGCGCGATGGATGGGCGCGGGCCACGCAGTGCCCCAGGAGACCGGCCCCGTATCCCGTCGTCAGCACCAAGTCCACCGGGAATCGGCCGAAGTGCTCGGCGATGATGTCCCCCAGGCCCTCGGTGAAGGTGGGTTCGGTGGTGACCAGCGCCTTGGCCACGTACTCGGAGGTATGGCGACCCGACCGCAGCACAATGTGGTCATCGGTCCGGTAGGCGCCCGTTCGTTGGAGAATCCCCCGGTTCAAACGCTCCAGGATCTCTTGATCGGGGTGGACAGGCTTCTCGCGCGTCGCCATAGGCCTCCCTGTTTCTCCCCCTCATCCACGATCAAGGGAACCACCTGGTTCCGCCGAACATCCCACAGTTCTCGCTCCCGGATATCCCGGGTCGCGATCGGCTCATGGCAGGAAGAGATGCCCGCCGCCACGCAGGCGGTGAGCCTGCGTTCCCGGGCGACGGTTGGAAAGTTCCCAGGCACGTCCAACGAATCGCTCTCCCCCATCGGGTCATGCGCTGCGCTGGGGCCGGCGCTTGTACTCCTCAATCAAGCCGTGGTCGGCGAAGCTGTAATGATCCTGCCGCCCGACGATCACGTGATCCACGAGTGGAACGCGGAGCAGGTCGCCGGCCAGAACCAACTCCTGGGTGAGCGCCCGGTCGCCTGCGCTGGGCTGCGGGTGGCCCGAGGGGTGGTTGTGCACCAGGATGGCGGCGGCCGCGTGGTGCCGGTTGGCCCGCTGCAGGATCTCCCGGGGATAGACGGGACTCTCCGTGAGGGAACCCTCACTCAGCGTCTCCAGCGCCATGACCTCGTTCCCCCCGTTCAGCAGGATGACCTCACAGCGCTCGACCTGCAGCCCGCGCAGGCGCGGGGCCATCAGCTCCACCACGTCCTTGGAGCTGGTAATCCGCGGGCGGGCCGCCCGTTCCACCTCGGCCAGCAGCCGGCGGCCCAGCTCCAACGCGGCCTTGACCTGGGCGATTTTGGCCGGACCCAGCCCCTTCGCCTCTGCCAGCGCGTGCGGGTCGGCGGCGTCCAGGCCAGCCAGGCCGTCCCAATCCTGCAGCAGGATCCGCGCCAGGTCTACGGCGCTTTGCCCGCGCGCCCCGGTCCGGAGGACGATCGCCAGAAGCTCGGCGGTCGTCAGCCGGCGGGGCCCCTCGGCCAGGAGCCGCTCGCGAGGGCGCTCACCCTCAGGCCAATCCCGGATCGCGTAGCGCTTCGGGCTCATCCAGGCAACCGGGCGACCCCGCAATAGGACAATCGGGCAACTGGGCAACGCGGCAACCCCGGAACCCCCGATGGCCAGATTGCCTGAGTCCCAGGTCGCCCCTAATCGAGGGCAGAGGATATCAGGATTCCGCCGGGGCTCCAACGCAATTTTGGTCGGCGCGAGGGCCCGGCCCTGGCCCCATCTCAGGCAACGCTGGCAAGCAGGAGCAGCAGGGTCAGGGCGATCCTCGCCGCCGCCGTGCCCCAGGCGACCAGGTTGAACGGGATGGAGTTCACATGGCGACCCATGATCTCCGGATCGTTGATGAGCATGAGCATGACCACGAGGACCAGGGGGAGCAGGAGTCCATTCAGCGTCTGCGACCAGAACATGATCCTCAAAAATGCGTGAAGCTGACCATCTCAGCCTTGCGGGTTGGCAAATTACAGACACAAAAAGCTATACTGAGCCTCGATCGATGCGCATGACAGAAATGCCCCCACAGGGGAAGTTTGTGTCACGGGCCCAGTAGTAGTCGGAAAGTCCGTTTTTCCATCGAGGGAGACCCACTCGACCTATATCGGAGCCATGTGGCTGATCCAGCGTTTTTGTAGCAAGCTCAAGCTGCGCTGGTTGATCCCGAAATATTTGCAGGTACGCCTCCTGAGCGGGGGGACGAGTTCCTTCCGAAAATGCACGCCAGCGAACGGCGGAGGCTCCCCCAAGACTTTCGTTTTTGCAAGTTTGCCAATCGCTTGCCACGTCTAGAGCCCTACGAAAAATAGTCAGCTTCGCGCTTTTTTGAGGATGATGGCCACGAGCGGCGCCCGGGGGAGGAGGATCGGCGCCGCCCTTTTTCCTTCTCCGGCCTCGCGCGCCACTCCCCAACCGGGGCCGGGACGCCCGCAGCAGGCTTGTGCCGGGTTGGCAAGACTGTTATCCTCCCGACGAGGAGACCCGCGCCGGCTAGGTGCGCATCATCTTGCCGGGCGGCGGGGATACCGAGTTCGGTGGCCGGAGCCCGGGACACGAGTCGTGGCGGCTGGCTCCCTCGGACAGCGTCGAGGTCGTGCCGCACCTTTTGGCCCACGACCCCCGATCGCTGTCCAGCCGCCTAACGATCCGTCCCGCCCACCGAAGCAGGGGTGAGCGCCTGTGGAAATCATCAACCGGGATCGGAGCGCCCCGTTCACCACCAAGGATGGCTCCGAGATTCGCTCGATCCTGGATCGGACGAACTCGGCTGCGACGAACCAGAGCCTGGCCGAGGCCACGCTCCTGCCGGGCGCGGAGACCGAGGAGCACTATCATCCCCAAACCGAGGAGTTTTACTACGTCCTCCGCGGCCGGGGTCTGATGTCCGTGGAAGGGGAAAGGCGGGAGGTCGGGCCGGGCGACGCCATCCTGATCCCGCCCGGGACCCGGCACACGATCCGGAACATCGGGCGGGAATCCCTGGTGTTCCTGTGCTGCTGCGCCCCGCCCTATTCGGACGAGGACACCGTCCTGGTGGACTGAAAGCGTTCGGACGTTCGAGTGTTCGGCGGTTCGGCTGTTCCTGATCCGAGGGAACCATCGAACCACCCAACTGTCGAACGCGTTTGGAGGTGATAACTTTACGTCAGATGAAAGAGCGTGACTTCCGGCAGGGCGTTCAGGCGGACGGGGGTGAACGTGGTGCCGCTCCCGCAGCTCACGTACAGATGGGACGTGTTGATCCGGTATGGGCCCACGGGGTAGGGGGAGCGTCGGGATGGCCGGGTCGAGCCCCCGCGGGCCGCGCGCGACTGGAACGCATACAAAGCCCATGAGGAATCCGCGATGAGACCAGAGACGGATGCGACCAAAGCCAAGCAGATCCGGCCGGGCGTGGCCGCCATCATCCGGAACGCGGAGGGGCAGATCCTCCTGCAACGGCGGTCCGATAACGGCCTGTGGGGACTCCCGGGGGGATCGGTGGAGATCGGGGAGTCGGTTCGTGACGCGATCATCCGGGAGGTCCGGGAGGAAACCGGACTCGCGGTGGAGGTCCTTCGCCTGATCGGCGTCTACTCGGATCCGGCCTTCCAGATCGTCCGGTACCCGGACGGCAACGTCGTGCACTACATCAGCACCCTCTTCGCGTGCCGGATCTTGTCCGGGAAGCTCCAGACCTGCGACGAGACGCTGGATCTCCACTTCTTCGACCCGGCCAATCCCCCCGCGGATCTGCTGCCGATGCACCGCCTCCGGATTCAGGATGCCATGGCTGGCAATCCTGCCGCCTTCATCCGCTAGGCCGCCGCCTCGATCCGTCTGGCCAGGTCAAAATCCTTCCCGGTGAGCCCGCCGGCGTCGTGGGTGGACAATGTGAGCGTCACCCGGTTGTAGGCAACGCTGATGTCCGGATGGTGCCCCGCCTTCTCCGCCAGACCGGCCACCGTGTTCACGAAGAACACGGCCTCTTTGAAATTCGCGAAGGCGTACTGCTTCTGGATCGCGTTCCCGGCCTGCCTCCACCCCTTGAGGCGGGCCAGGCGTCGCTTGACTCCCGCGGCACCCAGCCTTGCCATGTCCCCTCTCCCGTTCGAATCCAAGACGCCTGACGCCCGCGGCGACGCACGCATCGCGCGGAACCCGGGCGTCTCCAGGGCACATTGTACCCTACGGAGGGCCGCCTCGGAAGGCCGGACCTCGTCGGACCCGAGCTTCCCTCTGGCAAGGCAGACCCACCGTCAATAGGCAGGTCGGGACGCCGGGCTTTTGGTTTGACAGCCCAATGGTCCGTTGCTCATCTAGAGCCATTTCGTCAAAGAAAAACAATTATTTATATAAACAGCGGCTTCAGACCATCGTTTTTGCTTCTTACAGCTATTTTGATTAATGTTGTCAGGCACTTATGTCACATTCGAATTGAAACCACTGTCCGCTTTCTGTCCGTGTTCTTAGCGGCTCACGCCTCTGGACGATTGAGGGATGGCCACGGGTAGAATGACCACGTTGGGCTGTCCGCCGCTCAGATGCTCCTGGGTCCTCCGAATCGCCACGCGCAGGTCGTCTCCGCTGACGATGTTGTACCGGTCGAAGATGCTCCGGGTCCTATGGCCGCTGATCTCCATGGCCACCCGCTCAGGCACGCCCGCCCGCACCATGTTCCGCACGGCGGTTCGTCGTGCGTCATGGAAGAGCTTCCCCGGCACCCCAGCCGCCTTGCATGCCTTCTTCCAGGACTTCTTAAAGTCCCCTATGGGCTCGCCCCTTCGATGAAAGACGTAGGCTGAGAGGCTGGCTGTCCCGTTAGAGCTGGTGTACTGACGGGCAGCCCATCGCCGTTCAAGGATTGCCCGTAGCTCACCCTCCAGGGGCACTTGGCGCCCGTGCTTGTTCTTGGCCTCCTCTGGTCGAAGCCGGATTACCTGCCCGTCCACGTCCGACCAGCGTAAACTGATGATCTCGCCTTTCCGCCAGCCGGTGAAGAACGCGAAGCGGGTGAAGTCTTGGAGGTGCTCTGGGAGGTTGTGGATCACCGCCTGAAGTTCGGCCATCTCGAAGAAGCCCTTCCGCTCCCGGCCTGTCTCACTCAGGCGCCGGATTGCGGGCATAGTGCTCAGGTGGTTCCGCTGAATGGCGAGCCGGTAGCTCTGGGCCAATAGCTGTAACTCCCTATTGATCGTAGACGGTGCGACCTTCTCTGCAAGACGACTCTCGATGTAGGAATCCACCGCCTCCGAGGTCACGTTCACTGCCCGCCGATCCCCGAAGGTTGCCTTGACGGGTTTCAGGTGGGACGTGACTGGCTGGGACAACGTGCCCTGAAGCCGGTAGTGGGCTTCGAGGGCGCCCAGCAGTTCGCCCACGGTTACCCGTTGCTGGGTGGGACCAATAAAGGGCTTGGCTCCCAGTTGGTCCGCCGCGATTTCCTTCAGGCGAGCCTTCAGGAGTTTCTCCGCCTGCTTCCGGTCTGGTGACTCAGCACTCTCCCGGATCTCTTTCCCGCGATGGTAGTAGCTAATCCACAGGTGAGCGCTCCCCTTCCGCTCGAAGATTCGCCCCATCCCGCGCATCCGCCGCCGTGTGGTGTTTTCCGCCTGTTCCATCGCTATCTCCTTAGCGACTACTTCGCCTTGGTCCGGAGGAGCGACTCCAGGGCTTCGATGATCACGGCACGGAGGTCGCTGTGTTGCTCCACTGCCCGGATCTTCGCTGCCCGCCAGACCGCTTCCGGCAATTCCACTGTCGTTTTCACCTTGGCCTCCCCTGTTTGCTTCCTTTGTGGTTTCACATAATAGAATATATACGGCATTACGGGAGGTGTCAAGGAAAGTCTTCAGCGTCGCTGCTGTTGGCGAATGTACCGGTCAATGCCATGGCTGCTGAAGCGCAGAGCGGTCCCCAGGCGAACCGTAAACGGGAGCTTGTCGGCCCGGCGGTAAAGCCAGTCCTCGGAGACGCCCAACCTGGCCGCTCCATCCGACACCGTGAGCAATCGGTCTTCCCCTTGCGACTCCGAACGGGTGCTGGTCCCGTTTCCAGTCAGAAGACGCGAGAGCAGGAGAGCCTGAACGCCGGCCAGGCGTGCCAGAAGATCCGCTGCCACAGGGGGCGACAGGTCCTTGGCCAGCTCGGGATTCGCAGCGATTTCATCCAGCGTGGGGACAGGGGCCATTACGAAGCCTCACTTACCATCAGTGGATCTATTTCTCAGGTCCTTTGCCGATCATTCAAAGAGGGCATGCAACCAATTCCATCTGAGTCCTTGCCGCCTCGATGATCCGCACGTCTTGCCGCCTACGTTGCCCCAGGATTGACGATCTATCGTCGGCCCATATCCTCGGTGCTCTCTGGGTTGAATCGCAGCCGGGGCCGGTCGAACACACCCTGTATCTCACCCGTGGCCCCGTCTCGCTGCTTCGCCAGCGTCAGGACCACAGGCAGCTCGGCCTTGCGGAGGTTCTCCTCGGGGGTCCACAGGAAGAGCACCGCATCAGCCTCCTGCTCGATCTCCCCCGATTCTCGGAGGTCGGAGAGCTGGGGCCGCTTCACGTTCCGGGATTCCACCAGCCGGTTGAGTTGACACACGGCCAGGACAGGAATACGGAGGTCTTTGCCAATCGCCTTGAGCCCCCGGGCCACGTCGCCCACCTCGAGGGTGCGGGTTTCCTTTCGGCCGCCCGTCACCTTGCCGATATGGTCTACCACCACCAGCCGAATGCCGTAGGTAGCCCGGGCCGCTCGGATCTGCCCCAGAACGGTGCCGAGGCTCGGGGCGCCGGCCTGGGAGAGGTAAAGCCGGGAGGTCGCCAGCCGTTCCACCTCGGGGAGGGGAAGCCTTTCAGTCTGGGTCTGGTAGAGGCTGCGCCCTGTGTGCAGGGCCAGGATGCGCAGGGCGATTTCTCGCCCCGTCTGCTCGCACGAGAAGAAGAGACAAGGCAACGGGGGGCTGGCCAGGGCGTGCCGGGCGAGGATCGCACAGGCCAGGGCCGTCTTGCCGATCCCCGGTCGCCCCGCGAGTACCACAAGCCGGCCCTCGGCAAGGATGGGAAAAGGGGAATCGAGCAAGGATAGGCCGGTCGTCAGGCCAAGGGGGGCCGTGTCCTCGTCCAGGGTCGCCGCGAGCTGTGCCGGCGTGAGGATGTCCCCTCCCTGCTCGGTCTGCATCCCTCCGAACAAGACCGCTTCTGCCTTTGCGCGGTATTCGTCCAGGGTCTCCTGGTCACGGTAGCCTGCTTCCGTGATGTCCGTTGCGGCCCGGATGATCCTCCGCTTCCCCGCCTTCTCCTGCACAAGCCGGATGTGGCAGGCGACGTTGGCCGCCGTGGGGATGGAGTCAACAATCTGCGCCAGGGTCGCGCTGCCTACGTCAAACAGCTTCCCCTGCCGGTTCAACTCTTCGCCCACGGTCTGCACATCGGGCCGGATGCCGCGATTGAGACACCGGACGGCTGCCCGGAAAACGAGCTGGTACCGATCCTGGTAGAAATCTTCCGGCGTGAGGTTGGCCGCCGCTGTCGCCGCGGCACCGTCGTCTTGGAGCATGGCACCCAGGACCGCCATTTCGAGGGCGGTATCGTTCGGAGGGATTCGGTCGCTCATAGGTCGCCCCGTGCTTTCAAGACTCCAATTTCATTCCACGCCGACCGGAAGGCCGGGACGTCGTACTTGCCGGTGTCCCGCGTCCACTTGGTCCCGTAGATCAGAAAGGCGATCATCCTGGCCCGCACCTCTTCTACGCTGGACACCGCGAGCATGTCGTGCAGGAGCTTCTTGTCTCTGGCGAAGGTCGGCAGGTAGGGTTTGCCCCACTTCTTCTCGTAGAGGGTTCCGAATTCGGCCAGGAGAGTGTCGGTCTCGGGATGAGTCTTCCGGGGTTTCCTCCCTGGCCCGTTCCCATTCCCAGACCCTCCAGCCGGTGCCGGGAGTGCACCGGCAATGCCCTTCTTTACTTCTTTCCCTTCTTCTGTACTTATGATGGACTCGCGCGTGGCCTCAGCGTGGTCTACTGCGTGGTCGAGTTCGCGGTCTACCTGGTCGCCGGTTCTGTCCAATCCGTCCCCTTGGAATCGCTCGTAATTCAGAATGGTTAGCAGGGTATATCCACCATCAGGACCGTGGACTACTTCACGGCTCACCATTTGCTCGGCTTCGAGATACTCTAGAAAACGCTTGAAGCTCATGCGTGCCCAGCCCCAATTCTTGGCCTTTTCCCGTCCCGAGAAGAGGCACTGCCCGCGCTTGACATGCACTTTTCGCCCGCCCCATATCTCGATGTGATCCCGGAAGGCGGCGTTGAGCACGAGGTGCTCCCACGCCTCGTACCGCGAGAACCGCCGACGCTCCCGGTACAGCGGATGCTCGGTCACGCAACGCCACCAGTGGATGTAGCCGCCGGGCGCCATCAGCGCACCCCCTGGGCCAAGAGGCCCTTCAAGTCGCGGAGGGCGCCAAGAAGCTGACGTGCATCCACCTGGGCGCCGGAATAGAACGCAGTCACGTCTTCTGGGCTCACATCGCCGAAGACGAACGCACTTTTCCCGGGTGGACCCTCGAGCCGGTGCAGGCGGTGATTCGTGGCCAGAAGATACGAGGCGAGGTTGAGATCGTGAGTACTAAACGACGTGTTCATTTCCATCTCCTACATCTCAAGCTTAGGGGCGCCCCGCTCAAGTTGATGATCCGCCCGGGGCGAGGGCGTGGCTATCAATACGACCGACACGCTGCCCTAAGCTAAAGATAGCAGATCGGGCACAGGTGAGAACGGGGGCTATTTTCTTTTTTTTGAAAAATAGGTGGGCGGCGGAGAGGGGCTATTTTCTTTTTTGAAAAATAGGTGGGCGGCGGAGAGGGCTTACACCTCCTGCCAGGGCAGCAATCCAATTGCCCGGAGCAGCTCCTTTTGATGGTCCTTGGGGACGCCGACTCGTGTCATGCCCTCGTATGCCGTGCGAAGGAATGGCTGGTCAGGAGGCCCGGACCGCTTGCGACGGAGGGCAAAAAGACGGGGCTGTTCGAGAATCTGGCAGATAGTGAGGTCGCGCAACGCCACGTCCCGCAACTTGCAACAATAGCGATTCCGTCGTGCCAACTGCTCCACCCGTTTCCACAGGGCGGCGAACTCTCGCATCTCCTCCCGATACCGTTGCTCGGCGCGGTGGGACAATGCCTCCCGTCTGGCGTCGCGCTTCACTTGTCTTAGCAGCACGAACAAGGACCTCAAATCAACGCACTTCGCGTCGAGGCTGCCGAGCAAGGTGTCTAGGAGCTCCTGTCGCTCTTCATAATTGGTGCCCTCTTCGAGGGCCGCAAGGCGTGCACGCGTCAGGCCCTTTCCGATCAGCCCCACGAAGTCCAACGGCGTGGAGAGGTCCGCGTTTCTTAACACGGATACTTCCTGAATCAGTCTCCGGAGGTGGACCTGCTCCTTCGGGTCCCCTTTCCTGAGCAAGCCCAATTTCCAAAATAGTGCCCGCAGGCGAGCCCACTCTTTTGAACCCTCTACGACCCTGTCGCGGTCCTCCATCTTCTCCGGAGTCGATGGCTGCCTGCTTTCCTGCGGGACAACGAGCTTTCCCTTGGCTGCACGGAGAGGTGAGGTCAGTAGGAGAGTGTCGAACTTCTTGCGAAGGTCAGTATCCGACATTCCTCTCGACTCCGGCCGGAAGACGTGGGCGTGCTCGACCTCTCCGCTCCGCCGCCGCTTTCCGGCCGGGTGGACGTTGCGCAGGGCTGCCGCCAGATCGAAGTCGTCCTGAGCCATGATCACCTCACGTCGCAACCCAACCTACTCTGCGAGTCGTAGACTAGGATTCGTTTTTCGGATTTGTCAAGACCGGAGTGCAAATTCCATCAGCGTGCTACCGTCACCTCCTATGAAGGGCTCTCAGCCAGGAGGGGACCAGTCGTCCAATGGGGAGCCCGGCCTCGTGCGCACGCGCAGAATGCGAGCAGAACCCGCCGGACCACGGGCCGGCGTTTCGGAGCCATCGGTTCATCAGGACGTGGCAGACAGCTAACGCCGCGGAAGTAGGAGTGTCAGTATGATATATGACTTAGTAGGCCGATTTAGTGCAGACAGTCTGCACGCCCTGACCTTGTCTTGCGTCCAGACGGGGATCTGGGTTGCCAAGACGCTGAAATCCTCCCCGATGACGGATTGAACTCCTTCCAGCAGCCGCTTATGCCCAATCCGTACCGTTCGCTTCTACTCGAAGAGGGCTCCGAATTCGGCATGGGCGCAACGCCTCCGACGTAGCCACATTTCACCAGTCCGGCAGTCGCCATCGCCAGTGAGAGCCGGTCTGGGGCTCCCCCTCGGAGAGAGGCAGCGAGACGAGCCCCCGACCGTCCGCTTCGGATCCAGTCCTGAGGATGGCTTACCGGCATTAGCGACCAACCTCGGGGGCCTTCCGGCGGGGCCTCCCACAGGTGCCCGGCTGGACGTGGCTCACGCGGTCCCGGTCAGGAGGGTGCCCGTCTCGGGTGGTGGGTCTTCCGGGGTTTCTTCCCTGGCTCGGGCCCCTTTCCATCCTTGCCAGCCGGCATGCTTCCCGTGCCGGCAATATCCTTCTTTCCTTCTTATATTATGGTTGCCCCTTGGTTGGTCGCTGGGTTCCCTATGTCGTCGTCCCCCTGGTAAGTAGGCCAGTTACTAATGGGAGCGCTTTATAGATGACATTATCTGCGGCGCGACCGTACGTTCCAACGAGCCAAGTCGTAGGCGTCCAGTGTCATCTATTATCCGCTCCCAGTAGTAACTATCTCAATCAGCGTCCATTCCTTGGTTTTCACCTTGGTTCGAATTGAGCCGATGCGCTCAAGGTTCCTTAAAGCGCCTCGGACGACCTGGCGCCCAACCTTGGCCTCTTTGGCGAGGTTCGGCTACGACCTGATGAAGCTTCCCACGGGGATCTCGATACGCTCCTTGCCGTCCCACCACTCACCCGGCTTGTGGTTGGGAAGAGCAAGGCAGGTGATCCACACCTTGAACTGCCCTGGAGACAAATGCCACACGGGATGTTCGGGCATGGCTCGCCAGAGCTTGAGCCAGCCGTTCATGGCCGCCGTTCCTCGCCTTCCGCCTCCACCGCGGAAAGCAACCGCCGCACCAAGCCTCCGATCGCCAGCCGATCACGAGACTGAAAGTCCTTGCTATCGCACCACCACATGAAGGCGCTGTCGGGATCCACGGATGGATCTAGCCGGGAGAGGAGGGCGACGAAAGCCTCACCCTGGAAGAGGTGCTCTCGTTTGTGAGTCGGACGCGACACCGGGGCCTTCATCGCGTGCCCCCTTGGGCCAGCAGACCCACGAGGTCCCGCGTGATCCGGAGCGCGTACGTCCCCAGCGCCTCATTCAGTCGCTCCATCACGTCCAGCCATGCGGTTCGCTGCGCCAAGTGTTCCACCTCCCCTCCTCCGGCTCATCCTGTGCGTGCTTGCCCCGTGTCCGCCTGCGCCCCACTCGCCCGCATAAGCCGATAATAAAACGTGCGATAGCTCAGCCCCAGGAGCTCGGCCGCCTCGGCGATCGCCCCTCCCGCCATCTCCATGGCCTGGAGGATGAACTTCTGTTTGACCTCCTCGAGGTCGATTCCCTCCGCCGGAATCGCGTAGCGATACGCGCCTTCCGCCCCCGCAGCAGACGCGAGGCCGCCCGCTTCGCGAGGGGGCAGAGCCGAGAAGCGGACCTCGATGGGCAGGTCCATGTAGTCGATAACGCGGCCGCCGAGTAAAACGGCCCGCTGCAGGACCGTATCGAGCTGCCGGACGTTCCCCGGCCAGTCGTAACCCAAGAGCAGGCGCATCGCCTCAGTCGTGATGGGCATGGGCGACCGTCCCGCTTCCTTGCAGGCCCGGGCGACGAAGTATTCCGCCAGCTGCGGGATGTCTGTGCTTCGTTCCCGCAGGGGGGGCAAAGTTACGGGGATGACGTTGAGGCGGTAGTACAGGTCCAGGCGAAACGCGCCGGACTCGACCAGCTGCTTCAGGTCCCGGTTGGTGGCGGCGAGGATTCGGACGTCGGTCTTGATCAGTTGCGACCCGCCCACCCGCCGGAATTCCCGCGCATCCAGAACCCGCAAGAGATCCAATTGGAGCTTGGGGCTGCTGTCCCCGATCTCGTCCAGGAAAAGCGTCCCATCGCTGGCGACCTCGAAGATCCCCTTCCGGGTGGACACCGCCCCGGTGAAAGCGCCTCGTTCGTGGCCGAACAGCTCGCTCTCCAGGAGGGTCTCAGTCAGGGCGGCACAGGAGACGCCTACGAACGGACCATTCTTGCGCGGGCTGTGGCGGTGAATGGCGCGGGCGATTAACTCTTTGCCTGTCCCGTTCTCCCCGCTGATCAGCACGGTGGCATGGCTGCCGGAAACCCTCTGGAGCGTGTCGAAGACCGCCAGCATCCGGGAGTGGCTGCCGACGATCCCCTCGACCTGGAACCGCTCCAAAAGTTGCTGCCGGAGCATCCGGTTCTCCTGCATGATGCGGCCACCTCCAAGTTTTGAGAACCTACGGCCGCAAGTCCGTCCCCGGAGGGATGTCCCCCCACTCCTCAATCAGCCGGGTCCTTTCCTCCGCTTCCTCCAGCACCGCCGCGATCGCGTCGAAGTCCAGGACCCCCTTGAGAAATGCCTGGTACCCCTGGCGATGGAGATCGTCCACGAGATCCTTGTCCCCCGAGAGCAGGACCGCCGGGATCCCCAACCGCTCGGCGATCCGCAGCAGCTCCGGCCCGTAGAGCCCTGGCGGGCTCCCCGCCACTCGAGGAAGGTTGCCGTCCGTGAGCAGGACCTCCACCTCGCCGCGCTCCAGCTGCTCCTCGGCCGCCACTGCTGTCCCGACCCCGACCACCTGATGATGGAGGAGCTGGAAGACCGTCACCAGCAGGTCCAGCAGGGCCTCGTCGTCTTCCACGATCAGGATCCGCATCGTTCCTCCAAGTGTATGAGCCGTTGACCACGCCGAAGTTTTGGTGCCTGGTATTGGCTCGTCCTTGGCCGGCCGATTCCAGCCGTTGCCCCGGGCCACCGGGAGGAGTGGACGGCGACTGGCCCAAGTTTCGCCTCACTCCCAATACGTTCCTCCGAGGGCTCCCCGCACCTTAACGAGACCAAGATCCTTCATGACCTGGGCACGTGCGCGACGGTTGATGTTGCGAAACCGGCGCTTACGTTCCCGCTCGAGCCTTTCCTGGACCTTGGGGTCGTCGCTGAGCTTCCGCAGGAACCAGGCCGACTCCGCGTTCACGGTGCACCTCCGAAGTTTTGGGCGCCTACTTGATCCCGAACTTGGAGTCCACCCACTTCGCGAACAAGCCGGGTTGCCGGGCCGCGAAGGTAGCCAACTTCTCCAGGTCCCCCCGGATGGGGAGGATCGGCGACATCAGCCTGTCCCCGAAGAAATCGATCCGGCGGAAGATCCCGACCACCCTGCCGTTAACCAACCGGGCCTCAACCTTCCGAGTGGTACCTGCCTGCGACACGCTGGAAAGGGTGATGGTCTGCGTCATGTCCGCTGCTCCTTCCCGAGCCGCTCGGCCCGCAGCTGCTCGATCACCAATGGATTGATAGAAGCAGGATGTGGACCCACCCTCCGCTCCCAAATACTTGATTTGATTGAGTCAGATGGTGAGGCGAAAGACGAGAAGTTCCCCTGGGAGAGCCACCGGATGCTGGAAAAGGATCAACGTGTGACCGAAAGGGAAACGACCGGGCGTGGTGATTTTCGCCACAGGACCCAAGTGCCGATTCCACCCGTGGAGGATAGGGGCGCCCAGCCCACGACCCAGGAAGGTCCACCCGAGGCCCTGGAGACGACCTATGCGGTTGCCCGGTGGAGAGAGATTGACGACCCGATCTGTGCAGAAAAGAGGCAGGAAGTTGGGGCGCCTGAAAAGGGAACAGGGGCTGGTAAACCCAGCCCCTGCCCAAGTTATGGTGGAAGCATCAGTTACGCGGAATCGTTGCCGGCTACCGGCCCTCGTTCATACGTCCCCACCTCTGGTGGCTCAGTATCGTCCTCGTGCGCCGCGCTTCTCGACATCGAACC
>Ga0187889_10002210_pt1 | contig 19471 bp, 10 predicted proteins | sample June2016WEW_7_10_2_FD_132992 | JGI IMG/M metagenome (GOLD analysis project Ga0187889, IMG submission 132992) | Peatland microbial communities from SPRUCE experiment site at the Marcell Experimental Forest, Minnesota, USA - June2016WEW_7_100 | ecosystem: Environmental > Terrestrial > Soil >... | reverse complement strand
GGTCGAGCCGTGCGCACGCCCTGGCCAGAGCCAGGTGGGCCGCGTTCGTTTTGGCGTCGCCGAGACGCACGTCGAACGAAACCACGGTCCCCATGACCGCGTGGACATGACGGAGAACCGGGCCGGCCACAGGATCGGCCCCGGCCACCGCGGCCGCGTCGTGTGCCTCGGGCGATTCCGCGCCAAGCGTGATCACCTTGCTCACTACTTGATCCCGAGCTTGTCCAGAGCCGCCTGCAGAGACTGGACGTACGCCTGGCTCGTGAACGTCGCGCCCGAGACGCCGTTGATGTTGGCGCTCTGGGCCTGGAGCGTCTGGCTTTGGAGCAGGGGCTCTGCGTAGGAGTTGACCTGACTAGAGCGCGGGTCGAATGCGGTGTCGATCGCAGGCTGGACATTGGTGATCCGGCTTCCGGTGACGGTCACCTCGAGCTCGAGCTCCCCGTAGCGGTACTGCACGTCGGCACCGAGCGCAGTGCGGGTCCCGGTCGGGGTCGTCGTCGAGGTCGATGTAGAGGTCGAGATCGAGCCCGGCGTTGAGGACGAACCGGCCGTTGTCGTCGTCGAGGTCCCGTTGCCGGCACCCGATGGCGAGCTGGTCGGCGTCGTCCCGGCACCGGACGCGCCCGACAGGCCGGAGAGGACGTTGGTGCTCATCTTCTGTGTGTGAAACCCGAGAACCGTGGCCAGTCCGGCGGCGGTCGCGGCCAGGACGATCGGCGTGCGTCTCATTGCATGATCTCCAAGTCTTTGAGGGGGTTGGCCGTGATCATGGTCAGAACGCGAACGACTCACTGTGGATGCGCTCGGAGCTGACTCCGAGCCGCTTCGCCGCGCCGATGACCCGGATGGTGAAGCCTTCTGGCCCGCAGACGTACACGTCGCGCGTTCCGAGGTCGGGGACCAACTTGGCGAGCAGGCGGGAGTCCAGGCGCACCTGATGCCGGCTTCCGACCAGGACATGCAGACGACCGCCCCGGGCCTGCACGAGCCGGGCGATCTCATGGTGGAAGATCACGTCCTCTCGTGTGGGTGCGCGCAACACGACCACGACGTCAACCGCGGCGGGCAGGTCCTCGAGAATTGCGCGCATCGGAGTGACCCCAACGCCGGCCGCGACGAGCAGGACCTTGTCGCCGCTGCGCGAATGTGCCGTGACGACGCCGTAGGGACCTTCGATGGCCACCCGGGTGCCGACCGGGATGTTCGCCACGGACTCGGAGAAGTCACCGAGCGCCTTGACAGTCACGCGGAGGAACGGAGGCCGCGGCAGCGCGGATATGGAGTAGGGATGGGCCTGCCACCACAGGTCGTTGTGGAGGAAGCGCCACTGCAGGAACTGTCCGCCGGCGACGGGCAGCCGTTCGAGGTGACGCCCCGCGCAGATCACCGACACGACCCCCGGGCCTTCCTCGCGCACCTCGGCCACCCTGAGCCGGTGGTAGACGGTGCGCCACAGAGGAAGACCCACGCGGTACACGAGCACGACGCCTGCGGTCAAGGCCCAGATCACGATCCAGAACAGCCTGGCCAGCGGATGCCCGACGAACGAGACGCCGTCAGCCAGTTGGTGGGAGAAGGCGAGGGCGATCGCCAGGTAGGTGTAAAGGTGCATCGCCCACCAGGTCTCGTAGCGCAACCTCGAGCGGGCGGCTCGGAACGAAGCCACGCCGGCCATGACCAACAGGGCGAACGCCACCGTCGCCATGAGCACGTCCGGGTAGGAGGTGAGCAGGATGCCGAGCTCGTGCCAAGGGCCGATGGACGCCTGCTCCGCGTAGCCGATCGTGATCAGCACGGCGTGTGAGCCCAACAGGATGATCGGCCATGGGCCGAGACGGCGGTGCCATCTCACGAGGCGGTCCTGGCCGAGGACACCTTCCAGCCAGGGGAGTCTCGCTATCAGCAAGAGCATGACGAGAAGCAGGTAGCTGCCCGTCAGGCCGGCGATCTGGCCCGCCGCGGTCGCGAGCCCGCCTGGTGCGGCGAGAGACCCTCGAGTCACAGCGGTCAACCCGAGTCCGAGCGTGATGCCGAATCCGAGGGCGGCCACTGCCGTGATCACGTTCGCGGCCCAGGTACGTCGCCCGCTTCGCCCGCTTCGCGGTGGCGCGGTCTCTGCCGGGCCGGCTTGCGGAAAACGGGCGCGCGTCATCGCAGGGACACGGGCGTTCGACGTGCTCGACATGACGGGCATCGACCAAGCCTTGACTGACTGCCTGAGTCGGGAATGAAGGAAAGCTGGGAACCGGCTGTGAGTCCGGCACCGTCTGTCCGGTCGCCGGGCGGGGCCTGGTTCTCGGGAGCTCAGCCTCTGGGCGCGGAAGCGACGGGTCGCTCAGCGGCCGGCCCTCAGAGGCCGTAGAAGACGCGCTCGACCACTTTGCGGCTGCGCCTGGTCACTCGGCGGTAGGACTCGCGTAGCTCGGTCGGGGTGGTCCCGAGGCTTCTCGCAAGACGCGATTGGAGCTGGGGCTGGCGCGGCATCGCGTCCGCCCCGCTTCCGGCGACTCCCCCGGCGCCGGCAACGTAGCTCCCCACGAGGTGCCATCGGCTTCTCGTCCTCCCGCAGAAGTCGTAGGCGTCCCTCAGAGCGGCCGCGTCCGCCGCGTCGAGCGCTCCTGCATGTTCGAGGAGATCGAGCGCGTCGCGTGTCCCGGTGGCCCGGGTGCCGGTTCGGAGCTGGAGGAGCTGTGCGGTCCACTCCACATCCGAGAGCGAGCCACGGCCGAGCTTCAAGTGGAATTGAGGATCGTCGCTGGGCGGGATCCGCTCTCGCTCGACACGCGCCTTCATTCGCCGTATCTCCCGCTCGGCCACCTCGTCGAGTGGCGAGGACCACACTGCTTGGTCCGCCATTGCCACGAAGCGTTCGACGACGTCGTCATTGCCGGCGACCGGCCGGGCGCGCAAGAGAGCCTGACGCTCCCAGGTCTCGCCCCAACGCCGGTGGTAGCGCTCGAACGCGTCGAGGCTTCGGGCAAGCGGACCCTGCCTGCCTTCCGGGCGGAGCGAGGCATCGATCCGGACGATCCCCTCGGCCGGCGTCGACCCGTTGCACAGCCGGAAGAGTGCCGATGCCGCCTGTTCTGCCGCCTCCATGTCGGAAGCGGTCGTCCCCTCGTAGACGAGCAGCACGTCGAGGTCGCTGCCGTAAGCGATCTCCGCCCCGCCGAAACTCCCCATCGCGATCACAGCCATTGGCACACCGGGTGCGACCGCGTGGAGGCCGGCTGCGACGACCGCTGCCCCGAGATCGGCGAGGGCGCGCCCGGTCTCATGCAGGCTCGCGAGGTCGAGGAGATCCCGGGTCGCTATCCGCACGGTCTCGGTCTCGAAGAAGTGCCGGAGCGCGCCCGGCCGCCTGTGAGGTCCCTGATCCGCAGCGATCATCGCCTTTTGGACGAGCTCGTCGGGACCGAGGGCGGCGAGAGCCGCCCCGTCGTCGAGAAGCTCCACGAAATCGGGGTGCCGGGCGATGATCTCGCCGAGCCGGCGGCTCGTTCCCAAGAGCAGGCAGAGCCTCCGGGCGACCTCGGGCGACTCCCGGAACGCCGTCACGAGGAGGTCGCGCCGATGCGGAGCGCCCGCGAGGGTTCGAAGCCCGACAAGGCCCTGGTCGGGGTCCGGCGACTCGGAGAGCCAGTCGAGCAGGAGGGGCAGCAGCTGCTGCATGAGCCTCGAAGAGCGGGTCAGGCCTCGCGTGAGCTCGTTCAGGGCCTGGCGGGTCCGGTCGGCGTCGGCGAAGCCGAAAGCGGCAAGGCGCTCCTCGGCAGCATCCGGCGCAAAGACGTGCTCGTGCGCTACGTGGTCCTCGTTGTGCGGAGCGGTCCCGTGTGTCATACCGCCGGCGAACGCCTCGAGGAGGGGCCTGAAGAAAAGCCGCTCGTGGATCGCCCTTCCGGTGCCCTGATGACGGGCGAGGACGGTGTCGAAGCGATCGCCCGGCGTCTCCTGCGGCCGGCCCCTGAAGCCGAGCACTCGTGCCAGGCGGTCCCTCGAGGGTCGGTCGGCGGGCACCGTGTGAACCTGTGCCTCTTCGACGAGCTGGAGACGGTGCTCGACAGTGCGCAGGAAACGGTACGCAATCGCGAGCGCCGCAGCATCCTCGGCCGCCACGTACCCGGCGTCAGCCAGCTCGGCGAGGCACGGAAGTGTCGCCCGCAACCGGAGGGCCGGGTCCCGGCCGCCGTGGACCAGTTGCAGGAGCTGTACCGAGAACTCCACGTCCCGGATCCCGCCGCGGCCCCGTTTGAGCTCACGCTGGTCGAGGCCTCGTCTTGCAACGATCGCCTCCGCCCGGGCCTTCATCGTTCGCAGCTCGGCGAGGTCGTCCGCGCCGAATCGCCGGGACCAGAGGTGCTCCGAGGCCGCCTCTTCGAACAGCCGGCCGGTGGTCGCGTCGCCCGCGGAGTGACGCGCCTTCAACAGTGCCTGGAATTCCCAGGGGCGGGCCCACCGGTTCCAGTACGCGATGTAGGAATCGACGGACCGGACGAGCACGCCGGAGCGACCCTCGGGGCGGAGGTTGGTGTCGATGCGAAACGCACGAGAGCCCATCGCGACGACAGAACGCGCGAGTGAAGGATCGACGTCGGAGGCATCCGAGGCGACGAGGAGGATGTCGATGTCGCTCGAGTAGTTGAGCTCGCCCGCTCCGTGCTTGCCCATGGCGATGACGGCCAGGCCGTTGTCGGCCCCAGCCAGGTGGATGGCGCCGGCCAGCACCCGATCGGCGACGAGCGAGAGCGAGCCGGTCACCTGCTCGAGGTCGGTCAGGCCGTTGAGGTCATGTGCGGCGACCTCGAGAAGCGAAAGATGCTTCCGGCGCACGAGGTCCTCGACGTCAGCCGCTTGAGCGGGGTCCCAGCGCATCTGGTCCGGGCCCGCGGCCAAGTCGGACACGGCCACGTCCAGTTGCGCGAGCACGTCCAGTGCGGCAGGGTCGGTGACGATCACGCGCGACAACGAGTGACTGGCGGCTGCGACCGCCGCGAACCTGGCTGCGAGGGCAGGCTCGGACTCCAGTTGTTCGCGGGCCTGCGGGAAGGCGGCGAAGAGCTGGTCGGCCACCAACCTCACCGAGTCGGGAGCCGCAGACGCGCGGACGAGCTCGTCGAGCAGGTGTGGCCGTGGCATAGGTCGGGGAGTCCTCCCAGGGCAGGCTACTGCCCGCGCCAGGGGCTTGACCTCTGCGGCTCGCCGTTTGCCGTCCGGGCCACCGGTAGGATTCCGGCTGTGGGCAACTTGCGCGTCGCGCTTTGCCAGTTGGACGTCACCGTCGGCGATCTCGAGGGCAACGCCGACAAGGTCATAGGCCAGCTCGCCCGGGCCGAGGCCGCGGGTGCGTCCCTGGTGGTGTTCCCCGAGCTCGTGCTCACCGGTTACCCACCGGAGGATCTCCTGCTCGAGCCTGGTTTTGTCGAAGGCAACCTCCTCGCGCTCGAGAAGGTCGCTGCCGCGACCCAGCACTGCGCAGCGATCGTCGGCTTCGTGGAGGAGGACGGCGATCTCTACAATGCCGCCGCCGTGTGTGCCGAAGGCGAAGTGCGTGCTGTCGTCCGCAAGCAGTTGCTCCCCAACTACGGGGTCTTCGACGAGCGGCGCTACTTCGTTCCGGGAACCAACAGGGACCAGCTCTTCCTGATCGGCGGGGTCCGCGTGGGAGTGACGGTCTGCGAGGACGCATGGAGCCCCTTGGGGCCTGTCGGCCGGCTGGGCGCGGGGGGCGCAGAGCTCGTCGTGACGATCAACGCGTCGCCGTACCGTGCCGGCATCCTCGCTCAACGGGAGCGCATGCTCGCCACGCGCGCCGCCGATGCGTCCTGCGCGCTCGCCTACGTCAACCTCGTCGGCGGCCAGGACGAGCTCGTCTTCGACGGCGCCTCCATGGTCTTCGACCACGACGGCGAGCTCGTCGCGTCGGCTCCGCAGTTCCGTGAGGCCCTTACCATCTGCGACCTCGCTATCCATCCGATGTTCCGCAAGCGGCTCTTGGACCCGCGGGGCCACGAGGGCACGTCGTCACTGCCGCTGGTGACGATCTCGGAGGCTCCGGTCGTTGAAGATGAAGAGGCCGCGGGTGCCGAACAGCAGGTCACGCCCCTCGCACCCATCGCGCCCCGCCTGGATCGCGTGGCTGAGGTCTACGAGGCGCTCGTGCTCGGTACTTCCGACTACGTTCGCAAGAACGGGTTCACCGAAGTGCTCGTGGGCCTGTCGGGCGGCGTCGACTCCTCGCTCGTGGCAACGATCGCAGCCGACGCCGTCGGACCTGGGCGCGTGCACGGCGTGTTGATGCCGTCCCGTTTCTCGTCGGCAGGCTCGATCGAGGACGCGTCGTTGCTGGTCACGAACGTGGGAATCGGCGCGACCACGGTTCCCATCGAGGCTGCCCACGGGGTGCTCTTGGAGATGCTCGAGCCCGTGCTCAGCGCCGGAGACCCTTCGGGCGGGCTCGCGGGCGAGAACTTACAGGCCCGCATACGCGGGATCATCTTGATGGCGATCTCAAACGCGCGGGGATGGCTGGTGCTCACCACCGGCAACAAGAGCGAGATGGCCGTTGGCTACGCGACCCTTTACGGAGACATGGCAGGCGGCTACGCGGTGCTGAAGGACGTGCCGAAGACGCTCGTCTACCAGCTGTGCGAGCACCGGAACTCCGTCGCGGGCCACGACCTCATCCCTCGGGCGGTGATCTCCAAGCCTCCATCGGCTGAGCTGCGACCGGACCAGCGCGATGACGACAGCCTGCCTCCCTACGCCGTCCTGGACCCGATCCTCGAGGGCTATGTCGAGCGGGACCTCACGGTCTCCGGCCTGGTCGGCGCAGGCTTCGATGCGGCGACGGTCCGGAGGGTCATCGATCTCGTCGACCACGCCGAGTACAAGCGGCGCCAGGCTCCGCCCGGGCCCAGGGTCACGAGTCGGGGTTTCGGCAAGGACCGCAGGATGCCGATCACGAACCAGTTCCGGGCGTCTGCCGGGACGGCGGGGTCAACGGGCGCTGCCCGCTCCGCAGCTACGGGTTCGGATCGGGACTCGAACGCTCGCTGAACCTCCGGGGCTCCTCAAGGCATCTCGCGGGGGTGTCGCCCTTCGTGGGCCCGCGCTTAGCACGGTAGCGGTGCCATGGCAAGGACCGCGGACGGCCAAGCTTGACTCCACCGTTACACTTACGTTCGAGTAATGAAGCAGCGCAAGGTTCGCTGACCGGCGCGGTGTGGGGCAGCGACGGTCGGGCGCGCATGGTTCTGCCTACGCGTCATCAACTACGGAACAGCGTGAGGCTGTACCGGCCGAACCCACGGAGGCCTTTGTACCTTGGCGAAAGAGCGAGTTGAGCGCGACGAGGAGGATCTCGTCAGGCTGTATCTGACCGATATTGGCCAGTATCCGCTGCTCACAAAGGACGACGAGGTTCGCCTCGCACAGGCGATCGAGGCTCGTTGGGGCGCCGAGGAGGAACTGAGGACGAAGTCCAAGGGAATGACCCCCACCAGGCGTCGAGAGCTCAATCGGAAGGTCCGCGAAGGCGAGACGGCCCAGAGGACCTTCGTCCAGTCGAACCTTCGTTTGGTGGTTTCGATCGCGAAGAAATACCAAGCGTCCGGGTTGCCCTTGCTCGACCTGATACAAGAGGGCAACCTCGGCCTGATGCACGCTGTCGAGAAGTTCGATTGGCGCAAGGGCTTCAAGTTCTCGACGTACGCAACCTGGTGGATCCGCCAGGCCATCACTCGTGGCATTGCCAATACGGGACGGACGATCCGGCTGCCAGTGCATGCAGGAGACACCCTGGCCAGGGTGCAGAAGGCACAAGCCCGCCTCGAGCTCAAGCTCGGGCGGCCGGCGACGCTCGTAGAGCTCGGGATCGAGGTCGAGCTCCCGGAGGACAAGCTGATCGAGGCCCTCAGGTTCCGTGCTGAGCCCTTGTCGCTGTCGGAGCCACTACGCGAAGACGGTGACGCCGAGCTCGGCGACGTTGTCGAGGATCGCTCGGCAGAGTCGCCGTTCGAGGTTGCCGCAACGGCCTTGCTGCCGCTCGAGATCAACCGTTTGCTCGCCCCGCTCGACGAGCGGGAGCGTGAGATCCTGAAGCTGCGCTTCGGCTTGGACCGGGGCGAGCCGCGCACGCTGGAAGAGGTCGGAGAGCACTTCAACCTCACCCGGGAGCGGATACGCCAGATCGAGGCGCGTGCGATGTCGAAGCTGAGGCACCCCTCGAGCGATACCGGGGCTCGGGACCTTCTGACCGTCTGAGCCGGCTCCGGAGCCGGCTCAATCTGGGCTGTCGGCGCCGCGCGTGTGCTCCCGTGTCGACTATGGGCGCGCAGCAGCACACGCGTGGCCACACCCGGCTCAACCCGGTCGTCAACCCACCTCGGTACAGGCCGGAAGCACTCTGTTCCCCTTCTTGAAAAGGGGCTCATCGCCACGGCCGGGGCCCTGTCGGGGCCCTTTCGGTCGACTCCGTGGGTTGGGTGCCCTGTACTCGTGAGAGGGACCTCGCCTACGAGCCGCTCGACGGCGGGCCAAGCTGGCTACGATCGAGGCATGATCAAGAAGCTCGTAATACTGGCTCTCCTCGTCGCGCTGGGAGTTATCGCGGCGAAGCGCCTCCGCGGCGACTGACCGGTCCGCTGTTGGGCTGAGAGGAGGGGCGGCTGCTCCGTAAGGGAGGCAGCGCTCCGCCCGGCAGCTGGTTGTCGGTCGACGGCCGAGAGAACGCGCGGGCTCGGTTCAGCTCGCGCGTCTGCGTGAGCCCAACCACCAGCCTGTCGCCGCGGCCCCGACACCGAGAGCGACGGCACCCGCCGACACTGCGATCGCCGGGCGTGGCGGAACGGCCCCGATCCGGTCCCGGACCCGGCTCCAGAGGCTGACGGTTTGGCTGAAGTGGAGGACTTCGAATTCGTGCTCTCGCGCGTAGCGGTTCAGTACACGGTCCGGGTTCACGGCGACTGGATGGCCGACGGCCTCCAACATCGGTAGGTCTGTGTAGGAGTCGGTGTACGCATACGAAGCGGCGAGGTCGATGCCCCGCTCGGCCGCGAGGGCGTCCATCGCCTCGGCTTTGAAAGGCCCGAACGCGTAGAACTGCATCTTTCCCGTGTAGCGACCCTGGTCGTCTACCCGTGCCTTGCTTGCAATGCAGTCGTCCGCACCGAGGAACCTGCTGAGCGGAGTGACGATCTCTTCCGGCGACGCCGAGACGATCACGACGAAGCGTCCCTGATCATGGTGCCAGTCGATCAGGTCGGCAGCCTCCGCGAAGATGATCGGCTCGACGATTGCCTCGATCGCCTCAGCGACGATCTCGCACACCCGGTCGCGATGCCAGCCCTTGATCAGTCGTAGGACGCTTTCCCGGATGCGGTTGAGCTTCTGCTCGCTCGCCCCGATGTGGAGGTAGACCAGCTCGCCGTAGAGCGCACGCAGAGCGGTTCGGCGGTTGATCAATCCACCGTGGTAGAAGGGTCGACCGAAGGCGACCATCGAGGCCTTCGCGATGACCGTCTTGTCGAGGTCGAAGAACGCAGCCTCCAGCGGTCCATACCTGGCCGGGACGGGGCGTCTGACGCTCCGCAGGACTTCGCTTGCCTGGCCGTCTGCACCCGACTCGTGACCGGCGGAGTCCATCTCGGCGGCATCCTGACCTGCGGCACCGTTCGAGGCGGCGCTTTCGCCTGCCAGCACGGGCTCAGAGCTCCGGCGATGTCGGCCGCGATTGCGACTGCGGCGCCGTTTCGGCGCGGGTGGCTCCGGGGGTCCTTCACGTTCGGCGGTCCCGATCGCGTCATCGGGCAGTTCTGGTCCGGCCAGCCCCTCAGGCTCGGCCAGCCCCTCTGGTCCGGCCAGCCCCTCAGGCTCGGCCAGCCCCTCAGGCTCGGCCAGCCCCTCAGGCTCGGCCAGCCCCTCAGGCTCGGCCGGTCCGGCCGGATCGCGTGGCGCAGCGGGCTCAGGCTGTTGCAGGGCCTTTTCGGGCTCCTCCCTCGTTCGCCCCTCGTTCGGCGCGTCGGTCACGAGCCTTGGAGGAGAAGCGTCCGGATCTCGTCGTCTTCACATTGCGCGCTGACGAGCAGCACGACTTCGTCCCCGATGACCAAGGGAGCGTCTGACCGCGGCACGACCACGTGGCCGTCTCGCACCAGAGCGACGACAGCGGAACCACGAGGCAGGACGAGCGCCCCAAACTCGCTGCCCAGGACCGGCGAGCCCGCGTCCAACGTCACCTCCATGAGGCGGGTGTGGCCGCCTTCGAACTGCAGCAGGCGGACGAGCGTTCCGACGGACACGGCCTCCTCTACGAGACCCGCGAGCAGATGAGGTGTCGATACCGCCACGTCCACGCCCCACATCTCGTTGAAGAGCCAGTGGTTCTTCGGGTGGTTCACCCTTGCGATCACGCGGGGAACCGCGAACTCTTGCTTGGCGAGCTGTGAGATGACGAGATTGTCCTCGTCGTCGCCGGTTGTGGCCACGACTACGTCCATCTCGTCGAAATGGGCCGCCTGCAGGGAGGACACTTCGCAAGCATCAGCGGTCACGTAGCGAACACCCTCTATTGACGGCAACAAGGCCAGTCGATCGGGGTCTCGATCTATCAGCACCACCTCATGCCCGCTTCGGGCCAGGTCCTCGGTGAGAAACCGGCCCACGTTGCCCGCACCCGCAATCGCCACTTTCACTCGTGGTTCCCCCCGCCTCTGGATCCCGAGACACTCGACGCACTGGGGAACAACGCCTTGAGCTTGCCTTCCACGTCGTGGGTGATGACGAGATGGAGGACGTCCCCCTCCTGTCCGACGAGACCATCGACGTCGACCGTCGGAGCGCCCGCCCGGGTCACAGCTACGACGCGGATCCCGTCGCCGTGAAGGGCGGCGGGCGGCAACGGGTGTCCCTCCCAGTCGGTGGGCAGCGGCTGCTCGATCAGGTGCAGATGGCCGGTCGCGTCAGACCATTCGGTGACGGCCCGCTCGGGAAGAATCCGGCGGAGCACGTGGTCGATCGTCCAGGGGACCGTCGGCACTGTGGGGATTCCAAGTCGCTGGAAGATCTCGGCGCGGCGCGAATCGTAGATGCGGGCTACCACGTTGGGAATCTCGTAAGTCTCGCGGGCGATGCGCGCGCAGAGGATGTTGGAGTTGTCACCACTGGTGACCGCGGCGAGAGCGGCCGCGCGCTTCGCCCCGGCTTCCTCGAGGTGATCCCGGTCGAACCCGAAGCCGACGATCTGCTGTCCGGGCCAGTCGGGCGGCAACCGCCTGAACGAGCGGGAAAGCTTGTCGATGATGGCGACCGAGTGGCCGGCGTTGGTCAACTCGGCGGCCAGTCCCGCGCCGGTCCTCCCGCACCCGACGACGATGACGTGCATGACACCTATCGAACACCCGGGAGCGCGCCTGCACAACTCACCTCTTCCTTGGCAACAGTGACAACAGGGCGGCCGTGCAGGCGACGCGCCGATCCGGCATCTCACCGGGTTCGCTTCTTGCTTTGAGAGCGACAAAGTAGGCTCCGTGGTTGTGCTGGGCGGAACCACCGACGACGTGAGTGAGCCCGCAGTCGAGCAAGTGCAATCGCCATCGGCATCTTCTCGGAGCGAGGGTGCGGGCGAGGGAAGGTTCAGTCGTCAGGAACTGGGCGATGTAGTCATCCTGCCCGAGTCGCTCTCCTACCGTCTGAAGAAGGCGCTTCTCGGTCCGCCGCTGGTCACCGAGCGCCTTTCCGTAGAGCGGCTCGGCAAGCCGACTGCGCTCGGCGTCCTTGCCCCGGACTGCATCTCATCTACTGCATACGGAACTGAGGAGATCCTTTTCGAGCTGGTGAAGGCCGTTGGCGTCGCCGCCTTCAGCCTTCTCTTGCCGATCACTTTCGCAGTCATCGTCGTGCTGCTCTTCGTAACCCTCTCTTACCGAGAGGTCGTCATGGTCTACACGCGAGCCGGCGGTTCGTACGTTGTGGCCAGGGACAACTTCGGCGTGAAGGTGGCCCAGGTGGCCGCCGTCGCGTTGATCATCGACTACATCGTGACCGTCGCCGTTCAGACAGCCGCTGGGACCGATGCGTTGACCTCCGCCTTTCCGTCGCTGACTCACTGGGGCCTCGAGATCACCGTGGCCGTCGTCGCCCTCCTCGCCTACGGCAACCTGCGCGGGATCCGCGAGGCGGGCCGGACGTTCGCGCTTCCTACGTACCTTTTCGCCACTGCAACCGGATCGTTGATCATCATCGGAGTCATCCGAACCGCGCTCGGTCAGCTGCACACCCACTCGATTGAGAAGAGCGGGGTTGTGCACATCGGCACACCCGGCAGCGGCCTTCTGTACGGCGCCTCGATCATCATCGTGCTGCGGGCCTTTGCCAACGGCGGGTCGTCGATGACAGGCCTCGAGGCGATCTCGAACGGAGTCGCGACCTTCCGCCCACCCGAGGGTCGCAATGCCCGTCGGGTGCTCGTCATCATGTCGACGATCCTCGGCTTCCTCGTGCTCGGGGTCTCGCTGCTCGCCCACGTCACCCACGCCGTTCCCTACTTGCATGGCAGCCCGACGGTTCTCTCCCAGGAGGCGCAGTACGTCTTCGGTTCAGCCTGGTTCGGGAAGTTCGGGTTCTACTTCCTCGATGGCGCGACGATGCTGATCCTTTACACGGGGGCCAACACGAGCTTCAACGGGTTCCCGAACCTTGCCAGCTTCGTAGCCGAGGACTCCTTCCTTCCGCGCCAGCTCACCCGACGTGGCCACCGGCTCGTGTTCTCGAACGGGATCATGATCCTCACCATCGCCGCCGAGGCGCTTCTCATCGGGACCAAGGCCCAGGTGAGCGTCCTGGTCGGCGTCTACGCGGTCGGCGTCTTCACCGGCTTCACCATGGCGGGCGCCGGCATGGCCAAGCACCACCTCCGCATGCGCGAGAAGGGATGGAAGTACAAGCTCGTCATCAACGGCTTCGCCGCGCTGCTGTCGCTCAGCGTCGTGCTGATCTTCGTCATCGTGAAGTTCCGCGAAGGCGTATGGATCGTCGTCGTGCTGTTCATCATTCTCGTCCCCACCCTGATCCGGCTTCACAAGCAGTACGACGAGGAGAGCAAGGAGCTGGAGGAGAATGTCAGCAACGCCGTCGTGGCCCCGATCCTCCGTCGCCACGTCGTCCTCGTGTTCGTCGACCGGCTGGATCTCGCGGATGCCCGTGCCCTGCAGTACGCCCGGATGCTCGACCCAGATGAGCTTCGCGCTGTGCACTTCGTGCTGGACAGTGCGCGCGCTGCTGAGCTCGAGGATCAATGGGCCCAGCTCGGGCTCTCGCGCTTTCCTCTTGACCTCGTCGAATGTCCCGACCGCCGTCTGATCAGGGCCTCGATGGAGCTGATCGCGGATGTGGCGGCTGACGGCCAGACGGAGGTCAGCGTCCTGCTGCCCCACCGCGTCGTCGCGGGGTATTGGCAACGGCTGCTGCACGACCGCACGTCGGACCGCATCGCCGCATTCGTCGGCGAGCTGCCGAACGTGAACGCGACGATCGTGCCCTTCCAGCTCGGGAAGCGCCGGAGGCAATTGGTCCCCTGGAAGGCAGGAGGAGAGCAAGGGTCGGGGGCACTGCACGACGCCGAGTTCGGCACGAACGAGCCGAGCCGGGCGGCGCTCGAAGCAGGCGCCAAGACGGCGGCCGAGCGCGTCGCCGGTTTCCAGAGCGCCTCTACGTCAGGTCTCGCCGCGGGCGCCATTCCGATCGGTGACCTCCGCCCGCGTCAGCGTGCCCGGGTCGCGGGGCGGATCCGGACGGTGCGTGTCCAGCCGCGGGCCGGTGTTTCCTCGCTCGAGTGCACTATCGCTGACGGGACCGGCCAGGTGATGGCCGTGTTCCAAGGCCGCCGACGCGTAGCCGGCATAGAGCCGGGAGCGCGCGTCGTGGTCGAGGGCATGGTCGCCACCCGTGGCCGCAGCGTCGGGATGGTGAACCCCCTCTACTGGGTGATCTCCACCCCCGATCACGCTGAGGTGCCTTCGCCGGGGGGTCACGGCCCGGGAACGGTCGGTCCCGGTTAGAGTTGACCGTCGGATTGTGGAGAGCCAGCGCCCACGTCCCCAACCCGATCGTCACCCGCGCAGGCGGCCCGGCCAACAACAACGGTGACAGTCCCTAACTGAACAATTAATTGCGCAGTTTGAATCTGCCCGTCACCTACCCTATTCTCCGAGCCGACTCGACCAAAGGAGCAAGTAATGCCTCCCCATCTTTTCGCGGCTGGTGGCTACCAGGCCTTCGTGCTCGGTGGGGCCGAGCGAGTCTGGCTAGTTTTCGCGCTTGGAACAGGCGTGGTGGCGATCGCCACCGCCCTTTATCTGATGCGCGGCGTGCTCGCCGCTGACACTGGCACCGACAAGATGCGTGAGATCGCGGCCGCCATCCAAGAAGGCGCCGGCGCCTTCCTGCGTCGCCAATTCAAGACGATCGCGATCATTGTCGTTCCGCTGTTCGTGCTGGTGTTCTTCACCGCGACCAAGGTCGTCCGTCCTGATGGGACCGTAGCTCTGACCTTCTTGCAGTCCGGCTTTGCCCGGGCGATCGCCTTCCTCTGCGGCGCGGCCTTCTCTGGGATGACGGGGTTCATCGGCATGAGCCTGTCGGTGCGCGGCAATGTCCGGACGGCGGCCGCGGCGCGCGAAGGAAAGCTACCGCCGGCGCTCAAGGTGGCCTTCCGCACTGGCGGGATCACCGGCCTGCTCTGCGTAGGTCTGGGTCTCATCGGTGCCACGACGATCGTGTTCATCTTCCAGAACAGCGCCACGGCCGTGCTGGTGGGCTTCGGGTTCGGTGCATCGCTGATCGCCCTGTTCATGCGTGTCGGTGGTGGCATCTTCACCAAAGCCGCCGACGTGGGGGCCGACCTCGTCGGCAAGGTCGAGGCGGGAATTCCCGAGGACGACCCTCGTAACGCCGCCACGATCGCAGACAACGTCGGCGACAACGTCGGCGACTGTGCCGGAATGGCGGCCGACCTCTTCGAGTCCTACGAGATCACGATCATCGCCTCGTTGATCCTCGGCTACTCCGCGTTCAAGTCTCTCCACCTGCCGCCTGCGCGCGGCCTGCTCTACCCGCTCATCGTTGCCGGCATCGGGATCCTCACGTCCGCCTTCGGCATCCTGATCGTGCGTGCGCGCGATCGCGACAAGTCGGCGATGGCTCCGATCAACCGTGGATTCCGGGCCGGTACAGTGCTCACCCTCATCGGGGCGTTTCTCGTCGCGCAGTTCTACGTCCGCAACTTGAAGGTCTTCTGGGCCGTGCTCATCGGCATCGTCTTGGCGAACGTGGCGAGCCTGATCACCGAGCACTTCACATCTACCGAGCGGAGCCCGGTGCAGCAGATCGCTGATGCGACCCGCACCGGCCCGGCGACAACAGTGCTGGCCGGCATCTCGATCGGCCTCGAGTCGAGCGTGTGGGCGATCATCGCGATAGTCGTGGCGATCGCGAGCGCGGTCGCGCTGGGCGGCGGCAAGCTGACCGTGTCGCTCTACCTGGTTGCCCTTGTGGGCATAGGCATGCTTTCAACGACGGGGATGATCATCTCGGAGGACTCCTTCGGCCCGGTGTCGGACAACGCGGCCGGGATCGCCGAGATGTCCGGTGAGTTCACCGGCGAGGCCGAGCGCGTCATGGTGAGCCTCGACGCCGTAGGCAACACCACCAAGGCGATCACCAAGGGAGTCGCGATCGGCTCCGCGGTCATCGCCGCGGTTGCCCTGTTCTCTTCGTTCATCGAGACCATCGGTAACCAGTTGCCACAGCTGAAGCAGGTCACGGGCGACGCGTTGTTCCACAACCCGCTCACTCAGATCAACGTCGCGGTCCCGACGACGTTCATCGGCTTGTTGATCGGCGGGTCGATCGCCTTCCTCTTCTCGTCGCTCGCCATTCGAGCCGTCGGCCGCTCGGCGGGGACGGTCGTCTACGAGGTGCGCCGCCAGTTCCGCGAACACCCCGGGATCATGGACTACTCGGAGAAGCCGGAATACGGCCGCGTCATCTCCATTTGCACAGCGGCCTCCCAGCGCGAGCTCGCGACCCCCGCGTTGCTGGCGGTTCTCTCGCCGGTCATCGTCGGGTTCGGGATCAACTACATCGCGCTCGGTGCGTTCCTCACCGGCACGATCCTCACCGGCCAGTTGATGGCGAACTTCCTCTCGAACTCCGGCGGCGCCTTTGACAACGCCAAGAAGTACATCGAGGACGGCCATCTCGGCGGGAAAGGGTCCGAGTCGCACAAGGCGGCAGTCATCGGGGACACCGTCGGTGACCCCTTCAAGGACACCGCAGGCCCGGCGCTGAACCCGCTCATCAAGGTGATGAACCTCGTGTCGTTGCTCATATTGCCGGCCGTTATCACGCTCCGGCACCATGACGGTGCCCGCTTTGCCATTGCGGCGGTCGCCCTCGTGATCCTGCTGGCCTCTATTGCCTTCTCGAAGCGCTCGACTAGCATGCTTGAGCCCGAGACGGCGGGGACTCAATCGGCACTTTCGAACCAGGGATCCGGGCACGAGATCTCAGGCAGCACCGACGACGCCGCCGTCGGCTCCTAAGCCACTGCGGACCGGCGTACCTTAGGCCGTCCGCCCTTATCGGGACGAGCACACATGCCCAAGCCATTAGTGATCGTCGAGTCTCCAGCGAAGGCGAAGACCATAGCTGGCTATCTTGGTGGTGACTACGTCGTCGAGTCCTCGATCGGCCACATACGCGATCTCCCGCGATCGGCGGCGGACGTGCCGGCGGCCTTCAAGGCCGAGCCTTGGGCTCGTCTCGGCGTCGACGTGGACAACGACTTCAAGCCCCTCTACGTCGTGTCGCGCGAGAAACGGGATCAGGTCGCCAAGCTCCGCCGCCTCGTCGGCGCGGCCAGCGAGGTCTATCTCGCGACAGACGAGGACCGCGAAGGCGAGTCGATAGCGTGGCACCTCGTCGAGGTGCTCTCGCCCCGGGTCCCGGTGTCGCGCATGGTCTTCCACGAGATCACGCCCACTGCCATCCGCGCCGCCATCGAGCACCCCCGCGAGCTCGATCGTCGCCTCGTCGACGCGCAAGAGGCGAGGCGCATACTCGATCGTCTCTACGGCTACGAGGTCTCACCGGTGCTGTGGCGCAAGGTCGCCAAGGGCCTCTCTGCGGGCCGGGTGCAGAGCGTCGCCACCCGCATAGTCGTCGAGCGCGAGCGCGAGCGCATGCGGTTCCGTTCCGCCAGCTGGTGCAGCGTCGAAGGCAGCTTCTCCGCCGAGTCGCAGCCCTTCGCCGCACGCCTGGTGGAGATCGGTGGTCGTCAGGTCGCGACGGGGGAGGACTTCAGCCCGGCCGGGACGCTGAGCTCACCCGACGAGGTCGTTCTCCTCGACGAGCCAGGAGCCCGTGGCCTCGTCGCGGCCCTCACGGGTGCCGAGTTCGAAGTCGCTAGCGTCGAGGAGCGCCCTTACCGGCGATCGCCGGCCGCCCCTTTCATCACCTCCACGCTCCAGCAGGAAGCCGCGCGCAAGTTGCGGTTCTCCGCACAAAGGACAATGCAGGTCGCCCAGCGGCTCTACGAGCGCGGTTACATCACCTACATGCGGACCGACTCGACAACGCTGTCGGATACCGCCATCAGGGCCGCCAGAGACCAGGCCCAGGCGCTCTACGGCGCCCAGTCCGTTCCGCGCTCTCCCCGGATGTACCGGAGCAAGGTGAAGAACGCGCAGGAGGCTCACGAGGCGATCAGGCCTGCCGGCGATCGCTTCCGCACGCCCTCCCAGGTCGCTGGCGAGCTGAGAGGTGAAGAGCGCAGCCTTTACGAGCTCGTCTGGCAGCGGACGGTCGCATCGCAGATGAACGACGCGACCGGGACGACCGCACGGGCGCGCATCGAAGGGCGCGTCCTGACCGAGTCGCCGGTCGCGGCTATCGGAACCGTGACGGTGTTCATGGCGACGGGCACGGTCATCACCGATCCCGGTTTCCTGGCGGTTTACCGCGAGGACGAAGACGAGAACGGTGACGGCCGGGGCGACCGTCGCAGCGACCAGGATGTCCGCCTGCCTCGGCTCGTCGCCGGGGGAGACGTCGAATGCGACGGGCTCGAGGTCGAGGAGCACGCGACCAAGCCGCCCGCGCGCTACACCGAGGCTTCGCTCGTTCGGCGTCTCGAGGAGCTCGGCGTCGGACGGCCGTCGACCTACGCCAGCATCATCGGGACCATTCAAGACCGCGGCTATGTGTGGAAGAGAGGGACGGCGCTCGTTCCGTCCTTCACGGCCTTCGCCGTTGTCGGGTTGCTGGAGGAGCACTTCGCGAACCTGGTCGACTACGGGTTCACGGCCTCAATGGAGGACGATCTCGACGACATCGCCTCGGGCATCGAGGAACAAGTCCCGTGGCTCGAGCGGTTCTACTTCGGCGAGCACAGGCCGGGGGCCCTACAGCCTGTCAAGACCTCCGGTCACTCGCTCGCGGTCGACGGCCGACACGGCCTCAAGGAGGCCGTGTCGTTGCACCTCGACGAGATCGACGCCCGGGAAGTGAACTCGATCTCACTGGCGAGCGATGCGCAAGGGCGCGAGATCGTGATCCGCGTGGGGCGCTACGGCCCGTACCTCCAGCGCGGCGAGGACCGCGCCGCGGTGCCTGACGACCTGGCTCCGGACGAGCTCACCTTGGAGCGGGCCGCGGAGCTGCTCGAGCATCCCTCATCGGATCGCGCCTTGGGCGACGATCCGGCGACGGGCAAGACGGTACTGGTGAGAGACGGGCGCTTCGGACCGTACGTTCAGCTCGGGGAGGCGGCAGCGGCAAGCGACAAGCCGCGAACCGCTTCATTGCTGAAGACGATGAACGTCTCGGACATCACGCTCGAGCAGGCTCTGCAGATCCTGCAGCTCCCACGGACGGTTGGTGCCGATCCCGAGACAGGTGAGGAGATCGTCGCAGCCAACGGCCGGTTCGGGCCGTTCATGAAACGGGGATCCGAGACTCGCAGCCTCGAGACCGAGGACCAGCTGTTCACGGTGACAATCGAAGAGGCGCTCTTTCTGTTCGCGGCGCCCAAGCAGCGTCGCTACGGCACTTCCGCGGCTCCTCTCCGCGAGCTTGGCGTCGACCCGGAGTCGGCGGCGGCGGTCGTGCTCCGCTCGGGCCGTTTCGGGCCTTATGTCACCGACGGGACGACCAACGCCTCGCTGCGACGAGGTGACGACCCGGACGAGTTGACCCTCGAACGCGCGGTCGAGCTGATCGCGGATCGCCGGGCCGCGGGCCCGGCCAAGCGCTCGACAGCCCGCAAGGCAACTGGCGCGGCGAAGAAGGCCGGCGCCCGCAAGGCAACCGGCACCAAGAAGGCCGGGGCCCGCAAGGCAACTGGCACGGAGAAGAAGGCCGGCGCCCGCAAGGCAACCGGCACCAAGAAGGCCGGGGCCCGCAAGGCGACCGG
>Ga0187889_10002206_pt1 | contig 19492 bp, 18 predicted proteins | sample June2016WEW_7_10_2_FD_132992 | JGI IMG/M metagenome (GOLD analysis project Ga0187889, IMG submission 132992) | Peatland microbial communities from SPRUCE experiment site at the Marcell Experimental Forest, Minnesota, USA - June2016WEW_7_100 | ecosystem: Environmental > Terrestrial > Soil >... | reverse complement strand
TCGGCGGAGTAGCCGTACTTGGCGACCGCGGCCTGGTTGACCAGCAGGAAGCGCCCCGTCTCGCCGTCGAGCACCCACATCGGCTGGGGGCCTTCGAAGAAGAGGCGGCGGAACCGGGACTCGCTCTCCCGCAGGGCGGCCTCGCGGCGCGCGTCGTGCTCGCGCAGCCGGGTGACGAGGCCCATCCGCCCCACCGCGGCCGCCAGGTGCTCGGCGATCCTGCAGACCAGCTCCGACTCGGTCTCCCCGAACGCCTCGGGCCGGGACGAGACCACGGTGATCGCCCCCAGCCGGTCGTCCTGGTCGACCATCGGGACGGTGATCAGTGACCGCGCCCCGAGGCGGCGGCATGCCTCCCCGTGAACCCGGGCGTCGGCCGCGGTGTCCGCGCACACCCGGCGACTGCGGCCGGCGGGGACGAGCCACAGCTCGTCGGATGCGGCCGGGGCATGGCGAGGGCTGGTCTTCGCGGTGCTGACCCACATCTGGTGGGTCGCGCCCAAGGCATCGACCGCCTCGACCAGGGCTGCGTCGGCGGCGGTCAGCTCGCGGGCCCGTTCCGCCGTCCAGCGCACGATCGTGTCCAGGTCGGCGCTCAGGTCGCGCGCCTCCGTCCGGAACTCGGCGAGGTCGTGGACGCGGCTGTCGGCACCGCTGAGGGCCAGGGCCCGCCGCGCCGCCTGGGTGACGACGCTGGCCAGGTCGGCCTGCAGGTCGAGGACCGCCTGGTGCGACGGGGCGAGCGCGAGGCTCTGCTGCACCGGGGTTCCCGGTGCCCTTCGCCGCCGGGCAGGGGGGACGGCGGCCGCAACGTGTCGACGGGTGCTGGAGGGCATGGTCGTAGTCCACGCTAGTCGGCGCCGATCTCGCCCGCTTGCACGGAGAGGTCACGACCTCGTCACCGACGCGACACCCGCCTGCCATGCCCTGCCCGACCCGCTGCGCCCGCCCTGCATGGTGCCGGCGCACCCGCCCGGTGGCCGGACTGGCGAAGACATATCTGTCTGGGACAGAATTGATACAATCCTTCCGTGCCCGCCCCGTCCCCCGACCTCGAGGCTCTCGCCGCCGGCCTGGCCCGCGGGGTCGGCCGGCTGCGCCGCTCGCTCAACCGCGAGGTGCGCGCCGGCACCGCCCTCCCGCCCCTGCCCGAGGCCCAGCTGGAGATCCTCCGCCTCGTGGACCGGCGGCCGGGGCTGCGGGTTCAGGATGCCGCCGCCGAGCTGCGCCTGGCCCCCAACACCGTGAGCACGCTGGTGCACCGCCTCGTCGACGCCGGGCTGGTGGAGCGCGAGGCGGACCTCGGCGACGGCCGGGTGGCCCACCTCCGGCTCAGCCCGGCCGGCGAGCAGCGGCTGCGGCGCTGGCGCGACCATCGTCAGGAGATCCTCGCCGCCCGGCTCGCCGACCTCGACGGCGACGAGCGGCGGGCGGTGGCCCAGGCGCTGCCGGTGCTGGAGCGCATCGCCGTCTCCCTGGAGGCGGGGCACCCGGGCTCCGGAGCGTCCGCGGCGCGGCGCCGGCCGGTACCGGCGGCCGCCGGGGTTGCGTCGCCGCCGGAGGTCGCCCGTGGCGGCTGAGGTCGCCCTTGCCACCGGGTCCTTTCCGGGCCGGGCCCTGCCCGTCGTCTGCTCGGACCTGCACGTCAGCTTCGGCGCGGTGAGGGCCGTCGACGGCATCTCCTTCCACATCGAGCCGGGGGAGGTGTACGCCCTCCTCGGGCCCAATGGCGCCGGCAAGACGACCACCATCCGGGTGCTCACCACCCTGATCGCCGCCGACCAGGGCGAGGTGAACGTCTTCGGCCACGGGGTTCGCCGCGAGGCGATGCTGGTCCGCCACCTGATCGGGTACCTGCCCCAGCAGCTCTCCGCCGACTTCCAACTCAGCGGCTACGAGAACGTCTGGCTCTTTGCCCGCCTCTTCGACCTCCCCCGCCGGGAGCGCGAGACGCGGGTGCGGGAGGTGCTCGAGGCGATGGGGCTCGACGAGGTCCGCGACCGCCTGGTCAGCACCTACTCCGGGGGCATGGTGCGCCGCCTGGAGCTCGCCCAGGCCCTGGTCAACCGGCCGGCGCTGCTGGTGCTCGACGAGCCCACCATCGGCCTCGACCCGCTGGCCCGGGGCGACGTCTGGGAGCGGGTCCGGGAGCTGCGCGAGGAGACCGGCATGGCCGTCCTGCTCACCACCCACTACATGGAGGAGGCGGACACGCTCTGCGACCGCATCGCGCTCATGCACCACGGCCGCATCCGTGCCCAGGGCACGCCGGCCGAGCTGAAGTCCGTCCTCGGAGCGGGAGCGACCCTCGACGACGTCTTCCGCCACTACGTCGGCGCCGCCATCGAGGACGAGGAAGTGTCAGGAGGAGGCCGCGATGTCCGCCGTACGCGTCGCACCGCCCAGCGTCTCGGCTGAGCTCCGCGCTCCGGTGGTGGAGCTGCCGCCCTGGTGGAGGCTCTACTCCAATCGCATCCTCACCTTCTGGCTGGTCGAGCTGCGCAAGATCCGCCACGATCGGACCGAGCTGTACACGCGCGCCGTCCAGCCGGTGCTCTGGCTGCTCATCTTCGGTGAGACCTTCAGCCGCATCCGGGCGATCCCCACGCCTCCCGGGATCAGCTACCTCGCCTACCTCTCCCCCGGGATCATGGCCCAGTCGGCCCTCTTCATCGCCATCTTCTTCGGCATCCAGATCATCTGGGAGCGGGACTCGGGAATCCTCACCAAGCTGATGGCCACCCCCACCCCGCGGCTGGCCCTGATCAGCGGCAAGGCCTTCGCCGCCGGGGTGCGCTCGGTCTCCCAGGTGGTGGTCATCCTGGTGCTCTCGGCGATCCTCCAGATCCGCTTCGACTGGAACCCGCTCCACCTCCTCGCGGTGGCCCTTGTCGTGGTTCTGGGGGCGGCCTTCTTCTCCTGCCTCTCGATGACCATCGCCGGCATCGTGCTGCACCGGGAGCGTCTGATGGGCGTCGGCCAGGCGATCACCATGCCGCTCTTCTTCGCCTCCAACGCCCTCTACCCGGTCAGGGTGATGCCGGGCTGGCTGCAGGGGCTGAGCGCGGCCAATCCGATGAGCTACGAGGTGGACGCCCTCCGCGGGCTGCTCCTCGGCACCCCCTCCTCGCTGCTCCTGGACCTGGGGGTGCTGGTGCTGGCGGTGATGGCCGGCATCGCCGCCTCGGCCAGCCTGCTCCCCCGCCTGGCCCGCTGAGCCGTCGCGGCCCAACCTGACCGTCCCCGCGGGCCGGAGGGTGGCGCGACGAGGACTGCCCTCGGCGGTGTCAGGTGTACCCTGCGCCCATGACGCAGACCGCCACCCCGCCCGACACCGACGAGGCGGCCCGGCGCGAGCAGTCGTGGGTCTTCTTCGACGGCGAGTTCCGCCGCTACCGGGACGCCCGGATCGGCCTGCTCACCCAGGGCCTCAACTACGGGACCGGCTGTTTCGAGGGCCTCCGCGCCTACTGGAGCGAGGAGAGGCGCCAGCTCTACGGTCTCTGGTTTCCCGAGCACTACCAGCGTCTCCACCGGAACACCCGGACGCTGCAGATGCGCGTCCCCCACAGCGTCCCGGAGCTGTGCGACATCACCCACGAGCTGCTCCGCCGCAACGAGTGCCGGGAGACGACCTACATCCGGCCACTCAGCTTCAAGTCGGCCGAGGCGATCGGATTCCGTCTCCACGACATCCCGGACAGCTTCGCCATCATCACCGCGCCGATGGGGGACTACGTGCCCACCGGCGGGATGCGCTGCATGGTCTCGTCGTGGCGCCGCATCGACGACAGCATGGCCCCGCCGCGGACCAAGTGCACCGGCATCTACATCAACAGCGCGCTCGCCAAGTCCGAGGCGCTCCAGGCGGGCTTCGACGAGGCCGTGATGCTCACCGCCGCGGGGAACGTCTGCGAGGGCACCGGCGAGAACATCTTCGTCATCCGCGGCGGGGTGGTCTCCACGCCGGCGCGGTCGGACAACATCCTGGAGGGGATCACCCGTCAGGGGATCATCCATCTCTTCCGCGAGGAGCTGGGGCTGGACGTGGAAGAGCGCTCGATCGGCCGCAGCGAGCTGTACGCGGCCGACGAGGTCTTCATGTGCGGCACCGGCGCCCAGGTGGCCCCGGTGACCGAGATCGATCGCCGGACCGTCGGCGACGGCGAGCCGGGACCGCTCACCCTGCGGATCCAGGGCCTCTACCAGCGGATCGTCACCGGCGGCGACCCCAAGTACGCGGAGTGGCTGCGCCCGATCTGGTGACGGGCTCAGCCGTCAGGGGTGATGATTCGCCGGCGCGGGCCCCGGGGCTCAGCCGGCGGCGAGGGCCCGGCGCACCACCTCCGCCCCCGCCCGGCGCAGCAGCCGCCGGGGGACCCGCCGCGGATCCTCCCCGGGCCCGGCCAGCTCGGCCAGCGAGATCACGTGATGGAACTCCCCCGGGACGGCGACCACCTCCCCGGCGACCGCCACGCAGGTGACCCCCAGCCGGGCTGAGCGCCGCGCCACCTCCAGCGGCGCCTTGCCGGCGCCGGTCTGGAGGTCGAGGCGTCCCTCGCCGGTGATCACCAGGTCGGAGCTCCCGATGGCCCGGTCGAGACCGACGGCGCCGGCCACCAGGGAGGCTCCCGGGAGCAGGGTCGCCCCGGCCACCGCCAGCCCGTAGCCGCTGCCGCCCGCCGCCCCGGCGCCGGCCAGGTCGCGCAGACCCGGCCCGACCTGGGCGTCCCGTTCCAGCACCTCGGCGAGGCGCCGCAGCCCCGCCTCCAGCCGGGCCACCTCCGCCCCAGTCGCCCCCTTCTGGGGACCGAAGACGGCGGCGGCGCCGCGCGCGCCGAGCAGGGGGCTGGCGACGTCGGCGGCGACCTCGATGCGGCACCGGTGCAGGCGCGGGTCGAGGCCGCTGAGGTCGGCGCGGTCCAGCTCGAGGAGCGCTCCCCCGCCGTCCCTCACCGGGCGGCCGCTGGCGTCGAGCAGCCGGACGCCGAGGGCGGCCAGCAGCCCGGCTCCGCCGTCGGTGCAGGCGGACCCGCCGATGCCCACCAGGACCCGGCGAGCGCCGCCGTCGAGGGCCTGGCGGATCAGATCGCCCCCGCCCCGGGAGGAGGCGCGCAGGGGCTCCAGCCGGCCCCGGAGACGCCGCAGCCCGGACGCCTCGGCCAGCTCGACGACCGCGGTGGTCGGGTCGATCCACCCCAGCCGGGCGATCAGCCGCCCGCCCAGCGGACCGCAGACGCGGTGACGGTCGACCCGGGCGGACGGCGATCCGGCGAGCAGGGTGTCGAGGGTGCCATCGCCGCCATCGGCCATGGGCACGGCGCGCGCCCGCGCTCCCGCGTCGCCCGCCCCGGCGGCCAGCGCCGCCGCGGCGGCCTCGGCGGTCAGGGTGCCCTTGAAGGCGTTGGGGGCGCAGAGGACGCGCAACCGGGAGCCGCCGCCGTCTCCGGATCCGGGGCCGCCCATCTCACCGGGGCCTCACCGCGGCCCGACCAGGTCGAAGTACGCGGACATCTCCTGGTCGGTCCAGACGTGGCCGTCGCACTTGTCGACGCTGACCAGGAGCCCCGAGACGGACCACGCCGCCGACACGTCCGGCTCCGACGCCGGGATCAGGAAGGTGAAGAACATCGGGTGATCGGCCTGGAACCGGAGCGGCTCGGGGCGGACCTCGATCCCCGCCGCACGAGCCGCCTCCAGCGCCACCTGCTCGGCGTCGTCGAGGCTCGTCTCGGCGCTCCGGTAGCGCGCCGGCACGATCAACGCGGTGATCCCGTGCCGGTCGACGGCTCGCCGCCGGGCTCGAGCGGCCTCCAGGGGCAGCGATGAGCCCTCGAACTCGAAGTCGAGCTGGAGCAGGGAGGCGGTCCGGGGCCGGCCGGCGTCCCACGGCCCCGCGCGGACGTGGACCAGGTCGTACGGGGTGTCGCGGTGGGGGGCGGCGGCCACGCGGGGAGAATCTCAGCCGGCTGAGGTGGGTGTCAATCCGCGCTCCGCCGCCGCGCTCCGCCGTGCCGCCGGGTTCGGGCGATCCAGCGGTCGGGTGCGCGCAGCTCGGCCATGGTCGGCATCATCTCGGGCCCCTCCCAGACCCGGTTGAGCAGGGTGTAACCGCCCTCGGCGAGGAGCGCCTCGGCGAAGCGCTCGCCCAGGTCGTACTGCCGCAGCTTGAGCGCGATGCCGGTCACCGCGAGGATCAGACGTTCGAGGAAGGTCCGCTGCGCCTGGCGCCGGTGGAAGGCCTCCTCCAGCTGGTCGAAGCCCTGGATGTGGCCCCGTCCCACCCGGTGCATCACCAGGTTGCTGTAGCCCTCCAGGACGCTCATCACCGCCTGGAGCTGCCCGATGCCGCGGAGCTGACCGGCGACACCGCGCCCCAGCCGGCGCAGCGCCGCCGAGCCCAGGCTCGAGGTCCGGGTCCCGCCCGGCTCGTCGCCGAGCCCGCTCGCGAGCAGCGCGTTCATGAGGCCGCCGATGTACGCCCGCAGCCAGGGGTGGGCCTCGAACTGCCACGCGTGGGTGGCCTCGTGGAGGACCAGCCAGCGCCGGAGCGGCTCCGCCGGTGCCCCCTCCCCGCGCTCGAGCAGCTCGACATTGGACTCCACCAGGTACAGGGAGCTCGGCGCCCGTCCGGTCGCTTGCGGGGTGCCCGTCGCGCCCGGAATCCCGGTCGCGCCCGGAGTCCCCGTCGTGTCGGACGGGGGCGGAGGCCCGGGGAGCATCAGCACCGGGTCGTACTGACCCAGGACCCGTTGCGACATGAAGCCGAGCACCTCGCCGACGTAGCGGCTCGTCAGCCTCCGGCCGAAGGCGGTGATGGCCGTCTCGGGGATCGACCCGCGCAGCCTCTCCACCGGTTCTAGGAGGCGCTGGACGATCAGCAGGTTGGCATCGATGAAGCCGTGCCGGTCCAGGACCGTGATCCGGGGGATCGTGGCCGGTGGGGTGCCGCAGACCTCCGCCATCAGCGGCACCATCTCGGCGGCGACGACGTCATAACCGGCCGCCAGCCGCGCCGCCTCCTCGGGCCGCAGGCGAACCCGCTGGCCGGACCGGGCCCGCGCGGTGCGGCGGACCGTCTCCCAGTCGACCAGGCGGGGTCCGGCCTCCGGGCGGGGGCGGGAGAGCGCCCGCACCGACAGCGCGACGGCTCCAGCGGCGGCGGCCAGCGCCGCGGCGCGGCGGATCAGGGGGCGCGAGGCCGGCATCCGGCGATCATATTCGCTCCGGGCGCTCCGGACCGCTCACGTCCCGCCACCGACGGGCGGCGGAGCCGGGTCCACCCCCGTGGCCGCTGGCACTCGGGGGTCGGGGCCGCTAGCACTCGCCAACCCCGAGTGCTAACATACCCGCCGACGCTTCATCCCGAACGTTCCAGGAGCCCTGCCCACCGGGCAGGCGGTGGAGGAGGTTCATGGCCAAACAGCTGATCTATGACGTCGACGCTCGTGCCGCTCTCAAGCGCGGCGTCGATGCCGTCGCCAACGCGGTGAGGATCACCCTTGGTCCCAAGGGTCGCAACGTCGTCCTCGACAAGAAGTTCGGCTCCCCGACGATCACCAACGACGGCGTGACCATCGCCAAGGAGATCGAGCTGGAGGAGCCCTTCGCCAACATGGGCGCCCAGCTGGTCAAGGAGGTCGCCTCCAAGACCAATGACATCGCCGGCGATGGCACCACCACGGCGACGGTGCTCGCCCAGGCGCTCATCGAGGCCGGCCTCCGCCAGGTCGGCACCGGCGCCAACCCGATCCTGCTCAAGCGGGGCATCGACAAGGGCGTCGAGGCCGTGGTGGAGGCCATCAAGGCCCAGTCGCTCCCGGTCACCGAGCGGGAGAAGATCGCCCAGGTGGCCTCGATCTCCGCAGCCGACCCGGCGGTCGGCGAGACCGTCGCCAACGCCATGGAGAAGGTGGGCAAGGACGGGGTCATCACCGTCGAGGAGTCCAAGGGCCTGGAGACCGAGCTGGAGCTGGTCGAGGGGATGCAGTTCGACAAGGGCTACATCTCGGCCTACATGGTCACCAACGCCCAGCGCATGGAGGCGGTGCTCGAGGAGCCCTACATCCTGATCACCGACCGCAAGATCTCGGCGGTCGCGGACCTCCTGCCCATCCTCGAGAAGGTCGTCCAGATGAGCAAGCCCCTCCTCCTCATCGCCGAGGACGTGGAGGGCGAGGCGCTGGCGACCGTCATCGTCAACAAGCTGCGCGGCACCTTCAACGCCGTGGCCGTCAAGGCCCCCGGTTTCGGTGACCGGCGCAAGGCGATGCTCCAGGACATCGCCATCCTCACCGACGGCACCGTGGTGAGTGAGGAGATCGGCATCAAGCTGGACTCCGCGACCCTCAACCAGCTGGGCCGGGCCCGGCGGGTGACGATCACCAAGGACGACACCACCATCGTCGAGGGAGCCGGCAGCCAGGACGCCATCAAGGGGCGGATCGAGCAGATCAAGGCGGAGATCGACAAGTCGACCTCCGACTGGGACAAGGAGAAGCTCCAGGAGCGCCTGGCCAAGCTCTCCGGCGGGGTCGCGGTCATCAAGGTGGGTGCCGCCACCGAGACCGAGCTCAAGGAGAAGAAGCACCGCATGGAGGACGCCGTGTCGGCCACCCGTGCCGCGGTGGAGGAGGGGATCGTCCCCGGAGGCGGGGTGGTCCTCCTCAACTCGATCGCGGCGCTCGACAAGGTGAAGGTCGAGGGCGACGAGCTGGCCGGGGTCAACATCCTGCGGCGCGCCCTGGAGGAGCCGCTCCGCCAGATCGCCGTCAACGCCGGGCTCGAGGGCTCGGTCGTGGTCGAGAAGGTCAAGGGTCTGCCCAAGGGTCAGGGGCTGGACGCGGCCACCGGCGTCTACGTCACCATGGTCAGCGCGGGGATCATCGACCCGACCAAGGTGACCCGGTCGGCGGTGCAGAACGCGGCGTCGATCGCCGGGCTGCTGCTGACCACCGAGGCGCTGGTCACCGACATTCCCGAGAAGAACAAGGGTCAGTCGCCGCCGCCGATGCCCGACTATTAGTCGGCAGCGAACCACTGTCCCGCGGGTGAGGGGGCGGCCGGGCCGGGGGCCTGGCCGCCCCTTCCGTCTCCTCGGGACCTGCCCTTCGTTGCTTCTCACCGGCTCGGGTGGGCACGTGACCGTGGCGCTGGTAACGTAGCCGGGCGGGTGTCCGGAACACTGGTCTTTGTGACCGATTACGGTCTGGAGGACGGCTACGCCGCCCAGATGTGGGCCGCCGCCTGGTCGGCGTGTCCGGGGGTGCGGTGCGTCGACGGCACTCATCTCGTCCCTCCCGGTGACGTCCTCGGCGCCGCCTATCGCTGCAAGGTCCTGGCCCGTGCCTTCGGCCCGGGCAGCGTTCTCTGCGTGGTGGTGGACCCCGGGGTTGGCAGCGACCGGCCGGCGGTGGCGGTCGACTGCGATGGGGTGAGCTGCGTCGCCCCCGACACCGGGCTCGTCTCTTATCTCTGGACCGAGGCCCGGCGGCGGCAGGCGGTCCGGCTCCGGATCCCGCCCGGGGTGTCGGCGACCTTCCACGGCCGCGACCTCTTCGCGCCTCTGGGGGCGCTGCTCGCCTGTGGCACCCCCATCGCCGGGTGCGGCGAGCCCCTCGCCTCGCCGTGGCTGCGGGAGGACCTGCTGCCCGTCGCCGAGGGTGACCGGCTGCGCTCGCTGGTGGTGTCGGTCGACCACTTCGGCAACTGCATCACCGGGGTGCGTCCCGCCGACGTGGGCGGCCGGGACGTCGCCGCGGTGACCTGGCCCGGCGGCGAGACCGGCCGGGTGGTGACGACCTATGCGGAGATCGACTCCGGGATGGCCGTCCTCTGGAACAGCGCCGGCCACCTCGAGCTCGCCGCCCGGGACGAATCCGCCGCCCACCGGGCCGGGATCCGGGTCGGGGCGCCGGTCACGGTCGAGCTTCGATGACCGGGGCCGGCGAGGAGGCGCGGCGGGCCTACGGGAGTCTCACGTCGCAGCAGCAGTCGGCCCTCGACCTCGCCGCCAGCACCCAGGGCGTCGGCGTCCTGCAGCTGATGGAGATCGCGGGGTGGCAGGTCGCCCGCTGGCTGTTCGCCAACGTCGCCGGGCGTCCCGCGCGCATCCTTGTTGTTGCCGGTCATGGCAATAACGCGGGAGACGGCCTGGTGGCGGCGCGCCACCTGCTGACCTGGGGGTTCCCGGTGGAGATCGCGCTGGTGGCGGACCCGGAGCGGCTGGGCGAGCTGGCCGCGCTCCATCTCGGAGCGGTCCGGACCCTGGGTGCGGCGGTCGCCACCGTCCCCGACGGCCGCCTCCCATCGGCCCTCCTCGAGTCCGCCGAGATCGTGGTCGACGCCCTGCTCGGGACCGGCGTCCGCGGTGACCCCAGGCCGGCGCAGGCGGAGGCCATCTCGCGCCTGCCCGCCGGCCGCACCCATGCGATCGACGTCCCCAGCGGGCTCGATGCCACCACCGGTACGCCCGGCACTCCGACCGTCCACGCGCTCCGGACCTGCACGCTCGCCGCCATGAAGGCGGGGCTCTGGACGGAGCCGGGCCGGCGCCACGCCGGCCAGATCACGGTTGCCGACATCGGCATGCCGGCCAGCGCCTGGGCGGCGGCCGGGCTCACTCCGCCGGTGCTGATCCGGGGTGGAGAGTTGCTGACGATACCGACCGATACCGGACAGCCGATGGCGCCGTCTCCGCCCTGACGCCGACGGACTGACCTGGACTCGCGGTGGGACGGCGTCGCCGCCTTGACCGCAGTACCACTCCCGTGTATGCTGTCGTGACGCCACCAGCCACCCCCCGGGTGGACTCATGATCAACGTCGCAGCAAACGTCCCAGCCACCAGTGGCGAGTTCGCGGAGCTTGTCTCCGAGCGCCTCGACGAGCTCATCACCTACGCCGCCCATCTCGTCGGCGACGTCGACTCCGCCGTCGAGATGGCCGCCGCGGGCATCGTGCACGCCGCCAAGTACCCGCCGGCTCATCTCAGCATCGACGGTCCCGCCGCGCTCTACCGTTCGGTGACCCGCGCCTGCCGCACCGGCCAGCGCTTCCCACCCCGGCCGCATGGCCCGTCACGGCTCTGGCATCACAGCCGGCCTCCGTTCGAGGCCGTCCTCCACGGTGGCGACGTCGCTCGCCGGATGAACACCGTGAAGCGCGCGCTCATGACCCTCACCTTCGAGCGCCGTGCCGCGCTCCTGCTCCGCAACGTCGTCGGGCTTCGCCATGCGGAGATCGCGCGCGTGCTGGAGTGCTCGCCGGAAGCGGCCAGCCGGCTGCTGGCCGGCTCCCGCCGCCAGTTCAGCGCCGTGTACCGCGAGATCGCGATATGAAGTGCAGCCTGCTCGCCCTGAGCAGCTACCTGGACGGCGAGCTGGAGACCGGGCGCCGCGCCGAGGTCGAGGCGCACCTGGTCGGATGTGAGCGCTGCCGGGCGGGCCTCGACTGCCTCCGCGAGGAGACCGAGCGCTTCGGCGCCCTTGGTCAGGTCCACGTGCCGGACTCCGCTGTTCCCGCCTTCCTGCAGCAGCTCGGCCTGATCGGCCCGGACGACGTCCTCCCGTCGCGCGTGGGCCGGACGCCCGCTCCCGCCGTGACGTCTCAGCCGCCCTGGTTGGGCGGCGCAGGCTCAGGCCAGGCCCTGCCGTGGATGCCTCGGGCCCATGGCCCCGATCCGCGGGACACCGCTCAGCCCGGCGGCGATCACCGGGACACCGTTCAGCCGGAGAGCGATCAGCCGTCCCTTCCCTTCATCGACGAGCTGGCTCCGGCGGGGCTGACCCTGATGTCCCCGCCCTCCGGCGAGCCGGCCGACGTGCCCGAGATCGATCTCAGCGGGCGGTCGACAGCCACCCCGGCGTCGCCGCCTCCCGTGCCGGTGGCGGCTGCGCTGCCTCCCACCCCTGCGGGCCCACCCGCCTCCACCCCGCCGGCGCCGGAGAGCGCTGCCCTCGAGGGAAGGCGGGTCCCGCACGCGTTCCCCGGGGTTTGGGCCGAGGTCGAGGCCGGGCCCGCGCGAGCGCCGGCCGAGGTCCCCGCGCCCACCCCGGAGGTCGACGTCACCTGGTCGCAGCCGTCGGGGAGCGACCTCGATTCCCACGCGGTGGACGACGATCCCCTGGTCACCCTCGTTCCGCCGGCCTCAGCGCCGGCCCCGTGGGCCACGCCACCCCCGCCGCCGCCCACGCGACTGCAGGCGCCCCCGCAACCACCTTCAGAGCCCCCGTGGCCCGCCGTGCCCCCGTGGCCCGCCGTGCCCTCGCCACCGCACGTACCCCCGCCACCGCCCGCGCCCCCGCCGTCCCAGCTGTCTCCGTCCCCCCAGGTGCCGCCGCCGTTCCTGGGCTCGCCATGGCACGTACCGTCCTCTGACGAGCGGCCCGCATCTCCGCCCAACGACGATCCGTGGAGCTGGGCGCCCCGGGACGACGGGCCGCCCCCGCCGTCCCGCAACCGCCCGGACCCCGACCTCGCCACCGACGCCGGCGCGGGTTTCACGCCCGCCGCCGCATTCGCCGGCGACTCTGATTGGAACGGGGTGGGTGCGGAGGAGCCGGGAGCCGGGTACCCCGAGCCGGACGTCGCGCCCGATCCCCTCGTCGACCCGTTGATCGCCCGGGTGGTGCAGCCGCCACAGCCCGTCCCGCCGACCTTGATCTCCCGGCTGCGTGATCAGGTCGCCCTCCGTCTGGCGCTGATGCGCGGAGCCGGCGGCGACGTGGGCCGCCCCGCCCGCGGCGCCCCTTCTCCCGCCGGGAATCCTCCCTCTCCGGAATCGGTCGGTCCGCTGGTGGCGGCGATGCGCTCGCGGATGGCCTCGTCCTTCGATCCGGACGAGGCGCCCGATCGGGGCGCCGGCCCAGCCCCCGCCCCATGGGAGCCGCCCCGTCCGGATCGGGCCGGGGAGCCGGCGTGGCCGGAGGTGCCGTTCCGCTCCGCCACGATCGCCGAGGAGCTGCCGCGGTCGCCCGCCACACCGCGGGTTCGTGATCTCGACCCGGGCCCACGCGCACCCGGCCGGCACACCCGGCGACTCGGGGACCGCCACGGTCCGCTCGGAGCCACCGGGGGCTCGGTGGCCCAGATGGCGGGACGGTTCGGCGATCTCCCCCACCAGGTGCGTCGCCTCGCGGCCCACCCGCGGCGGCGCTGGTTGATCGTCGCCGTCCTGGCCGTGCTGGTGGTGACGGTCAGCCTGGTGATATCGCACGCCGGCGGGCCGAGTGCCGCGGGCGTGGCCAGCGCCAAGCCGTCGACGCGACCCCTTCCCGCCGCCAGCGCGACCCTGGCCCCGCAGTCGCAGCCGGCCACCGTGCTGCAACCGTCAGCCTCGACGGCGCCCACCTCCACCCGGACCCCCACCCCGGTGCCGACCTCGGCGCCCACCCCCGTCCCCACCTTCGCGGCCCAGACCTACGGTGCCGGCGGCTCCGGCTGGCAGCTCCAGGACGTCCGCTGCTGCGACGTCGAGACCGGGACCGGCTACACCAGGATCGTCTTCGACCTCGGTGACTCCTCGGGCGCGAACCCGACCGCGACGGTGAGCTTCCCGACCCCCACGACGATGGTGGTGAGCTTCCCCGGGGTCAGCGCCCCCGGCTCACTGGCTGCCGGCGGCAGCGGGGGAGTGGTCAGCGGCGTGACCCGCCAGAGCGGCGCCCCGCTGGCCTTCCGGCTCAGCCTCAGCAAGGCCGCGACGGTGCAGGGCTGGGCGTACTTCGGGGGCGCGGACGCCGAGAGCTCAGCCCCGCTGCACCTGTACTTCGACCTCGGCTGAGATCGGGCTCAGGCGGCCTTGCAGTTCTTGGTGTGCTTGAGGATGCGCTCCCGCTTCGGCTCCCCAGGCTTGCGCGTGTGGCGGAAGGCGATCTCGACGCTGATCTCGTTCTGACGCATCAGCTGATGGCAGACCGGGCAGCGGACCGCGGTCATGATCTCCTTCTGGGAGAGGACACCCTTGGATTCCTTGAGGTTGTTGGCCATGCGGGCACGCTCCTGAGAGGCTGGGGACATCGTGATTGTAACGGCCAACGCGCTCCGGACCATCGCGGGGCTGTCGCGCCTCCACGGTGACCCGCGCATGAGCATGACCGCAAAGCCGCCGGGCGGATCCCGCCGAAATCGATGAATGCCCTGGTCACCGTCCTGCTCGTGGTCGCGATCCTCGCCGTCCTGGGGCTGATCGCCGTCGGTCCGGTCCGCGCCGTCAGGGAGGACCGCGGCTACGCCGCCGAGGAGCGGGGGTGGCTGGAGGGCGGCCGCTTCCCGGCCGAGGTCGAGCGCGTGTACCGCCACGGCCGGCTGATCCTCACCGACGGAGCCCGGCTGCGCGAGCTCGGCTACGAGCTCAGGCAGAGGCGGATGGTGAGGAGCGAGTGGGGCCGGGTGCCGGAGGTGGTGTGGCGGGCGGTGAGCCCGCCGGCGAAGCCTGAGCCGGCCGGGGTCGGAGACGCGGACGGAGCCGCCCGCGGCCCCACTGGCGCCTAGCTCCGGGGCTGGAGAGCGGCCCCCGCGTCCTCGCGGCCCTCTCGACCCCCTGGTACCCCGTGGCGGATTCGAACCGCCGATCTCCGCCTTGAGAGGGCGGTGCTAATTTGAACATGAACTCGACATCGCGAATGGTGAGCCGTTCGTAGAGCAATTCAAACGGCGCATTGGCGGGGGTAAAATTAGGGGTAGACTATCCCCACCATGGTCAAGGACGCTTATATCTACCCCCGTTCCCCGACGGCCAAGGGCTGGTCGCTCGGCACCGCTTGGACGGCGAAGGTCAGGCTTCCCGGGGGAGCGGTGAGACAGTTCTACGGCCCGAGCCGCGTAGCCGTCGAGGAGAAGGTCGGTGCGTGGCGGATTCGCGGCGGGCCAGCCGCGGAGGCCCGGCCGGCTCCCGGCCGGCGGTTCAGACCCAGGGAGGAGCCGCCATCTCCTCCCTCCTCGCTCTCGGCAGGGGCGTGGCTGACGGACTGGGCCAAGAAGGGACGCCCCGACGCCTGGGACACCCGCAGGCACGCTGATGCCCTGAGCCTCATCCGTCGCTACGTCGCAGGCACCCCCGAGAACCCGGGCCCGTGGGCGGCACTCCGCCTCACCGAAGTGGATCCTGAGAAGGTCGCAGAGCTTCTCGAACGTCTCAAGGACCGCCCCACGACGCAAGACAACTTGCGCCGCCTCCTCCGGACCGCGTTTCGAGACCAACCCGTGAACCCAGTCCCTGGTCGTCCCCGACGGCTCCAGCGCGAGCAGGACCAAGACACGGGAAACTTCCGCATCCTCTCTCGCGAAGAGTGGCGACGCCTGGTGGAAGCCTGCCGGCGAAGCTCCGACCCCCTTTCATCCGCGATCCTGGTCACCCTTGAGTGTGGCCTCCGCTCGTCAGAGTCGAGGGCGTTACGTTTCTGTGACTTCGCGGGATCCACACTTACGGTGCGGCGGGCCGTTGTGAAGCTAGCCGAGCCTTACTCGCTTCAGGTTGTCAATGTTGCCAAGAGCAAGGCCAGCAACCGCGAGATACCCGTCTCTACCGTCTGCGGAGAAATCTTGGAGGAGCTGCGCAATCCAGTCGAATATTACGAGGACGACGTGGAGGGACACGGCACGGCCATGCTCACCAGAAGGGGTCCGGAGCCCGACCCGATGGCTCTAATCTGGCCAGCTCAGCGTGGCAAGGGCAAGGGCAAGGAGCCAATTGACCAATCGCGGCTCAGCAAAGCGCTGGAGAAGCTGCGGCAAGAAGCCGGCATCCCCGAGCTTGCCTGTCGCGACGGACACCTTCTGCGACTTAACGGCCCCTGTCCAACCTGCGGCCGTCAGCCGCTGCCGCTACGGGTCCACGACCTCCGGCACACTCACTGCTCGCACCTGCTCGCTGCCGGCATCCCCATCCCGGCGGTGCAGCATCGGATGGGATGGGCCTCGCCTACCATGCTCCGACGTTATGCACACAAGACTCCCGAGGCCGACGACATGACCGTAAGAGCGCTCGCTGAAATCACGGCGCCACCTCGACAGCAATCTGATGAAGAGAACGAAGACGTTCCCTTCTGACTAGCGTCACACCGGCGCGCCAGCCCAACGACGTCTATCGCAGATGTGCCAGCGTGACGACGTCTGGTCGTAGGGGACGCTCTTACCGTGTTGAGAAACGAAGCGAGTGGCGTCTCCAAAGTCCGTTGGACACCCTTTCGTAATGATGGCGTATTGGTGCTCCTGCCTCCGTTCATGGTTAACAGAAGACGGTTACCGCAGAGCCTTAGATGCTGCCTAGCCTTGTAATCAAAGCGATACGGGAATAGAAACGAACCGCGAGGTGCCCTCGTGTGCATCTAAGTATGATGAAAGCAGCTCAATGGAATCTTTCGCGGAAGCGGCGAGAGTAAAGGTCAAGAAACGTGGGAGGTCGAAGCAAGACACGTCAGGGGAGAGGGGTGGACAATCACACGATCAGTAATGGGGAGAGGTGGAACCTGCACGCCTCCGACGCGGGCCCCTCTTCTCCGTCGCTGCGGAGAGTTTCCCAGACCGGGGTGATGTGGCGAAGTGACGGGTTAGGCCCTTTCTGGCCGCTAGGGGTGCCCGACCGCCTGCGTTATTGGTTCACTGTCCCTCAGGCCCGACGATGGCAATGGGTCGGTAACCGCGTGGAGGCCTTCGCGTGGAGAGCGCTGAGGAGGTTGCCATCTGACGCAGCGGGTATCAGCGCAAGGACGGTGCTGGCGTATAGAGGATGGTTGGAACTGGGGGGAGAGGCGACCTTGCCGTCCAAGCTGGAGAGCGACGTCGAAGGCTACGTCCGCTATCGCTTGGAGGGGCACACTCATCGAGCAGCTCTCGACCATGTGCGCCATTCGGCGGGATGGTTGAAAGGTGTGTATGACTACGAGCACAGGGGGGAGAGGTGAACACTGCCACCCTGTCCAACCAGCAGCTAGAGAGGGAGATCGAAAGGGAACCCACGGCGGGCATTAAGGCACCATGGGATGTTGACTTTGAGCACGTCAGAGGGCCTGAGAGACGTGAAGTGTGGGAGGAGGCACGACAGGCAGTCCTGGAGCTGGAGAGTTGGGGTTTCGTGGGAGCCAGCCGAAGTCCGGCGGAGTGGTGCTGGTATCTTGACGACCCGGACCATTGGCCGGTATTGAGGGTGCTGCTCGTCCTTGGGAAAGACTGCCGCGAGGCCGGCGTGGCGTTCGCCAAGGACAAGGACGGAGCATTGCACCCCGTCTTCGATGCTTCGGAGAAGCGCCGTCAGTTAGAAGGGCTGAACTGGTTTTGGCACAACTTCGCGCCGCTCCGGACCGTGTTGCAAGATCAAAACAAGGAGACGAATCGCGGCCCACACGATTCGACAGCGCACAGGATCTACGGCGAAAGAAACCGGAGCAAGCGAGAACCAGTGCCGTCCTTTCAAGAGGTAGTGGAGGGGATGACGGCTGCGGGGAAATAGAGGGATGAGCGGGGAGATCGTCATTGCTCGGCAGTGGGGAAAGGCCGTGTATGCGGCGCGAGGTCAGCCGCATGTGCTGATTGTTGGCCCGACCGGGTCGGGGAAGACGACCTCCGCGATTGTGCCGAACGTTTTGCTTTGGGGGAAGAACCCGCTCATCTGCGCCTCCTCAAAGGAGGACTTGCTAGAGCTGACCTATGCAGTCCGCCGTAGGGCCGGACCCGTGTGGTGTCTCGACCTCCGCCTGGGTCTCTTCGGGTTGCCCAAAGGGGTCAGGGAGGCGAGGTGGTCACCCCTCCACGGATTGGAGGACCCACTCCTCGGGTGGGATCGGGCGCTCTCCATAGGGAAAGCCATGCAAGGGGTTACCAACCACGACGCATATTGGGCCGAACGTGGAACGTCCCTGTTAGCACCCCTGCTCTGGGCGGCTGCGAATGCAGACCCACTCAAGAACATGTCATCCGTCAAGGCGTGGATACAAGCGAAGGGTTTCGCCGAGGCCATCGAGATACTGCGTTGGGCCAAAGAGGAGAGGAAGTATGGAGCGGACAAGGCCCTTCGCCAGGTCGGCGAGTTCGAGGACACAATCGGAAGGGGGGACGGGCACGGCGACTCCATCGTGTCGAGCGCGAGCAACTGTCTGGCCTGGCTAAACGGGAGAATCGAGGACAGGTCAAACGTCGGCGACTTCGCACCCGAGGACGTGGCGCGGCAGGGAGGGACCCTTTACATAATCTCTCCGCCGATCCATCAGGGCGATTTCGGAGCTGCGCCGGCTGTCGTTGGGATACTGGATGCGATCAGACAAGCCGCTAGAGACCACGTTGGGCGCGGGGGGAAGCCCATCAACATGCTATGGGCCTTAGACGAAGTTGCGACGATCGCCCCCATTGACCTCCCCAGCTTCCTGCGTGAGCTACGTGGCTATGGTATCCGGCTGCTATTGGCTATCACGAGCTGGGGAGACGTGAAGGAGCGCTGGGGAGAACATTTGGCCGACAGCATCCTAACCAACTGCGGCAATAGGATCGTTTGGGGTGGGAGCGACCAGAAGCTGCTCACCGAGTTAGAGAAGATGTCTCATACCCACCTCGTCACGGAGAGCGAGAGCAAGCACCGAGAGCCGGTGTGGAAGGTCGAGAAGCTGACCCACCTTAGGAAACACCAGGTCGTTGCCTTCCGCCCGCCGAGAAGAGCCAAGTTGTATCAGAGCGCGTGGTATCGGAAGTTGTGGGCGGTCGAGAGGGTAATGGCGGATGAGGCGTGGGTGAGAAGGAAGAGACTCCGGCGACGGGTGGAGGCGGCTGCCGCCTGCGTTATCGTTCTGGCTCTGCTCATCGTGATGAGGATTCATGGATGAGGGTGCCGCGGGACGTTGGTCTCATTTGTCCGCCCCCTTCCCACGGTAGGTCGTGGTGTCGCCTAACCCTCTGCACCAGCCGCTCCTCGCTCCTGTGGTCGTCGCGGTGCTCGTCGGCTGGCGGGGACTTCACGGCGTCGAGGGATCTCCGAGAGCGCTACAGCGGACCTGCGCGGAGGGCGACGAGTATCGCGACGAGCAACGCGACGCAGCAGAGATAGACAACCGCCTTCATAAGTCTCTGGCCCGGTGTCGGCCCTCGCCAGTAGAGCTTGACGGGGGTGCTGTAGACCCGAACGACGTGGGGGCGCTGCATTGGTGGCTGACGTAGTTCCTGATCCATGTGGAAGAGGCGGAGTTGAAATCGCGCCAACTCTATCTGTGCGTCTCGGTCTAATCTGATTCCGTTCATTCCGTTCCTCCTTTCTGAACTTAGTTTCGTTCATAGGGAAGTCGTATCACGGGAACGTGGACGATGCACAGACAAGCTGAGGGGGTCGTTGAGCGGGCCACGAGCAGGGCTACCGGCCCCACCTGAGGTTTATCGTCGGGCTCCTCGGCTAGCAGGGTGCGGAAGAACCTGCCTGGGGGCTTGCCGGGTTAAACACAGGTGTGAGAGTCTTGCGGGGACGCGTCCCAGCAGGAGATCTCGAATGCGTGGCAGCCCCGATCTGCAGATGA
>Ga0187889_10002196_pt1 | contig 19511 bp, 13 predicted proteins | sample June2016WEW_7_10_2_FD_132992 | JGI IMG/M metagenome (GOLD analysis project Ga0187889, IMG submission 132992) | Peatland microbial communities from SPRUCE experiment site at the Marcell Experimental Forest, Minnesota, USA - June2016WEW_7_100 | ecosystem: Environmental > Terrestrial > Soil >... | reverse complement strand
GCCACGACTGGATCACGATGCTCTTCGGCAGGTCGGGGTGCAGGATCTCGTCCCACCCCACCATCCGCTTCCCGTGCTTCGCCAGGATCTGTAGCAGCCGCTGGTTGAAGTACGCCTGGAGCGCCGCGTTGTCCGCGATGCCGTGGCGCCGCATGAACGCCTGGATCTGCGGATTCGCGCTCCACTGCTTCCCGTTGTTCTCGTCGCCTCCGACGTGCCAGTACGCGTCGGGGAAGAGCGCGGCCATCTCGCCGATGAATCCGTCGATGAACCGGTAGGTCTCTTCGCGTGTCGGATCGAAGACGGGGTCGTGCACACCGAAGGCGCGCGGGATCGCGTACGGGCCGGGCGCGCTGGCGTACTCCGGGTAGCCGACGAACCAGCTGGTGGCGTGCCCCGGCATGTCGAACTCGGGCACGACCCGGATGCCGCGGTCACGCGCGTAGGCGACGATCTCGCGGATCTGGTCCTGCGTGTAGTACTGGCCGTCGCTCCCCAGCGCCTGGAGCCGCGGATAGCGCTTGCTCTCGACCCGGAAGCCCTGGTCGTCGGAAAGGTGCCAGTGGAGGACGTTCAACTTCACCGCCGCCATCGCGTCGAGGTTCCGCTCGATCACGGCCGGCGGTTCCCAGTGGCGCGACACGTCGATGAGGAGGCCGCGCCAGGGGAACCGGGGCTGGTCGCGAATGGCGACCAGCGGCAGATACCAGCCCGACGCGTCGCCTTGGGCGAGCTGGAGGAAGGTCTCGAGCCCGCGCAGCGCGCCCACCACCGTCGGCGCGTCGAGCCGGACCTGCCGCGCGCCGACGGTGAGCGCGTACGACTCGTCCTCGTCCACGCCCTGCACCGCTTCGCCGGGCCCGGACACGTGCACCGCGAGCTGGACGGCTCCCGCGCTCTCGGCCGCGACGGATTCGCGCGGCAGGATCAGCCCGGTGCGCCCCTCCAGACGCCGCATCGTGCGGCTCATCGCCCGCACGAGCCTGAGATCGGTGTACCCCGTGGACGCGAAGGTGAACGTCGAGTCCAGGGCCAGACGCCCGGCCTGGACCGAGAGGGACTCGGGCGCCGGCAGGACGTTGGAGCGCCACGCCGTCCCGGCGACGACCATCGCGCCGCCCGGCAGCTGCTGCGCCGCCAGCGGCGCCGCGGCGAGAAGCGCTAGGAGGAAACCGCCAGCGACTGCCCGGCGCTCACCGTCACCGGCGCGCCGAAATCCAGCGCGCGATACCCGCTGTCGTCCGAAACCGTACACGGCATCCTCCTGCCATCGAGCCGCGCCGTCAGGGCGCGGGAACGCAAGTTGAGGCGCAGCCGCCGGAACGTCTGGTCTCCCGAGCGGCACGCAAGTTCGAACCGGCGGGCGGTCTGCGTGAACTCGCCCCACGCCGTCGCGCTGGCCCACGGCGCCCGGACCTCCGGGACCCGGATGACCGGTGCCACTGTCAGCACTACCCCGGGCACGTCCACCTTGAAGCCGGTCGCCGAGAGCAGCGTCGCCCAGCTGCACATCGCGCGGTAATAGTGATCGCCGCACTCCACGTGGTTCCAGATCCGCCCCGCCCGCGCATAGCGGTCTCCGACGGCGCGCACCACCGCCACACCCTCCTCGACCAGGCCGAAGTCCATCATCATCGAGGCGATCGCGTATTCGACACCGGTCCAGTTCCCCGACTGCTGCGGGTTCTCATACGCGGGGAAGCGCGCCTGGGCCCCCGCCGGGTACGTCGCGTTCATCAGCCCCTGCTCGGCGGAGAAGTTGTGGCGCACCACGGCGCGGAGCGCCGCGACGATCCGCTCGCGCGGCAGGCTCTGGCCCAGCCCCATCAGCTGCGTGTACCACTCCCCCGAGAGCTGGTCGGTCATGCAGCACTCGTCGCGCCGGTCGCCGTCCACCCAGAGGCTGTAGTACTCGCCGTTCCAGAGCTTGGCGTCGAACGCCGCCGCGCCCTTTCGCAGGATCTCGCGCCACCGCTGCGCCGCCCTGTCGTCCTTCATGTCCTCCGCCAGCCGCACGCCCGCCTTGAGCCCCGCCAGCCACAGGCTCGCGATGTACGACGGAATCCCGGAGAAATCCCACTGGTCGTACGTGTTCCGGCGCGTGTCGTGGTCCGGCAGGCCATCGCCGTCCGAATCCAGGAGGGCGGTGTTCTCGATCGCGCGCTGCACGTGCGGGTACATCGCCTCCAGGTAAGCGCGGTCCCCGTTCCAGAGCCAGTCGCGCGTCACGATCAGCACGAACTGCGGGTTCATGTCCACCCGGTCGAAACCGTTGTCCACCGACGAGAAGTCGGGCGTGAAGAAGTGCGGGATGCGCCCGTCGGCGCGCTGGAACGCGGCGCTCATGGACATCTGCGTCTGCTGCAGCTCGGGGAAAAGGGCGGCGAGGCTGTGCGTACCCTGATACGACACGTCCGTCGTTTCGAACCCGCAGCAGCCGAGGCCCTCCCAGACGGCGAACTTCCCGTCGCGCGTCCACCACGTGCACTTGGCCAGCGTGCTGAGCTGCGCGCTCCACGCCTCGGCAAGCTCCGCGCCGAGCGTGCTGGCGCCCAGTACCTTCGCAAAGCCGAGCGTCTGCTCCCGGTGCTTCGCATAGTTGCCGACGAGGAACCGGTTCACCTCTTCCGAGTCCTTGAACCAGTGCTCGTACATGTGCCCCAGCTCGGGCCCCTTGGGGCTCAGGTGGTGCGGGAAGAACCAGCCCAGCGTGAACCGCACCTCTTGAGCTTCGCCCGGCGCGAGCTCCAGGGTGGAGCAGAGCGCGGCGTCGCCCCACGCCGCAGCCTTCCGGTCGCGCCCCGCCAGGGAGTCGAGCCAGGTGCGGGCGAACTTGAGGTAGCGGCCGAGCGCGGCGTCGGAATCCATCGCCCCCCCTTCCACCCGCGCGCTCCGCTCGTACAGCAGCGCGAAGGAGGCGATCTGCCGCAACTGGCGGGTCGTGGCCCGCTTGTCGTCCAGCGACAGCGCGTCGATCTGCTCGTCGGTCAGCTTCAGCATTCCTGCGGGCGTTGGCTGCGCCGGCAGGCTCGGCAACCGCCCGGTCTCCCGGAACGGCTGGAGGAACGACGCGAACATCCGGCGCCAGATGCCGTTCCCGACGTACTGCCCGAAGTCCCCGGCGATCCAGCTCGCCTCGCCGCCCGTGACCGAGAGGCCGATGCTGCCCACGGTCTCCGGAGCCTGCATCTCCGCGTCGGTGCGCAGCGTCAGGTACGTCGTGTCGTCCGCACGCGTCACGTCCTGACGCAGCTTGCGGTCGTCGGCGCCCCAAGCCAGCGGGTTCCTGAGCTTCGCCGCCAGCGAGACGCTGACCTTCTTGCCCGACGTGTTCTTCACGGTGAAGGCGGCATTGAATCCCGGCGTCCCCGACGTCCGCGCGTCGTGTGGGGCGATCGGCGAGAACATCGTCGCGCTCACCGCCACCGGCAGCGTGTGGTCGAGATAGCGCAACGTGGCCGCCGGGAAGGTGGCGTCGTACTCGATCGCCTCGACGCTCTTGGCCCAGCTCAGCGAGTAGAGGTCCTCCTGATCGCTGCGCGTGCCGAGCCGGCGCACCTGCGGCGTGCCGCCCTCGGGCAGGACGCGGAGGAAGAACGCCAGCGCGCCGGGATCCATTTCCGGCTGCGCACCGGCGACCGTCCCCACGCGGTTGTCGTCCGAGGCCCACTCCCCGAGGTTGAAGATCATCCACTCGTGGAAGTAGCCGTCGGATCGGACTTCGACGGACCCCGTGCCGATCCCGCCGAGCGGGATCCCGCTGACGTCGGCGATGCGGTGCGTCTTGACCCGCTCCGACGTGTCCGCGCGTCGTGCGGCCGGCCGCGGAGCGAGGCTCGGCTGATCCACGAGGCCGCCTTCGGCCTCGGCCTTCACGGGGGCCACCGCGCCGCCCAGCGCGACCGCCGCCGAGCCCAGCGCCAGCTCCTTCACGAAGTTCCTGCGGGACGACGTCTGCTTCGCCATGAGTTCTCCCTGTGTCAACCGAGCGTCGCCAGGACCACGATCCCGGAGAAAACCGCCACCGCGCCCGCCAGGCGGCGCGCGCCGAACGGCTCGCCCAAGAGCAGCCATCCGGCCAGCGCGGCGATCACCACGCTCACCTCGCGGATCGCTCCGGCGTAGGCGAGCGGCGCCATCGTGTAGGCCCGCAGCACCAGCGTATACGCGAACAGCATCAACGCGCCAGCGACGACGATCCGGAGCGCACCTTTCCGCAGCTCCTGGAAGACATGCCGGCCCCCGTAGCGGGCCAGGATCGGCGGCCCAAGCAGCACCGACGCGAGCACGAGGACCTCGACCGTGTATGGCACGGGCGCGGTGCGCCGCACGGCCACGCCGTCGATCAGCGAGTAGACGGAGGTGCAGAGCGCCACGCCGAAGGCCGCGATGACGCCGCGCGAGCGGAACTGCGGGCCGCTCCACCGCCACCAGACGTCGCCGCCACCGACCGGCACGAGCCCCACGACGATCAGGAGCATGCCCACCCCGCCCCCCACGGAGGGCACCTGGCCGAGCAGGACGATGGTCCAGATCGCGAGGAAGGCCGGCGCCGCGCCGCGCGCCAGCGGATAGACCTGCGAGAAATCCGCCTGCCCATATGCGTACGCCAGCAGGAGGTAGTAGACGCACTCGACGACGGCGCTGGCGGCGACGAACAACCACATCCCTCGCGGCACCGGCGAAGCGATGAGCGCCGGGAGGAAGAGCAGCGAGCCGACCGTCAGCGCCAGCCAGGTGACGAGGAGGCGGTTCTCGGCGCGCTTGAGGAGCAGGTTCCACGCCGCGTGCATCGCGCCCGCGGCGACCAGCAGACTCAGCGCGAGCGCGCTCAGGCGACCGGCTCGGCTTCCAGCGTCAGCACCTCGAACGGCTGCAGAGTGAAAGCGTGGGGCGCGCCCGCCTGAAGTCTCACGGGCATCTTCCCGCGGTCGGCAGCCCACGGGCTCTTCGCCGCGTACGTCTCGCTCGCGCTCGCGGGCAGCTCGAAGGCCGCGCCGACGTCCAGGGTCAGCGTCTGCGGCCTGTCGCTCGGATTCCGCAGCACCAGGATCCCGCCCGCCGGCGACCACGCGGCGTGCCCGTACGGCTCCAGCGCGAACGGGTCCCCGCCCACCCAGTGGGTGTCCACGAGCGTCGCGGCGTTCTCCCGCGCCCACTTCGCCGACTCGGCCAGCACGTCCCAGTTGTCGGTCGTGAGCAGCGCGGGAGTCACGTACATCTCCTGCAGCTGCGTGCCGGTGCCGAAGTACGCGCGGATCTCCGCGTCGAAGTCGTTCCCGGGATCGCTGTGGAGCCTTTCCGCCTGCTTCGCGTAGATGAGCCCGTGCAGCATCAGCGAGTTCAAGGGAAAGAGCGGCCCGCGCCCGGCGACGTTGTGGAAGGTGTCGCCGTCGCGGTAGGTGATCCACCGCTGCCGGTCGGTCCCGACGCCGGCGTAGCCGTCGTCCTCGCCGCCGCGCCAGATCGAGTCCGCGTACCGGAGCCAGAACGGCGAGGGGAACGTCCCGGTCGTGAGGTTGACGTACAGGTCCGGCTTCTCGGCCCTGAGCTCGCCGATCAGGTGGATCATCGCGTCGAAGTCGGAGTCGAACTGGCTCCCGGGGATCGCGTTCCGCACGTTCCCCGTGCCGTCGAACTTGAACTGGTTGACGCCGTAGGTCCGGATCATGTCGAGGCAGACCTCGCGGAACCGCGCGAAGTACTTGGGCCCCGACAGCGCGAAGCCGCCCTGGTTGGTCTCGAAGCCCTGCTCGTTCCCGTACTGCAGCCGCTCCTGCCGCGCCTGCCCGTAGCCGCCCCACGGGCTCATCCAGACGCCCGGATGGGAGGCGTAGCGGGCCGTCGCCTCCTTGAGCGGCGTGAAGCCGTGCGGGAAGCCGGAGTTGAAGTGCCAGAGGGTCCTGTGGTCGTCCCACCCGTCGTCGAACAGGAACGAGTCGAGCGTGACGCCGCGCTTGACGTGCAGCTCCTGGCCGTACGCCTCGATCACGGCCAGCGCCGAGGCCTCGTCGAACGGGTTCCCGTAGCCGATGTCGTACCACGAGTTGTAGTGGAGGAAGGTGCGGTACGGATGCGCCCGCTCCCGCTCGACGTACGTGAGGAAGTCGCGGCGGAACTGCCCGGGGCGCGTCGTGCCGATCACCGACGAGTACTCCGGCGCCGTGCCCGGCCGGATCGGCAGCTCGCGCGGCAGGGCCGAGCGCGCGCGGGAGCCGCCCACCGCGCTCTGGGAGAGCGGGTGCTCGAAGCCGAGGTACAGGTTGCCTGCGATGATCGGCGAGCCCCGCACCTGGCCGTCCACGACGGCGCCCCGGAGGTCGAGGTCCACCAGCGCGATCTCGCTCACTGCCAGGTCGCCGCCGGTGGCATGGATCACCACTTCCTGCCGCACGTAGGCCGAGCCGTCTCGAAGGATGCCGCGCCAGTCCACGCGCAGCCGGCCGCCCGGATCCACGAGGGTGACGGTGACCTGCTGGCCGCCCAGGCGCTCCACGTAGCGCGAGGCCCCCGGATTCCCCTCCAGGCGTTCGACGCGCGGGGCGCCTTCGACCGTGAGGTCGGTCGCGCGCACCGTGCCGCCGCCCTGAAGCACCAGGACGAACGCGTCGGGAGGCAACGTGATGGTGGTGTGATTCCGCCGGTCCTCGAACCACAGCGCCTGGAAAGCGTTCGCGCCGACGGCCCACGCGGCGACGACCGCGTCGTTCGCGAGCGTGAAGGCGCCGCTCTGCACGAGGAACCGCGCCCAGCCTGCGTCGCCGGTCGCGCGCGCGGACGTCAGGTCGCCGAACAGCCGGGGGAGCGCCGCGGCGCTCGCCCCGAGGAGCGCGGCGCGCTCCACGAAATCGCGGCGGGTGATCATTCCTTGACCACCTCTCCGCCCTTCATCACGAACCGCACGTTGCGCAGGACCGAGATGTTCTGCGTGGGATCGCCGTCCACCGCGATCAGGTCGGCCAGCAGTCCCGGCGCGATGCGGCCGCGGTCGTCCAGCTTGAGGATCTTCGCGTTCCCGGAGGTGGCGGCGATCAGCGCCTGCCCCACCGGCATCCCGTAGTCCACCATGATCTCCAGCTCCCTGGTGTTCTCTCCGTGCGGGAAGACGCCGACGTCGCCGCCGAAGCAAATCGGCACGCCGGCCGCGAGCGCCTCGCGGAAGGTCTCGCGCTTGTGCGTGATGGAGGGCGGCTCGGGATCCACGCCCTTCCGCCACCCCCGGTACTGCGCCACCGCGTCGCCGGCCGCCACCGTGGGACAGAGCCCGATCCCCTTCTGCGCCATCAGCTGGAAGACCTCGGGCGTGCCGTCGTCCCCGTGCTCGATCGTCGTCACGCCCGCCAGGGTCGCGCGCCGCATCGCTTCCGCGGTGTACGCGTGCACCGACACCGGGCGCCCCGCGCTCGAGGCCACTTCCACGATCAGGTTCATCTCCTCCTGGGTGAAGGTCGGCTCGGTCGCGCCGTTCGGGCCCCAGCGGTAGTCGCCGTAGAACTTCACCCAGTCGGCGCCGCGCCCCATCTGGTCGCGCACCACGCGGATCAGGTCGTCATGGCCGCCCGCGGCTTCGGCGCCGAAGGCGAGGTCGCGCTCCGGCGCACCCTTGGGTCCATAGCTCCCCTGCGCCACGATCGCGCGCGTCACGACCAGGAGCCGCGGGCCGGGGATGATGCCCTGCCGGATCGCGTCCCTGAGGCCGACGTCCGCGTACCCTGCCCCCTCGGTGCCGAGGTCCCGCTCGGTCGTGATCCCCGCCATGAGGGTCGTGCGCGCCGCCACCGTCGCCCGCGCGATCCGCAGGGCCAGCGGCTCCTTCAGCACCTGATCGTCCCAGCTCGTCTCGTTGTACGGATGCAGCAGCAGGTGCGAGTGCCCCTCGATCATCCCGGGCATCAGCGTGAGGCCGCGCAGTTGGATGACGCGGGCACCCGCAGGCCGCGTCACGCTTCCCGCCGGGCCGGCCGCGACGATCCGGTCGCCGGTGACGACCACCTCCCAACCGCTCTGCAGCTGGAGGGTCGTGCCGTCGAAGACGCGCGCCGGCACCAGCACCACGCTGGCCGGCGGCGGGACGGGCGCCCGCGGCGTCTGCGCGGCAAGGACAGGAGGCACGGACGCACAGACGCACAGAGGCACGGCAATGGCCAGTGCAAGTCTCTTCTGTGCGTCGGTGCGTCCGTGCGTCCGTGCGTTGGTCTTCATAAAGCCTCCCTTGTCTATTCGCATCCGAGTTTCTTCAGCATCTCGGCCTCGCTCATCTTCACGCGCGGCCGTCCACCCGCCTTGCCGCGCTCGCTCTCGAGCGCATCGAGCTTCTTCCAGTCGTCGAAGGTGATCAGGCACGGCACGCGCTCGCGGAGCAGCCGCTCCACCGCTTCGGCGGAGGGCTCCGCGGGCTCGGCCACCTCGCCCTTTTTCAGGTCCTCGAGCATCGCTTCGGAAGTCTCTGCGGCATCGGGCTTGTTCGTTCCGATGACGCCGGAGGGTCCGCGCTTGATCCAGCCGGCGACATAAAGACAGGGGTTAGGGGTTAGGGGCGTAGGGGTCAGGGACGGAGAACTCACGACCCGGCCCCTGATGTTCGGCACGATGCCGCGCACTTCGTCGAACGGCACGCCGGGGAGCGGGACGCCGCGGTAGCCGACCGAGCGGAAGACGAGCTCCACCGGCAGCTCCTCGAACCACCCGATCGGCGCCGCCTTGAGCGCGCCGTTCGGCTCCTTGACCAGGGCGTTCCGGACCAGCCGCATCCCGACTACGCGGCCTGACGCGTCCCCGTGCAGCTCCACGGGCGAGACGAGGAAGCGCAGCGTGAGGAGCTTCGGCTTTCCGGAGCGCGCTCGCGTGGAGAACTCGCGCAGCAGCTCCACCTTCTTGGCCAGGGTGCGGTCCTGCGCGCGCATCAGCTCCGCCTGGCTCCACGGATCCACGGCGACCTCTTCCGGACGCGCGGTGACGTCGGCGCCCGCCAGCTCGCCCAGCTCCTTCACCTCGGGTGTGGTGAACGCCGCCTGCACGGGGCCGCGCCGGCCGAGGAGGTAGACCTCCCTGATCCGGCTCCGCCGGAGCGCGTCGAGCGCGTAGTCCGCGATGTCCGTCCCGGCCAGCTCCTCGGGCGTGCGGCAGAGGATGCGCGCCACGTCCACCGCCACGTTCCCGACGCCGACGACGGCGACCCGCTCGACCGAGAGATCGAAGCTGAGGTGCCGGAAGCGCGGGTGGCCGTTGTACCAGGCGACGAACTCGGTGGCCGCGTGGCTGCGGAGGAGGTCCTCGCCGGGGATGCCCATCCGCCGGTCGGTCTGCGCGCCGGTGGTGAAGCAGACCTGGTGGTAGTAGCGGGCGAAGTCGGCGAGGGTGACGTCGGCGCCGTACTCCACGTTGCCGAAGAAGCGGAAACCAGGGCGCCTCGCCACGGCGTCGAATGTGCGCGTGACGTTCTTGATCTTCTCGTGGTCGGGCGCGACCCCGAAGCGGACGAGCCCGTACGGCGCGGGGAGCTTCTCGTACAGGTCCACCTCGACGCCGCCGGCCAGGAGCCGCTCCGCGAGGAAGAACCCCGCGGGCCCGGCGCCCACGATCGCGACGCGCCGCGGTCCTCCGGTGCCCGACGTCCCGGCCATCAGCGCTTCATCCGGTGCGAGACCCTCGGCTGGATAGCAGGACCAACTTACCATTGAGCAGTTGCGAGACGCCAAGTTGCGAGTTGCGAGAACGGGCGGGCCGCCTGCAACCTTTTCTGCCCTGAACACGTCCTACAGGGGTAGTCGTACCATTCCCAGAACAATCCGGGGGACGGGATCGTGCGTCGCGCCATCCTCGTCGGGACCGCCCTGAGCCTCGCTCTCGCCACACCCGGCGGCACGCGTGCCGACGCGCAGAACGCCCCGCGCGACAGCGTGCGGAACACCTCGGTGCACCCGACGCCGCCCCCACTGGCGATCGCGGCGCGCCGCACCGGCCCCATCACCGTCGACGGCAAGCTCGACGAGCCCGACTGGCAGGCGGCCACGCCGGCCAAGGACTTCCGGCAGGCGCAGCCGCACGAGGGCGAGCCGGCGACCCAGCGCACCGAGGTGCGGTTCCTGTTCGACGACGACTACCTCTACATCGGCGCCCGGATGTACGACACCGAGGGCGCTGCGGGCATCCGCACGCGACTGGTCCGGCGCGACGCCACCTTCAACAGCGACTACATCGAGATCATCTTCGACACCTTCCACGACCATCTCGGCCGCGTGGACTTCATGACGAACCCGTCCGGGTCGAAGGAGGACTCGTACGGCCCCAACGGCTCCAACCTCGATCCTTCGTGGGACGCCGTGTGGGTCGTGAAGACGCGGGTGGACTCGCTCGGGTGGACGGCGGAGTTCCGGATCCCGCTCTCCCAGCTGCGCTATCCCACGACCGACTCCACGGAGACGTGGGGGCTCCAGGTGTGGCGGCAGGAGAACCGGCTCAACGAGCTGTCGCAGTGGGCGTTCTGGCACCTCAACGAGACGGGCGGGCCGGCCAAGTTCGGGCATCTGGAAGGGCTGGCCCTGACGCGCGCCCCCGGCCGCGCGGAGCTGCTGCCGTACGTCGTCGGCCGCTCGACCAACGACCCCAGCGTCCCGCCCGCCGACCCGTTCGCGCGCTCCCGCGCCTACGACACCCGCATCGGCGGCGACTTCAAGTACCTGGTCTCGTCCAGCCTCACGCTCAACGGCACCATCAACCCCGACTTCGGCCAGGTCGAGGTGGACCCGGCGGTCGTGAACCTCAGCGCCTTCGAGACCTACTATCCGGAGAAGCGGCCGTTCTTCGTGGAAGGGAGCGGGCTGTTCGACTTCGGGAACTTCAACTGCTTCAGCTGCAGCAACGTCAGCTCCGTCGGCCTGTTCTACCCGCGCCGCATCGGGCGCGTGCCGCAGGGGGCGGACAACGCGTACGCCGCGGCGGCCGACGGCGGCTACGCGGACGTCCCGGACAACACCGCCATCCTCGGCGCGGCCAAGCTGACGGGCAGCATGGCGAAGGGGTGGACGCTGGCGGCGCTCGACGCCGCGACGGCGCGGGAGACGGCCGGCATCCAGGATTCGACCGGCGCGCGCTCCACCCTCGAGGTGGAGCCGTTCACGAACTACTTCGTCGGGCGCATCTCCCACGACCTGCCCGGCGGCAACTACATCCGCGCGATGGCGACGTCCGTGGTGCGGGATATCCGGGACTCCACCCTGCGCACCCAGCTCAACGCGCACTCCGAGGCCGGCGGCGTCGAGACCGACCTCTGGTGGGGGAAGCGCACCTACCAGCTGATGGCGAACGCGACGATGACCTCAGTCTCCGGCTCGCAGGCCGACATCCTGCGGGTCGAGGACGCGAGCGCCCGCTACTTCCAGCGCCCCGACCGGCGGAACGGCTCGAACGGCCTGTTCAGCGACGCGTTGGACTCCACGCTCACCTCGCTCAGGGGCTACTCGTTCTACACACGGCTCGCGAAGGACGCCGGCGACTGGATGTGGGAGGTGCAGACGAGCGCCATCAGCCCCGGGTTCGAGGCGAACGACGTCGCGTTCAACACCCAGTCGGACCGCATCTTCATGGGCGCGAACCTGGTCCGGCAGTTTACGAAGCCGACCGGTTTCGCGCGAGGCTCGTTCTTCATCTTTGGCGGCCAGCAGATCTACAACTACAGCCACGACCTGCTGAACCGCCAGGTGCAGGGCTACGCACAGGTCCAGTTCCTCAACTGGTGGAGCGTCTCGCTCTACGGGCAGGCCCGCACGCGGCAGATGAGCGACAACCTCGCGCGAGGCGGCCCCGTCCTCGCGCAGGCCCCGTCGTGGTACTCCTTCGCCCAGCTCATGACCGACGCGCGCAAGACGGTGGTCCTGATGGTGATGCCCGACCTCGGGTGCGGAGACGCCCGGTGCTCCTGGGACCTGAGCGTGGACGCCGTGGCCCACGCCGCGTCCAACGTCTCGGTGGAGCTCAACCCGTCGTACAGCTACAGCACCACGGCCAACCAGTACGTCACGACGGTGGCCGACCCGACCGCGACGCTGTTCTTCGGCAATCGCTACGTCTTCGCGAACCTCGTCGAGAAGACGCTCTCGATGACCACGCGGCTCGACTGGACCTTCACGCCGGCGCTGACGCTCCAGCTGTTCGTGCAGCCGCTGATCGCGAGCGGGCAGTACACGCAGTTCAAGGAGTTCACCCGGCCGCGCACGCTCGAGCGGAGCGTCTACGGCGTGGACCAGGGCACGATCGCCTACGCCGGCGGCGTGTACACCGTGGACCCGGACGGCGCGGGGCCCGCGGCGCCGTTCAGCTTCGGCGACCCGAACTTCACCTTCCGGTCCCTGCGCGGCAGCGCGGTGCTGCGGTGGGAGTACCTGCCGGGCTCGACGGTCTACTTCGTCTGGACGCAGACGCGGAGCGCGAGCGATCCCTTCGGCACCCTCGAGCCGTCCCGGGACATCAAGGGGCTCGTGGGGCCGGCGCCGGAGAACATCTTCCTGGTGAAGTTTTCCTACTGGCTCGGTCTCTGACTTGACTCGCAGGACCTGATTTCCGTATAACCCCCGCCATGCCTGCGCCTGTCCTGGGAGCGGTTCGCCCCGTGTTTCGAGCGCTCGCCATCACCTTCGTCCCCGAGGCGAAGGACCTCGACGAGCGCGCCTGGGTCGAGGCGGATGCGATCGTCGAGACGTTCCTCGCGTCGCGCCCCGCCGCGATCCGCCGCCAGGTCGTGCTCCTGATACGGCTGCTGAACCTGCTCCCGCTGCTGCGCTGGGGACGCCCCTTCACCGCCCTGGACGCCGAGCGGCGCCTGCGCTTCCTCGCCGCGCTCCAGGACGCACCCGTGCTCCTGCTCCGGCGCGGGATCTGGGGCCTCCGGACGATCACCTTCATGGGCTACTACTGCCGCACCGAGGCCGCCGCCGCAATCGGCTACCGGGCCGACAAGCGCGGCTGGGAGGCCCGGTGATCGAGCGCGAGTACGACGTCGTCGTGATCGGCTCGGGCGCCGGGGGCGGCACGGTCGCGCAGGAGCTCGCGCCGCTGGTCAAGGACGGCGTGCGGGTCCTCGTCCTCGAGCAGGGCCCGCGCCTCGCCGACCGGGAGTTCACCGGCCGCGAGCTGGAGATGGCCGACGCGCTCTACGAGGACGGCGGCGGCTTCCTCACCGCCGACGGCACGATGACCCTCGCCTTCGGCCGCGCGTACGGCGGCTCGACGGTCGTCTACACCGGCACGTCGCTCGTCGCCCCGCCGCGTGTGATCAACCGGTGGGCGGTCCCGGACATCGAGCCGCGGGACCTGGCGCGCCGCTCCCAGAAGTTCGCCGCGCAGAACAACGTCCACCTCCTGGCCGACGACCTCGTCAACGACAACAACCGCCTCTTCGTCCAGGGGTGCGAGAAGCTCGGCTGGAAGGCGGAGCAGTTCCCGCTCAACATCCGCGGGTGCCGCGGCTCGAGCCTCTGCAACCTCGGCTGCCCCAACGCGGCGAAGATGGGCGTCCACAGGATGCAGTTGCCAGCCGCGGAGCGGAACGGAGTGCAGGTCGTAACTCGAGCTGAGGTCTTGAGGATCGGGGATCACGCACTCTCCGTCCGCGTGCGGGCCAAGAAGGCCGGAGAGAAGGGGGCAGTGTCCGAATGGGAGCCGGGTGAGTACCACGTCCGGACGAAGGTCGTGGTGGTGGCGGCGGGCGCCGTCGGGTCCCCCGCTCTGCTGCTCCGCTCCGGCTTCGGCCGCGCCCTCCCCGCGCTCGGCGCCGGCTTCACCTGCCACCCCGCGCACATCCTCGTCGCCGAGCACGAGCGGCCCATCACCAACGACGTCGGCCACCCCAAGAGCTACTTCCTCGACCGCGCGGCCGACGAGCACTTCGTGCTCGAGACCTGCATGTACTTCCCGTTCACGACGGCGAAGAACCTCACCGGCTTCGGCGCCGACCACAGCGCGCTGATGCGCGCCTTCCCGCGGCTCCAGATGATCCTGGTCCTCGCCTGCGACAAGGCGGTGCCGGGGAACCGCGTGATGGTGGACCAGGAGGGGCGGCCGGTCGTGCACTACACCTTCATGCCGGACACCATCGAGGCCATGGTGCGGGCGACCCGCGCCTCGGCGAAGATCTTCTTCGCGGCCGGCGCGCTCCGCGTGCACGCCCCCTCGGCGGAGGCGCCCCTGATCGAACGGCGCGACGCCTCTCGAAGTGATGAGCTCATTGATGCGGCGCACTTCCTCCCCGGGAAGGTCTCGGTGAGCGCGGCCCATCTGATGGGCGGCTGCGGGATGGGTCGCGATGCGGCGGGCTCCGTGACCGACGGCTGGGGCCGCGTGCACGATCTCCCGTGGCTCCGGGTGGCCGACGCGAGCCTCTTCCCCGACTCGCTCGAGATCAACCCGTACCTCACGATCATGGCGCTCGCCGACCGCGTGGCCGAGGGCATCCGCACCGAGGCGCGCGAGCTGCTCGCGGCCGGGACCGGGGCCGCCGCATGAAGCTCGGCGGCGGTGCGATCGTCGTCCGCGCCCTCGAGGACGAGGGCGTGGGCTTCGCCTTCGGCATCCCGGGCACGCACAACATCGAGTTGTACGACGCGCTGGCCGAGTCGTCGAAGGTCCGCACCATCCTGGTCACCGACGAACAGAGCGCCTCGTTCGCCGCGGACGGCGTGTGGCGCGCCTCCGGAGCGCTGGCCTGCGCCAACGTCGTGCCGGGTGCGGGGCTCACGCACGCGATGAGCGGGATCGGCGAGGCCTGGCTGGACAACGTCCCGATGCTGGTCCTGGGCTGCGGGATCCGGCGCGACACCGGAAAGGCCTTCCAGCTCCACGACGTGGACCAGATCGCGATGGTGCGCCCGGTGACGAAGGCGCAGTTCCGGCCGCAGGACGGCCTCGAGCTGTACGCCACGATCCGGCGCGCGTGCCGCATCGCGCGGGAGGGGGCGCCGGGCCCGGTCTTCGTCGAGGTGCCGGCGAACCTCTACCTGTTCCAGCACGACTTCCAGGAACCGGGGCTCGGGGTCCGGGATCCGGGGTCAGGGATGGCCTTCCCGGACTCCGGACCCCGGAATCCGGACCCCGACGCCGTGACGCGCGCCGTCATCCTCCTGGGCCGCGCGAAGAAGCCGCTCCTCTACCTCGGCGCCGGCGCAGCGGGCGCGGGCGAACGGCTCGTCGCGCTGGCCGAGCGCCTCGAGGCGCCGGTCGCGACGACCTTTCAGGGCAAGGGCGTCTTCCCCGAGTCGCACCCGCTGGCGCTGTGGCCGGGCTTCGGCGCCGCGGCGCCGCCCTTCGCCCGCGAGGTCGCCGACCGCTGCGACGCGACGCTCGCGATCGGCTGCCGCTTCGGCGAAGTCGCGACCGGGAGCTACGGCATGGCGGTCCCGCGGCCGCTGGTGCACGCCGACATCGACGCCGACGTCATCGGCCGGAACTTCCCCGCCGATGCGCCGATCGTGGGTGACGCGCGGCTGGTGGTGGAGGCGCTGCTCGCCGCCCTGCCCCCGCGCCCGGCGGACGATGCGCTGCGGGCGCAGATCCGCGCGGGGCACCAGGCAGTCGAGCGGGAGTGGGCGGCGGCGGCCACGGAGCGCGTCTCGCCGTTCCGGCTCCTGCGCGCGCTGCAGGACCGGTTCGGCGCCGAGACGATCTACACCGCCGACAGCGGGAACGGGACTTTTCTGGCGATGGAAATGCTTCGGCTCGAGCGGCCGCGGAAGTTCCTCGCGCCGGTGGACTACTCGTGCATGGGGTACGCGGTGCCCGCGGCGATCGGAGCCAAGCTCGCCCGGCCCGAGTGCCCCGTCGTCGCGCTGGCGGGCGACGGCGCGTTCCTGATGACGGGCCTCGAGCTCCTGACCGCGGCGCAGCAGGGCGCGGCCGCGGCCGTGTTCGTCCTCCGGGACGGCGAGCTGGCGCAGATCGCGCAGTTCCAGGACGTGGCCCTGAGCCGGCGGACGGCGAGCGCGGTGCCCAACTACGGCCTCGCGGACATCAGCCGCGGTGTGGGGGTCGAGTGCCTCGCGCTCAGCCGCGACGAGCAGATCCCCGAAGTGCTTGAGCGTGTCGCCGCCATCACGGCGCGAGGCCAGCCGGTCGTCGTGGACACGGCGATCGACTACGGCGAGAAGACCTACTTCACGCGCGGGGTGGTGAAGACGACGCTGCTCAGACTGCCGTGGATGGATAGGCTGCGGTTCATCGGGAGGGCGCTGCTCAGGAAATTGTGAGGGGTGAGAAGAGAGAAGTGAGAAGGCGAAGTGCGGGGTGAGAGGCAAAGACGTGAGAAGCGAAGGCGTAAGAAGGTGTCGCCTCACGCTCTTGCTTCTCACTTGAACTTCTCACTCCTCACATCTCACTTCTCACGCTTCACCTAAAACCAGACTCGCATCCCCAGTGTCGGCCCCCGGAACGGCGCGCCCACCCCGATGCGGGTCCACCGGTACCCGGCCTGGATCTCGATCGGACCCACGAACACCGAGCCGTTGGCCGCCAGGTCCACGAACCCCACGCCCCACTCGGGGCCGCCGTTCCAGGTGAGCGGAGCCACGCGTGCCGTGGCGCCGAGTCCGAACGGCCGGCGCGGAAAGAGCTGCACGCCCGCTTCGATCTCCGGCCCGGTCGCGGCATCGCCTCCCACCGTCACGACCTGGACGCCGCCGCCGATCTTGAGGTAGCCGATGTCGCCGAGCGGAGGCACCGCCGTGAAGCTCATGCGGAACATCTGCAGGTGGTCGGTCTTCGTCGCCAGCGGCTCCCAGTAGCTCGAGAACTCGAGCTCGCGCCGGATGAACCCGCCGGCCCACTCGACCGAGAAGTGCATCGCGCGCAGCGTGGACTGATCGTCGGCGAAGTAGGACCCCGACACGGTGCCGAACGTCCGCCCGTCGGTCACCCAACGGCGCACGTACGGCCCGCTCCGGGCGTACGGATAGCTCTGGTAGCCCTGCCCCGTGTCGCTCGGAAAGACGCCGAAGAGGAAGACCCTCGCCACGCCCCAGCCGAAACCGCCGCCGCCCTCGTCGTCACCATGGTCGTCGTCTCCGCCGCCGTGGTGCTTCGCGGCGTCGGCGGAGCGCTGGACGTCGCCGATCTTCCCCGACGTGGAGTCCTGCGCGCGGAGCGCCGCCGGAGCGGCCAGGAGAGCGGCGACCGCGATGGGTGCGAGCAGGTGGAGCTTCATGCCGGGCGAGAGTGCATCGCACGTGCCAGAATCGCAACCGCGCCCGAGTGCCGGGCTTGACGAACGCTTGACGCCGGCTGGGAGCCGGCGCTGTCCTAAGGCAGAGACGGGCCGTCGCGTCGCGGCGACACGGCGCTACGCGCGCTCCATCAGCGCGCAGCCCGCGAACCGGTTCCATTCCCCGCGCCGCTTCCGCGTTTGGATGAACGCCATCGGGCGGAAGAGCTGGTACATGAACGGCAGGCGCTTCAGGCGGATGGCCTCCGTCCAGCTGCCGCGCCACTCCAGCTCCTCCCACCCGTGCGGCGTGAAGAAGGCGGTGCTCTCCGCCGGCGCGAACAGGAACTCGGCGTTGGACTGCGCCATCTGACGGCGCGTCCCGCGCCGCATCATTTCGAGCAGGCGCGGCGACGCGATGTCGAGCGCCCACCAGCGGAACGAAGGCTGGGCGTGGAGGTCGGCGGCGAGCGCGGCCGCCTTCTCGGCGCCGAGGTAGATCAGCAGCCCTTCCGACACGATCAGCACCTTCGTGTGAGCCGCGCCCACCCTGGCGAAGAGGGCCCTGCGCTGCGCGTCGTCGGCGAGGTCCGCCGGCTCCCACTGAAGCACGCAGCGCGGCCGCTCGGCGGAGAGCTGCTCGCGCACGTAGGACAGCATGTCGGGGTAGTCCACGTTGTACCACGTCAGGGCCGGCGGCAAGTCGAGGCGCCAGGGGCGGGCGTCCAGGCCCGCAGCCAGGTTCAGGACCGCGTCCGCGCCCTGCGCCACGCACCGCACGACGAAATCGTCGAACACCACCGTGCGGACGATGTGCGGCCAGGCCCACGACCGTACGTTCCGCATCGTCTTGAGGATCTCGGTGCCCTTCTCCCCGGCCAGCCGGCGTGCGTAGGGATCGCGGAACAGCGCGTCGGGGCGGTCGGTTTCCATCGCGCGGTACATCGCCACCCAGCGCGCGGTGTCGGAAACGTGGGTGATGGGGCCGGAGGTCATCCTACTTCAGCCGCGCCATCCGGTCCCTGATCCGCCCGCTCAGCCGCGGATTGCCGGCGAACTGGCGCGACAGCGCCGTCAGCGTCGCGCGCGCCGAGTCGTTCATCCCCGCCGCGGCGAACACGTCCACCTTCGCGAACGCGACGCGCGCCTTCATGAAGCCCACCGAGTCGGGCACCTGGAGAGCGTTCAGCACCGCCAGCGCCGCCTGCGGGTCCTTGCGGTCCTCGAGGAGCGACTGCGCGTACACCAGCGCGACGTTCGGGTCCCCGGGCTTCATATGCGCGAGCAGCGTGAGCAGCGTGTCGGCCTCGCCGCTGCGGTGCGCCTGCCGCGCCGTCATCGCCTGCTCGTAGAGGCCCGCGGTGAGCAGGTTCCTCACGTCGGCCGAATCGCCCGAGCGGATGCCGACGCCGCCGGCCCAATTGAACACCAGGTCGCCCCCGAGGTCGGCCGTCTTGTAGAGCGCCGCTCCGCCTGCGAGCCCCACGACCGCCGAAGCGACTTCCGCCCAGCGCCGCCACGCCGGCCGGCCCACCAGCGCCAGCGCGATCAGCTCGATCGCCGCGATCACGAGGAACACGTTCTCGGCAGAGTGCGCCGCGTCCTCGTGGGCGTTCACCGCCCCGCCGATGCCGGGCACGCGCTCGGCCAGCTCGTGCGCCTGCGTCCCCGAGTGCACCGCCAGCACCGCGGCCAGCGTCCCGAGCAGGAGCAGCGCCGAGGCCGCCAGCCGGGTGAACTGGAGCCTGCCGGTGAGCGAGATCCAGCGCGCCACCACCCCGGTCATGAGAAAAGCGACCGCAAATTCGGTGATCTGCGGGTGGAAGATCCCGATGTCGAGCATCCGTGCCGTTCCAATTGTGGTTTGGGTGCCGGGGAATATACGCGGGGCACGCGCCGGACGCTGCCGCCTTGACGCACCCCCATCCTCCCGGCGAATCTTGCGCATGCCCAAGAACGATGCCTGGCACGAAGCCCACCCCATGCCGCACAAGGCCACGCTGGCCCAGCGGGTCGCATGGCACCGCCTGCACGCCGAGCACTGCGGCTGCGAGCCCATCCCCCCGGCGGTCATGATCGAGATCGACCGGCTGGAGCGCTCCAAGGGAAAGAAGACCTACCGCCCGCCGCGGTGACCGTAGCGACGCCGGCGCCGGAAGCAGCCTCCGCTATCGAGCGGCCGCCCTTCGCGGGCCGCCTCGTGTGGCCGGCCGCGGCTCTGATGCTGGCGCTGCATCTGGTCACCAACCTCGTCACGCCGTACGGCATCCATCGCGACGAGTTCCTCTACTTCGCCATGGGCCAGCACCTCCGGCTCTGGCACATG
>Ga0187889_10002175_pt1 | contig 19626 bp, 15 predicted proteins | sample June2016WEW_7_10_2_FD_132992 | JGI IMG/M metagenome (GOLD analysis project Ga0187889, IMG submission 132992) | Peatland microbial communities from SPRUCE experiment site at the Marcell Experimental Forest, Minnesota, USA - June2016WEW_7_100 | ecosystem: Environmental > Terrestrial > Soil >... | reverse complement strand
GAGGTATGGCCCCGGGGGGGAGGTGGGGGGGGGGGGGTTTGGCGCATTGTGGGGGAAGGGGGGGGGGGGGCGGGGCAGGCGGGGGCGCGGGTGGGGGCGGAGCAATCGACGCGGCCGTCAGCGGCGGCTCGTCGGGCCGAGGTGGCGCGACCGGGTTGGCCGGGATGGGTGGTGGCGGTGCCGGCGCGGGCGGATCGGGGACAGCGGCAGGCGGGGGCGCCGTTGACGCGGGATCGACGATGGTGGGGGCCACTCCGCCCATGGGCTGGAATTCCTGGAACACCTTCAACTGCAGCCCGAGCGAGTCGCTGCTCGAGAAGACCGCCGATGTGATGGTCTCGAGCGGCATGGCGGCGGTGGGCTATCAATACGTCAACATCGACGACTGTTGGATGAGCGGGCGCGACGCGAGCGGGAATCTGCAGTGGAACACGACCGAGTTTCCCGACGGCATCGCCAAGCTGGCCGATTACGTGCACGGCAAGGGGCTGAAGCTCGGCATCTACGAGACGCCTGCCAATACCACCTGTGCGGGCAAGACCGGAGGCGAGGGTCACCAGACTCAGGATGCCAACTCCTTCGCCTCGTGGGGGGTCGACTACCTGAAGTACGATGACTGCGGGGGCCCGCTGAGCGGTTTTCAGCAGATGCACACCGCTTTGGTTGCCACCGGACGCCCTATCTTCTACAGCATCAACCCGGTTTACGGCGCGGGGTCGTGCACGCCGTTGCCCTCCAGCAACTGCTCGGTCCCCGAGCTGCAGATCTGCAACATGTGGCGCATCAACTTCGATATCAATGCCAGCTGGGGCTCGTTCACCGGCCTAATCGACGACGACGAGCCGCTAGCCCCGTATGCCGGGCCGGGACATTGGAACGACCCCGATATGCTCGAGGTGGGCAAAGGGATGTCGGAGGATGAGGATCGCTCGCATTTCGGCATGTGGGCCATGTTGGCGGCACCGCTCATCGCCGGGAACGACATCACCACGATGAGCGCGGCCACCACCGCCATTCTGACCAATGCCGACGTGATCGCCGTGGACCAGGACCCGCTGGGCAAGCAGGGCACCCTGGTCGGGTCGGCGTCGGGAAATTCGAACCTGCAGATATGGTCCAAGCAGCTCGCCGGCACCAATACCTACGCCGTGGCCCTGTTCAACCGCTCGGGCAGCGCGGCGTCGATTACCGTGCAGTGGAGCCAGATCGGGCTGCCGTCGGGGGGCTCGGCCACCGTACGCGATCTGTATGCCCAGAAAGACATGGGGACCTCCACCGGCTCGTACACGGCGAGCAGCATTCCCTCGCACGGCATCGTCATGCTGAAGATCGTGAGCTCGCAGTAGCTGGCCGTAGCCGGCTGCGCGGTCTGGGCTGTCCCTTGCGACCGGCGCGCTATCGTGCAGCAGCGACGCGCGCTCGGAAGCTCGTGTGGTCTAGTCGCTGATCACGATACGATTGTCACGCGCTGTCTCGACCTGGGCGCGGGGGAAGATCGTCAGCAATAAGGTGTGCAGCTTCGCCCAGCGCTGCTCGTCATCGACCAAGTAGTTGAGGGCGAAGTGACCGCCCGCCGCCACGCTGGCGCGGCACCGACGCAGAAAAAGCGGTGTGGTCACGAAGGACGGCACCCGTCGGCCCTGGAAGATGTCGACGAAGACCAGATCGAACTGGAGCCGATTTTCGGCCATGAACGCCTCGGCGTCCCGCCAAACCGGCACGAGGCCATCGCCGGGCTGCCGTCCTCCATCCACCAGCGTCTCGATGGCCCAGCGCAGAACGGCCTGGTCGTTGTCGACGAGAGTGTAGCTGGGACGGCAACCCCGCGCCCTGAGCACGCGCACCAGACTGCCAGCGCCCGCCCCCAGCACGAGCACGGTGCCGATATCGGGCAGGCGATCGGCGAGGTGCTCGGCCAGCACCACGGCGGGCAGGTAGCGGGTGCCATCGGAGTAGAGGGCACCCTCGGTGTGCAGCAGGAACTGGTTGCGCGCGAGAAACAGCTCGAGGCGCCTACCCCCCGGGCTAGTGGCCCGGTCCAGGCTCACCGGCTCGAGGTAACTCCAGAGCTTTTGCCAGAAACCGATGCGCACGGTAGCTGGCCCCTGCTCCTATCATGTCCGCGAGGCTGGTCGAGCCCGCTGCTACCTGGTCACCGTCAGCTCGAGCGCCACCTCCAGCTTGAGCACCTTGGATATGGGGCACCCCGCTTTGGCCGCCGCCGCCGCCTCCTCGATCTTGGCCTGCTCTGCTCCGGGTGCCTTCACTTTGGTCTGCAGTAGACTCTTGGTGAGGGTGAGGTTCTCGAAGGTCACCGTGCAGCTGGTCTCGACGACCTCGGGGGTGATGCCTCTTTCTCCCAACTGGGCGCTAAGCGCCATGCTAAAGCAGCTTGCATGCGCTGCGGCAATGAGCTCCTCGGGGTTGGTGCCCGGAGCATCCTCGAACCGAGTGCGAAAACCGAACTTCTGTTCCTTGATCGCGCCACTTTGGACACCGAAGGTCCCTGCGCCGTCCTTGAGGCCGCCTTTCCAGGTCGCGTTTGCACTTCTCTTCATGACATTTCTCCTTGTTCAGATGGGACGAGGGGACCGCCCTCCCCAGCCCGCGCTCGAATCTACCCTGGATCGGAAGCCCGAGCACGTGCCGGGTGCGCCGGCGGCCACTCTCCTGCCCCCCCGCGGTTAGCCGCGCAGGCTGCGCATGAACGGGCCCACGGCAGCCGGGCCTTGCGCGTCAACCAGGCGCAGGGTGGCCGAGCCGACCACGGCGATGTCGGCCTTGCCGCGCAGGAAGGAGACGTCGGCGGCGTCCTGCACGCCAAAACCGACGGCCAGCGGCAGCTGAGTGGCGGCTCGGCAACGGGTGAGGTAGCTCGCGAGCTCGCCGGTGAAGCTGGTATGGCGACCGGTGACTCCCTTGCGGGCGACGCAGTAGATGAAGCCACGGCCGACCCGGGCGATGGTGCGCATGCGCTCGTCGGAGGTGGTGGGGGAGTAGATGAAGATGGGATCGCGTCCGGCGGTGCTCATGGCCGCCAGGTAGTCGTCCGCCTCTTCGGGGGGTAGATCGGGCACGATGGCGCCGGCGAGCCCGGCGGCTTGCATCCGCTCGGCGAAGCGGGGCAGGCCGGCGCGGAAGAGCAGGTTGTAGTAGCTCATCGCCACAAAGGGGATGGAGTGCTGGCGGGTGACGGTGGTGGCAAAAGCGAAGCACTGGTCGACGGTGATCCCTTGCGCAAGCGCCTTCTGGTTGGCGGCCAGGATCACCGGGCCGTCAGCCATGGGCTCGGAAAAGGGCAGCTGCAGCTCCATCAGGTCAACGCCGGCCTCGACCATGGCCTGGACGATCTCGAGGCTCGCGGACAGGCTTGGATAGCCCACCACGATGTGGGTCATGAGCAGGATGTCTTTGCGCGCGCGTGCGTTGCGGATGGTGGCTTCGAGCATGACCGGTCAGCCCCCATAGGCTTTGGCTTTGCGGCGAACGAAGTCTTCCCAGCCGCGGTCACGGAAGGCGTCGGCCACGGTGAAGATATCCTTGTCGCCTCGGCCCGATTGGTTGATGACGATTACATCGTTGGGCGTGAGGGTGGGCGCCTCTTTGAATGCCTGCACGAAGGCATGGGCTGACTCCAGGGCGGGAATGATCCCTTCCTTGCGGACCGTCAACTGCAAGGCCGCGACCACCTCGTCGTCGGTAGCGGCGGCGAAACGAACCCGCCCGCTCTGATGCAAACGGGCCAGGATGGGCGAGACACCGACGTAGTCGAGACCGGCGGCCACGGAATGGGTGTCCTGCATCTGGCCTTCCTGGTTCTGCAAGAAGAAGCTGCGATAGCCTTGGGCGACCCCGATGCTGGCGTCGCTCACGGCCAGGCGGGCGGCATGCTGGTGGCTCGCGAGTCCCTTGCCGCCTGCCTCCACCCCGACCAATTCGACCGCGGGGTCGTCGAGGAAGGCCGAAAAGGCACCGAGAGCGTTCGAGCCACCGCCCACACAGGCGTAGATGCGGCTGGGCGAGCGCTGGACACGCTTCTCCACCTGCGCGCGTAGCTCCTTGCCGATGATGGACTGAAAGTACGCCACCATGGTGGGAAAGGGATGAGGCCCACACGCCGTGCCGAGCACGTAGTGGGTGGAGTCCATGTTGTTGGCCCAGTCGCGGAAGGCTTCGTTGATGGCGTCCTTGAGGGTACGGGCGCCGTCACTGACCGAGACCACCTGGGCGCCCAACCGCTCCATCCAGAACACATTGGGTCGCTGGCGTTCGACGTCGAGCTCGCCCATGTAGATGGTGCACGCGAAGCCGAGCTTGGCCGCCATGGTGGCCGTGGCCACGCCGTGCTGGCCGGCCCCGGTTTCGGCGATCACGCGCCTTTTGCCCATGCGCTGGGCGAGAAGACCCTGGCCCATGACGTTGTTGGCCTTGTGCGCGCCGGTGTGGTTGAGGTCTTCGCGCTTGACGAAAATCCTGGCCCCGCCGAAGTGGGCGGTCAGGTTGGCCGCGAAAGTCAGCGGGGTGGGCCGGCAGGAATACTCGCCCATCAGGGCTTCGTACTCGGGCCAGAACGTCGGATCGGCCTGGGCCGCCAGGAAGGCCGCTTCCACGGCCTGCAAGGTGGCGGTCAGGGTCTCGGGGACATAGGCGCCGCCGAACTGACCATAGTAGCCGCGCGGTCGGTCGGGCTGGGGCGAGTCGGGCATCAAGAGCTCACGTGAACCGCGGTGCGCGAGCGGCCGATTGGGAGGGCAAGGTGAAGGAGGACATGAACAAGCTAGGTCTGACTTTATTCGACCGTGATTACAAATGAGCACGACTTTTTTCCGGGTGGCGAGGCGGTTGCGGTGCTCGGGCTACACGCGCAATGCGTCTATAACCGGACGTCCGATCGCCTTTAAGGCCTGACGGGTGGGGTCCGCCTCTGTGCCGTCCACGCGCCGCAAGCCGGGCTTGGCTAACCTGCCGCCGCCCCCGGTCTGGCGCGCGAGGCGGATCGACAGCCGGCCAGCACACGATTGCGGCCGCCACGCTTGGCGGCGTAGAGGGCCGCGTCCGCCTCGGCAACCAGGGATTCCTTGGGGGTGGGCGACTCGGGATCTAGGGTTGCGCATCCCGCGGATATGGTAACCGATAACGCCTGGCCATCGCCGAGGTCATGGCGCAGGTCGGCCACCCGCTGGCGCAGCCTTTCCGCCACCACGGCCGCGCCGTTGCCGTCGGTTTCGGGGAGCAGGAGCACGAACTCCTCGCCGCCATAGCGAGCCACGATATCGGAGGGGCGCAGACCACTGCCCAGGATCTTGGCGATGCCAGTCAGCACTTTGTCGCCGGCTTGGTGGCCGTAGCTGTCGTTCACGCCCTTGAACTTGTCGACATCGATAAGGACCAGAGCGAGCGGCTTACCGCCGCGTTGCGCCTGGCCAAGCTTTTCCGCCAGCGCATGTTCGAAGAACAGGCGGTTGTAAAGGCCGGTCAGCCCGTCGTGCTGCGCTTCCTCGGCGAGCGACTTGGCCTTGGCCTCGAGTGATAGGGCGGCCTCCTTGGCCTGGTTTGCCTCGCGATGGGCGGCGATGGCAAGGATCATCAGCGTTTCTTTGGCCTGGTCCAAGATGGCGGTCATGTCCTCGGGCGAGCCCAGGCTGACGTCGAAGAGCGAGGCGATCTCGCCCGCCCGCCGGGCCACCAGCTTGAGCGCTTGGTCCAGCGTCTCCTCGCCTAGGTAAAGGAGTTGTGACCACGACTTGCGCAGGGCCGCGATGGCCAGGGCCGCGTCGTGTTCTATCCACACGTCGGCCACGGCGCCCGACACCGCCACGATGCGCACCAGGTTGGCCACCTCGGGATGAGCATCCGCCGTCACCAGGTCGGGCGTATGGCTGAAGGCGATGGCGGTGCGTATGGTAGCCGGGAGCTGCCAGCGCTCCGCTAGCCAGGCACCCAGGGCGGCGTGGTCCTCTCCGAAGAGCGCGGTCTCACCCTCTGCTAGCGCGTCGTGTCTGGTGCCCGCCTGGGCCAGAGCTTCGTACTCTACCCCAGGCAATTGCCGTAGAGCCAGGATGCCGATGTCCTGCAGGAGGGCGGCCATGAAGGCCTCCTCCACCAGCCCGAACCCGGTGGCCAGCGCTAGCTCCCGCGCGGCTACCGCGGAGAGCAGCGAGCGCTTCCAGAACCAGGTCAGCGCCTTCCTGTTCTTTTCCTGCAGGCCCTTGACCAGCGAAAATGACAGGGCAAGGGGCCGCACCGCCGAGAGTCCGAGCAGACAGACGGCGTGGGAAATGGTGCGGACTTCGCTGCGCAGGCCATAAAGGGGCGAATTGACTACGCGCAATATCTTCGCCGACAGCGCGGGGTCGTTGCTGATCAGCTTGGCGATTAGGGCCAAGTCGGGCTCGTCGCTCTGGCAGGTATCGAGGATCTGGATCGCCACCGCCGGCATGCTCGGCAGATGGGCACACTGGGCGAGCTTCTCTCGAACCGCGAGTGGCATCTTGGCTTACCAACTATTCGGCGGGTGTTGAGCATACTGTAATCATTCCCGCGCGGGATATGCCCGTCGCGTCAAGGCCGCCGCCCCTATCGGGTTGGGGTTCGCGCTCGCGGCTGGTGAGATGGGACGGATTGCCTTGATCCTCGGGGGAGGGTTTTGCCGCATAGCCCGCGGCAATTCTGTTATGGTTAGGGTTTTCCATGTCGCTGTCAGACGAGCTCATCGCCATAGGGCAAAAGCTACTCATAAACCTCGGCCGGGCGCCCATCGTGATGTCGCGCGGCGAAGGCTGCCGCCTTTGGGACAGCGATGGGCGTTGCTACCTCGACATGACCGCCGGTATCGCGGTGTGTATCGTGGGTCACGGGGATGCGGGCTTGACTCGCGCCATCGCCGAGCAGGCCGGGCGGCTCCACCACACCTCGAACTTGTACTACATCGAGATGCAGGTTCGCCTGGCCCAGGCGCTGGCCGAGCGGGCCTTCCCGGGGAAGTTCTTCTTTTGCAACTCGGGCACCGAGGCCAACGAAGCTGCGCTCAAGCTAGCGCGTCGCTACCAGACGGTGGTGCGTGGCCAGTCCGAGCGTGTCGAGCTCATCGCCTTCGACAAGAGCTTCCACGGCCGGACGATGGGGGCGCTGTCGGTGACTGGCCAGGCGAAATACCGACAAGGGTTCGGTCCCTTGCTGGCCGACGTGAGCTTCCTGCCTTTCGGCGATCTCGAGGCCGCGCGCGCGGCCATCGGCCCGCGGACCTGCGCGGTGATCGCCGAGCCTATTCAGGCCGAAGGCGGCATCAATCTGCCGCCGCCTGGGTATCTGCAGGAGCTGCGCCGTCTGTGCAGCGAGCGCGGCGCCTTGCTGATCCTGGACGAGGTGCAGACCGGCATCGGCCGCACCGGCAGCTTCTACGCCTTCGAGCGCGAAGCCATGGTGCCCGACATCGTCACTTTGGCCAAGGGCCTGGCGGGTGGGGTGCCCATGGGGGCCATGGTGGCCAGCGCCGAGGTCGAACGCGCCTTCGAGCCGGGCACCCACGCCGCCACCTTCGGGGGTAATCCCCTGTCCTGTGCCGCCGCGCTTTACATCCAACAAGCCATCGACGAGCGCGACTTGCTCGCCCATTGTCACGAGATGGGCGCTTATCTGGGTGCCGCTCTGGCACGCATGGCCGAGCGGCGCCGGCCGAAGACCCGCGGCGCGCGGGGCCGCGGTCTCTTGCAGGGCCTGGTGCTCGAGGGCGAGGCGGGGCCGGTGGTGCTACGCGCCCGCGACCGCGGGCTTTTGTTGTCGAGCGCGGGCGGAAATGTCGTGCGCTTCGCCCCCCCGCTGATCGTGGGCCGGGCCGAGATCGACGAAGCTTTGGCGATTTTAGACCAAGCCCTGGCCGAGAGTTAGAAGATGGAGAAGAAACGCGATTTCCTGAGCCTTTTCGACGTCAGCGACCGCGAGCTGGCCTCGCTCATCCGCCGCGCCGAGGAGCTGCGCTTCTTGCGCCAGATGCGCGAGCCGCACGCCTCGCGCCCGGGCCGCATGCTGGCGCTCATCTTCGAGAAGGCTTCCACCCGCACGCGCGTGAGCTTCGAAGTGGCCATCGCCGAGCTCGGCGGGCATGCGGTGGTGCTGGGGCGCAACGACTCCCAGCTCGGCCGCGGCGAGCCCATCAAGGACACCGCGCGGGTCATGGCGGGCTACTGCCATGGCATCATGGTGCGTACCTTCGGTCACGAAGGGGTTCTCGAGCTGGCCCGCTATGCCAGGGTGCCGGTGATCAACGGTCTGTCCGACCTATTGCACCCCTGCCAGGTGCTGGCGGACCTGCAGACCGTCTACTCTCACCTGGCGCACCTGGCTGATAGGGCCAACCCGGCTGACCTGACGCACTCGGCTTCCCTGCGTGGTGCCGAGGTGGCGCTGGCGTCCGCGCCTGACGTGCTCAGTGTCTTGCGCAGCGTGCGCTACGCCTGGGTGGGCGATGGGAACAATATGGCCAATACCTGGATCGAGGCGGCGGGTTTGCTCGGCCTGGACCTGGTGCTGGCCTGTCCCAAAGGCTACGAGCCCAACCCCGATGTGCTCGGGCGCGCCCGGGCTACCCGCAAGGGCAGTATCCAGCTCACCCACGACGCGCGTGAGGCCGTCGCTGGTCGTCACGTGCTGTCGACCGATGTGTTCGCCTCGATGGGCAAGGAAGACGAGGTCGAGGCCAGGCGCAAGGCTTTCGCGGGCTACTGCCTCGATGCCAAGCTTTTGGCTGTCGCCGATGCACGGGCCATTGTCATGCACTGCCTGCCCGCGCACCGGGGTGAGGAGATCACTGACGAGGTGATCGAGGGCTCTGCCAGCGTGGTCTGGCAGGAGGCGGAAAATCGTCTGCATGCCCAGAAGGCCCTGCTGGAGTGGCTCCTCCCCTGAACTCGCGCGTGCGGACCCAGCCGGCGGCGCCGGCACCCCAGCTCAAGCCGGGCGCCGATCTGTCGCGCGTGCGGCTCACCCCCGCCGAAGCTTTCGTTCTGTCGCGCATCGACGGGCGCTCCAGCTACGACGAGATCTGCCTGCTGTCGAGCCTGGGTCGCGAGGAGACGCTGCGCGTCCTGCGCAAGCTGGAGCAGGCGGAGTTGATACTTGGCGTCGCCCCAGTGCCGGGCGTCGCCCCAGTGACGGGGGGTGCCCCAGTGACGGCGGAGATACGGGGGGGCGCGGGGCGAGGCGCGGAGGGCAAGGCCTCCGAGCTAGCGACGACGGTCGGGTCGCTGCTCGAGCGCCTGGATGACGGGTCGCCGGTCGACCCAGCGGCTTTGGCCGAAGGGCGCGATCTGCCCGAAGAGACCCGGCGGCGCATCCTGCGGCTCCACCGGCGGATGGGCAAGCTTGCCCCCCACGAGCTCCTTGCGGTAGATGCCGGCGCTGATGTTGCCACCATCAAGCGCGCCTTTGCTGCGGCTTCGAAGGAGCTGCACCCCGACCGCTACTATGGCAAGGACCTGGGCAGTTTCCGTGCGAAGCTGGCCCAGATTTTTGCTCATGTCACGCAAGCCATGCAGACCTTGCAGAAAGGACGTCGGGCCAAGCCCTGAGTTACCGCCGTGCGCTTTCCCACCGACGGTGCTGGCGCTGGTCCTGGTGGCCAGCGGGACGGCGGCTTGTTCCACCACCTACACCGTGAACGTGAGCGCCTCCCAGATCAGGCAGGCCGTCGAACGCCACCTGCCGGTGAGCAAGTCCAAGCTCTTGGTGACAGGTACGGTGCGCAAGGTGGACATCGAGCTGGCGGAGAATGCCGATCGCATCATGGTGCGTCCGGAGGTCGACCTGAGCCTCGTGGGCTACCCGGTGCTGGTCGGTCGCGCGGTCGTGCAGGGCCAGATCCGTTACGCGCCCGAGAGCGGCGAGTTTTTCCTGACCATGGCTACGGTAGACGAGGTGGCGGTCGAGGGCCTGCCCGGCCAGGTCAGGCCGGTCGTCGAGCAGCTGATTGCCAACATTGCCGAGGGCTATCTGGCCGCGGTGCCCTTGTACCGCCTGAGCCAGACCGACTTCAAGCAGTCCCTCGCTCGCTTGGTCCTGAGATCAGTGAGAGTGCATCAGGGCCGCCTCGAGCTCGTGCTCGGGCTACCCTGAGCTCAACGGGTTGCCGAGGGTAGCTTTGCGTGGCAGGTTCACCGCCTGCCAAGGGAGGAGGTTCGACATGATCACGGTTTTTGGAGCTTCAGGTCACACGGGCGGAGCTGCTGCGGCGCAATTGCTCAAGGCGGGTAAGAAGATCCGCGTGGTGGCTCGACACAAGGAAAAGCTGGCCCGCTTCACGCAATCCGGGGCGGAGGCGGCGGTGGGCGATATCGAGAGCGCGAGCTTCGTGCGCGAGGCCCTTACCGGCGCCGAGGCCGCCTACCTCATGATCCCGCCTAACATGGCGACCGACGATTTCCGCGCCTATCAGCAACGACTGGCGGATGCATACGTGGCCGCAGCGGAAGCGACCGGGGTGCGTTACGTCGTCCTCCTCTCCAGCATCGGGGCCCAGCATCGCGAGGGCACCGGTCCCATCGTGGCGCTCCACGATCTGGAAGAGCGCCTCAAGCGGATCGTGCCGCTCAATGCCCTGTTCTTACGCGCGGGCTGGTTCATGGAGAACGTCCTTTACGAGCTGGTGGGGGTCAAGGGCAAGGGCGTCTATAGCGCGCCCATGCCCGCTAATACCGCCGTGCCCGCGATAGCCTCGGCCGACATCGGCAGCTATGCCGGGTCGCGCCTGGAGCGCTTGGACTTCTCGGGCAAGAGCGTGATCCACCTCATAGGACCGCGAGCCATAACCCAGACCGAGCTGGTCTCCCAGCTTAGCCAAGCGGTGGGCAAGCCGATCCGCTACCAGCAGACATCGTTCGAGGAGGCCGAGCAGGCCCTCCGCCAGGCCGGCATGAAGCCCTCGCTCGTCTCCCTCTTTGCCGAGATGCAACGCGGAGCGAGCAAGGGCCTCTTGGCACCTGAGGATGGTGGTGCCGTCGTGCAGGGCAAGACCACGTTCGAGACCTTCGCCCACGAGGTCTTCGCCCCTGCCTATCGCGCCTGATCAGGCCTGCCCGCGCAGCCTCGTCACCTCAGCGGCAAAGTCAGGGGGAAGCTCGCTGGCGAAGTGCAAATGCCGCCCGTTTACCGGGTGATCGAAGCCGAGGGTGGCTGCGTGCAAGAGCAAGCGGGGGCAAGCGAGCGGCTTGCCCCCAGCCCGCACGAGGTCGCGGATGTAGACGGTTTCCCCGACCAGCGGGTGTCCCTGCTCGGCCAGGTGGATGCGGATCTGGTGTGTCCGGCCGGTTTGCAAACGTACCCGGCACAGTGTTGCCGCGCGCCAGTGCTCCACGACCTCGACGTGAGTCACGGCGTGTTGGCCGCCGGCAAAGTGCCGTGCGCTGCCGCGCAAGCCGTCGCCGCGATTGGGTATAAGCCGAGATGCTATGCAGCCCGAGCTCAGGTGACCTTGCGCCACCGCCAGATAGACTCGCTCGGCCAGGTGCTGCTTGAAAATGTGGTGCAGCCCCCTTTCGGCCAGCTTGGTCTTGGCGAAGCAGACCAGTCCCGAGGTGTCTTTGTCGATGCGGTGGACGATGTAAAGGGGTGTCACCGTGGCTTTACGGCCCTGCAAGCGCCATGCGTCACGAATGAGATCGAGGGCGGTGCCCGTCTCCCTGCGTTCGTAGGGCACAGTGGCAATGCCTTCCGGCTTCTCCACCACCAGCAGGTGCCCATCTTCGTAGACGATGCGAAACCCGAGCGGCAATGCGCGCCGGGGATCCGGTCTCTGCAAGCTCCAAGCGACGCGCTCGCCCCCGATGAGGCGGCGGGCCGGCTCGCTGGCTGGTTCGCCGTCAACCGTAACTTTGCCCGCGGCACACAATCGCCGCACTTGGCTCCAGCTTCGCTCTGGCATCTCGGCCCGCAAAGCCGCGGCCAGGGTAAGCCCTGCGGGGGCGGCGAAGTCCCCCTCGCGCCGGGTTGTGGAAGTCATGGCTAGATCACAGCAGCATGATGGAGTCGGCGCTACCCTTGGCCGCCGAGCGGCGCTTTTTGCACCATTGCCGACCTTTTCTCTCCTTGCTGACGTTTGCTAGCCTATGCGCTATGGGCAACGCAAGAGCTGGCACCAAACTTGAAGAACGAGAGTATGCTTCCCCCATCGTAAGGAGCGATCAATGAGGTCATCCCCCCTAGCACACAAGTTTGGCGCCTTTTCGGCCGCAACCCTTACGGGAGCGGCCGTGCTGGTTTTTCACACTGCCGCATGGGCGCAACAGAGCCCCCCATCCAAGGGCACTGCTGCGGACGCAACCGCCCAGGCGGCAAAACCGAATAGCGCCGCTCCCCAGTCCGAACCGCAAGTGCAGCAGGAGCTCCCGCCCGGCAATGCGCCGGCAGGGTATCCGAGTCAGTATCCGAGCCCACCACCTCCTGAAGGCTATCCGCAGCCCTCGGCCGAGCAGCCTTACTACTACCACCAGTATGATGGCCCGCCGCCTTATGGCTATGGCTACCCGCCCCCGCCTCCTCGTTACTATCGCCGCTATCCCCCGCCGCCGCCCATGCACTACTACGAGCGCCCGATCACCTATCGTCCGTTCTCGTTTGGGGTAGGTCTAGGCTTGAGCGGACTGGCGTTTTTCCCTAACGGTGCGAGCAATGCCTCTCGCCTCGGGTTGGGCTACAACTTTCGCTTCGGCTTCGGCATCGACTCGCGCTGGTCGGTGATGCTGGCGGCGGACGGTGCGAGCGCCTACTTCAACAACAACCTCAATATCACGGAGACCCTCTTCACCGTAGGTCCACAAGTGTTCCTCACTCCCAAGCTCTACGTCCGCGCGGGCATAGGTGCCGCGGTGCGCTCGTACAGCTATGGTTACTACTCTTCTTACGGAGACTCGGGTGACGATTCTGGCTTTGGCGGGACCCTTGCTGTCGGCATGGAATTCCTCCAGTCGTATCACCTCGGCCTGGGCCTCGAGGCCTGTGGCACCGTGGGTTACTACTCGAACCAAGACACGCTGAGCACCTTCGGCATAAACTTCGTGATGAACCTCTTCTAGGTTGCTAGTGCTAGGCTGCCGGGGTGCGACCCCGAGCGCGCTACGAGCAGGGGCGGTGTTACCGGGGTATCCCCCACCCGACGGGGCATCGGCAGAGCTTCCTGGCGGACACGCTCGCGACACGGTTGCTGCCGTCAGGGAGACCGCTGCCGTCCTTGCCCTACTGGTCGCGTTGGCGTCATGCTCCGCGCACACGCCCAAGAGCGACGGTTGCGGATCGGACCGCGATTGCAAGCTCGACCGCATCTGCGATCGTGGGCAATGTGTATGGCCTTCAGGGCCCTTGGCCGGGCTCTCCCCCGCCCGTATGGCTGCCCGCCCGATGGACGAGCGAGCTCTGACGGGCAAGACTCCGGTGGAGGTGGCGCCCGCCGGACCTCCCGCGCAGGGCATGTTCCGTTGCGAGCCCCACCACCGCGGTCGTTCTCCGTATCTCTTGCCCCGGCAAAAGCCGGAGGTCCGTTTCGCGGTGGAGACATCGGCGCCGGTAACCGCGTCGCCTACCATTGCCAAGGACGGCCTTATCGTGGTGGGGAGCCACAGCACCAAGGTTCTCGCCATCGATCACGAGGGCGGCATCGTCTGGAGCTTCGCCACCATGGACTTGGTGTGGAGCACCCCCGCGATTGCGGCGCAGGGGACGGTCTACGTCGGTTCCGATGATGACCACCTGTACGCCCTCGACGGCAAAAGCGGTAAGCTGCTGTGGAAGTATCGGGTGGGGGCCTGCTCGCCCACGGTGACCGTTGGCCCGGAAGCCACCCGTTGCGACGTCGACGCTGGGCCCACCATTGGACCGGATGGAACGATCTATACCGGAGGGGATGGAATTTACGCTATTGCCCCGGCCGGCACTTTGCGCTGGCGCTATCCCACCGGCGGACACGTCTCGAGCGCTCCCGCGGTGGCTGACGACGGCACGGTGTACGCAGGCAGCCAAGACCACAGCGTGTATGCCATCGCGGCCGACGGTCGGCGACAGTGGGAGCTCAGGACGCGCGGCGACGTAGAGTCGAGCCCGGCGATCGAGGAAGACGGTACCGTCTACGTCGGTTCCGACGACAATCGCCTCTACGCTTTGAGCCCGCAAGGACAGCTGCTGTGGGCCTTTACCACCGGCGGGGATGTGCGATCGTCGCCCGCCATCGGACGCGACGGATCCATCTACGTGGGTTCCTTCGATGGGCTCCTGTATGCAATTCGGCGCGACGGTACGCTCATGTGGGCCTTCCGTACTGGTGACCGCATCTTTTCTTCACCCCTCGTTGACGCTGCGGGTGCGGTTCTGGTCGGTTCGCAAGACGATCGCCTCTACGCTATTGAGCCCGATGGCAGATTGCGCTGGTCGGTAGAGCTGGGCGGCGATGTCGATAGCTCGCCCAGTCTTGACGCTGACGGTAACATTTACGTTGGCACCGACGACGGCAAGCTATACGCTCTCAAGGCCCCCTAGCGGCTGCCCGGCGGTCCCCGGAGTAGCGTAAGCGGCGCTGGTCACCTTTTCTCCGACGAGGCCTTCCCCACCGTCCGGCACTTCCCCCTCCCGATAGGCGATCTGGCGAGCCGGCGTGGCGGAGTCGGCCGGTGTGTGTATGATCGCTTTGACAATGACGATCGCTGACAGTAAGGAGAGTTTTGCTTATACCCCTCCGGGGCCCACGGACGGTGGGCGGGGCATGCGTAGACTGCCTGGCCGGATCAAGGTGCATCCCGACGGGTACGGCTTCGTCGTCCCGGACGATGGTTCGGAGGACATCCACGTAAGCCGGCGCCATCGCGCCTCCGCCATGGACAGCGACCGGGTGGAGGTCGAGTGGTGGGTGGGTGGGCGGGGACTCGAAGGCCGGGTGCTCAAGGTGCTCGAGCGCGGGCGGGGCAAGATCACCGGTAACTTGCTCACCGTGGGGGGGAAACTGCGTTTCGAGCCCGACGACCCCCGGATCAATGCCCAGGTTGTGCTTCGGGGCGGCGTCCCGGCTCGGGCGGGCCAGGCGGCGGTGGCAGAAATCGTCGCCTATCCCGATAGCCCCGAGGCGCCGATTGAGGCCCGCCTGATCAAGATTCTGGGCTCGCCCGACGATCCGCAGACCGAGGTGGAAAAGACCCTCGCGTGCGCCGATATCTCGGACGAGTTCCCGAGTCGGGTCACGGCTGAGGTGGCGAGGTTTCCCGAGGCCGTGGCGGAGCGGGAGATGCGCGATCGCGCCGATCTGCGCCATCTGGCGTTTGCCACTATCGACCCGGAAACCGCCCGAGATTTCGACGACGCGGTCGCGTTGGAAGAGCTGGGGCGCGGAGAACAACGGTTGTGGGTAGCGGTGGCCGACGTATCTCATTACCTGCGCGAAGGCAGCGCCCTCGACTGCGAGGCGCAGGCCCGCGGGGTTAGCGTTTATCTACCTGACCGCGCTATCCCCATGCTGCCCGAGGCCTTGTCGAGCCGCCTCTGCTCTTTGCTACCGGGCGAGGACCGCTTGGCCATGGTGGTGCGGGTGGATTTCGACCGTCACGCCAAGGTGGTCGATCGGGACTTCTGCGCAGCGATAATCCATTCGCATGGTCGGCTCGACTATCCCGGCGTCGCGGCGGCGCTGGCCGGCGAGCCGCGCGGGCGGCGCAAACCCTACTCGGCTTTTCTGCCCGCGTTGCGCGCCATGGACGCGCTTGCCCACAAGCTACGTCAGCAGCGCCAGGAGCGCGGGGCTTTGGACTTGGATTTGCCCCAGGCCGTGGTGGAGCTGGATCGCGACGATCCGCGGCTAGTGCGCGATGTGCGTCGGGCCCGCCGCGACGAGGGCGAGCGCAAAGCCTATGCGATGATCGAGGAGTTCATGCTGGCGGCCAACGAGGCCGTGGGCGAGAGCTTTCAAGATCGCAAAGAGGATACCGCCTGGCGCGTGCACGCGGTACCCGACCAGGAAAAGTTGGCCAGCTTTGCGACTTTGGCGGAGCGTTACGGCATCCGCTTCAATCCGGAGGAGGCCACGACGCCCCTGGGGCTAGCCGCGGTGCTCAGGCGGTTGCGCGGACATCCGGCGGAAAAGCCGCTATCACTCCTCCTCCTGCGCACGCTCAAGCAGGCCACCTATGACGTGATCAATGTCGGGCATTTCGGCCTGGCCTTACCCGCGTATCTCCATTTCACCTCGCCCATAAGGCGCTATCCCGATGTCATCGTCCACCGCTTGCTCAAGCACCGCCTGGCCAGCCTGGGCAAGCCGGCGGGTGGCTTCGCGCCCATCGCCGATGTGGCCATGCCGACCACCGAAGTGCTGGAGCGCGCGGCCGTGAGCGCCTCCTTCTGCGAGCGCAAAGCGATGGAGGTCGAGCGCGAGGTCGTGGACCTCTACCGCGCCTTCTTCATGCGTGACCGTATCGGCGAGGTGTACCCGGCCACTATCTCGGGCGTGACCTCCTTCGGCATCTTCGTGGTGGTGGACCAGCCTTTCGTCGAGGGGCTGGTGCGCACCCAGATCCTGCAGCCCGACGATTTCTATGAATACGACGAGAGCGCTTGCCGTCTGGTGGGACGGCGCACCGGGCGTACCTTTGCGCTTGGCGACAGCGTCGAAGTCGAGATTCTGCAGGTCAGCGTCGCGCGCCGGCGCATCGAGATGCGTCTACGCAGTGCCGGCGGCGCGTCTCAGCCCCCCGACCGGCGGGGCAAGCGGGGCCGGCGACGCGATTTTGCCCCTAACCGGCCCGCGTCCGCGCCCAGGCGCAAACGGGCGGCGAAGGAGAGGTGAGCGTGCCCCTGGGCGCAGGCCAGATCCCGAGCCGGCCGCGGGCTCGCTCGGCCCCGGCCGAGATCATCGAATCTTGGCTGCCGGCCGCCTTTGCGGCGGCGGCGCACAAGCCGGAAGGCCGCTCGCCGCGGCTGCGCCTTTCGCTCTCCGGGCTCGAGGGCGGCGAGTGGGACATGCAGGTGGAGGATGGTGAGCTGGCGGTCGCGCGCCGGGTGCGCAACGCCCATCTGCGCGGCGACGACCCCGATGTCTGGATTCGCCAGTCCGCCGCGGACTTCCTGGCCGTCATCTTTCCTGATGCCGATCTCTTTCGTTTTCTGCCCACCTCGGCCGACATCGTCGCCGTGATCTCGCCCGAATCACAGGAGATCGAGCTTCTGCACAAGCTCGACGGCCGCATCCGCTTCGAGCTCGAGGGGCGGCGACGGCGGCGCTGGGCGGTCGACGCCGCTTTTGGTCACGCGGGCATGCTGGCGGGTCGCCCGCGCACCGTGGTGCTCATCGACAGTGGAACGTGCGAAAAGCTGGCCGCGCGCGCCTTGAGCCCCTTGCAGGCTCTCCTGGCGGGACGCCTGCGCGTGGAGGGGGACAAGACCTTCGCCTTGCAGGTGCTCATGCTGGTGGTGACTCGTATCGCGGGGTGATGCTAGTTGGCCAGCATACCCGGCCAAGGCTCGGCATCGCTGCGGAGGCTGAGAGGCGTTAGCGTGACCGGCGCTTCCGCCGCCTAGAAGTCTGGCCCGTCCGCGTGGTAGTGGGCATCGACCGTCAGCGCGAGCTCGAGAGGCTCCCCGTAGAGGTGGCGGTAGCGAGCATATATGCCCAGCACGCGCTTGATGTATTCTCGAGCCTGGTCGTAGGTGATGAGCTCGACGAACTCGTCCAGGGGACGATCGCCCCACTCGTCACACCAGCGCATCATGGCGCGCGCACCCGCGTTGTAGGCACCGGCGGCCAGGGCCTCCTGGCTCTGGAAGCGGCGGTAGAGCCCGCCCAGGTAGGCGGTGCCCAGGCGAATGTTGAGGTCTGGGTCGTATAGCTCGTCGGCGTAGCTGCCCAGGCCCAACTTTTGGGCCAGGAGCTCGCCCGTCGCCGGGATCAGCTGTAGCAGGCCACGCGCGTCTGATGAAGACAGGGCGAAGGGATAATAGCCCGACTCCTTGCGCATTACGGCATAGGTGAAAAGCTCCGGCGTCCCGCCCGCCTGGCCATACTTCACTACGGCCGGGGCGAAGGCGCGCGGATAGGCAGCTTGCCAGAACAGCCGCTCGTCCGGCACGCTTCCCGGGCCCAGGGTGTCGGCCAGCTGTTGAGCGCGGTGGTAATTCAGGAGACGAGGGTAGGTGGCGAGCAAGAAGGGCAAGGCTTGGGCCTTGCCGTTACGCTTGAGGATCTTCACCTCACCGCGTTCCAGCTCTAGCCCGGCTTCTTGCACGAGCCCGGCCTGCTCGAGCTCGAGCACCCGGCTGACCAGGGCATCAGGGTGGGGCAGCTTCGGGGCGAGCAGGCCGCGGTCGGGCAACTTCGGCCACGGGATGACCTCGCCTGACTGGCGCAGGCGCGCCCGCGCCAGGAGGCCGTAGTAGTTGAAGGGGCCGCGCACGACACATGAGTGCAAAAGCTCGCGCGAGCGCGCCGTCTCTCCGGCGAGCGCAGCGATACGGGCCCGCCAGTAGCAGGCGCGCATGGCGCTCTCTTCGCTCTTGGGCGTGAGTCGCTCGTACCTGGCCAGCGCTATCTCGGCCTGTCCGGCATCGCCAAGGAGATAGTGGGCAAGCGTGAGGTACCAGGCGGCATCGGCGGCGAAGCTGCTGTGCGGGTAGCGCAGCAGGGTGCCCTGCAAGTCGGGCAAGGCCTGGCGAAAGCGACCGCGGTTGATCTCGAGCCAGCCCGCGCGAAACTGTGCCTCGGCGGCCCAACTCGCGCCGGGATACTGCGCGACCACGGCGCGATAATCGGCTATGGCTTCGTCGTTGCGGTCGATGCGCGATAAGGCGCGCGCGCCATGAAACATGGCGAGCGCCGCTTGGTCGCCCGCCAGCCGCGGTGCCACGCCGAGGAGCAACGCGGCCGCGCCGGCGTAGTCGCGCCGGCTGTGGTACTTGGCCATGCCCAGGGCCAGATCACGCTCGGCCGCCAGCTCGGCCGGCAGGGACGCGGGCAGGCGCAAAAGCTCGTCCTCGGCCTCTTGCCAGTAGTGCCCTTTCGTGAGCGCGCGCGCCCGCTGCAAGCGTTCTTGCGCCGTGAGCTCGCTTCGGCCTGGCGCAGGGCCGCCCGCGGCCAGGGCGGCGGCGCGCTCCTCCGCCTGTTGCCCGAGCGGATGAGCGGGAAAGTCGATGTGGATCTTGAGGAAAGCTTGGGCCGCTCTTGCAACGGCTGCCTCGTCCTTTGTGGCCAGGGCCGCCATGGCCTCCACCTCGGCTACGCGAAAGCGGGCTACCGCCCGGTCCGCGTTGGCTTTGCCGCCGAGGAGCTTGCGGTAGGCGGCGGCGGCCGGGACTCGCTTGCCCTCCATCCACAGGCAGTCCGCCGCCCGCCATGGTGCCAAGGGCGCGAAGCGCGAATCGCGCAGCTTGGCCAGCTCGGCGAAGGTGTCGGCGGCCTTGGCATAGTTGGCCGCGTAGAAAAGACTCTCGCCGGCGAAGTAGAGCAGGTAGTCAGGATTCTTCGCCAATATGCTTCGGCGCGTTGATAAGACCCGGGCTGCCCTGGCATAGTCGGCCTGGCGGAACGCGGAGAGGGCGTCGGCAAACGAGGAGATGGCCGCGGGTTTGCCGGCGAGCTCGAAGGCGACCAGCACGATCATGAGCGGAGAG